>Ga0187783_10004192_pt1 | contig 10674 bp, 10 predicted proteins | sample 1015_SJ02_MP02_2_FD_132471 | JGI IMG/M metagenome (GOLD analysis project Ga0187783, IMG submission 132471) | Tropical peat soil microbial communities from peatlands in Department of Meta, Colombia - 1015_SJ02_MP02_20_MG | ecosystem: Environmental > Terrestrial > Soil > Wetlands > Peat | place...
CGACGGGGCGTGGTCTAACCCGCCTATACTGAATATCTTATCGCGCTGACGCCAAGCCACACAGAGGCACGGCTAGGCCTGCATCTCGGTGTCGGGCTGCACCAGAATCAGAAGCACGAGACTGAATACGGTGAAGTTCCGAAAGGCCTCTTCCTGCCCATTCCAGACGTGCGACTGCCACATCAGGAACCATTCGCCGCCAACACTCAGGAACACTACGAGCCAGAGCAAAAGTGAGAGCGTGAGGCCGAGCACCGGCAGAAGCTTTGCCGCATTGAACGCTGCCGCAGGCTGACGAAGGGCGCGCAACAGGCGGATCGAGCCCCACATGAGAAGAATTGCCGTAACCATCTCCCAGCCGATGATAATCAGATAAAACAACGAATCGACAGCAGGCGACGAGATCGAGCGCCACATGCCGTGGTTGCCTGGAATCGTCGTGTCCATCAGCAACACGTGGCGAACAAACTGGGCGTTCGAATTGTAGTCAGTGAGGTTATTGAAAACGACAAGAACGCAGTAAAAAACCACTCCCGACAACAGAAGCAGCTTCGCAGTGCGAATCATCATCAATTTGAGCCTCGACAGGAAATGAGAACGCGCGGGTTATTTTTGGGCCTCGGGATTGAGCGGATGCTCAAGTCACTACTGCACGAGGGTCACGGGAAGATGTTTTTCGTCGGCGTCGGCAAATGCCGCGGCCAATTCTTCAGAAGTGGCGAATCTCTTGCCTTCCACATGGCGCGCCGGAAGCTGGAACGTCAATTCGGGGTAGAAAAACGGCCAAGGCGTAAGGCGGAAGCTCCGCGGACCAACAGCTTGCACCTGCACTTCCTTCGCGCCGCCATGATTGAGCGGCAGGGGGTGCAGCAAATTAGCCGGCCCTGAAAAGGCGACGCAACTCAGGAGTGAGAGATTGTCGCATGCCTGCATGAGATGGAAGTTCTCGAGGATGGCCTTGTCGGTCTTTTCGTCATCGCGCAACGTGGTGTCGGCAGCAACGCTCGCGCGCAGTTTTTCCTCCATATTGTGCATGTGTTCCAGGAAACGATCGAGCAGCGGAAGATCTTCGGGCGACATCGCGGAACGGTCAGCGTGCCGAGTGAGCAAATTGCTGGTATGCATCGTGACCAGCAGCGCGGCGTAAGCGTCGTCGGCGGAAAGTGCTTGTGCGGCGCGCTGCCGCACGGCGAGATACTTGTCCAATTCGATTTCCTCAAACGCTGCGTATCGGCCCACCAGTTCCGCAGAGAACCCGGAGGGCTTGCCGTCGCTCGTGATCACGGGATGCGCATCGCGCGAGACCCAGCCATCGTCGTGGCTGGTGATGCCTTTGAGAACGCGGGCACGCGGCTCAGGAGAACGAAACTGCTCGTTGCCCCATGCGGCAGCGAAATCTCCCGCCAGGTGCGCATGGTCAGGATGCGTGATCAACAACCATCCGGTTTCAGTTTCCAAACGTAACATGGCTCGTGCTCCATGCTTTGCCATTTGCGGCCGGCTCGATTCGCACCACTCGCGCGGCCCTCGCCACCGAGAACATGAGGATAAAGAAATTTGAGGACCCGAACTGGATGCGGCAAGCCCCAATCTAATCAGGTGCTTGCCCCATTTCACTGTTGGCGTAAATCATCGCACACCCACCGCCACTCCCGCCAACAGCCGCCGGCGCGGCGCGGGATCCCTGCGGCCATGCCGCCGACCACCCCATGATTAATTCGACGCCTGCAACTTTCGTGTTAGGCGCTGCGCCCAGGTGTTCATTGTGCCGGCTGCGAAGCCTCCCTAGAATCGACTTCAGCCCCGTTTCGATCTGCAGAAAAAGAGCTCCCATGAAATACGCTGGCGTTGCCTTTGCGACTTTTCTGCTCGTTTTGCATCCCGTTCGCATGCCCGCGGAGGATCACGCGAAGGCCTTTCTGATTGGCACCTACCTGGGAAACGAGATGCAACCGGATGGAACCAACGGCACAGGGTCGAGCCTGCATCGCACCTATTACGTGAGGACCGATGACGGAACCTGGAGCCTGGTGTCATGGGCCGACGGCGGCGATATCCTGGCCCATACCATGAACATGATTCCGGCCCGGTTTAAGAGCGACAGGCCCAACCTGCTCGACACCCTAAAGCACGGCGACAGATTTGCCTTCCGCATTGAGGCCGATCATCGCATCGGAGCGGCGAAGACCTCTTATCACCTTTACATTCCGCGCGCTGACGATCCGAGGAAAGAAGATAAGTTCGACGCGGACTTCACGCCTGCTCCCGCGCCCGCTTCCGCGCCCGCGTCGACCGACAACGTGAAGGCAATGTGCGATGCGCACCGCTTCACGCCCCAGCAGGAGAAGCAGTACTGCGCGGGCGCCCAGGCGCTAGCCGTAGATCAACCCACTAAAAACTGACGTTTTCCGCTTCGGAAAGCTGGCGCCTCACGCACGCGGCTACGAAACTGTTTCCGCGCGCGCTTGCGTGAAGACATCGACAAACTCGCGATACCGGCCGGCGATGGCTGCGACGGTGTCGGCGCGATTCTCCTCGCCTCCGCGCCAGGCCTCGAGCGGGTCCCAGAAATCTGTGCGGCCGACCGCGAAACCGATGAATCCCGGCACCGAAGCGGCTGTCGAGAGCCATTCGCGGACTTTCTCTTCGTCTTGGCCGCCGCCCAGAATGATGCACCCGACGTGGTCACGCCCATCGCGTCGTGCGGTCGCCACCATGGTTGCGCAATCTTCGCGCCGATCGAGGCCTTCGATCTTCCAGATATCCGGCTCAACGCTCGCATCCTGCAGCTCGCGGATTGCTTGTTCCATCAGCCCGGGACGAAGTTCGCGATTGTAAGCGTCCTTATCGCCCTTTAGTTGATCGAGTTGAGACTGCACGGCAGGAACCAGCAACTCAAACATGAAAAGACTGCGATTGGCTTTCTGGAGGTAATCAGATAGACGCTTCAGGCGCGCAGTCTGGCGGCCATTGAGGGCCGGATCCCCGCCGGGATTGTAACGCACCAGCACTTTCGAGAACGTAGGATGAAACTCCTCGATATGCGCGGCAAAATCGTCGCCATATTCGAATTGGAATTCTTCCTGGCCGCTCTTTTCAGCAGGGCACGCGGTAATGTAGCCGTGCGCAGAGGCGTCGCGTAATATTGCAGCGCCGAACTGCTCGTCGACAAGAATGCCGGCATGCTCTTTGGGCACGCCCGAGGCGATGGCGGCTTTGAATCCGTCGTAGATGATCTGCTTGGCCGCGGCAATCTCAGCGGTTTGCGATGCGCTCAACTCGCCTTGCCAGTGAAACATCCCGGTTTCAAATGAGTCGCGATGGTCGAAAGGAAGGATGTAGAGAGGCTGTTCGTATCCGCGAGGCGTCATCGAACCTCCTTGGGGACGGAGAATTGTCACACTACGCATTAAAGATGCACAAAAATGCCCACGGGGCTCGAATGTTTTGTTAGAGCCCCGACCAGACGAAGGGTGATGGCGGCGGCGAAGGCTCGAAATCACCTGGCCGGATGCGGCTTCACGCCTGACCAGGTCCAGGCACTGATCTTCCAGGCCGCTGCCTCGCCGTGAAGCACAAACGTCATCTGCCCTTCCTCTGTGATCGGCTTCCCGTGCTCTTTGTAAGAGTAGACGGTCGGCACGATCACGTATGCCGTATCTCCTTCAATTTCTGTTCGGGTCGGCGTGCCGAATTTCACCGTCCCGCCGGAGACGCCAGTTGCCTGCGCGTGCCTGTCATAGGCCGCCGCCCACTCATGCGCCGCGTGTGGACCGAACCAGCGGTGCGGCGCGAACTCATCAATGATGAGAATGTCGCCGGACGCATACGCAGCGAATGCGGAGTTCGTTTCGCCGGCGTTAAATCCGTTGATGAACTGACTGATCGGCGTCATCACTTCGCCATAGGATTCGGCAGAGACCGGAGATGCAAACAGCGTCATCGTAATGAGTGCAAGCAGCGTGCGTTTCATGGATCGTCTACCTGAAGTGGGGTGAGAGGGCTTGCCCAGAGTTTCTTCGATGCTCGCACCCCGACCATGGAGTGTCAATTATCTTAATCGATTCCGGCGGGAGCGACGCTCTTGTCAGCTCTTGCCGAGAACGACAAGCGTCACGCCGATCGCTACGAGCAGTACGCCGATCCACCGCCAGAGATTGACGCGTTCGTGCAGAAAAACCGCGCCTCCCAGAGCGCCGGCGATGTAGCTCAGCGCCGTTACCGGAACGACGAAACTGACATTGAAAATCGAAAGCGCGCCGAGCAGCGCAAAGAACGCGAGAGCCATCATCCCAACGCCGACCCACATCCACGGCTGGCGCAAACCGCGCATCACGACTCGCAGTATGTGCGCAGGGTGGAAGCTGGTCGCTTCGCCGACACGCTTCATGGCCAGCGATACGCAAAGCTCCCCGGCCGTTCCAGCCAGAATGATGATCGAAAAAAGAATGAAAACTCTCAATTTAGCCTGGGTCCGCCACTTTAGGATTGGTCGTGCGTGGAGTGGTGCGGCTCACAATGAAAACTCCCATGCAGATAATCGCGATTCCCGTCCATCGCAAAGGAGAAACGTCCTCCCCCAGCATGAAATATCCAAGCATGGCAACTACGCCGTAAGCCAGCGCCGATGCAGGCTGGACAAAGCTGTAGTCGGCCCATGACAGCACCAACATGTAGGCAACAAAAAAAACCAGCAGCGAGCAGATACCCAGCCAGATGGGGACGGTTGCGAAGATCCTGGTCGCGTCGAAAAACAGGCGGGAGAGCGGCCACAGTGCGATGGCCCCAACCTGCTTCATTCCCTTGCCTAAAAGGACATTGCCAAGCGGGCCGCAAATCACCATCACCAGAATCATCAGAAAGGTTTTGAGTTTGAGCGGCTTGTGTGGATGGTTCGACTGCGTCGCTGGAGATGTTTTGCCTATCGCCTCGGTGCCCACTTCATCAATTCTATACAGACTCGCTTCACCCGATGCCGACCCGCCATGCGTCTGTGATGTGCTACATTAGCTAGGTTTGCCCATAAGTTACCGGAAGCTTGATCAACCCGCTCACAGTCCGAACCATCTTTCTCGCAATCGCTTCAATCCCATTCGTTTATTACGGGATAGCGATCTTCAGCAGCTTGCGTTTTTTTTCCCGAGCCGGGCTGAAAACCAGGGAATTTCTGCCCCCCGTCAGCATCCTGAAGCCGGTGCGCGGGCTTGACCCAGAAGCCTACGAAAACTTCGCCAGCTTTTGCCGGCTGGATTTTCCCGAGTACGAAATCGTCTTTTGCGTGGGCGATCCCGATGATCCGGCGCTTCCAGTGCTTCAGAGATTGAGAAACGATTTCCCCGGCATCACGATTCGGATTCTGATCGGTACCGGCCGCGAAGTAACCAACGATAAAGTTGCCAAGTTGACGCGGCTCGTGGAGGAGGCATCGTACGAGCATTTGGTGATCAACGACAGCGACGTTCGAGTCGAGCCGCGATACCTGCGGCGCATCCTCGCTCCCATGGCAGACCCGGGTGTTGGCGCCGTGACCTGCTTTTACGTTCCCACGAAAGAAACAACCTGGGTCCAACGTTTGCAGGATGTGGGCATGCTATCTGACTTCTACCCGGGTATTCTGGTCGCGAGACAACTTGACGGCGTGAAGTTTGCCCTCGGCCCGACAATCTGCACCACGCAAAGTTGTCTTGCGGAATTCTCCGGCTACAGTTCCATCGCAAACAAACCTGCCGACGATCTATGGATTGGACGCTTGGTTGCAGAGCACGGACACGAAGTGGTTTTGCTGCCATATGCCGTTTCGACAGTCCCAGACTACGAATCCTTCAGCGAGTTGTTCTCCAAGCGTTTGCGTTGGATCACGGTGATGCGCCACATGCGACCGTGGGGGCACCTGGGACTGGTCTTTACGTTAGGACTCCCGTGGGCGCTTCTGGCAGTAGCAATCGATCCGGCCGCTTTGGTGGCAGTTGTGTATCTGGGAGGATATTTCCTCGCACGCTCGGTCCTGACATTGCTGGTCGGTGCGTTCGGGCTCAGGCAACACGGGGTATGGGCCAAATTGGTTTACATTCCGATGTGGGACGCACTGGCAACGGCGATCTGGCTCACCAGTTTTACGCGCAAATCCATTCGCTGGCGCGGATACGATTACAAGATCGTCGATGGCAATCTGGTCCCGGCCAAACCCGCCAAATCGACCTCGGCCATTGGAGCATAGGGCTGGCGCGCCGGTTCGAGCGAGTCATCGCTGAATCTGTCCCGCCGATCCGTCGATGGGATGATTCGTAAGCAGGATCTTTTCACCGCTCGTGGCGATCGTGATCAGGTGATCTGCGCTCACCAGCGAGACAAGATCATTCCATTGCGTGAGTCTGGCGAACAGGTAGTACCTCGCCGGCGCATTCCAAAGTGTCTTGAATTGAGCGTTATCAATAAACGGGTCCGCTGAATTCGGCGCGTAGGAACCGTACACCATGCCGAAGTATCTGCCATTCAACAGAAGCGCGGTTCTGTCGGTGTAAAAGAAAACGGATGAGAACCAGAAGTAATGATGATCGACAATCAGGTCGCCCTTCGGCGATCGCTCCAGCGCATAGACGAGCGGCCGCGATGAAAGGTACGGATCCCATGTCACCATCGCCAGTCTCGCAGCATGAAGAAAAATTACCATCATGATCGCAATGCCGATGTATGCCGCCCGCCGCGCAGGCCGCAGCGTACCGAGGACGCCGATGACGAATGCCACGGCTGCTACGGCAAGAGGAACACGGAGATAGGCAAAGGAATCGAGCGTCAGGTCTTCCATGTGCCCCAGCGAAAGCTTGTATGCGGAGGGATTCGAACTTAATGCGCGGGAGATATCGCCGGGCGTGGCTACATGGCGCACAGCTATCAGAATCGCGATTGCGCCAATCGCAGCCAAAGCGCAGGCGACGGTCAGGACGCGAGTCCCATTGCGCGTCAGCCTGCTCTCCCGCGTCATCGATTGGGCTATCAGCAGCGCCACTGCCGGGTAGATCGGCATGGAGTAATATTCCTGCGTCGTCGAAAACGTGAAGAACACCATCACGCACGCAATCAAAGAAAGCGCCAGCAGATTCGTTCTACCAGCGCGGTCGACGGGCCGATACGAGAGCCGGAAAGCGCCCGGCAGGTAGACGCTCCAGGGAAACAGCCAGATCAGGTTGAAAAGCCAGAAATATACCCGCGGCACGGTGTCGTAGTCGCGCGGATAGCGCAGGTTGAGGAAGCGCAGCAGTTGTTCATTGATCAGAAAGAACCATAGGAACCCGTGGTATTGGCCCGGAATGCTCTTCAGTGTGAAGTCGAAATAAGGCGGGTTCCGGATCGTCGCCAGAATGTGCCAGGGAGCGACGATAAGCAGGATGATCAAAAATCCGCGGAACGGATGAAGCCGCTTCCACGCGTGCGCTGAAAAAAGCAGGCGCGTAACGGCAAGATAGAGAAGAGCGGTACCGATGGGAAACACTACGCCGATCAGGCTCTTGAGCAGCAAGCCGGCCGCCAGGCAGCACGCCATCAACGCAGCCCACATTCCCGGGCGCCGCTCCTCCTCGTCGAGGGCGCGCAAAAACGACCAGAGCGACAGGATGATTGCTAAGGTGAGTATCACATCCGGAATCAAAATGCGGGTGAAGAGAAACAGTCCAACACAGGTCGACATCGAGAGACCGGCATAAAGCCCAGCGCGCCTTCCAATCGCCCAAACTCCAAAACCCGCCGTCGTCAGGCACAAAGCGATCACCGAGAGCGCAATCGGAATGCGTGCCGCCCAATCGTAGGCGCCGAAGATCTTGTACGAAACCGCCATCAACCAATAGATGAGCGGAGCCTTTTCAAGGAACGGCACTCCATCCAGGCGTGCAGTCACCCAATCCCCGGAATTGAGCATGTTATGCGCAATCTGCGCCTGGACCGAGTCCACGTCGTCCATCAGTGACGGAGGAGACAAGATACCGCCGATATAGATCAGGGCAGCGAAGGCGCCAACAATCAGAAAGACGTGTTTCGGTCCGTTCAGCTGATCGCGGTCATCTGTTCTGCCGGTTGCCGGGCCGACGGAGAGTTTATCTTCCATTCATTCATCCAGAGAAACAAGGTCATAAGGCCCCACAAATGGTAGCCGACATTGACGCGGCGGTTCATATGCAGCCGCGCAAGATTCCGAATCCTGCCAAAAGCGAACAGGTCCGAGTAGTCCCTTTCAGCTTGATCGAGGGTTTCGAGCAATAAGCCGCGGAGGGCCCCGCGAAACCAGGCATGCGCCGGGATGTCAAAGCCGGTTTTCTTCCGCTGCACAATCGAAGGCGGCAGCTTTGGCTTCATCAGGCTCTTGAGAAGAACCTTCTGCTGCCGGCCTCGAATTTTCAGCTCCGTAGGGATGCGCGCCGCGAACTCGATGATACGGTGATCGAGAAATGGGGGCCGTACTTCGAGCGAGTGAGCCATGCTCATGCGATCCGATTTCACCAGAATGTCGTCGGGAAGAAAGTACTGCTGGTCGAACTCGAGGAAGGGCGCAACGCCATCGCCGGGCGCCTTCGCGCGCAGCCGCGATAGAACCTCGCTGAACGCGCCGGGCAGCGGAACATTCATCAGGCTCGCTTTCTCGCTCTCTGAAAAGGTCCCATTCCAATAAACGTGCGCCTGTTCCATCGGAAGCAGGCTTCCTTTCAACAGGCGCTTTACGAGGTATTCGACGCCAATTTTCTCATTCGATGCGGGCCAGGCCCTCAGCAATCCGAGAGCGACTCGCAGAGTCTGGGGAGGCAGAAGTCTCAGCCATCGTGCAAGGCAATTGGCACGATACGTGAGATAGCCGCCGAAAATCTCGTCGGCGCCCTCGCCGCTGAATGCGACCGTGCAACGTGAACGGCAAAGTTCGGAGAGAAACCACACCGGCAACGCCCCCGAATCCGCGCTGGGCTCATCGGAAAAGTGAGAAAGCTTGTGAATTGCGCCTTCCAGATTCTGTTCGAGATTCAGATCGAACTGTTCATGCTCGGTGCCGTATTGCTGCACCGCCCGGCTCACGTATTCCGATTCGTCGAAGCTGTGGCCGCGAAACGTAATGGAAAAGGTGCGCAGCCTTGAAGAAGAAGCATGGGCGGCGTAATGCAGAATCGTCGTCGAATCGATCCCGCCACTGATCCATACGCCGAGCGGCACATCCGACATCATGTGCTCGCGCATGGACTGTTGCAGAAGGAGATCGAGTTCCAATTCCGCGTCTTCGAGTGAAGTCGGCGCCGGCGCAATTTCTGGAATCTTCCAATAGCATCCCCGGTTGATGCGGCCGTTCTGCCATTCGAGCCAATACCCTGCAGGATGTTTTTTCACGCCATCAACCATCGTCCACGGAGATGGAATGTAATTCATCGAAAGGTAGGAATCGAGCGCCTCCAGACTTAGCTCACGTTTCATCTCGGGATGAACGAGAATCCCCTTCAATTCCGAAGCGAAGAACAGATCTTCGCCGCGCTCAGCCACATAAAGCGGCTTGATTCCCAGCCGATCGCGCGCCAGCACCAGTCGTTGCCGGGATTCGGACCAGATGGCAACAGAAAACATCCCTCTGAACTTCTTGAAACACTCGGTGTCCCATTCCAAAAAGGCCTGAAGCACCGTCTCCGTGTCGCAGTGCGACTGAAAGCGGCGTCCGCGTGCTTCCAGGCTCTTGCGAATCTCGAGATGGTTGTAAATCTCGCCGTTGAAAACCACGACGGTGTCGCGATCTTCAGAGAAGACAGGCTGATCGCCCTTGGCGAGGTCAATAATCTTGAGACGGGTTGCTCCAAGATAGCAGCTGGGCGAGCGATAAACGCCCTGCTGATCGGGGCCGCGATGGAGCAAGGTTGAGGTAGCGCGCCAAATGCGCTCAGGATCGGGGCGCCAGTTTCTGGCTGTGAATCCGGCTATGCCGCACAAATCCTCACTCCCCGATCAAGAACCCGACTTATCCCAAAACAGCGCAACAACTTCATGATCGTAGCACAACGCTTCGGAGACCCAAAAACAGGGAATGCACTGGAATCGCTCATCCGAGCCGCATCTGAAAAGCCTCGAAACCATCGCCGGCGCGCCGAAAACAACACGGCCATGCTCTATACTCATAGGCGGCGCGCTAAGGGGTGCTATCTACCAGCATGCACGGAAGGATCAGAGCAGTTTGGTAAATCTGACGCCACGTTCATGGCCGCGCCGAACGCGCTTAACGCTCCTTGCAATCATTTGCCTCGGGGCGGCCACTGGTCTCATCCTGGCCCCGCGCATTCCCCTCCCCGCCTCTTACCACGAGTTCGCCGACCAGCGCAGGATCTTGGGACTCCCCAATGCCGTCGATGTTCTTTCGAACCTTCCCTTCTTCCTCGTCGGCCTGTGGGGCCTGATTCGCTTGTCGGCGCCTTCGGCTCGATCCTTTTTTGTCGACCCTCGGGAACGTGTTCCGTACCTGGTCTTTTTTGCGGGCGAGATGCTCACCGGCATCGGTTCGTTCTGGTATCACCTTGCACCCTCCGACGCCCGTCTTCCCTGGGATCTTCTGCCCATGACCTGCTCGTTTGTCGCGCTGGTTTTGGCCGTCCACATGGAGCGGGTCAGCCTCCACACCGGGCTTCTTGCCCTGGTCCCCATGCTTCTGCTCGGTATGTCCAC
>Ga0187783_10004193_pt1 | contig 10672 bp, 6 predicted proteins | sample 1015_SJ02_MP02_2_FD_132471 | JGI IMG/M metagenome (GOLD analysis project Ga0187783, IMG submission 132471) | Tropical peat soil microbial communities from peatlands in Department of Meta, Colombia - 1015_SJ02_MP02_20_MG | ecosystem: Environmental > Terrestrial > Soil > Wetlands > Peat | place...
ACCGCCCGCCGCACATGCACGAAGGCGACGTGAATAGTCGAGGAAAGCCAAGCGAGCCACTCGGCGCAGCGAGCCTCCTCGCGCGGGTCCCACGGCCAAAGCCCCGCCCCCGGATGTCGCGCCGCAATGTAGCGCAGAATTGCCGGACACTCCGTGAGAACCCAATTCGCGTCAGCAAGCGCAGGCACCCGCGCCTTGGCGTTGACGCGCAGATATTCCGGGCTGTTCTGTTGGTTGCCGGCGAGATCCACCTTAGCCAGCTCAAACCGCGCCCCGACTTCCTCGAGCACGATATGCGCCGCCAGCGAGCATGCCCCGGGGGTGTAATAGAGCTTCATGACCTTAGCTTCGTTCGAGCCGCGCGGGCGATCAATGGGCCAAGCCGTCCGACAGAAACCGCGCTGGTGGTAAAGTACTTCGCAGTGCGTGCCGGAAATTTAGTGCTGATCACGGCTCTGGACCACAAGTAAGTGTGGTACCTCCCGACAAACGACGCAAAATCGGCGGAAAACATTTTTCCTCCACACCTTCGACGAACTGACTCTGAGCTTCACCGAGGTTGAGCCCAATGCCTTCTACCAGGGTATCCGGCTTCCGGGTTACGGTGGATATTTTTGTCTTCGCACTGACCAACGATTCCGGAAGACCCGAATTCGGTGGCGGGATTGCTGATCGGTGTGCCATGGGGTGCTGAAACGCGTTGCTGCCCGTCTCGTGTTGGTTCCACAGAGGACTGCCACAGGGTCGGCAAGTGACCCCGTCGCACGGTCTCGGCAACAGCGCGTTACGTTCACGACGAGTTGCTCCTTCGGCGGGTGGTCAGGCTTCGTCTGCCTTGCACTCGCGATTGGTTGTTGCTTGCCTTTGTAAGTACAGAACTCCGGACATAGCCGATTTTCGCGCTTGGAATCGGTGGCCTTTTGCGCTCCAGGGTGCGCACCAATACCTGTCCGGTTTTTTGATTTCGGGATCGTAACTGCCCGAAACGGCGCAGATACTTGCGGGCGCTTGCGCACCCAAACGCTTTAGCCGAGCGCATGAGAGCTCAACAAGACTGACCGCTGCCCGCACCGGCGACGAATAGCGTGGTCATTAATGCGCGCTGCAGCTTGCGGATCGAGGCGCCTCAGCGCTGATCGTCCGGACTGCCGATGCATCACTGTTGCGCGGACACGAAATGCACTGTTTGCGGGCAGTCCTCGGGCCGCGCCGCCCTAGTATGGAAGGCGACTGCAAAGCGTGAGCGTTGCACGCATTGTGATCGGCTCGTTCATTCTCGCTGGCTGACCAGGGGCCGCTCAAGGAACTGACAACGGGAATATGCACCGCGGAGCGAAATCCGACTGTTGTCGCGCACCATTTAGGAAATGATCTCTCCCACCAGTGCAAGATGATTCGCCCACCGTTCCAAGATGATGCTCCGATATTGCGTGCCGTTCAGGTCATCGACACTCTACCATCTGCGTCGATCTCACATGAGCGTGATTCAATCCCCAAACGGATTGGTGCTGAAATGCGTGGGCGCACAACTGCGATCACTTCCGGCGCTCGTTGGTTCGTCGAGCCGATGGATAGCGTGCGTGTCGAAATGGGTCCAGGCGAGATTTCGTTTGGCGAGGATCAGAACACACGTCAAGTTGACCGTAGACGGGGCACCTGTCCGGCATGGTTGGACAAGAAGTCCGTTCTGATGCAGGTGCAGTTTGAGATGATGCCGACGGTCGCGGCGGCGTGCCGATTCTGGTGAGCCATGGATAATTTTGACATTCGCTCTCCACGCTTTGCCTGTAGCGCCTGGGAAGAAAGCCAGAGTTATCCCGAGCCGCGCGTGCAGAATCTAGACCCCAGCTTCGCGCGTTACCGGGTCTTCAATGCCAACGTCGAGCGCCTCTACACCGACGCGCGCTGGTGCGAGGGGCCGGTCTGGTTTGGCGACGCGCGCTACCTTCTCTGGAGCGATATCCCAAACAATCGCATCTTGCGTTGGGACGAGGTGACCGGACGCACCAGCGTATATCGCCAGCCATCGAACAATTCGAACGGGCTCACCCGCGATCGGCAGGGCCGACTGATCGCCTGCGAACATAATACACGGCGGGTAACGCGAACAGAATACGACGGCACGGTCACGGTGCTGATTGACAGGTTCGATGGCAAGTCTCTGAATTCGCCAAATGATGTCGTCGTCAAGTCGGACGACTCGATCTGGTTTACCGATCCGCCGTTTGGAATTCAGGGCAATTACGAGGGCACCGCGGCGCAGTCAGAACTCCCAATGAACGTCTATAGGCTCGACAAGAGCGGGCGTGCAACCGTCATAGCGGGCGACATTAGCGGCCCCAACGGGCTGGCATTCTCGCCCGACGAAAGAAGAATGTACATCGTCGAGTGCAGGGCTACGCCGCCGGTGATCCGTGTCTATGACGTGGTCGAGGATGGCGCGAGGCTAAGCAATGGCCGTACGTTTGCTGCTTGCGAGCCGGACGAGACACCCGACGGATTCCGCTGCGATGTCGATGGTAACGTCTGGTGCGGCTGGGGGCATGGGCGAAGGCCACGACGGGGTCGTGGTTTTCGATCCTGACGGCAAGCGTATCGGAAAAATCGTTTTGCCTGAGCGTAGTGCAAATCTCTGCTTCGGCGGACTCAAGCGGAACCGCCTGTTCATGGCGGCCAGCCACTCACTCTATTCGCTTTACGTGAACACAAGGCGCGCGTGGGGGCTGAGGCCGTCGCGCACAGAGACCTGCCGAGACTGCGATAACTCGCGTCCCAACCGCGTCATTTCGGTTATGTCAGCTCAGTAGATCCCGATCGCCCCCTCGGCGCTGGATCAGCTTGCGGAAGATTTGGTGAAGGACATCAGGATTTACTACATTGATCGGTAACCCGGCCTCGTAGGCATTGATCTGATCAAACACATCGGCAAATTGAAGCTCCCATTCCTCATGGGTCACGTAGCCGATGTGAGGCGTACAGACGACATTGGGCATTTGCAACAGAGGATTCTGCGTATCACGCAGAGGTTCCTCGTCGTAAACATCGACTGCTGCCATGCCGGGGCGTCCAGCCTTGAGTGCCGTAACCAGCGCACCCGGCTCGATAAGCGGAGCCCGACTGGTATTGACGATCAAGGCGGATGGCTTCATGCGCGCCAAGTCCTGCTTTGCCACGATGTGACGCGTCGCGTCCACCAGGCGCATATGTAGTGTAATGATGTCGCATGTCTCGAAGAACGATTGTTTGCTGGATGCCGTGGCCCAACCTTCAGCGCGTGCTTTGGCCCGCGAGTCTTCGCGTGCCCACACGAGTATATTCATGCCGAATGCACGGCCATATTCAGCGACCGCTTTGCCAATCCTGCCATAGCCATAGACGCCGAGCATTTTGTCGCGAACGGTAAAGCCAACTGCCATCTGCCATCGCCCAGCCTTTAGCGATGCCATCTGTTGGGGGATCTGACGGATCGCTGCAAGGATCAGCCCAAATGTCAGTTCCGCGGTGGCATAGGACGGTGTGCCGGGATGCTGGTTCGACGATACGACCACGCCAAGCTGGGTGCAGGTTTCGACGTCGATGTGCGGATAGACGCTACGTTGGCTGATGAGCTTGAGTCTAGGAAGACGTTCGAGCAACGGAGTCCGGATTGCAGTACGCTCGCGGATCAGCACCAGCGCTTCGGTATCGTGCAGCCTATCAGCTAAACGGTCCACGTCTTCTACGTGGTCGTTCCAGATTGTTACCTCATGCCCCGCCAATTTGGCGAAACAAGGTAAGGTTTTGATCGTATCAAAATAGTCATCAAGAATAGCCACTTTCATTTTTTCTTTCCCTCCCGTTCGCGGGGCCGCTGGCGCAAATGCGACCATGCAGGCTAGCGTAGAGATGCCTAATTCTTGAGAAGATCCACGACTTCATCTTCGATACCAACGCCAGTCCCAGGCCCTTTGACTGGACCAAACAACCTCGACAAAAATCTTCACGACGTTCCCATGATGGCACATGAGTTGGCCGCGCCCGCCCTCTCCAAATAGCAAAATAAAGCAAAGCGCCGTTGATCGGGCGTCGGCAGGTCTTCGTTTGTTAGTTCAGTCGCCTTACTGCTTACTGGTATACGCTCGGAAAGTTGTGGCATCGGCTGCTCCCCAAAGTCCAAGGACGGATTGAGGCGCGATCTTGTTCTGAGGGGAATTCTGGAAGCGGCTCGAGCGATTCCGAGATGGTTCTAATGTAGTTGGACTTGAGAGGTCGCGACGCGTTTGCGTCGTAAGCGAGATGGATCGGCTGCGCCACGGTAATTGCAGCTGCTCCAGCTGTAAAATCACCTGGGCGGACGCGTCGGAGGCATCCATAAAATCAGATGGACTCGAGCAACGGATTTATCGGCGGCCACTAGCTACTTTTCAACAGCTGCCGCTACAAGGGCCACGTCGGAATGAACCGTTGGCTCGGTCTCTGCGTCGTCGCCGACAATGTAGTAATGTAGTCGACATCGGTCGTGCGATCGAAAGACAAGCGCCGTGCCGGTTGCGTCCGTTGAAGCGGCAGCAGAAAGTGTATCGCCATCAAACCGGAGGCTTTCCGAAGTCAAGCGGAAGCAACTTCTTTGAAACGGCGAAGGGTCTCGATCTGCTCGTCAAATGTTGCCATCCGGTACATCGGATAGAGCATGACCATCTGAGCGCCGAGCCGGCGCCATCCCGCGGCTGCTTCACCCCAGACTTGTGGGGCCGGATCGTACACGCGGAGCCATCCCTCAAGTCCGAAGGTGTCGGGGTCCCGCCCTAGCGCTATCAGGCGGCTACGCAGGTCGGCGAGCTTTGCTTCTGCCTCCGCGTTGGGGGCCATGATCGGCATCCAGCCGTCAGCAATCTCGGCGGCGCGCCGAACCACCGCCTCTGAGCCTCCCCCCAGCCAGATCGGGATCGGACGCTGAATCGGCGGTGGAACGATGGCGACCTCGCGCAGATCATGGAACCGGCCGGAATAGGTCACGAGGCCTTCAGTCCACAGCCGGCGCAGGACCGCGACCTGCTCGGCCTGGCGGGCGCCTCGGGTCTTCCACTCGCTGCTTAGCGAGGCATATTCTACGTGGTTCCACCCGCTGCCGACACCTAGGCGTAACCGTCCTTCGCATAAGATATCGACCTCCGCGGCCTGCTTGGCGACGACGCCGGTCTGGCGTTGTGGCAGGATGAGCACGCCTGTGGATAGCCGGATCGACTTGGTAACTGCCGCGAGATAGGCGAGCGTCGTGAAGGTCTCGTGAAAAGGCTGAGTATGGTCATAGAGAGGTTTCCAGCCATCGCGGGGCGTCGCCCCAAAGACGTGGTCGGGGACCTCGATATAAGCGTAGCCAAGGTCCTCGGCAGCCTGCGCCCAATCACGGATCTTCACCGGATCGCGACCAATATCGCGGGTCGGATAAAACGCATTCAATTGCATCCGCGACTCCCTGCGCTAGCGGCGAGCAAGAGGTCGGATCTTATCAACGGTGCCGATCAGGAGCGAGCGTAAACGGTGAAAGCTCGAATATCCGTTCAGATCAGAAGGGTGCCATGGGCCACATTCACGTTGATCTGCTGTCGTGCCCGACAGCGAACTGTCGCAACTGAACGCCGCTGTCAGAGGCTGAACGGACAGGCGCTATCGCACGGTGATCAACTTTCGCGGGTTGACGATGAATACAAGCCGGGCGTGCGACATTAGCCAAGACGCGAGGCAGCGAGAGCCGCAGCAGTCGAAGTGGATCCCGAATCGCAGGTACTTTCGCCGATCGAGTTGGGAGTTACTGAAGCGAACTCGTGGCTGCAGCAAAGGCCCTTGCGGAGTACTCGGGCGAGTCTTACGCACGCGCGTCGTGGACGCTCCCGACAATCAGTCAGCCTGGAAGCAGCTATTCCGAATCGCTTGTTCGCTCATTCGGCAAGTGAACGCATACCAAAACATCGACATCATTGGACGTCCGGTGGCGGCACAGCAAGGATCACTCAAATCAAACATCGCTTAGGGCGTGACGTCATTATTGTCCTAGGCGGGTCCCCAACTCCTCCGGTGTTGAGACTGCGCACACTCCGTTTTGTGCTGCCCATCCGACGATACCAGCGCCGACGGGGCCATTAGCTGTCTCTCGCTTCTGTTTGACATCCCGCTGGGGCTCTGCTCGAGCATCCTTCGACCCCACGAGTAGCTAGTGCAGGAGATCGGGGACCGCCTGTTTATTTAGGTGGCGGCGTGGGGTCGGGCTGAGGTTGCACCTTGCTGCCGTTTACAAGATTTACCGGCGGCATGAGGATGACGTGCTCACCCCGTCTGACTCCGGTGTCTACTTCTACCTGCGTACCCAAATCGCGCGTCACCCTAACCTTGCGGATCTCCGCCTTGCCATCATTGACGACCGCGACCTGGAGGCCGTTGCGGTTGAAGATGATAGCCTCGGCGGGCACGATGAAAGACGGCGTCGGGCGTGGAATCTTGAGCTCGACCATACAGTAGACCCCGGAGCGCAGCGCGCCGTCCGGATTGGGAAGGTCGATCTCGGTCAACAGCGTGCGCGTGCCGCTCTGCTGTGCATCGGCGATCCGGGTTACCTTGCCGGGAAACTCACGATCCGGGAGTTCCGGCACGCGCACGGCGGCGTCGACACCTGGTGCCACACCGAAGGCCGAATTCTGCGGCACGTAAACCCAGACGCGGATCACGTCGTTCTGCATAATCTCGAACATGAAGGTTCCGCCGGTGGCGTTGCCCTGCACCAGACTGCCGACGTCGACATTGCGCTGGGTAATGACGCCGTCGAACGGTGCGACGACCAAGGCGTACTCCCGGTTCTGACGGAGCACCTTGAGCAGATTCTCCTGTGCCGCGACGTTGTGTTGCGCGACGGCAGTCGCGGCTTCCCGCGCCCTGAGCGTCTGGAGGTCGACGTCGCCTTGCTGCGGGGTTACCCAACCTTTATGGACCAATGGTTCGTCCCGGCCCCAGGTCACCTGCGCCAGTTTTTGATTGGCCTCCGCCTGGTCCTGCGCCGACTTGAGCTGATTGAGCGTCGACTCGTTCTGCGAAATCTGGTCATCAAGCTCCGGCACGGCGAGCTCCGCCAGCAGCTGGCCGTTTTTGACGCGGTCGCCAATATCAACATTGCGCTTGGCGATATAGCCGGTCGCGCGGGCATAGATGTTCGCCGCGGCGAATGCGGCCGTCGTGCCCGGCAAGGTGATCGACACGATGCCGGGGCTCGCCTCGACCGTCGCGACACGCAAGCTGGGCACGAAATCACGCTCCTGCTTGGCAGTCGCCATGACCTGTTGCTGCTTCGAATAGTATCCCCACGCGCCAAGCGAGACGCCGCCGGTGAGCAACAAAAATCCACCAAGGGCAAACAGACGCCCGCCCCATTGGCGGCGCGCGCGGGGGCGATGCTTTTGCGGCTTCACGCTGTCGAGGTTGATTGCGGGGCTGTCCTGTCGATCCCAGTCGATTGCGTCGTTCCGATCGGGGCTATCAAGATCATTCATCAGAGAGATCCTCGAACACGCCGTGGGCCGGAACGCCGTCGTTGCGCTTGCGCAGAGTGGCAAACAGATATGGGACGATGAGCAGAGTGGTGGGGGTCGCGAACAAAAGGCCGCCGATTACCGCGCGCGCGAGCGCCGCGTTCTGCTCCTCGCCGGCACCGCCAATCGCCATGGGGGTCATGCCGACTACCATGGCAGCCGCCGTCATCAGCACCGGGCGGATACGGGTAAAGCCCGCGTCGATTGCAGCCCGGAACGCGCTCCTCCCGTTGAGCTGCTGCTCGCGCGCGAATGTGACCAAGAGAATGGAATTCGCCGAGGCAACGCCGACCGCCATGATCGCGCCCATCAGCGAGGGGACGCTGAGGGTCGTTCCGGTGATGAACAGCATTGTGACGATGCCGCACAAGGTCGCCGGCAACGCCAAAATCACCACGAACGGGTCGCCGAAATTTTGGTAGTTCACGACCATGAGCAGATAGACAAATACGGACGCGAATAACAGCCCGATCCCAAGATCCCGGAAGGAATCGCGCATGCTCTGGATCTGCCCGAGAACCTGGATCGTGTTGCCGGGTTTGAGCTCTTTCTGCAGATCGCCGACGATCTTACCGATGTCGGTCGAAATACTGCCGAGATCGCGGCCCTGCGCGCTGGCATAGATATCGTACACCGGCTGGATATTGGTCTGGTTCAGATTGGTGGGAACGCTCTCGCGCTGCAACGTTGCCACGTTGCTCAACAGCCCCGCTACCGGAGGGCCGTTGACGGCGAGCGCGGTGGACACTGGGGTATTGCCGAGCGCGCCAAGCGAGCCCACCAGATGCTCCGGCGTCTGGACCGTGATGTAATAGGGAATCCCGTTTGCTTGATCGGTCCAAAAATTGGGTGCCACCTGCTCCGAGGAGCTTAGGCTGGTATTGATGTCATTGGCGATTGTTTGCGCGTTGAGACCGAGTTCCAGTGCCCGCGATCGGTCGATGCTCACCATGAAGGCTGGCGCATTGAGCTCCTGCTGAAGATGGGCGTCGGCGATGCCCGGAATACCCGCGATGCGGCGCCGTAGCTCCCCGGCCACGAGCAGGTTGGTGTCGCGGTCGCGACCGACGACCCGGACATCGATCTGCGCCGGCAATCCAAAATTGAGGATCTGAGTCGTCATGTCCGCGGCCTGGAAATAGAAGGTCACCGACGGAAAGGCGGCCGGCAGCGCCTCGCGGAGTCGACGCACGTAGTCGGCAGTCGGCGCGTGTCCCTCCTTAAGCGACACCAGAATCGTGCCGTCGTTGACATTGATGGTCGAGCCGTCGGTAAAAGCGAGGTTGTACACCCGTTGCGGCACGCCAATGTCATCGACGATGAGGTCGCGATCGCGTCCCGGAATGACCTCGCGGATCTTGTCTTCGACCTCCTGGAAGATGCCCTCTGTGGCTTCGATGCGGGTCGCGGCCGGCGCGCGAACGTGGAGCTTGATCTGTCCCCCGTCGATGGCGGGGAAGAAGTCGCGGCCGACCACGGTGAGCATCACGCCTCCCAACGCGAGCATAAGCGCTGCGACCACGGGGACGACGAGGCGCCGCTTGAGCAGAAACGTGAGTACGCGCACGTAACCGCGGCGAAATCGCTCGAACGCGCGCTCGAATCCCTGGTGGAAACGCCTGAACAAGTTGCCGGAGCCATTTGTCCCGCCGTGGTGCTCGCCCTTGAGCAGCAGACCGATGATGATCGGCGTCAACGTCCGCGACAGGGCGTAGGATGCCAGCATCGCGAACACGACTGCGAGTCCAAGCGGGGTGAACAGGAATTTTGCAGGCCCTTCGAGGAACACGACGGACGTGAACACGCAGCTGATCGCGAGCGTCGAGACCATGGTTGGCACTGCAATTCCGGCGGAGCCGTGCAGCGTCGCCGCTGCAAGATTCAAGCCTTCGCCCCGCAGCCGGTGCGTGTTCTCGATCGTCACCGTCGAGTCGTCGACCAGGATTCCAACCGCGAGCGCCATCCCGCCGAGCGTCATGGTGTTGAGCGTGTGGCCCATGAAGTAGAGGATGACGATAGACGTCAGGATCGACAGCGGAATCGAGATTAAGACGATCAGCGTCGACCGCCATGAGCCGAGAAACAGCAGAATCATCAGGCCAGTCAGCCCGGCGGCGATTGCCCCCTCGCGCAGCACCCCCTCGATCGACGCGGTGACGAGCTTCGATTGATCAAACAGCTCGTTGATGCTCAGTCCGGGCGGCGCTGCGGCGCGGGCAATCTCAAGGGCCTTCCGGACTCCGTTGACCACAGCGACGGTCGAGGCATTTCCATTTTTGATGACGCTCAGCAGCACGGAGCGCCGGCCGTCCGTACGGACGACGTTCTGCTGCACCGCCCAGCCGTCATGCACCTGGCCGACATCCTTGAGGAACACCGTCGGCCCGTTGGTGTACTTTATTGGAATGTTGTTTAGGTCTGCGATGGTCACCGGCATCGCATTGGTACGCACGGTGTATTGCGTGTTGCCAATCTTGGCGAGACCCGACGGCAAAGTCAGGTTCTGAGCATTGACCGCGTTCACGACGTCCAACGGGGTCAGGCCTTTGGCCTGAAGCTTAAGCGGGTCGATGTCGACCATGATCTGTCGATACTTGCCACCGTCAGGGGTCGGAAAGGTCACGCCCGGCACCGGCGCAAGCTGCTGGCGCAAATTGTAGATGCCGTAATCGTAGAGTTGCTGCTCGTTGAGGCGGTTGGAGGTCAGGCTAAGCTGCAGCACCGGAACACTCGAGGCATTGTACTGCACCACAATCGGCGGCTGAATGCCCGCCGGCATGAGGGCCCGAATGGCGTTTGTGCCCGCTACGATCTGCGAGATGGCGAGCTCGATATTGACATCGGGTTGAAAATAAATCTTCTGCACCGAGATGCCGTTGAGGGTCTGCGCCTCCATATTTTTGATGCCGGTAACGTTGGAGCTGATCGCGTACTGGCTGTAGGTGGTGACGCGCTGCTCCATCTCTGGCACACTCAGTCCTGTATATTGCCAGATCACCGACACCACCGGAATGTTGATCTCCGGGAATATATCCTCTGGCATGACTGCAATGGCCGAAACGCCGAGGAAAACGATCAGCATGGCCAGGACATAAAACGTATGCGGAAATTTTAGC
>Ga0187783_10004194_pt1 | contig 10671 bp, 9 predicted proteins | sample 1015_SJ02_MP02_2_FD_132471 | JGI IMG/M metagenome (GOLD analysis project Ga0187783, IMG submission 132471) | Tropical peat soil microbial communities from peatlands in Department of Meta, Colombia - 1015_SJ02_MP02_20_MG | ecosystem: Environmental > Terrestrial > Soil > Wetlands > Peat | place...
CGGCATCGAGACGCCAAATCTTCCAGCCGTTTTCTCGCAGCCGCACGCAGAGTTCCGGCTCCTCGCCAGCGATTAGTTGCGGCCGAAATCCACCGACTTCCTCGAACGCCTTTACCCGCACCAACGCATCACCGCCACACGCCAGTGCCTCGCCGACCGGGGTATTCCACTCGAGGTCACAGAGCTGATTGTAGACGGATGCTCCTGGACGAAGTTCCCGCCGCCGGCCGCACACGATCGCGGTATCCTGTCGTTGCTCGATGAACAAGCGGGCATTCGTGAGCCAACCGGGGACCAAAACACAATCGCCGTCGACGAATTGGACAAAGCGAACTTCCGGTGAGAGTGCCTTGAGCGCTGCAAACCCTTCATTCCTCGCCCGGGCCGCGGTAAATGGCTGGGTCAAATCGAGCATCACCACAAAAACACCAAGCTGTTTCGCCGCGTCGATACTCCCATCGATCGATCCGGAGTCTACATACACAATGTTGTTTGTGTCCAATTTAACTGAAGCCAGACATTTGATCAGGCGCTCGCCTTCATTGCGACCGATTATGACAACACCGAGAATCTCCGGTTTCATCGGGCGAAGGGCCTGTTCATCGGTTGCTTAAGTTAGTTCAGGCGCAACTACGAACAACCATATGTGAAGCGCAGGCTTTAGAGCAAGCGTACGGTCCATTCCAAACGTCCCAATCAGGTGAGGCAGGAACAGGTAAATGCATTTCCAGTGCAGTTCTGTGTCCTTCAAACCAGACGCGGCTCAGGCACATCCCCTGAGCCTCCCTAGGCGTAGGTTGAGCTCGATGTCGCACCCATGGGGTAGGACCTGATGGTGCCTCGGGAGATAATTGCCGACGAAGGCTCGACGATCTCCTCATGGATCGCGACGGATTGCGGAAGCCAAAGCCGAGAACGCAAGAGCGCTAATGACGATACAGTCGCGGCGAATGGCGTCGTTGCCGAAAATGAAACGCGAGCAAATGCCATTAGGTATTGTGCTCATCTTGATAGAAGCCAAGGTTTGTTTCATCTGCGCGTATGGAGCCCGATATATCCCTGGCTATTTGCGGCGTCCAAAAACCTCTTTTACTCGACTCCGTTCCTTCCGAAGAAAAGGGACCGACCTCCAAATGATCTCTCTAGTCGAGAGGCCCTCGAGAAGCAAACCGTAGTTCGAACAAGAAGCGCTCCCCCTGTTAACCAGCAAGGGCCGCAATATATCTTCACAAATCCGTTAAAGCAAGAACTATGGTACATCTGAATGGCAGAGCAATGACGAGAACTCCCAGTTTCGAACTACTGAAAAGTTGTTCGGAAAGGTGGCTTATCTAGAGCATTTTTCGGCCAAAGTGAATCGGGGTTCCCATGGGGGCGGCTTGCGAGCGGGTCTATCCTCGGTGATTCGCCTGGAAGGGGTAGGCCATCGCGGATCGCGTCCTGGATGCCAAGGCGATTCACTATGAATGAATAATTTGGGAACCGGGAACGTCGCGCCTCCAGAAGAGCAGGAGATCAGCGTCAGTTCGACGTTCAAATAGGCGCGGTGCCGGCAAGCCCCGTGCACGGAATTGTATCTTCGCTTGTGCGACACCCCGACGGGACCCTCGCTCTTATTACTGAGCGTTGGGATCTAACGCTGGATGAAATCGTTCGATGATGCGCAAGAAACGGATCCGTGGACGTCACGCAACATGGTTCTGGGCTTCCTCGCTCGTGCGACCTCACCATGAACAAGAGGCCGGCGCGCGGCAAACTGCTGGGGCGTCAGCGCCTGTTTGGAAAGCAAAGGTTCGCCTTGGCACCGTTCCGCAAGCGTCGCCGTAGGAACTTCATGGCCGATGGCCATTACCCTGGGTACGAACATTGGCGCGTCAATACCCGGCACCTTCAACGCGTCGGCTTTTGCCGGTTTGGCCGATGTCGACAGCTGGCAGGATGCCGGGCCCAGCCGCGATGAGCCCCCCGTTGACGTCCTCACGCGTCTCGCGTCCGACCAGAATACTCACATGAGCCTGCGGTGGGGAAAACGCGAATGATCAGAGCAATTCAATAATCAACGAGAACTGTGGCGCGCCAGGCCAGCAACGATTCGGAGAATCAGAAACGCCGAAGAGTGCCTCGAGTTCACTGAAGGTCAGAAAGCGGCGCCATATGCTGCACACCAGGAACGGGAGCCTCGGCGGGATGCATCGGCACTGCGGCGGCCTTCCTGACAGCTCAGCCGTGAAAAGCGGCTACGGCTTACGCGTCCGCGGCGACTGGGAGACACCGCGCGCTGTCGCTGAGAAAGCGGTTTGGTCGTGCGCTCAGCGAAGCGCGCCATCGAAAATACAGCTCCTTCCCCGCGAATCTTCAATGAATCGCGCACAACGTGCCGCTACGCCTTCAGGTGACCGGCCCGCTTCAGGAATGCAAGAATTGGTGGATATTGTGAAGACCAAGCGCCGCAGCGGCTAACACGACGCCCTTTCCGATCAATATGCCGACGACAAACGCAGGAACAATTCGAAGTTCCTGACGGAGCGAGATCCAATGGCGCTGACGGGCAAGGACTGTGATCATCGCCGAAGGAATGATGCGGTGCAGTGCGACACCAGTGACGACCCCCAGCAGGCCGAAGGCAAAAAATCCGACGGCCATACATACGACCAGCGACACCGCCTGTAAGATAGAGACAGCCGCAACGATATGTGCGTCACCTGTTGCGGTGAACGCACTTCTGATGATTAAAAACGGATAGATCACCGTGCCGAGAGCGAGAATGGCAAGCATGTCCCCAGCTTGCGCGTATCTTGCGTCGTACAGGAAATTAACGACGAAATGTCCCGACGCGAAGAGACCTCCACCGAGCAACCCAGCCGTTAGCTCGATCGGCAACCGGAAGCGATAATAGCGATCCCGTAAGTTGCTTGGATCCTTGCGAATGACTTCGCCCAAAACTGGCAGCGAGAGCGCCCCGTTGAGTCTTTCAAGCAACCCTTCACCCGCATCCACCAACATTTTTGCAACCGAATATAACCCCAACATAGAGCCGGGCATGAGAATGCCGAGCAATATGACGTCGCTTTGCTGGGCAATAAAGGTCGCAAACGAGGAAACCGCGATCCACCTGCCAAATCGCACGATTTCCTGTACGTGGTCTTTTTCGCAATTTAGGCCCATTCTCGGTCCAGGGACCAACGTATGGGACAGTATTACACGAAGTGCGCTACCTATCAGCGCACCGCCCACGAGCGCCCAGACACTTGGCGCGATCCACGCCCAAATGATCACAAAAGGCAACATAAACATTCGACCTGCCAGGTCGAGGAGTACGATTGGCTTGTAGTTGAGACGCCGAACATTCAGAAAGACAGCAGTAGACTCCGCCCCGCCTAAGACTATGCTAAAACCCAGGGTGACTGTCACCAGTGCGAACGAGGGATCGGCAAATACGCTACCAGCGGGGAGCAAATTGCGAATCACCGAAAGATTGAGCAGTGCGCAAAGTCCTGCAAGAATCATCCAGAGGATCGTGCAGCGCCAGAGCTGGAATACCCAAGCCGAGCGAAGGAAACCAACCTGATCTCCTCTTGGACTCTGTACGACGACCACGGACACCCCGAAGTCGCTGATCAGTACCAAACCCGCAATCAACGCCATCGCCGCAGCGATCGCGCCAAAGGCCTCCGGAAAAAGCAGGCGTGTTAAGATTAAATTGGAGAGAAGCCGACCGCATAGATTGGCTCCATAGCCCGCAAGCGTCCAGGAGCCAGCCTTGAGAACCCGATCCTGCAGCCGTGCTTGAGGTGTAGCGGTTTGGCTAAATTGCGATGTCACCGCGATCCCACCTCGGCCATTTCAGTATTCGATTGAGAATTGAGGCGGACGCCGCCTTGGTAAACTTGACGTAGAGTAGATCGCGAAATCTATCCTGCGCATGATGCCATTTTACTTCCGCAGTCAGTAGCGACCGGCCGCGTCAGAGGAGTTACTCAGCGATTATCCTAAACACGTTACGCAAAAAGCAATCCCTCATCTATCGTCCTTTGTTGTATTTCACTGTATATCATACATATAGCATAATGTACCCAGGTGCAATGGAATGTATTGTACACATCTGTCGCTTGTGGGTGAGATATAGCCGACTCATTGAAGATACGCGAAAAATTCCTTGCATTTTGGGCTACAAATCCGGTGAGAGCATGATTCAAGGTGAGTTTTTCGCGAGGAGATTCGCAACCGCTCGCGCGATCTCGACCGAGGCCTCTTGGGTAAGGGGCGCACGAGCCGGCGTGCGTCGAGGAAAGTTCCCGGCATAATCGACCTCGAGGCGGGCAAAACTCAAATGGTTGATTCGTTATCGTCGGCGCCGCGTCAACGATGAACCCGCTGGCGCCGAACGGAACGCTGAATCCGGGTGCCCTTGTCGCGCTTTTTCCCGACGAGCCACGCGATCATGATGCCGACTCGGGCCTGGTTACCCATCAAGATGCGGTTCATTTACGCCGCTTCATCCGGTGAAGGCGAAAGTGTTGGCGTGGATAATAATCCATATCCTAGCGCCGCCTGCCCTCTAACCGCTACCCGAGGACCGGCTGGCGCCGACACCCAGACTAGGTGAGGAGATCCGAACTGGCGCGTCATTCGTAACGCCAGGCGACAAGATCGCCCGTGACTGGTTTGGGTCGAGGTCTTTCTGTTCTCGAGCTTGACGATCCGGTCGTCGCATTGTCCTTCTCCTTCGATTGGCAGTGCAAAACAGCGGACACCGGGTGTGTAGCCGCACGACGCAAGGACGCGCACTCGACAAACATTTGGTCCAGGACTGGGGGCGAAGACCAGGCTTCTCGTTGGCGGAAGGGCGCCTGTGTCTTTTACCGCAACAGAAGTAAGAGACCTGCAGCAGGCGCGCAAATAAAGGGTTGTCAACGATCGGCGTTGTGCCCGCTTTCGACGGGAAAACGAAGACTGTCCCGCGGACGGATCCTCCAGCCAACCCAACGGGGCTATCACGGTCATCATGTCGCGGCGGTCATGGCGCCAGCACGTCCGCGGGAGTTGGGATCGACACCGCGCTCTGCGCCAACCACGCTGCCCGCGATTTCGAGGGGGACATCTGCCGCGCGCACTCGTTGCAGGCGCGCCGTCGTAGCGAATTGTCGTGACCAGGGGAGAATGTCGCCCTCGTTAGCGTTGGATTGACCCGCCCCCTTGTCTGCGTCACTTCCGTGGCGCCCTCCGGCGCCGGCCGCGTATCCCGTCGGTCACGCGGCTCCTGGCAGTCAACCATTACTCGACCTCGTCCGCTTCTGTTGGGGCGGGCCGTGCAGCCGGTTTCGTCATCGGAAGATTGTTAATCTGCGCGAATCGTTAACGTTGGGTCTGGCTTCCGATCGCTTTCGCTATCGCTCACTTTGCGGACCTATCGCTCCGGAAATGCACGCTTATCAGCAGGGCCGACCACGACGTTATCAGCCGGCGAGGGGACCTGGAACGCTCCGCTGCCGTCGCGGTCATATTTTCAATACGCACGCGATTATTTGTGGATTTAAATATAGAGCTAACTTGTAAAATAAAAATGTTTCTATTTATAAGTAGTTTCCATCTCGAATACAATCGATAGTCTTGGTCGGCAGAGCCAATATCGCTCAATTACGCAACGGTTTTGAGCCGCAGCGAAGAACTCTAGGCGCGCCTCACGCACAGGAGCCAACAAAGCGCCGCGCTGCGGACCGGCTCCGGATTGGGCTGAACCGCAACCCTATGCGCCTCCCGTCGTGGTCTCTAATATGTCCTACAGAGTGGCGGCTTGACTGTCTCGTCCAATGAGTGTTCTCCTTTGCCGGCATGTTGTGCCACTCTGAGGTCGATCGCGATCGGGGCGGCAACTAGTAGAAGAATGTTTGATGTGTACGGATCGGGTGCCAACGCGAGTCCGGGGTGACGCCAAATAGCGTCAGCACTTCACACGCAATCAACCGCGCGTTTACCTTGATGCGCGAAGCTCTAACGAAGCCACTCCTCGAATCGGAGCCAAAGCGACAGAGGTTAGTTGAGTTGACACTTAACATGCGGTGCAGCACAGGTCTTGACCTGCTTTGGCCCTTATGTAATATGCGTCGCGTGTCATTTATTAGCTTTGGTGGACATCCATGTCAGTAAGATCAACTATACTTTCGCAAATTCAGGAGGTGGCCAAGGAGCAAAACAATAAATTGGCTGCCTTGACGGATGATACTCCTTTGCTGGAATCTGGTCTCGATTCTCTGGCGATTGCCATTTTGGTTGCGCGGCTTGAAGAAGCGCTTGGGTTTGATCCTTTTACGCTCTCTGACGATATCTACTATCCGGTGACGCTCGGTGATTTTATCAGGTTCTATGAAGATGTCGCCAAGTCACGTAAAGTCGCTTCGTGACAGGTTGGCTGGTGGCTCGAACTGTCAAGAACGCTATTTGTATGGGGCTGCGGGAAGGGTATGCTTAGCTGATGTTCAGGCGCGGACAAGCGCTAGCAGTTGGCTTTCAAACCTTTCCGGCCGGTCAGTTCTCCTTGCCACGCGTGACCAGGTTGCGGCGGCCGCGGCGCTGATCGAGCTGGACGGGGTGGCGCGTCGGATCATCCTCTGCCCAGCTGACTTACCTTACGAACATTTTCCCTCTGTGATGGCCTCTGCCGAAGTAGACGCCATCGTGTCAGACCACGATGAACTCAAGCGCCGCGGTATTGGCGCCGAATTGCACGTCACTGCAGATGTGACCCGCGTCCCAGCGCAACATTCAAGCAGCGAACCTCACACGACGGAGTGGGTTATTCTGACATCTGGGACCACCGGCACGCCGAAATTGTTAATTCACAACTTGTCCGGCCTGACTGCCGCAATCAAGACTGAAACCAACAGCGCCACTGATGCTGATATCGTATGGGGAACGTTTTATGATATCCGCCGCTACGGTGGGTTGCAGATCTTCCTTCGTGCGATGCTGGGCAATGGGTCACTTGTGCTGTCCAGTGCCGACGAACCGCTCGCGGATTTCCTCGTTCGGCTCGGTACCCACGGGGTGACCCACCTCTCTGGAACTCCTTCACATTGGCGTCGCGCGCTCATGAGCCCGTTGGCGCATGAAATTCGGCCACGCTATGTACGTCTGTCGGGGGAGATCGCTGACCAGGCGATTTTGGATAGTCTTCGATCCTTCTATCCGCAGGCTCGGATGGGCCACGCCTATGCTTCGACAGAAGCGGGGGTCGCGTTTGAGGTAACCGACGGCCTTGAGGGATTCCCAGCGAACATTCTCTCGACCGGTGGTCCAATCGAGCTAAAGGTGGAGGATGGTTCTCTGCGAATACGTTCCGCCGGCGTTGCGTCTGGCTATTTAAACGGGGAAAGCTCCTCCGTCGCGGACGCCGAAGGCTTTGTAGACACCGGCGACATCGTGCAGTTGCAAGGCGGGCGATACTATTTTTTGGGCCGAAAGAGCGGAGTGATCAATGTCGGCGGCTTGAAGGTGCACCCGGAGGAAGTCGAGGCAGCGATTAATCGTCATCCAAAGGTGCGTGCTTCACTGGTTCGCGCGAGGAAAAATCCCATTACGGGTTCGATTGTGGTCGCTGACGTGCTTCTCAAGGATGGAACGGACCAAGATACGGCTTTGAGGCAAGAAATCGTGCAATTCTGCCAGGAGAGATTGGCCAGACATAAGGTTCCGACTGCGATACAATTCGTACCTAATTTGAATGTTTCTCCCACCGGCAAGTTGATCCGTCATAATGCGTAATATCATCGTGACCGGCGGGAGCCGGGGATTGGGGTTGGGCATAACCCGTAGACTTAGTAAAGAAGGCTATCGCGTGATCGCCGTCGCGCGGCAGAACAACGATCAACTCGCATCGATCATTCAAGAGGCTGGGTCGGATTCGGTCCACTTCGTCCCATTCGATCTAAGCGAAGTTCCCAACATTCCCGATCTGGTCAAGAGCGTGCGCAGCGATTATGGGCCGATCTACGGGTTGGTTAACAATGCCGCGATCAGCTTTGATGGCGTCCTGGCGACTATGCATAATTCGCAGATCGAACGCCTGGTTTCGTTGAATACTATTTCGCCAATAGTTCTCACCAAATATGTCGTGCGTAACATGATGTCCGACGGCGGTGGGCGCATCGTGAACGTCGCGTCCATAATTGGCTTCACTGGCTATAGCGGTCTTTCGGTCTATGCAGCAACTAAGGCATCGATGATTGGCTTTACCCGATCGTTAGCGCGCGAAGTGGGACGAGTCGGGATAAACGTAAATGCGGTTGCGCCAGGTTTCATGGAAACTGACATGACGCAGAGCCTGGGACCCGACCGCAGAGAACAAGTCGCACGACGAAGTGCGCTGCGCCGTTTTCCTGAGGTCGAGGACGTAGCAGACGCTGTCGAGTTCCTTCTTGGAACAAAAGCCAAGAGCATAACCGGCACAGTTCTTACTGTCGACGCAGGGGCCACCGCATAGGTCAAGGCAAATCTACCGCCTCTCGGACCAATGGGAAGACCGCCCCGAGGCGGCCGTGGCCTTAAAGCTGACATATCTGCTGAAGGCTGCTAGCAGCAGGTTGTTCGCAGAATTCGCGCAAAATCATGCCTTCGGGTCCGAGCTCTGCTCCTCCTATTACTCCCGCTGGCCGTCGCCTGCGTCTATGTTTGATTCATTGCCGCGCTGCCTGTTGCCCAGGCCGCTCCTAATAGAAGGTGAGCATAAGCTGCGGCAAACGTCATCGCCAAGCTGATCGGGCTCTGCGCGAAGGCGGACGCCAACGCGTGAACGCATGAGCATCGGAAACTGCAGTGCCTTCGTGTGGGGATGGAGACAACATTCACCGATTGCCGATGCCGACAGCACTTATGTTCGTTGTTGGTCGACGCGTCTGCAGCGAGATATTATGCGCAAGCTTCCGAACATCTTGCACTAGAAACCGCGTTGGAGCGCCTTGCCGCTGCTTTTCTTCTTTCTGGGTACATATGCGCACATTGCAAGGTGAGTATAAGCCAAGTCTCCCAAGCGAGGTTTCGATCCCTTATAGAACCTGGAATCTGCGTTATCCATAAACTTGCCAATGAGGCCTTCAATCGGGGCATTGGAATCGATGCGCACCACAAAACGTCCGCGCAAAGCCAGAAATCGTCCGATTGGACCGGCGAAGTGCGTGAAATGTTCAATGTCGCGGCAGTAGACAAGCTGGACCCCGGGTATAGTTCGCTTGAAGAGCCGGGGGCGGAACACGAACGGATAGGCGCGCTCGGCTGTTACACACCATACGGAGATGCAGCCGTATTTCGCATGAGCCGACAGTAGGTCCATGTCGAAGGTTTCGAAGGGCACGTTTGGGGTATGGTCGGCCGTCACAACCTTTACTTGAGCATCGCTCGGCGCAAAGCGCAGCGCAGGAACGGCGACGAATTGTCCATTGCAGTATCTAGTGAATCCTTGCGTCTCGATGATGGGAAGGGTGCCAGCGGTCGACTGCGCGGAGATGTTAACGTAAGTGACGTTGCGGTGTTTGAGGTCCTTCGCGAAGAATAGGGCCGCATATCCTCTATAGGAAGGTTCGACGCACCAGCCGGTGACATGACAGCGAATGCCAGGAATGCCTTCCGACTGTACAGTTGAAAAGATCAGAATTATGGCACCGACAATTGTACCATCACATATCAAAACACGCCCATATTTCGGAAAACCCTCAGGGGTAGGATGCTCGGTCATACGCTGAAGAAGTTGTAAAAAATATCGATCGGAGTAGCCAATGCCTTTACCAAGGAACGCCGACACCTGCTCCAGATCGGAGTGGGTAATCTCCCTATCTGTAATTTTCATCTGTGTGAAACGCTATTCTTGTTTGTTGCGCGCAGATTTCCCTTCCTCGTCACTCGGAGTCTCCGAGTGTTCCGAGGTCTGGTTGTGAAGACGGCGTCCGCTGGGTAACGTGGCGTCCCTTTGGTCAACGGGGCGCAACAATCATCAGCAAGCCCCGGTGCCGATCAAGACAATACTTTCGTGCTCGAGGCGTTGGAGTCAAGTTATTTTACGCTGGCAGCGAGGGCATGTCGCTGGATCAGTCTGAGCGGGACCTTCCGTTGCTCTAAAAAAGGGTTGGGTTCTGCGCAGCAAACAATCGATGCTGATCGAAATCTGTCCCTAGGGCAGGTGAGATGTGAGCGCAACGTTAACGGCAGACTTAATTCCCTTTAATACAGTGCCGCTAATACAGTGCCGCGAAGCTTGCTCCCCTCGCCATTTGCGGATGTGCAAGCGTTGATCGTCGGGCACTAATCCGGCTAGCGCGCTTCGCAGAACAGCCGATCGAGTACTCGCGGATCATTTGGGCCGATTCGAAGATCTCGTGGCCTAGTGCCGCAATGGTTCGCTGCTTCGATGCCAGCTGTCCAAACTGGTGCCTCGCCTGCGAGCAAGGTGCGGGCAGGCCTCCCTATGAACCACTGCCATCCATGCATTCCGCACTGGATGGAGTTTCTGGGCCTCTCGGCACGGGTCAGTTCCTGACCCAAGGGGCGGACACGCACATACATGGACAATGTCCACGGGGGTCCAGCGTTTTCAGCCGCCAACCAGCATCTTCCGCTCTGAAGGCGACTCATTCCAAATTCGTCATGTGCAACGATGTGATTCACGTCAAGAGGCGCGCTTCA
>Ga0187783_10004195_pt1 | contig 10670 bp, 9 predicted proteins | sample 1015_SJ02_MP02_2_FD_132471 | JGI IMG/M metagenome (GOLD analysis project Ga0187783, IMG submission 132471) | Tropical peat soil microbial communities from peatlands in Department of Meta, Colombia - 1015_SJ02_MP02_20_MG | ecosystem: Environmental > Terrestrial > Soil > Wetlands > Peat | place...
CGGCCGTTTCAACCTCTACTTTGTATTTGCGCGCCAGTCGTTCGACCGCGATTGCAACGTGCTGCTCGCCGCTGCCGAGCAGGAGCAGCTCGTGGGTTACATCCGCGCGGTCGAGGCGTAAGGCCGGGTCTTCGTCGACGATGCGCGCGAGCATCTGCGAGATCTTCGCTTCGTCGATGCGCTCCTTCGGCTTGATGGCGACCGCGAAGACCGGTTCGGCGACGGGCACGCGCGGGAGCAACACCTTGTGGCCGTTCGAAGTGAGCGTATCGCCGGTCGAGACCGTGTCCAGGCGCGCGAGCGCGACGATCGTGCCGGGGCCTGTTTCCGGCATCGGCTCTTGCTTCTTACCTTGAAGACGGTAAAGGCCGCCCAAACGAGCTTTTTCGTCGCGTTTCGAGATATTCGTGAGCGTCGCGTCGGCTTTGATCGTTCCGGAGAGGACGCGGGCGATCGAGAGTTTGCCGCTTTGCGGATGAATGGCGGTCTTGATGATGCGAGCGATGACCGGCGCGCTGGGATCGGGCGAGATGCTACGCCCTTCGGCATCCGGATAAGCAGCCTGCACCGGTGAGGGAAGCCATTTTTCGATCGCACGCACGAGCGCGGCGACACCCGCCCCCGACCCGCCGGCCGCGACCAAGACCGGAACGACTTGGTCGTGCGAGCACTCGCTGCAAAGGTCGCGTTCGATCTCTTCGAGCGGTGGTTCCACGCCTTCGAGCAGCTCCTCCATCAGATGATCGTCAAAGTCCGCCATGGCTTCGAGCAGCTCGACGTGCATGCGGCTTGCGAGCTCCCCAAGCTCGGCCGGAATCGGCTCCTGGTTTTCCGAGCCGTCGGCTGCAAAGCGATACGCCGTCATTTGGGCGAGGTCGACGTAGCCGTTGAAGTGTTCGGCGCTTCCAAGCGGCAATTGTTCGGCGACCACGTGACGTCCGTACGCACTCTGCAGTGCAGCCAGCGTCTGGGGGAAATCCGCGCCGGGCCGATCCATCTTGTTGATGACGAAGATATGCGGCATGTGCGTCGACTCGAGATGCTCGAGCACCGCTTGCGTCTGCACGATGCGGCCTGGATCCGCTTCGACGACGACCACCGCGGCGTCGACTCCGGCCAGCACCTGCTTTGTCTCTTCGAAGAAGTCGATAAAGCCGGGCGCGTCTACGATCGCGATGTCGACGTTTGCGGTCGTCGCGTGGGCAAAGCCGACGGACGTCGATTGCAGGTGCGCTACGTCCTCGGGCTCGTGGTCGGTGACGGTCGTGCCGTCGGCAACCGAGCCGCGCCGTCCGATCGCTTCAGTATAAGCGAGGATCGCTTCGACGAGAGTCGTCTTGCCCGAGTGGTGCGGTCCAACGAAAGCGATATTTCTTAGGCGCTCGATGTTCGCCAATGCATTTGTCCCCTTTTCGAGTTCGTGTTAGCGCCGCTTCGGCGCAGCCTTTTTCTTTTTGACGCTCTTCTTCGCGTACCCGGTCTTAGCGCGCTTTGGCTTCGGCGCGCTGCGTCGAACCGGCTGCTTGCCGCTTCTTTTGGCTGTGGGCTTGCCAGCGGACGACTTTTTGGCAATGAACTTTCTCGCGTTTGGCTTTGCGGCCCGGCCGCGCGCCGACGCACGCTTGGCGGTACGCTTGGCGCGCTGCTTGGAGGACGGCTTCGCATCCTTCTTTTTTTTCTTGCCGGCCGGCGTGCTGGTCTTACGAATTCTCGCGGCTTTGGCTTTTGCGGCCGCCGATGACGATGCGGCGCTGCGGCGGGACGAGCTGGGGCTCGCGGGCGTCCCTCCTGACGGACGCTTCGACGTTCTCGCTGGCTCGCTCACCCGCTTCTTTGGCGTAACGTCGCGGACCGGCCGGCTGGGCTGACGCGCCGCTGCGGCCTCACCTTCATCGGGAAGGCCTAGCTCGGCACGGCTGTAACCGCTGATGCTGCTGCCTGGAATGATCGGCTGACGACGCGCTTGCGCCTGGGCTTCGAGGTGTTCGCGCGTCGCGCGCAGCGCCACTCGTGCCAGTCTTCCTGCGACTGGAAAAACCACTTCGTTGACTTTCGCGTCGTCGAGCATTTTGAGGATGACGTCGAACGCATTTCCCTGGTCCTTGGGGCTGTGGGCATCGGACCCGACCGCGATGCCGACGCCGCGCGACTTCGCCTTGCGGATGAGTCTGGCGTTTGCCTCGAGATACTTCTTTTTGCGGTCTTCGGGGTGGTCGCGATAGAGGAAGCGCGTATTGATCTCGACTGCCAAGCCGCGACGGTGAGCCACGTCGAGCATTCGGTCTTCGTATTCTTCCAGCTTCTTGGTGGCGGGCCAGCGGCCGAAGGTTGCCGGAACGTAAAAGTGCCCGACCACGTGCGCCGGCAGCTTTTCTAGATCGTCGAGCAGCTTCGCGATGTAGAGCTCCCACAATCTCTCCGGGCCGACGATCTCGTGAAGTCCGCTGAACTCCTCGTTGTCGAACGGCCAGAGCCAATCGGCTCCCTTCTCCGGATGCTGGATTGGAACAAAATGGACCGAGCGAATGATTCCGTCCGGTCGCATTGCATCCGCGATGTTTTGCGCGTCCGGGCGCGCGCGCGGGTCGTTGTCGATCTCGGCACCGATCGAGTAGCGCATTCCCCGGCGCAGCCCCTCGGAAACGATTGCGGCGTGCGCCATATCGACGCCGGCCGTTTCAGCTGCCCCGAGCAGATCGCCGGCTTGCGCGAGCTTGAGTGCGCGCCGAACGGTATTGACCGCGCCCGGATCTTCGAAAGTCAAGTAGTTGGCGTGATCGGCGACCATCAAAAAACGCGGCGAAGCGCGCCGGCAGGCATGGTAAAACCACAGAAAGAGCATTCGGGGAGAATACGCAATCGGCCGCTCCTCAGTGTAGGGGCGGTGTTCACCCTTGGCGTGCCCGTGAACGTCTGGGATCGCCGCGATCCGAGGATCGCTCATTTGGCCAACGCGCACGCCGAGACAGGCACGTTCGCTAAAGTTGGCTTCTAACCCCGGTAGCCCTCCATTTCCAGAAGACGAGCTTTCATTTCGCGGCCGTAAAAGTAATCGTGCAGATCACCTGACGAGTCGACCACACGATGACATGGAAAGAGCAGCGGTAGAGGATTGCGGGCCATCACGCGACCTACGGCGCGCGCCGCTCGCGGGCGCCCGATCTGTGTTGCAATCCACGAATAAGATCGAACCTCTCCGGGCGGGATGCGTGCCGCTGCGCGAAGTGCGGCTTGTTCGAACGGTGTCAAGGCGCTGATGTCGACGATCTTGTCGTCGACGGTCCACGTGTTGAAGAAACGGTCCAGCGCATGCACCAGCCAGCCCGGGGCTTCGCCGGTAACGATGCGGCGATGGAACCGCCGTTCCGCTCGCTGTACGACCTCTTGGAGCGGCTCGCCGGTGTCGAGACTTACGTAGACGATTCGGTTCAGCTTAGAGCCGACGTATAGGCGTCCGACCGGCGTCGGTACGGCGGAGAGCACGATCGGCGGATACGGGTTGCCTTTGAGCGCTGCGATATGCGCGATGACCTTCTTTGCCAGATCGCACGAGGGCTTAGGGCGCGGCAGCGAGGAGAGGCAGTAAGCCACCCCTTCGTACTGTTCGTACATCGCTTGACAGGATGGGCAGGCATGAAGGTGATTGTGGACGGTCTCTTTCAGCGAGGCTTGGCACTCGCCCCGGAGCTCGTCCCATAGCGCCTCGACGTCACGACATCGCATGCAGGGGGACTCCTTCGGATGTGAATCGTCCAATTTGCGGGCCGAGAATGCGTCGTAAGATGCGCACCGCTCGGTGGACGTGGGACTTTACCGTGCCAATCGGTTGATGGAGGATCTCGGCAATCTCAGGATGGCTGCGGCCTTCGATAAATCGCAGCGTCGCAGCCGCACGCAGGTGCATCGGCAACTGCAGCAGCGCGCGCTCGACGAGCGCAATCTCGGTATTCTGCTCGACGATCGTCTCCGGCTGGAGCGGTCCCTCGTTCGACTCGCGAAGAATCGCGTCGGGATCCGCAAGCGCGTCGAGCGCTACGTTCGAAGGGCGCTTGCTCCTCAGCCGATTGCGCGTCACGTTGAGCGTAATCGTATAAAGCCAGGGCTGAAGCCTCAGGTCGGCGCGTTGGTTGGGCGACATCTTGCCTAAGGCTCGATAGGCTCGCACGAAGGCGTCCTGGACGATCTCTTCGGCATCCTCCCGGTTTCCCGTCATTCGCAGCGCAAAGCCATAGAGCCGGCGCTGATACTCATCGACGATTCGCTCGAAGCTGGCCACGCTCGGCGTGGTATCAGCCGGGTGCTGTATCGTCGCGGTTCGGCCGGGCGTCGTCGCTGTTGGCACGTAAACTCCAGTAAGGAGTGGTGCGAGCGCGCTCATACAGTGCCCCGGACCACCACTGCTAACGTCGTGGTTTCACATACGCCGCAAAAACTCCTCAGAGGTCTTTACCCGTGGGGCCGCCCCAGCCAGGGGCACGCCGGCGGCGGACGCAGGGTATTTGGGCGCCATTTCTAAAGCATCGCTATGCCGCTTTCGCTCGGGCGCGAGCCCGAAACGGATGCCAAAACCGCTTCGCCCCGGCCAGGAGCGAAGCGGTTTTTGTTTACGATGATGAAACAAAGAAAGGTGCATCTATGCAGCCAGCCATCGAACCGACGGAGATTTCACTGGACGCATACACGGTCTGCAGTTTCCTGCCCGATATTAACTCCGCAAGAGCGCTTCCGCTCGCGCTCATCGGGTACCGTCAAAGTGAAGATCCATGGTTCGTATGGTTGGTGCCGAAGGAAGGCGTCGACCCATCGGGACTCACCGCGGACCCGTATTACGCCAAGGTATTAGGCGATCCGCACGGTTATTTCAAAAAGAAGCTCGCGAAGTACATCGAGAAAACCGGCTGCGTCAAACGCGGAATCGAGATGCTGATCGACTGCCATCAGAATCATCTAGCCTTCACGCCGCTTACGGAGTTGCGAGAGAACCCGTTCCGGCACCCGTTGCAAGTGGAGCTTGTGGGGGCGTTTTAGGCTGCGCTTTGATTAGCCGCCGATAGGTTATTCTAACCGGAACAGAGAGCGAAGGCCGGTTCTGCGAAAGCCGCGCGTCGAGCGTGAGCCTGACGCGCAGCGCCAAAAGCACCGCCCCGTCCAGAGCGTAATACGCGGTTCCGTCCATGTGGATCGTGCCCGCGACCAGCCCATTCGAATAGCCCGGTAGCGGTCCGTTCAAGTTGCCGTCAGCGTCGAATTGCACCGCGACGGTCGGGCGGCCGCCGATCGGTCCGCTGACGCCAGGCCGAAGGAATCCTTGGACCACCGAGGCCGCTCCGAGCGGCGAGGCGGCTGAGAACGGCACGCGGCCACGCAGGTCGCGCAGGTCCCGAAGCGTGACAGTGTCGAGGCGAACGGCAAACGGCTGATTGAGGATCGTTAGGAAGTCGGGATCGTCGTCAACGCGGTCCTCGAACGTACCGTTCGGGAGCAGCACTTGCACGAAGAGCGCTTCGCCACGGCTCTTGCCGTCCGGGCCGTCGCGCGTGTAGCGAGCCCGCGCCTGGAAACGCCATATGCTGCCAAGATGCTGTACCGACAGCCGCTCAGTGCCGTCGTAGGCGACCTTCGAAAGCGTGCCGGTCCGGTCGATCCTATAGATATCCTCGCCCGACGCTTTGTACTCGATGTCGGCGCGAGCAGGCGCCGTTAACGACAAAAGCGCGGCAAGCAGGGCGAGGCCGGGTTTGATGTGGGACTCCGTTTCTTCCGAGAAGGGTTTTCTTCTAAAGTATCATCCGCTGCAATAGCGGGCAGCGGCTACGTACTCCGTATTGCGGCGTGGCGACGCTGATTGAGGAAGAAGCGGACGTCTGCCGTGCCTTCGCAAACGACGATTGCGTCTGCATCGGTGAAACCACGCCCATTCACGTCGACGATGAAATCACCGGCTGCCAGACCGAGGAGCGTGCGCGCGACGCTGCGCGAGAACTTATCCTGCGGCGCGCGCGAACCCAGCGCTTCGCGAACCGCGAATTTGAGTAAGTCGCGGATTCGTAACGGCGTCGCGAGCGCAAAGGCGCCCGAGCCGCCGACCGCGACGGCGTGCAGGTCAAGCGGAACCTTCACGCGGATCACGAGTGACCATTTTCTGCTGCATCGAGGAGCTGCCTGCTTCCAGGGATAAATGAATCGGCGAATGTCCTTCGGGAACGTGCCGGCCGACTTGCTGGCAGGCGCCGTCGAAAAGCTGCTCGCGAAGATGGACGAGACCGACCTCGCGACATTTTACGTGCGAGAGCTGTCGGCGATGCCGCCGGACGTCGTTCACGCGTTCGTTGAAGCGGTCTTCGACGCGTTTCGCGATCGTGGGGAGTCCTCGGAAGATGCCGCGGAAGAAGCGGGCACGACGATCGACGCCATTTCGAACCGTAACGTCGAGGCCATCACGGCACTTCTCGCATACGCGCGGACTAGTCCCGACCTGCTGAAGGAAGCAACGGCGATCTTCGTCGAGCAGCACCCCGATCTGGTGAGGATGCTTCCGGCGGCGCTGCGTGACGGTTTGGTCGAGCGGCTGACGCGGAGCTTCTCCTGAGAGAGCCCCCGCGGCGCAGGCGATCCGACGACGAGTACGAGCGGGGCGGCCTTCCGCTCTTTCCCTTGGTATTGGTCGTAATCTTAGCTGGTTTATTGCTTGGCGGCGTGCTCGCTCATTTCTTCGGTGGTCGCCGGACGACCGTGCAGCCGCCGGCTACGGCAGTCGCGGCATTGCCTTCGCCAACCGCAACGCCCGCGCCGGTTCCGACGACTCCGTCGCCCAAAACGGCAGCCCCTCTTACGCCCTCTCCAACGGCCTCGGTTCCGACGCCCTCCGCCAGACCGGCGGCACCTGCGACGACGATGGCGACTGTTCAACCGCCATCTCCAAAAAGAAGTACGCCGCGCGAAGCCGCCGTTGCGACCGCCACGAAGGAGCCAAGTCCAAGCCCGACGCCGCTGCGCACGATCGCACTGCCGCCGCCCCGCGCTGCGACCCCGTCACCCGGCGCAGTTTCGGTTGCGTCAGGCGGTGCGAACAGCGCAGCCGCGCTCGTGCGCTCCTACTTAGAGGCGCTTGCGCAAGGCAATCGAGCCACGGCGACTTCGTATCTCGCGCACGGAACGCCGAATGAAACGTTCATGAACCCCGACGCGCGCATCGAATCGGTTCGTTCCACCAGCGTCGGTCTTGCGCAATACCAAGTGACTGCCGACATTCTAACGGCAAGTGGCGAGTACTACGTCACATGCACCGTCGAGCAGGGACCGTCAGGTCTACAAATCACCGATCACTACTGGATAAAACCGCAATAATCCACTTCGCTTCGAACCTCTGAATAAGTCGCGCGATGCGCGTACTTTGATGTCGTGTCACAGAGGCTCTGAACGACGATCCTGAGCGAGCGCAGCGAGTCGAAGGGGATGGATGGCGGGAGCGAGGAGGAAGGCAGTAGGAGCGCAGCCCGGAGGGCGGAGCGACGAACGGCTCTGGGGCGCGACATCAAAGTGCGCGCATCGCGCGACTTGTTCGGAGGCCACTATACCTCGGCGCCCAAACCCGTTACCGCGCGTACCTGCAACTGATCGAACATCGCTTCCGATTCGCGGTCCCGGACGAGCAGCGTCCCGAAAACCGCGCCGGCGAGGCCGAGCGGAATTGAAACGATACCGGGGTTTTGGAGAGGAAAGATCGCTTTGTCCCCCATGAGCACCGGGCTAATCGCAATCAGGACGATTGACGAAATCAAGCCGGCGAGCATGCCGGTGATGGCGCCGAATCGGCTGAACCGCCGCCAGGAGAGCGCGAGCAAAATAACCGGAACGTTTGCGCTGGCGGCAACGGCGAAGGCAAGCCCGACCAGGAATGCGACGTTGAAGCCGCGCAGCGCGATCGATAATGTGATGGCGAGGGCGCCGACGACCAAGGCCGTTGAGCGTGCCACGAAGAGCTCCTCCGTGTCGTCTGCGCGGCCGTTACGAACGAGGCTGAACCAGATGTCGTGGGCAAAGGCCGAAGAGGCGGTAAGCGTCAGTCCCGAGACGACCGCCAAAATCGTCGCGAAGGCTGCCGCCAACACGAATGCCGTCAAGAGCGATCCGCCGACGGCAGTCGCAAGCAGCGGCGCGGCAAGATTACTGTTGGTCTGCGGTACGATGTAACCGCCACGCTTCAGTTGCGCGTTGAGCGCCGGCGCTTCGGAAGGATGGCGTGAGATATAGGCGATCGCTTCACCGGCGTACATACGCGGGCCGATTTCCGCCTTTCCAACGATCGTTGCCGCTCCAAGGCCCATAAAGGAAGTCGTCAGATAGAAGATACCGATCAGCACCATCGCCCAGGCGACCGAAGTTCTGGCGTCCTTCGCAGAGGGTACGGTAAAGAAGCGCATCAAGATGTGCGGAAGCCCGGCCGTACCCAGAACGAGGGCGAGCCCGAGCGAGACGAGATTCCACTCGCCGATCCATCCATGGAAGAGCAATCCAGGCTGAAGCAAGTTCGAGGCACCCGCGGCGCCGCTCGGTACGGTAGCTGCAGCCCGATAGAAAGCGCCAAGCGAGAAGTGAAAGTGGCGAATCACAAGCAACGAGAGCCCGATTGCCGTCAGCAGCAAGAGCCCGGCTTTGATGATCTGGACCCACGTCGTCGCCAGCATGCCGCCAAAAAGCACGTAGATCAGCATCAGCACGCCAACCGCGGCGATCGCTACGACGTCCGGCAGCCACGGCACCATCAAATTGACGATAGCGCTTACGCCGACCATCTGCGCAATGAGGTAGAAGAGCGTGATCGCAAGCGTCGAGAGGGCAGCGATCGCGCGGACGCCGCGCCCCCGTAAGCGAAACGACATCAGATCCGCGACGGTGTATTTGCCGGTGTTGCGCAGCGGCTCGGCTACGAGAAAAAGAACCGCCAGATACGCGACCAGCCATCCGACCGAATACATGAAGCCGTCGACTCCATAAAATGCGACCAGGCCGGTGATTCCCAGGAAAGCGGCCGCCGAAAGATAGTCGCCCGCAATCGCCCATCCGTTTTGCAATCCGCCGATGCGCCGATGAGCGGTGTAAAAACCCCGACTGGTTCTGCTTTGTCCCGAGGCCCAATACGTAACGACAAGCGTGATGGCAACGAAGATTCCAAACATCACGAGCGAGGGCTGAGTCATCGTCGTGACTCGTCCCAAACCTCGTGCGTTTCACGACGCCGAAGTCGTGCCGCCGCAAGGTCGAAGGCGCGCGATCGGAGCAAGTAGAGCGCGAGCAGAATCCACGCCATCGCGAATTGTGAAAACGCAAAGCAGAAAGCGATCGTCAGCGGGCCGACGAGCGAACGGCCCATCACTTCCGGCCGCAAAGCCACGGTCAGGGGCAACGCCAGGTAGTAGGCGATAAAAAAGAGCGTCGCCGGGAGAACGAACCGGCGGCGCGATCGAAGGAGAGCTCGAAAATCCGGTTCCGCCGCCAGGGTCTCCCACCGGGCGGGGCTGATCTCGCGCTTCACTCCTCGTCCGGCCAGCCGGCCAGCTCACCGATGGCGGCGCCCTTGAGCACGCGCAGGCCGAGCATCGCGCACTTCATGCGGGTCGGGCTGATGCCGATGCCGACATCTTCCAAGACTACGTCTTTCGAAAGCGTCGCAACCTGCGTGAGCGGCATCCCCTTGACCCGTTCCGTCAGCATCGATGCGGCGGCCTGACTGATCGCGCAGCCCTTGCCGGAGAATCGCACGTCAGTGACGACGCCGTCATCGAGCTTCAGTTGCATGCGAATCTGATCGCCGCAGAGCGGATTCAGATCCTCCGCCTCCGCGTCGGGATGGTCGAGGCTGCCGAAGTTGCGCGGGTGACGGTAGTGCTCGAGGATGTAGTCGCGATAGAAGTCGTCCACGAACGAGGTTCCGTAGGTTCCCTAAATCCCAAAAAGGCGCGCTGCTTTTTCAATTCCCATGCAAAGAACATCGACGTCGGCCTCGGTGTTGTAGATGTAGAACGAGGCGCGCGCGGTTGCGGCCCAGCCCATTTTTTCCATCAGAGGCATCGTGCAATGGTGACCCGCCCTCACGCAAACGCCTTCGGTATCCAGGATCGAGGCAAGATCGTGAGCGTGAACGTCGCCCAGGTTGAACGAGATCACGCCGGAGATGACCGAAGGGTCGCGAGGTCCGTAGATTGCAAGACCGCGGGACTCGAATTCGGCAAGCCGGCCCAGCGCGTAGGCGGTCAGCAACCGCTCGTGCTCGCGGACCCATTCCATCCGGATTGCTTCCAGGTACTCGACGGCGACGCCGAAGGCGATCGCGTCGGCAATATTGCTCGTTCCGGCTTCGAACTTGCGCGGCGGCTCGGCGAAGCTGGTGTGCGCGTACTCCACCTTACGAATCATGTCGCCGCCTGAGAAGAACGGCGGCATCGCCTCGAGCAGTGCGCGCTTGCCGTAGAGCACGCCGATCCCGGTTGGGCCGAGCATCTTATGCCCGCTAAAAGTGTAAAAATCGGCGTCGAGCGCCTTGACGTCGAGCGGCAGGTGCGGCGCTCCCTGCGCGCCGTCGACGAGAACTACCGCTCCGGCGGCGTGTGCGCGCGGAACGATGGTTTCCAAAGGCAGGATCGTTCCCAGCGTATTGCTCACGTGCGCAA
>Ga0187783_10004196_pt1 | contig 10669 bp, 10 predicted proteins | sample 1015_SJ02_MP02_2_FD_132471 | JGI IMG/M metagenome (GOLD analysis project Ga0187783, IMG submission 132471) | Tropical peat soil microbial communities from peatlands in Department of Meta, Colombia - 1015_SJ02_MP02_20_MG | ecosystem: Environmental > Terrestrial > Soil > Wetlands > Peat | place...
CGAGCACCCGGGCGTCCGGCCAGCCCGGCCGTTCCACCGCCACGACCAGGTGCCGGCCCACCAAAGCCAGCCCGCACGCCCATACCGAGGCCAGCCATCCGGCCGGCACGCTGACCCGCAGACGGCGCTCCTCTCCCCGCCCGGTCAGCTCGGCCGATCCCCACCCCGGTCCGGAGTGCAGCGACACCACCAGCTGATCGGGGTCGATCCCGAGCCAGTTCTCGGCCACCGGGGCCAGCCGCCCGGCGACGGCAGCGGCCAGCGCGGGCCTGACCCGGACACCTCCGCCGGCCCGGCCTCCCTCCTCGAGGCTGATCTCTCCTTCCGCCGCGGCACCCCCGTGCGCCGCGGTGCCCCTGTGCGCCGCGGCACCCCTTTGCGCCACGGGCCGGTGCGCCTGGTCGTCCACGCGGCCCGCGTACGCCGCGGCCACCTGGCCGATCAGCCGGACCTGGAATCCGTAGCCCAGCGCGAGCAGCGACAGCATGTCGGTCGTGCGCCGCCTGGACCGTTCGATGTCCTCCTGCGCCTGGCGGTGCCGGGCGGCCACCTGGGCCGCTAGCGACCGCGGGCGGCTGGCCAGCCTCGCCGGGGGCAGCCTGGCGGGACCGGACCGGGTCCCGGGCCGCGGCTGCAAGGCGGGGTACGGGCCGGCCTGCGTGGCCGCCGCGACGTCCTCCCAGCCCACCGTGATCTCGTCGGCAGGGCCCCGCGGACCGATGGCCAGCACCGACAGGTCGGTCGTGTGCCGCGCCCAGATCTCGGCCAGCTCCACGCACCCGGCCTTCTCCCCGCCCAGGGCGGCGAGCACGAGTTCGCCCTCGGCGTCGGGGTGCTCGGGCAGCACGAGCGCCCCGGCTTCCCAGCGGACGGCGTGCCCGCCCTGGCCGCATGGCACCTGGGCCGCACAACCGGGCAGGCAGCCGTACCACGGATCGTTCGGCATGTCAGTCATGGCCAGAGCCCCAGCGGAGCGGCAGCTTGGCGCGGACCTGGGCCGACAGCCCGGCGGCCTGCAGCTCGATCCAGGCTGCGGACCGCGCCAGCGGCGGCACGAGCCGCAGCGTGAGCGCGTACTCGCCGCCATCGTGGGCCCAGCTGTCCTGCTCCGCGACGTGCCACCGGCCGCCGCTGTCGCGGACCCAGACCGACAGCGGGAGGTCATGGCCGAGCGGCTGGCCCGCGCCGTCCTGACTGCTCGCCCGCAGATGCAGCACCGTCCTGCCCTCGCTCGTGTGCACGCCAAGCAGCATCAGCCTGATCCCGTCCAGTTCGGGCAGGGCGGTGGCCGCGCCGGCGAAACCGTCCCAGACCGGCGCCGGGTCCGGTTTCCTGCGATGATAGTGCGCGAGCAGGCTCAGCCACGGTTCCGGCAGGTCGCGCGCTGGCGGCGCGGTGATCCCGTGGCCGGTGACCCGCAGGCTCGCGCACAGCGCCGCGAGCCTTCCGGGGACCGGGCTGACCGGCGGCAGTGCCCCGGCGGCCTCCAGCGCCGACACCACGTCGCCGAGCCCGGCGGCGATGCCGCCGAAGGGCCCGGCGTGCCCCGTGCCCGGCCACGGCCGGGGATCGGGCGGGAAGTCCTGCGCGACGATGAGCAGCCGTTCCGCGACCTGGTTCAGCAGGTGCTCGCCGGGAGCCAGGCCCGTCTCGGTGACCTGGGGGCAGGTGTCGTCCTGCGGGGCAGCCAGGTTCACGTTGACGCGCAGGGCCGGGCCGCCCGGCGGGGCCAGGTCGAACCAGCGGACGTGATCGGGCGGATCGGGGTGCAGCCTGATCTCCCCGGTCCAGTCGGGACCGCCGCAGCTGGTAAAGGACAAGCTGTAGTGCGCCCCCTTGTCGTCGGTGACGCCGAACAGGCCGGCCGGCAGCGGGAGCCCGCCGCCCGCGCTCATCCGCAAGGCGATGGCGAACCGCGCCCCGGAGACGGTGCGGGAGTACGAGAGCAGGTGCAGTTCTCCGTCCAGGCCGTCATGGGAGTACCAGGCCGTCAGTCCGAGCGGCATGAGCCGGATCGGTCCCCCGTGGCCCGGCCTCGCCGGACCTGCCGGTGCCTGGCTCCCCAAGCCCGGCCGTCCCGGGGCGCCGGGCCGGACGAACCACTGGGCCCGCGAGGCCCGCGTGCGCAGCGCGGACTCGTACCGCATCATCAGCCGGCCTTGATCGGATCGCTGCCGCGCGCCCAGGGCGGTGGCGAAGTCGGCCAGGATGGCCTCGGCGGTCTCGACCTCGAGCGCGTGCACGTCGGTCAGCGCCCGGGCCACCCGGGCCATCCGGCCGAAGCTCGCGTCACTGCGGTCGGCGGGCCAGCGCCCGGCGACGAGCGGCGCCTCCTGGAGGGCGTCGCGCATCTCCGCCTCGGCCAGCAGCCGCAGATGAGTCTCCGCGCGCTCGCGGTTCATACGCTAAGTGTCCGGCATTCCGGGCGCCTCGTGGACCAGCAGCAGGGCGCCCCCCGGGTCGCCGGCCCCGGGTCCTGGCTGGGTCAGGCCGACGTGGTGGCGGGCTGGGGCGCAGGCGCGTCCGCGGACGTCCAGCAGCGGACGATGTCGCGCATGGACAGCAGCCCGGCCACCTCCTGGCCGTCCACCACCACGAGGTGCCGGAACCCGCCCCGGATCATCGCCGCGGCTGCTTCTTCCAGGGTCCAGTCGGGCGAGGCGTAGACCAGGTGTTCGGTGCGGTGCTGGGCCACCAGTTCGGCGTCGGGATCTTCGCCGGCCGCGATCGAGTCGAGCAGGTCACGTTCAGTCAGGATGCCGGCGCCCGCGTGCTCCGGGTCGATCACCACCGCTGCTCCGATACGGCGGGCGGACATCATGCGCGCCGCCTGCCGCAACGTGTGCGCGGGCCCGATGGTGAGGACAAGGTGGGACATGCCGTCTCGTACCTTCACGAGGTATCACACCCCCTGGTTCCGGCGCTTGTGAATTTGTGACGTCCATCAAGCATCGGTGAAATCACTTCAGAGGGCAAGACCCCCGTAACTCAGCTGGGCGAGTACGTCGTCGTGCAGGTAGCCGTTGGTGCACACCGCGCTGCCGCCGTCCGGCCTGGCCTCGCCCTCGAGCGAGGTGAACCGCCCGCCGGCCTCGGTGACGATGACCTGCAGCGCGGCCAGGTCCCACAGCGATACCTCGGGCTCGGCGGAGATGTCGCAGGCGCCCTCGGCGACGAGCATGTGTGACCAGAAGTCCCCGTACGCACGGGTCCGCCACACCGCCCGGGCCAGGCCAAGGAAGTTGTCCAGCATCCCGCGCTCGGCCCACCCGCCGAGTCCCGAGTAGGACATGGACGCGTCGCCGAGCTTGGTCACCCCGGACACGCGGCACCGTGACGCCTTCGTCAGGCTGCGCCCGGTCCACGCGCCGCCGCCCAGCGCGCCCCACCAGCGGCGGCCGAGGGCGGGCGCCGACACCACTCCCACCACCACCTCAGGTCCGTCCATCAGCCCGATCAGCGTGGCCCACACCGGCACACCGCGGACGTAGTTCTTCGTCCCGTCGATCGGGTCAAGCACCCAGCACCGCGGCCCCGCCCCGGACCTGCCCAGCTCCTCACCGAGCACCGCGTCCCGCGGCCGGGCCCGGCGCAGCACGTTACGCAGCGACTCCTCGGCCGCCCGGTCGGCGTCCGACACGGGCGTGAGGTCGGGCTTGGTCTCGACCCTCAGGTCGAGCGCCCGGAACCGCCTGGTGGTGATGTCATCGGCGGCGTCCGCGAGGACATGCGCGAAGCGCAGGTCGTCGTCATAGCGGGCCACCCGCGAAACGGTACCGCCTGGGACATCTCGCTGGCCAGCCAGGTGCCCGCGTGTCCCGTCGCGTCCTCGCCTCTTCGCGCCGGCCTCGGGCCCGCGCGCCGGCCAGCGTCGGCCGGGCGCGTCATAATGGCAGGCGATGGAGCACCACGCCAACGGCCTCCTCGCCGACCCGCCCGCCCCGTTGCGGGCCTTCATCCGTGACGGCAGGATCACGACGGTGCCGGCCAACCGCACCCGCAGGCGGCTGCTGCTCGATGAGGTGGCCCAGGCGTTCGAACCTGGCCGCCAGTACCCGGAGTCCGCCGTCAGCGAGATCCTCATGTCGGTCTTCGACGACCATTGCACCTTGCGCAGGTACCTGGTCGACGAGGGGTTCCTGTCCCGGACCGCCGCGGGGGTCTACTGGCGGGCCGGCGGTACGGTCACCTAGCGGCCGCCGCCCGCTGGCGCGGGCCCGGGGGCCCGGTCGCGATCATCCCGGCCCGCGCCGGGCCGACCGCGACATTTGCCAATCCGGCCCGGCCCACGTCCCGATCATCTAGTGTCTACGGCTGACGCCTGGTAAGCGCGGAGCTTACCTGCGCCGCCGTCATCGCTGGGATCAGCTGCCGTATCAGGGGCCGCGCCCCGGTACGCCGAGACGGGTGGTTGATGTGCCGACCGGAAGTCCCCCGCGCCACCGGGTGACCAGGCCCGGCGCCCTGACTCCGGGTCGCCGGCCCGTGCGCCGGACCAGGTACCTGCTGTGCGGCTTGCTCGTGGTGCCGGCGCTGATCGCCGGTGGCCTGTACCTGGCCCGGGGCCTGGGCCCGGGCGCCTCGCCATCCGCGCGGGAGACGGCGGTCGCCCGGGCCACCGCGGATCCGTGCGGTGCGGCCGCCGGATCCTGCGCCGGTAGCCCGATCCGGGTCAGCGTCGCCACCGTGCCGGCCTCCGCCCGCGCGGAACGGCCCGCTACCCGGGCGGGGCGGCCGCCATCCGCGTCGTCCGGCCCCGCCGCTCCGGCAGGCACCCCGCCGGGGACGCCAGCGAGCCAGCAGGGCACGCCGGCCGATCAGGTGGTCGCCCTGATCAACCAGGCCCGCGCGGCGGCGGGCCTGCCGCCGCTGACCGTCACGGCCGGCCTGGTGGCCAGCGCGTCCGCCCATAACATGCTCATGGCCGAGGGCTGCGGGCTCTTGCACCAGTGCCCGGGCGAGCCACCCCTCGGCGCCCGCGAGAGCGCCGCCGGGGTGCATTGGACGACGGCCGGGGAGAACCTCGGCGAGGGCGGCCCGGTCGCCGACACCACGGCGGCCATCACCCAGATGGCCATAGGCATCACCCAGTACATGCTCAACGAGAGGCCGCCCGATGACGGTCACCGGCTGAACATCCTGAGCAGCGCCTTCACCCATATCGGCGTCGCCGTCTACCGGGACAGCTCGGGCACGGTCTGGATGACCCAGGACTTCTCCAACTAGCCCGCGAGGCGCCGCGCGACCGGCGCGGTGCCTGTGCCGCTGCGCCGCAGCCAGCCAGGGGCTTAGTCGGGGACGGTGCCCTCGCGGCTGCGCAGCAGGCGGCGCAGCGAGTCCAGGCGGGCCCCGGCGTGATGCTCGCCGGCCCACTCATCCAGCGAGCAGCCGGGGGAGAGGTGATCACATCCGGGCGGGCACCCGGCGGTGCCTTCGGCCAGGTCCCCGAACGCCTCCGCCACCCGCTCCGCGCTCACGTGGCCCAGCCCGAACCCGCGCAGTCCCGGCGTGTCGATGAGCCAGCCGTGGCCCAGCGGCAGCGCCACCGCCGACGACGACGTGTGCCGTCCCCGGCCCGTCACCGGGTTGACCGTTCCCGTCGTCCGGGCCGCCTCCGGGACCAAGGTATTGACCAGGGTGGACTTGCCCACGCCGGACTGCCCGATGAGCACGCTGATCCGCCCGGCCAGCACGTTCCGGACGCGGGACAGCGTGCGCTGCGGCAGCGGCCGCCTCGTGGTCAGCATGGGCAGGCCCAGGGGGGCGTAGAAGGCACGGATCTTACGCGGCGCGGATGCGGGAGCCAGGTCGGCCTTGGTCAGCAGCAGCAGCGGGTCGAGCCCGGCGTCGTACGCGGCGACCAGGCAGCGGTCGACGAAGCGGAGCCTCGGCGGCGGTGCGGCCAGCGAGCACACGATCACCATCTGGTCGGCGTTGGCCACGATGATGCGCTCCATCGGGTCCGTGTCCTCGGGGGACCGCCGCAGCGCGCTGGTCCGCGGCTCGACCCGGACGATCCGGGCCAGCGTCCCCTCGGCGCCGGACACCTCACCCGCCAGCGCGACCCGGTCGCCGACCACCACCGAGCCCCGGCCCAGCTCCCGGGCCTTCATGGCGACCACCAGCCTGCCGTCCGCCATGCACCCGTACCGGCCGCGGTCCACGCTGGTCACGAAGGCCGGGATGGCGCCTTCGTGCGCCGGCCGCCGCCGGGTGCGCGGCCGGGAGCCGCGGCCGGGACGGACCCGGACGTCGTCCTCGTCAAGCCGGGCGTAGCCGCCTCGCGGGCTCAGGGTGACTGTCCTAGCATGTCCGCCCACACGTCGGTGAATCCGGGGAAGGTCTTGGCCGCGGTCTGCGCGTTGACCACCCGGAGGCCGGGCACGACCAGGCCGAGCACCGCCGCGGCCATCACCATCCGGTGATCGTCGTAGCTGCCGAACGGCCCGTCCGCGGCCTGCGCCCGCAGCGGCCGCGGCCTGATCCGCAGCCCGTCGGGCAGCTCGGTGATGTCACCCCCGAGCGCGTTGATCTCCTTGGCCAGCGCGGCCAGCCGGTCGGTCTCGTGACCGCGGGTGTGCGCCAGCCCGGTGAACACCGAGGGCGTGTCCGCCAGCGCCGCCACCGCGGTCAGCACCGGCGCGAGCTCGGTGACATCGCGCAGGTCCGCGGTGATGCCGCGGATCGCGCCAGTTCCCGATATCGTCAGCCCGTCCGCGCCGACGTCGCACCGCCCGCCCATGCGGGTCAGCACGTCCAGGATCTGCGCCGCCGCCTGCAGGCTGTCCCCGGGCCAGCCCGGCACGCCGATGGTGCCCCCGGTCACCAGCGCCGCGGCCAGGAACGGACCCGCGTTGGACAGATCAGGTTCGACCGCGACCGTGCCCAGGTTGATCCGCCCGGGCCGGACCCGCCACCTGTCCGGCCGTGTCCCGGATCGGCCCGCACCGGCGCCGGGCCCGGAGCCGGAACGCGTCTCCGTGACGTCGGCGCCCGCCGACCTGAGCATGCGGGCGGTCATGGCGATGTGCGGCGCCGAGGGCACCGGCGGCCCCTCGTGCCGGACCTCGATGCCCTCGTCGAACCTGGGTGCGGCCAGCAGCAAGCCGGACACGAGCTGCGAGGAGCCGGAAGCGTCGAGGGTGACGGTGCCCCCGCGCATCGCGCCGCGGCCGAGCACGGTGAACGGAACCGCGCCGCGGCCGCCGTCCTCGATGCGCGCGCCGAGTTCGGCCAGCGCGGTCAGGATTGGGCCCACCGGGCGCTGCCTGGCCCGCGCATCCCCGTCGAAATGGACCTCGGCCGAGGTCAGCGCCGCGACCGCGGGCAGGAAGCGCATGACCGTCCCGGCGTTACCCACGTCCACGCTGACCCGCGAACCCGCGGCCGGCTGGCCGCCGGTGACACGCCAGCCCGTTCCGGATACCCGGTCGTCCCCGCCGACGTCGGCGATCTCGGTTCCCATCGCCCGCAGCCCGTCCGCGGCGAGCAGGGTGTCCCTGGCGCGCAGCGGATTCGCGATCACGGCCGGCCCGTCGCTGAGCGCGGCCAGTACCAGGGCCCGGTTGGTGATGGATTTGGATGCGGGCAGCCGGATACGGGCGCTGACCGGGCCGGCCGCGGCCGGGGCAGGCCAGGTCCGGTCCTGGTCATCGTCGGCGTGCATACGGTTGAGCCTACTGACCCGCCGGGCGGAGACCCAGCCTCCGGCGGGAAACCCCGGGATCCCGCTCGCGAGGAGTCCTCCCGGCCGGCCGCGGCGGTTCCGGGCCACCCGGACCCCCGCCTCCGGGCGGGGTTTGGCGTGGCGGGTTTCTGGTTATGAAAAGCCAATCCAGGCTTAACGGGATGTGTCCGGATTGTATGCAGCTGAGGAAGATCGGCATGTGTGGTCGTTTCGTGTCGGCGCGCAAGCGCCTCGAGCTCCTCGAGGAGTTCGGCATCGAGCGTGACCGCGTGGCCGACGGACCCGACCGCGAGCCTGACCCTGACTACAACGTGGCGCCCACCAAGAGGATCTACGCGGTCATGGAGCGGCGTCCGCGCGACGACGAGGGACCGCCAGCCCGCGAGTTGCACCTGGTGCGCTGGGGCCTGGTTCCCTCATGGGCGAAGGATGCCTCGGGGAGCGGCAGGCTCATCAACGCCAGGGCCGAGACCGTCGCGGTCAAGCCGGCGTTCCGGCGGGCCTTCGCCAGGCGCCGCTGCATTCTCCCTGCCGACGGCTACTACGAGTGGCAGGCCGTATCGGAGCAGGGGAAACAGCGCAAGCAGCCGTATTACATCTACCGCGGGGACGGTGGCGCGCTGGCCTTCGCCGGGGTCTACGAACTCTGGCGGGATGAGACGTTGCCCGACGACCACGAGCGCGCCTGGCTGTGGACGGCCGCGATTATCACGACCCAGGCGACCGACGATGTCGGCCAGATTCACGATCGCATGCCCATGGTGATAGCACCTGATCACTGGGCTGACTGGCTTAACCCGGACAACTCCGAGCCTGGCCAGCTACACGCGACGATGCTGCCCGCGATGGCGGGCGGCCTGACGTCGCATCCCGTATCAATGGCTGTCAACTCCGTGCGGAACAACGGGCCCGAGCTGATCAGGCCGCTCGCCTCGGCGGGCGGCGGCTCTGGCGCGGCATCCGCCCACGAGGACCGGCCGCCCGGCGAGTTGCTCTGAGTCCGCGGCACGCGGCCGTGGCTTACCGAGCCTGGGCTGCGTAGCGCATGCGGACGGGAGGCGAGGACAGTAGTGGACATTACCGTCGCCCGTAAGCGCCTTGAAGTGATGCGCGACGACCTCGACCGGTCGATATCCATCCTGCAAGGCGAGCGCCCCCCGCCACTGGCCGGCGAGGGGTACCCGCAAGATTCTGCCGATGCGGGATCCAACCTGTCCGAGACCGATCGGACCGAGGCGATCCTGCACTCAGCCCGCAGCCAGCGGGACGGGGTGCTCGCGGCGCTGGGCCGCATCGAGGAGAACACCTACGGGCGATGCGTCGACTGCGGAGTCGAGATACCCGAAGGCCGGCTCGACGCGCGGCCCGACGCGGCCCGCTGCGTGGCCTGCCAGGCCAAGCACGCCGGGCGACATCGATAGCCGTGCTTCTACCCGGGCCGCGCTCACCTCTTACGGGCCGATATCACCAGCTGGGCGCCGAGCGACTCGTCTGAGCCTGCGGCCAGCTCGGCACGGACGAGCCGGCCCAGGCTGGCCGGGTCACCCCGCAGCACGTGCGTCACCATCGACTCGGAGAACACCGTCCGGGGCCGGATCCAGTTCACCTCGAACCCGGCCCCGGTGAACAGCTCGCGGGCCTGGTCCGGGCCGTAGCACCGGGTGATCGTTCCGTCCGGCCAGGGCACGAGCACCACGTCAGCCTGCGGCAGGTCGACCAGGTGAGCCCAGTGATGCTGGCCGGCCAGGACGGCCATGCCGAGCACCAGCGAGTCGACGCAGGCCAGCACCTGACCGGCCGGGCGGAGCACCCGCGCGATCTCCGCCATCATCGTCTCGGCGGCCAGATGCGTGGACAGGGCCCTGTCGTCCGCGATGACTCCGTCCGCGCAGCCATCGGCCAGGAAGGACAGACGCGCGCAGTCGGCGATCAGGCGGAAGACCCGGCCCGGCCCTGCCTGCACGGCCCTGCCTGCCTGCGTGGCCCTGCCTGCCCCCGCGGCCCTGCCTCCCCTCGCGGCCCTGCCTGCCCCCGCGGCCCTGCCTGCCCCCGCGGTGCTGCCTGCCCGCCGGGCGCCGCCTTCGACCGCCTCGGCACCCGTCCGTCCGGCCGGTTGTCGACCACCCGCAGGACGGTATGCCCGGCCCGCGCGGCGAGGTCCGCGCTCGGCGCGCGCGGACCCGAGACATCCACCAGGACATGCCGCCCGCGCGGCAGCCACGCCTCCAGCTGAGCTCGGGCCACCGCCTCGCGGAACAGCCGGTACGCCGGAAGATGATCTCCGTCCGGCGCGGTGATCGCACTGGCCGCATCGTGCACGGGCCTGAGCTCCTGACTCGGCGGCCCCCGCGGCGGAACCGCCTACGCCCTAAGCGTTCCCCGTTACCCGGGCCTCGTCACCTGCCCCAGGCACCGCACGAGGAATGATGGGCCGGAGCGCCGTGTTGAACGCGGCATGGCAGTCGCCTCGCCACCTCGTGGCACGATGTGGGTCGCCTTCCGCCCGGGCACGGTATCCTCCCCCCCATACGGTCTGCACGCCGGCAGCCCGATACCGCACTACCCCGAGGGGGTGGGTCCCGTTCCGGAGACCGTGGGTCCCGTTCCGGAGACTGCCAGGTCCGTTCCAGAGATGGTGGCTCCCGTTCCGGAGAGTCTCGAAGAGCGTGGTGAGCGCTTCGAGCAGGAGGTGCTGCCCTACCTGGATCAGCTGTATTCCGCAGCGCTTCGGATGACCCGCAACCCAGCCGACGCCGAGGACCTGGTCCAGGAGACGTTCGCCAAGGCATACGCCTCTTTCCACCAGTTTCAGCAGGGCACGAACCTGAAGGCGTGGCTGTTCCGGATCCTGACCAACACCTTTATCAACACCTACCGCAAGCGTCAGCGCGAGCCGCAACGGTCCGGCGCGGAGGAAGTCGAGGACTGGCAACTGGCGCGCGCGGCGTCGCATACCTCAGGGGGATTGAAGTCGGCCGAAGC
>Ga0187783_10004197_pt1 | contig 10668 bp, 11 predicted proteins | sample 1015_SJ02_MP02_2_FD_132471 | JGI IMG/M metagenome (GOLD analysis project Ga0187783, IMG submission 132471) | Tropical peat soil microbial communities from peatlands in Department of Meta, Colombia - 1015_SJ02_MP02_20_MG | ecosystem: Environmental > Terrestrial > Soil > Wetlands > Peat | place...
CTTGGCTACATAACTTTCGCCGACTGGTCACACGCTGGGAATATCACGAAGCCAACTTCCTCGGTATGGTCCAACTCGGCTGCCTGATCATCCTCCTGAGGTATTTATGAGATGGCTTCTAGTCGGCTGGTCTATCCGCGTCGGCTCGATTGCCGATGCATTGCGGCTCCCTTTAAGCTCCCTTAGGATAGCTGTGGATGCGAAATCTTGACCTGATTCACCTCGCGCCGGGTCTCCAGTGGCCCGTGTATTCCACACAAGGGGCCTCACCATGCGCCTATATGCCAGAATCATTACCTGCTCGCCGAGCGTGCGAATCCAGGCCGGCGTACGAACCGTCGAGTGGTATCATTTCCCTCCGGACCCAACTTCTGGAGAGGAGCGACATGGCCGAACCAAGCAGAGAGGAACTGATGGCCCGGATCGCCGAGCTGGAGAAGCAGGTCGTGCGGCCGAAGGGAAGTCTGGAATTTCGCGTCGGGGAAAAGGGCGGCGTGAGCGTCTATGGCCTCGGACGTTTTCCGGTGACCCTCTATTATGAACAATGGATCCGCCTTCTCGACGTCGCGAACAATTTGCGGGCATTCCTTGAGGAAAACAAGAGTAGGCTTAAGCTGAAGGGCAAAGACTAGACGGCGTGGGGCTTTTTTCTCAGCCCGCTTTCGTTTTCTCGAGTTCCTCAATCAAGGCGGGGACGATCTCGAACAGATCGCCGACAATGCCGTAATCGGCGACTTCGAAAATCGGGGCGTTCTGGTCCTTGTTGATTGCGGCGACGGTGCGCGCCCCTTTCATGCCAACGACGTGTTGAATCGCCCCGCTGATGCCGAGGGCGAGATAGAGCTTCGGCATGACGGTCTGGCCGGAACTGCCAATCTGACGGTCCATCGGCAGCCAGCCTTCGTCGCAAATCGGCCGGGATGCCGATACCTCTCCTCCCAGCAGCTTCGCCAGTCTTTCGGCCATGGGAATGTTTTCAGGCGCTTTGATGCCGCGCCCGACCGACACGAGCACGGGCGCCTGCGTCAAGTCGACGGCCTGCTTGGCCTCGCGGAACAGTTCGAGTGGCCTGGTGCGGATCTGCTCGGGCTTCAGTTCCACGCTTACGTTCTGAACCGGCGCACGGCCGCTTCTGTGTTTGTTAGCCAGATCGGCGCGGAACGCACCGGCTTGAAACGACGCGAGCCATGGCGGCTCCCCCTTAAAAACAACGTCTGCGGCCGTCCGGCCTTGAAACATCTGACGCACAAAGATCAGCTTTCCGTTTTCGTGGCGGTAGCCGATCGAATCCCCGATCATTCCTCTGCCGATGGATGCCGCAAGCTTGGGGGCGAAATCACGCACCTGGTAGGTGTGGGGCAACAGCAGAAGATCTGCTTTGGTGCTTTCGATCACCTGCCGCAGCGCAATCGAAAAGCCATCGGGTGTGTAATCTCCGAGCAGGTTGTGCTCGATGCAGAGCACTTCAGCGAGCTCGTATCCGGATAAGTCCTCGGCCAACGCCCCGACACCGTTGCCGACAACAGCACCTGTCAGCGAGCCTCCCACATCTTGTGCGATGTGTTGCGCGGCCACGAGCGTCTCGAAGCTGACTTTATTCCATTGGCCGGCGCGCTGCTCGGTGATGAGCAGGATTTTCATGTCTAGATCACTCTCGCTTCGTGCCGCAGCTTTTCGACCAGCTTCGCCGCAGCCTCTTTCGGCGAGCCGGTGATGAACTCGGTCTTCTTCGACTTTTGCGGAACATAGATCCGCTCGACCTGCTGGGTGCCTGCATCGGCGACACCCAGCGACGCGCGCTCCAGCGTCAAAATCTCTTTCTTCTTCGCCAGCATGATGCCCTTCAGCGTGGCGTACCGCGGCTTATTAATACCGGACTGAATCGTGAGCACGGCCGGAAGCGGCACTTCGACCCGCTGGAACCATCCACCCTCGAGTTCCCGCTTCAGCTTCAGGCTAGCATCGGTGGCTTCGATGGCCATAATGATCGTCGCGTGCGGCCACCCAAGAAGTTCGGCCACGAGTACACCGGTTTGGCCAAACCCCTGGTCGTCGCTCTGCAGTCCGGTGAGAATCAAGTCGAAACGCTGGGATTGAATTGCCGCGGCGAAACAACCAGCCGAGGTGAGAGGATCCAGCTTAAAAAACTCCGGATCGGAGATGTGAATTGCGCGCTCGGCACCTTTGGCAAGAGCCTCTTTCAGGGTCTGCTTGGCGCGCTCGGGCCCCATCGAGATGGCCACCACCTCGCCGCCGTGCTTCTCCTTGAGACGCAACGCCTCTTCCAGGGCGAAGCCGTCCGGCTCGTTCGTCTCAAACCCAATGTCGGATTCCCGAATCCACGCGCTGCCATCGACAAGCGCAAGCGGCGCGTCCTTGGCCGGAACCTGCTTTACGCAGACGCCAATTTTCACGGCTAGCGGCCTTCCCACCGTTTGAAGATGAGCGAGGCGTTCGTTCCGCCAAAGCCGAAGGAGTTTGAGACGGCATACGTCACCTCCGCTGGGCGCGAATGGTTTGGCACGTAGTCCAAATCACAGGCGGGGTCCGGATGCTCCTGGTTGATGGTCGGCGGAAGAACCTGATCGCGCAGGGCCAGGATGCTGATGCCCGCTTCGAGCCCCCCGGCGCCGCCCAGAAGATGCCCGGTCATCGATTTGGTGGAACTGACGGGGACTTTTTTCGCACGCTCGCCGAAAATGCGCTTAAGGGCTACTGTTTCGATGCCATCTCCCATCTGCGTGGACGTGCCGTGTGCATTCAAGTAGCCGATGTCGTTGGGCGAGATTTTCGCGTCCTTTATCGCCGCCATCGTGCAGCGGTAGCCGCCGTCTCCCCCTTCGGCGGGCTGCGTGATGTGGTACGCGTCGCCGGACATCCCGTAGCCAACGACTTCGGCGAGGATCTTTGCGCCGCGTCGTTCGGCGAAATCCAGAGACTCCAGAATCAGAATGCCCGCGCCCTCGCCGACGACAAACCCATCCCGCTCGGCGTCAAACGGACGGCTGGCGCCTTCGGGGTCGTCATTGCGCGTAGAAAGCGCACGCAAGGCCCCGAATCCGCCAATGCCCATCGGCGTGACCGCGGCTTCCGAGCCTCCGGCGATCATCACTTCTGCATCGCATCGCTGGATGATCTTGAAGGCATCGCCTACGGCATGAGCCGACGCCGAGCAGGCTGTAGCCGTGGCGGAGTTTGGTCCCTTGGCACCGTAGCGGATCGACACGTTTCCGGCCGCCAGATTGACAATCGCAGAAGGAATGAAGAAGGGCGATATCTTGCCCGGACCGCCGTTTAGATATTTGGAGTGCTCGCGCTCGATGACGTCGAATCCGCCGATGCCCGAGCCGATGTAAACGCCGGTGGCATCGGCCAACTCTGGGGTAATTTCCAGTCCGGCCATACGCATGGCGAAATCGGAAGCCGCCATGGCGATTTGTATGAACCGGGCCATCTTTTTCAGTTCTTTTTTCTCGATCCAGTGCAAAGGATCAAAATTCTTGATTTCACCGGCGATCTGGCAGTCGAAGCCGGTGATGTCAAACGCAGTGACACGGCCCAGGCCGCTCTTGCCGGCCAGCAAGTTGTGCCAAACTTCTTCAGTCCCGATACCGCAGCAGCAGACCAAGCCAATACCCGTCACTACGACTCGGCGGTTCAAAAAACTTCTCCTGTTCTGGATGGGACGACTGGAGCGGGATTGTTACTTTCCCTTGGAGTGCTTTTCGATGTACTCGATTGCGTCCTTCACCGTCGCGATCTTTTCCGCATCCTCATCCGGGATTTCGATGCCGAACGCTTCCTCAAAGGCCATGACCAGCTCGACCGTGTCAAGCGAGTCGGCGCCGAGGTCGTCCACAAACGAAGCGCTGGGAGTCACTTCGCCTTCATCCACACCGAGCTGCTCGACAATGATCTGCTTCACGCGTTCTTCGACGCTGGCCATTCTGGTTGCTCCTCCGATTTCAGCGATTTGGGATCTTGGTCTGTATGCCAGGGAAGTTGCGCCCCGTATAACCTGCCCATTCTATGCGTGGCCCATCATAGGGTCAACCTTGCAGCCGCTTGATCCGTTCCACAAGGCTCGCTTCGACACACCCAACTTCGGAGTTGTCGAAACTACCCCATGTGCAGACCCCCATTCACCTCCAGCACCTGCCCGGTGATGTAGCCAGCCTCGTCGCTCGCCAGGTATACGACCGCCAGGGCCACGTCGCGGTCCGCGCCGAAGCGGCCCAAAGGAATGAGCGACTTCATTTTGTCCTTCAGTTCCTGCGGGAGGAGATCGGTCATGGGCGTTTCGATGAACCCGGGAGCAACGGCGTTCACCGTGATGCTGCGGGAGGCGACTTCCACAGCGATGGCGCGGGTGAGCCCGATCAAGCCGGCCTTCGACGCGACGTAGTTTGCCTGGCCGGCATTTCCCGTCTCAGCGACCACGGAACTCAAGTTGATGATTCGGCCGGAACGCTGCCGCAGCATGGACCCGAGCGCTTGCTGGATGCAAAGGTGTGCGCCCGTCAGATTTGTCCGCAGCACGGCGTCCCAGTCTTCGAGTTTCATGCGCAAGGCCAGCGTGTCCCGCGTGATCGCAGCGTTGTTCACCAGGATGTCGAGTTTTCCGAAGTGCGCGAGAACCTGTTGAAAAGCAGTCTTGACCTGGGCCGGGTCCGCAACGTCCATGGGCACGGCGAACGCTTGGCCGCCTGCGGTCTCAATGGCGGTTACCAGCAAGCGAAGTTTCTCGACGCTGCGCGCCGCAACCGCCACCTTCGCACCCGCCTCGGCCAGGGCCAGGGAGGTGGCGCGTCCGATTCCTTGGGAGGCGCCGGTCACCAGCGCGGCCTTGTCTTTGAGCGAGAACACGCCGCTAGTTCTCCGCCACTTCGACGCGCGCCTGCGCAATTTTATCGATGGTCGATCGCAGACTGGCGGCGTCCTCCACGTTCAGGCAGCGCACTGAGCGGTCGATCTGCCGGAGCAAGCCGGAAAGAACCTTCCCGGGTCCGACCTCGACGAAAATATTGACGCCGCGCTCGATCATCTCCCGCACCGATTCGTGCCAGCGCACCGGCAGCGTGACCTGCCGAATCAGCGCTTCGCGGGCTTCTTCGCCTGAGGTCACGGCCTCGGCGTCGACGTTGGTGATCAGCGGAAAACGGAGCGGGCCGAAAGCCACCGCTCGCAGATCGACTTCCAAGCGCTGCTGCGCCGGGGCCAGCAGCGAACAGTGGAAGGGCGCGGAAACGGCCAGAACCACAGCGCGCTTTGCTCCCGATTGCGAAGCGATCTCGACGGCGCGCTTCACGGCTGCCGCGTTTCCGGCGATAACGGTCTGCTCGGGCGAATTCCAGTTCGCGGCCGTGACGATCTCGCCCGCCGAGGCTTTCTTACAAACCTCGGCAATGTCGACAGGAGAAAGTCCCAAAATCGCAGCCATGGCTCCTTCCCCTGCCGGCACCGCCTCCTGCATATACCGGCCGCGCTTCCGCACGAGTTTGATGGCGGCGGCGAACTCGAGAGAGCCGGCGGCCACGAGCGCCGCATATTCTCCAAGGCTGTGTCCGGCCACGAAGTCCGGCACGGTCCCCCGCGCTTCCAAAGCACGATACGCGGCGACCGATACGGTCAGGATGGCCGGCTGGGTGTTCTCGGTCTGCTTTAGAGCCTCCTCGGACCCTTCGAAGCACAGCTTCGAAATCGAAAATCCCAGCGCGGCATCCGCTTCCTCGAAGACCGCCCGCGATTCCGGGAAGTGATGGGCGAGATCCCGGCCCATCCCGGGATACTGCGAGGCTTGGCCGGGGAACAGGAACGCGAGCTTGCTCATGGCTGTGCGAAATCCTTCTGCTTATCCGCGGGAAGGTACTGCCGAAGCGGCGGAAAGCTCCTGTTCGATTTTCTCGTTGACGCGGGAACGGCAGAGGTCGCTGGCGACACGGATGGCATTCTTAATGGCGTTCGGATTGGAACGGCCGTGACCGATCACTGTGATACCGCGCACTCCCAGAAGAGGGGCGCCGCCCGTTTCAGAGTAATCCGTGCGCTTGCGGAAGTCGTCGAACGCGCGTTTCGACAGCGCGTAGCCAATTTGCGAGCTGAGGCTGCTCTTGATCGCTTTCTTGAGCATGGCCCCGATGTGCTCAACCAAACCTTCGCTCAGCTTAAGCGCGATATTGCCGATGAACCCGTCGCATACCACTACGTCCACATTGCCACGAAACACGTCGCGTCCCTCTACGTTGCCGACGAAATTCAGCAAGCTATGCTTCAGACGGTTCGCCGCCTCCCGAGTTAACTCGTTGCCTTTGGCCTCTTCCTCCCCGATCGAGAGCAGGGCGACGCGTGGACGCCTCACACCCCAAATGGCCCGGAAGTAGATCTCACCCATGACCGCAAACTGCTCGATGTGCTCGGGCTTTGAATCGACGTTCGCGCCAACGTCGAGGATGACTGAGACCTTTTCTTTCATGTTAGGGAAAGCAGCCGCGAGTGCGGGTCGGTCCACCGAGGGTAGGGTGCCGATCACAAATCTCGCTACGGTCATCACGGCGCCCGTGTTGCCGGCGCTCACCAGCGCCTCGGCCTGGCCGTCTCGCACCAGCCGCGCCGCCACATGCACGGAGCTCTCCTTCTTGCGGCGAAATGCCTGAGAAGGAGAATCGGACATCGCGATGACCTCCGGCGCGTGTACGACCTCGATCGGCAATGCGCGATGCCTGTGCCGATTTAGCTCTTCCCGTACGCCCGCTTCGACACCGACCAGCAGAACCCGCACACCCAGCTCGCGGGCTGCGAGGATCGCTCCCTCGACTTCGACGCGAGGGGCATGGTCTCCCCCCATGGCATCCAAGGCGACCGTAGTCATCTGAGCACCGACTTGAAGGGTTGGCGAGGGAAAGTTAGGCTGTCTTGGCCTCGGTGTCAATTACTTCGCGGCCCTTGTAGTATCCGCACTTGGGACACGCCCGGTGGGGCAGCTTCCTTTCATGGCAATGGGGACACTCCCCCAGAGCCGCCGCATGAAGGTGATCATGGGCACGGCGGTTCGCAGTTCGCCGCTTCGAGTGACGTCGTTTCGGATTCGGCATTCCATCTCCTCGTGACAGGCCCGCACAGAGCGGGTGAACAGAACAGGCTAGTGTACTGTTTTATTGTTTCTTGAACCAGTCCTGCTTGAGCCGGGCGAGCGGGGCCAGTCGGGGGTCGGCGCCGCTCTTCTCGCAGCGGCACTCCTCGTTGTTCAGGTTCGCGCCGCAGTGGGGGCACAGGCCGCGGCAGTCACTCGAGCAGATGACCTTCATGGGAAGCGCGAGATTGACCTGTTCGGCCAGGACGTCAGCCAGAAACAGCCCATCGCCTTCAAAAAAGGCAATTTCCGTATCATCCAGATTCAGCTGGACTTCGTCGTTCTCCGGAATCGCCGTCGTCGACCGGTAGTAAAGATCGAAATCGCGGCTGATCTCCTCAACCACGGTGTCCAGGCATCGCGCGCACACCAGCTCCACGCGCGTGTGCAAGTTTCCGCAGACACGGATCTGGCCATTTACAAACTCCGCCGTGGCGCGAACTTCCAAGGGCTCGATCTGGCGGAACTCGCCGGAATGAAAATCCAGGGACCCAGGGGAGTAACTCTTCCGGATGCGCGCCTTTCGGAGGGCAAGTTCTTTGACATCCAGAAACATTGGATTTCCCCCGTGGTTTCGAGGCGCGAGTTCATTATATGTCCGCCGCCTGCGATGTCAAGGAAGCCCACAGCGAGCTTGTCTCCGCTGATACGAGACAAGCAACCGTGCGGAAGCGGAGAGGCATGCAGCCTGTCGCTCCGTCCTTGGTCTTCGCCACCCAATCGGAAGGCACTATTTGGCAGTTGCCAGAAGTTCCTGGTATTGGCGGACCAAAAAGTGGTCGGTCATCCCAGCGATATAATCACAGACGATTCGATGCCGGGGCTCGCGGCGGGCGAGTTCGGCATAGTGTGGCGGCATTCGCTCGGGATGATCGAGAAAGAGATCAAAGAGCGCGTCGAGGGCGCGAACGGAGCGCTCTCGCTCCTCGGAGATGGTGGGGTCGGAATAAAGCCGCACATGAAGAAATTGCTTCAGACTCGCGTTTTGCTGCCGAACCTCTGACGAGAATCCGGCAAGCCTCACGGCATGCCGGCGAATGTCTTCAACCGTCCTGACGACGGCTGCTTCCAGCTGGCGCTGCGTGTTCTCAATCAAATCTGTCGCCAGATGATCGAGGACGCGCTTGAGTGCCTCGTTAAACTTCAGCTTGGGGGATCCCTCAGGGTAGCGACGATCGAAATCCTGATAGGCGGCCCCGAAGAAGGGAACTTCCAGACAAAGCCGGTCGAGATGGAGAAGACGCGCTTCGAAACCATCGTCGAGATCGGCGGTGTTGTACGCAATTTCGTCCACCAGATCGATGAGCTGCGCTTCGAGCGGAGGGCGCTCGTCGAGACAATATTCGCTTAACTCCGGAAATTCCTCCGACGCATAGTTACGTGAATGTTTGATGATTCCTTCGCGGACCTCAAAGGTGAGATTTAGACCCGGGAAACCCAGGTAGCGCTGCTCGAATTGTTCGACGATCCGCAAGGCGTGCAGATTATGATCGAAGCGTTCCCCGAATTCGCGCATGCGGGCGTCGAGCTGCCTTTCCCCGGCATGGCCAAAAGGCGGATGGCCGATGTCATGAACCAGAGCCAGGGCCTCGGCTAGATCCGTGTTGATTCCGAGCGTGCCTGACACAGTGCGGGCGATCTGGGCGACTTCCAGCGTGTGCGTGAGCCGGTTGCGAAAATGGTCTGAGAAGCGAGTGGTAAAGACCTGCGTCTTGGCTTCCAATCGACGGAAAGCGCGGGCATGAATGACACGGTCGCGGTCCCGCGCGTAATCGTCACGGTAAGGATGTGGCGGTTCTGGGTAGCGCCGCCCCCGCGAACGCCGTACGTCCATGGCGTAGGCTTGAAGCGGAATCGGCACGAGCCCGCCTAAGACTTGCCGGGTAGAAGAGCGAGGGCCTGATCGGCCTGTTGGGCCATGGGCGTATCCGGGTAATCGGTCTTGATCTGCCCGTAAAGCTTGACCGCTTCCGATGGGTTCTGGAGGCTGTAGTGATCGGCTAAGGCGAACATCGCGACGGCCTTCGGCACAAGCGTGGTCGGCTTGGCGATCAGCTCGCGATAGAGGGCAACGGAGGCGTCTCCCTGCCCGGCGCGGTCGTCGAGCCCGGCGAGCTCGAACTTCGCCAGAGCCGCAACCTCTGTATCGCCGCCCTTCACAAGAGCCTCGAGGCGCTTCCTGGCTTCGTCATTCTTCTCGAGTCTTTCCAGGCTCAGCGCCGAATAGTAGCTGGCCAGCTGGCCGGCTCGCGTATGCGGATACTTGGCTGCGACATCGGCAAATTTCTGGTTGGCCTCGGTAAACTTTTGGTTTTCATCGGGAAAGGTGGTTTCACCAGGGGTCGTCGGCGCTCCGACGGGTGTTTGAAAAGCCTTCATTGCCGCGTCGAAGGCCGCAAAGGCTTTTACCGTCCGGTGCTCGGAATAGGTCCGCCAACCGAACCCGCCAAGGGCAATCAAAGCGGCCGCTATCACCACGTAGGCGCTGAGCTGTCGATGCGAGAGGACGGCCTCGGCGCCGTGCGCGAGAGTTTCGCGCACTTCATCCTTCTTCAGTTGCTTGCGGGGAATATGCTGCGCCACGCTCCACTCCCAGCTATCTCTTTTACCAAGAGATGCTATCACAGTCCGGAGGCAGAGACGAACCGCGTCGCCGACGTGAAAGGAGTATCCCCCTCTGCGGTCGCGACCAGATTGCCAGCCCGCAGTCTCGCCGGAGCGATTGAAAGCGACTCTTACAGACCTTGCGTCGGCACGCGAGTCTGGAAGTTCTATAGAGCGTCCGGCTTAGGCAAGACGAGGGCCTGCTCTAGACGGTAGCTTGCCGTGCGGATCGCCTACATGAGTTTCTTATTTACTGACCTTCTTCTTTACGTGACCCCGAAGTCTCGAATTGAGATTCGCCGCGCTTTTCGTGGCGCTTCTCAATAGGTTCTCGAATTCTCGATCCTTCTCGGATGGCTCTTGAGGCGCTTTCTTAGGTCGGATCGCGATGGAGGGAGCCCTGACTTTTGTCCGTGGTGGGGGAGAATGTTTCACGCGAGCGACCTGCTGAGCGATCCGGCGCCTACTCCTGTGTCTCTATCTTCTGGAGCGAGTGCCGCGCAACTGTCAAAGTTGACAGGCCAAACCGTTTTCGACTACTCTGCGCGGGATCTGTAAGAATTGACAGCTGACAGCGCCACACAGGATTCACAGACTGTGAATGGCTGGGTTAGGCAACCTGGGCCCCGACGATAGGCTTACCGCTGGAAGCAGATCCCGCGGGCCCAGGCTGCAGCATACGCTAATCAAATCGTCGTTGTTCAGGATGAAACTTCCATCGTCGGGATTCCACCTCAGAAAGGAGATTAGCCATGGGATTTATCGCCTGGATCGTAGTCGGGTTGATAGCCGGTTGGCTCGCTGGTCAGCTTATGAAGGGCGGCGGCTACGGGATCGTAGTAGACATCATTCTCGGCATCGTCGGCGGCCTTCTGGGAGGTTGGATCTTCGGGCTTTTAGGGATCTGGCCGGGCGGGGGAATGATCGGTTCGATC
>Ga0187783_10004198_pt1 | contig 10668 bp, 7 predicted proteins | sample 1015_SJ02_MP02_2_FD_132471 | JGI IMG/M metagenome (GOLD analysis project Ga0187783, IMG submission 132471) | Tropical peat soil microbial communities from peatlands in Department of Meta, Colombia - 1015_SJ02_MP02_20_MG | ecosystem: Environmental > Terrestrial > Soil > Wetlands > Peat | place...
ACTCTGAGGTCGCCACCTAATATGACGCCAACATGGCGGACTCCCATAAAGCAACAGGGGCGTTGCATACGGTGGCCCTAGCAACCCTCATGTTTGTGTTGTGCTATCTCTCGGCAAAACTCGGTGGGCTCTTAGTCATACATATTCCGGAAACGCCCTGGCCCCTTTGGTTGGGTTGCGCGGTCCTGGTCGCCGTGCTGTTGGTCTCTCGGCGGAAGATCTGGCCAGTTCTTATTCCCGCGGGCCTGGCCGGTTTTGTTGTCTGCGACGTGCAAGCCGGCTTATCCATTAGTTCGATTGCTTGGCTCGTCTTCGCCGATATCGGCGAAGTTCTCGTCGCTGCGTGGGGCACCAGCTATTTTTTGCACGGCGAGCCCCGTTTGGATACTTTGAAAGCCTTTGCGAAGTATGCGTTCTTTGCTGTAGTCCTCGCGCCGCTCGTCGCATCCTTGCTTGGAAACGAAGCCCTGAACGGCGACCGCTGGATCAACTTTAGGATTGGTTTCCTCTCGGAGGCGTTGGCTTTTCTTACTGTGACGCCCGCGATCCTCGGTTGGGTCGAGGGCTACCGGGCACGGTCGCGCAGCACTCGTGCTTATTGGCCGGAAGAAGCCGCGTTAATCACTGCGCTGATCTTGTTGAGCTACGAGATGTTTGTGGCTCGTGGAGCCAATGTACCGCCAGCATTACTTTATTCACTTGTGCCGTTGCTATTGTGGGCCGCTTTACGTTTCGGCTCTGGGGGAACTGGCACGTCGGCGAGCATAGTTGCTCTGCTCGCCATTTGGGGCACGGTCCAAGGCCGCGGCCCATTCGCGGAGCGAAATCCGATCGACAGAATCTTTTCGCTACAGCTGTTTCTCCTATTCACCGCAGTCCCGTTTATGGTCCTCGCCGTCCTTGCAGAAGAGCGGAGGCGACAACAGGCTGTTTTGCGCGAAAGTGAAGAACGCTTCCGCTTAATGGCGGATAGCGCTCCTACGCTAATCTGGATGTCGGGAATAGATATGCAGTGTACCTTTTTCAATCGAGGCTGGCTGAGCTTCACTGGTCGATCAATGGAACAAGAATTGGGGGAGGGATGGGCCTCCGGAGTTCATCGGGACGACCTGAAACGCTGTCTCCGTATTTATACGACCGCCTTCGACGCGCGCGAGGATTTTGAAATGGAGTACCGCTTGCAACGCTATGACGGCGAATATCGCTGGATTGTGGATTACGGCGTTCCACGGTTTAGAGCCGATGGCACTTTCTGTGGCTACATTGGCTCTTGCGTCGACATCACCGAACGAAGACAATCCGAGATGTCCCTCCACGAGTTGACCGGCCGCTTGATCCACGCGCAGGAGGAAGAACGCGCACGGATTGCCAGAGAGTTGCACGACGACATCAGCCAGAGAATGGCCTTTCTGCAGATTGGCCTGGAGCAATTGGAGCAAACCACGCCAGCGTTGGAGTCCGACGACCGAAAACAATTGCATAACCTCACGCAAGTGGTGTCGGAGGTTTCCAGCGACCTTCATAGCTTATCTCACCGACTCCACCCGGCAAGGCTGGACCTTCAGGGTTTGGTGGCCGCAACGGGAAGCTTTTGCCGGGAGATGTCCCATCAATACGAATTGCAAATCAAGTTTGTTCATCGTGACGTTCCCGGGCAGATCCCCACGGGTGTCGCCCTATGCCTGTTTCGAATTGTGCAGGAGGCTTTGCGGAACGTTGTAAAACATGGCAAAACCTCAGAAGCTGTGGTGGAGTTGGCCGGTCATGGTGATGGGATCGAGCTATGTATTTCCGATACAGGCGTGGGATTCAACCCTGCATCTGCCCATCGAAAAGGCGGTCTCGGCTTAATCAGCATCCGTGAACGGTTACGGCTGATTGATGGATGCCTTACGATCGAATCAGAGCCTTTGCATGGGACACGAATCCGTGTACGTGCTCCATTGGCAGGCGGCATCAGCGAGGGCGCAGGCGAGCCGGAACAATTCGGAGCAAAAGCCTAGAGGGCTCGCCACTCGCGGCCAGATCCTCGGTTAGTCGCATTACCGGAAATCAGGTTCCCTTTGGCCGCAATGATTGAGATTGAGAAACGGTAGGTTTTGCATCCGATCAGGATTACCGCTGGGCGTGTAGCTCAACAAAGTTCAGACAAGGGCTCGTCGAAGTTTTGTGTCATCGCATAAAGATTTCATTCGCGACTCGCCATCACTTGCTGTCTGCGCGCTGTGGCGAGCCCGCCAGGCCACCAGTTCCAGTCGCCTGCGATACGAAGGAGCGCTGGACCGATCACAATACGAACGAGTGTCGCGTCAATCAGCACGGCGATCGCGAGCGTAAATCCAATCATCTTGACCACCAGGAAATCTCCGAATGTGAATGCCGCAAATACCACGATCATGATTGCGGCCGCGCTCGTAATCAGGCCTGCGGTTCTCGCCAGACCCTCCGGTATCGCATCCATTTCGCTCAGCCCGTTCCTTCGGGCTTCCAGAACGCGTGCCACTAGAAACACCTCGTAGTCCATGCTTAGTCCGAAAACGATTGCGAAGGCGACGATCGGAACAAGGGGAAACACGCTACCGGTTCCTTCGGGAACTCCCAGGAACCTACTTCCGTGTCCGTCCTGGATGACGAAAACCAATGCTCCGAAGGCCGCCGCGACCGAGAACAGGTTGAGCGCGATGGCCTTCACGGCGGCGAAGATCGATCGGAAGCCGCAGAGCAAAGCAAAGAGCGTCCCGCCGACCACCAGCCACATCACTGGCGGAAAGCGCTCTCTGATAATCGTCTCGTAATCGGCGTTGAGCGCCGGGATGCCGCCAACGAGAAGGGTCGCGCTGGGCACACCGGTGAGAGTTGGCGCACCGGTCCTACGGAGCTCGCGCACCCAGTTGACCTGGTCGCGCAGCGAGATCGAGCTCGCCGAAAACACTTCCAGCAGCGCCGCTCGTCCGTCACTACTCAGGAACGCGCGACGAGTGTCGCGAGAGAGATCGGTGAGGGAAGACCGGTTACTCTGCGCAAGCGTAGTGATGGAAATCACGCGGTCACAGCGCGAGTCGGTCGCGAGGCGCTTGCACATACGATCCAGCGCATCCCATCCCGCGTCGGTTTGCGCGATGGAATCCGTTGGAAGTTCGACAATCACTCGCAATGATTCAACTACGCCGCTGCGATCCATCCGCTCAAGTGTGCGCAGCGCATGGACTGACTCGGCCGCCTGCGGAAGCCAATCTCCTCGCGGAAGACTCGTATCGAGTCGCCTGACCTGCCAGGCGAGCAGCAGCAAAGGAGTACCTGCCAACAAGAGAGCAATCCAGGGATGCGCGACAATCGCCTTTCCCCATCGCCGCCAGCGATTTCCCGTGCGCGCGGCCCGCCGCGCATCCAACTTTGGGGTGAAGGGCATTCGGCCAAGATCAATCCGCGAGCCGAGCAATACCAGCGCTGCCGGAACGAGGGTATTTGTAAGCAACACACTCATTCCTGTCACCAGGAATCCCGCAACACCAATCGAACGGATTTCGCTGATCGGAACTGTCAAGAGGGCCAGAAATCCGATGGCCACAGTTGAGGCTGAAATCAAAAGCGTGCGTCCAGCCTGGCGTGCAGCGATCGTGCTGGCCGCAGGTCCATCGTTGCCGGCGGCAATCGCTTCTCTGAAGCGGCTGATCATGAGGAGCGCGTAGTCTATTCCCAGCCCCAGGCCAAGCATGGTGGCCAAATTCTGAACCAAAATGGACAAGTGCAAGCGCTCGGCCAGAAATCCAGTAATCGCCAGAGTGGTCGCGATGGCTAGCTGGCCGACCGCCAACGGAATCACGGCGGCCATCAGGCTTCCAAACGCAACCAGTAGAAGCACTAGGGTCGCGGGGAACACCAAGCTTTCGCCGCGATGTACGTCGGCGGCGCTGGCTTTCCGAATATCGAAATTCAGCGGGATCTCGCCGGTGAGTTCGAGCTTCACCGCGGGATAACGGCCGCGCAATTTACTTGCAAGCGAGCTTGCCAGTTGGTGAAGGTCCGGAACAAGCGATTCGACTGTGCCCCCGGCGGAAGTGAGCCCCAGGAGAACAAACGTTCCGCCTTCGCGGCCCAGAAAAATCGGATCGCGCAACTCGAGATAGGAGACCACGCCTGAAACGCCGGGCTGATCTTTCAGCGCCGCCACAATGGTTCCTAACGCTTGGCCGCCTTCCTCCGAATTAGCAGGTGGGAGGCCCTCGATCACGAGGACAACGCGGTCCACAAAGGGCGAATGAAAACGGGTGGCCAGCTCGTCGCGGACAACTTCGGCCTGGCTTCCTTCGACACGGGTTGCGGTCTCGAGGCGGCGCTCGGCGTGAAAAGAAAACGGAAGAAGTGCGATGGTTGCTGCGAGGACGATCCCAGACACCCAAAAACGGCGCGCATGCATAGCCATCATGATGTCATATCCCACAAAATCGTCGTCACCAAAACACTCCGGTGACGCCTAACGGACGAAAAACGTGCTCCGTCCGGAACCGGTTCCGACGTTGCGCTCAGTTTCGCAAGTTTGCATCTGCGCAACACTTACATACGGAGCTGTGTGAATCTGCTAAACTTTGCCCCGCCGACTTAGGAGGATCGATTCGCACCTTACTGTTACTGGGACTGCTTGCCGCCGTCCAACCTGGAGTAGTAGACCCGCGCCTTGGCTCCTGGACTCTCGTCTCCGCGCAGTCGAGTCTGGATCCTCCGAACCGGCTCACCATTACACCTTCGCATGAGGGTTCGCATGTGGTGATTTCCGGCGAAACCCATCTTGATTTCACTGCAAATCCGAACGGTCACCAATCGCCCGCACCGGGCAATCTGGGGTTCAATCAAGTTGCGCTGCGCAGGATTGACAAGAGGCAGGCGGAGGTCAAGGAAGAGAAGGATGGGGTTGTGGTCGCGACGGTTCGCGAAAAAATTTCGAATGATGGGAACGAACTCACAGCCACGACTGCATCCGCGGGGCATCCCGATAAGATCACCGTGTGGACGCGAAGCGGAGGTACGAAGGTCCCGAATGACCTCTTCGCAGGTGAATGGACGCAGGATCTCGGCAAGACTCGATTACGCCAAGGTTTGATGCTAAAAATCGAGGCGGACGCAAGCGGTGGGGTCCGTTTTCTGGGTGACTTCAGCTATACCGCCCGTTTCGACGGAAAGCCGTACGATCTAAAGAACTCGCACAACGATACTGTGACGCTTGAACTTGTGGATGCTCGTACGGTGGATGCGAGCTACCGGCGGGACGATCAAATCACGCAAAAAGAAAGGTGGGTGGTTTCCGCGGATGGGCAGCATATGACGCTATCCTCTACAGGCACGTTAGAAACGGGCCAGCGGGTAACCGAGAAGCTCGAGTTCAGGAAGCAGTAGCTGATATCGCGTCAGTCCAGTTCACGAGCCCTTCGCTCGGTGACACCGCGCTGACCTCACGAGCCGTGACCGAAATGATCCCCTTGCGATACATGAATTTCAGAATGCCGTTAACCGTATCTTCCAGAGACGGATCTGCTTTGCCCCACACCGAGGCATCGCGGGCCTTTTGATAAGAAGAGCTGTCGTAGCGTTTGAATTCCATCGCCGAGATGTTGTCAACAGAGCCCACCAGAAAATCCAGCAGCGGAAACAGTAGATCTTCCTTCCGGCATCTGCGGATCAGCTCAGGAACGAAATCGGGAAGCTTGAAGGTCTCGAATTTCCGGCCAGTCGCTTTGGTGATTAGCCGGGTGATGTCCATCATGTTCGAATAATCGTCCCGCGTGACATGGTAGGTCTTGTTCGCTGTGCCGGGAGTGGTGGAGATCGCGACGATGTTGTTCGCCACAATGTCCGCCGGAACGAAGCTGACCTGGTTGAGCGTATCAACGCCAATCCCGTGGTTCACCATGAACGCAACGAGGCGAACAGCGATATCGAAGTTGTTGCCGCCGCCCGTGACGGAAGGACTCACCAGAGCAGGCCGGAAAATCCGCGCGGAAAGTCCCCGGTTGCGTGCGTCCACAACCACTTGTTCCGCCACCCATTTCGATTGGCTGTACCCAAAATCCAGCAGCTCCATATTCTCGTTCAGGTCGGTCTCATTCAGGACTGATTTGACCGCCCAGCCAAACACGAAGGTCGTCGAGACATAATTGAACTCTTTGGGCCTGCTCTCGAACGCCAGTCTTACGATCTCATTCGTCCCCAGCACGTTCGCGTCGCGCATCAGGTCGTAGTTGAACAGGTAGTTTACTGTTGCACCGTTGTGGAACACTGTGTCGATTTCACTCGCCAGGAAATCCCATCCCCCCCGCGTCAGGCCCAGCTTTGGCTGGCCTAGATCTCCGCAGACGGGGACCACCCGAGCTTCGAACATCCCCTTCAAATCCACACCGCAGGGCCCTATCGACTCCATCGCGTCTCGCAGTCTTTGCATACCTTGCTTTTCGTCGGAAGACCTGACCAGAACATAAATCTTCGCCCGAGTCTGTTCCAGCAAGCTCTTCATGAGGAATGGGCCTATGAAGCCGGTCCCGCCCGTGAGCAGCACTTGATTCGGCATCGGTATCTCCGGCACGGCCGATGGCGCCGGAGGCTCGAAGATGAGCTTCCTGTCGCTGATCATCATTTGCTGTTCAGCGGCGCGCTGCTCATCACGGAAAGCTGCAAGGGAATTGCGCAGATGAATCAACGCCTCTTCAGGAGCGCGTTTCAACTTTTCTGCCAGTCCAAACAGCTCCGCTATGCCGACGCGCTGAATTACACTAATATCTACCTGCCTCGACAGCATCTCGGCGCCTTTATCTTTCAGCAGTTCCTTCAGCTCATGCACGAACACAACAAGATCCAGGGAATCCAGGCCTGCTTCGACCAGGTTGTACGATTCCTTACCTGTCAGGTTGTACTTGGCTTTTAATTCGGCGAAAGCGGAATGCATGTCGGAATCGCACGAGGAATTCCCGGCGTCGTTCTCCCGCGAAAACTCAGAAAGAACGTTGAACTCACCTCGCAGCCACATCTGCTTGGCCTTATGGCGCATAATCTTCCCCGAACTCGTTCTCGGGATCGCACGCGGCGCGATGAGGCAAATTACCGCCGCTTCCACATTCAAATAATTCCGGACCGCGGCGGCGATCTTTCGTGCGTCGGGAGGCGCCTTGGGATTCTTGACTTCGGCGACGATTGCTAGCGCAGGTTCGGTGTCTTCCTGAATTTGGAACGCAGCGACGCAGTTGTGCCGGATCAGACCAGATGACTTCTCCACAACGTTCTCAATGTCGTGCGGGTAGTAGTTTTGCCCGCGGAGAATAACCATGTCTTTAATGCGGCCGCAGACGTAGAGTTCGCCGCCGTGGAAGAATCCTATGTCGCCGGTCCTAAGGTAGCCGTCGTCATAGGGAGTATCGTCCACAAGCCGCGCCCGAAACTGCTTCAGGGTCAATTCGGGATTGTTCCAGTAACCACGGCACTTACCTTGTCCCGCGACCCAGATTTCGCCGGTGCGCTCTGGCTTGAGAGGGAAGTGTCCTTCCGGATCCACGATCTTCACGTCGAGACCCGGCAGAGGCGTTCCACAACTGACAATCTGCGTGGACCCGTCAATTTCACAGACCTCCGTGGTCATGCGGGCCGTCCCGAGGGAAAGGGCGCGCTTGTTGACGGAAACGATCTTGCGACCTCCCAGTGAGACCGCCAGAGTATTCTCGGCCAGCCCGTACGCGACATTGAAACTCTCGGACTTCAGTCCATAAGACTGAAACGCTTCCAGAAACCGTCTGTAGGTATCCGGCTTTACGGGTTCCGCGGCGCACATCAAAACGCGAAGCGAGCTCAGATCACAAGCCTCCAGGCTCTCCTTGGAAAGCCTCCCAGCGCGCAGGCAATAGTCGTAGGCGAAGTTAGGCGCAGCCGTCGCGGTGGCTCGATAGGCCGTCATGGCATCGAACCACAGGATCGGGCGCTGAATGAAGTCCGTGGGGGAGAAGCCGTACGTGGTGCCGCCTTTCAGTGCCGGATATAGGTAGCACCCGATCAGTCCCATATCGTGATACTGCGGAAGCCAGGAAACGACGACCGGTGAGGCATGGTCGATCACCAGCGAACACGTATCCAGAATGTTTTCGTGCGTGACGATCACGCCCTTGGGTTCCATTGTGGAACCCGACGTGTACTGGAGAAACAGAACCTTGGAACGATCGACGGCCGGCCGGTCCGGAATCGCATCCACGAAGCCTTCGGTGGCAATCCAGGGAAGACCGGAAATGTAATCTACGTCAATGCCGCAAGCCGAGACTCCTCTTCTGGCGAGATTCGTTTTGAGGGATGCCTGGTAGTCCCTGCTCGTTAAGATCCCAGCCGCCTGGCAATCCTTCGCGATGTGGACCATCTTGTATAGCGCGCTCTGGAAGCCGCGGGAACTGGGGGGATAGACCGGAACGGGGATCAGTCCGGCGCGCACGCAGCCAAAGAAGGCGCAGATCATTTCGAGCCCAGGCGAATAGGCAAGCAGAAGCCGGTCGCCCGGCGCGAAACGGCCCTCCTTCCACACATATCGGGCGATCGCCTCCGTTCGGTGGAGGAACGACGCGTAAGTGTAGCTTTCGAGTGAATCGCCGTTTACATCAAGGTACGAATAAAGAAGCTTGTTCGGGTGCTCATCTGCCAGCCTATCCAGGTGGCCTAAAATTGATGCCGCCATCAATCAGCGATCCTCCAATGTTGAATGAAACGCAAGCCAGTAAACCAAACATCTCCCCTCAGCGACCCACCCAATCCATGATTAAGTTGGAAAGTGCAGACCTAAAAGGTATGCCAACGGTGAGAATGTCCGCGAATTTTTTGCTCAGCATAAGCGTCGCTCGACGCTTTGGGGAACGAATGTTTTCCTTTTTGGCGCTCAGAGGCGCGAATGGGAATTTCGGAGCTCCGGCGAACTTCTATGCTCCGTTGCAGGAAGCCCGGTTCATTGTGGTTCATCGAAGGTTGTATATTAACAAAGCGTTATGGACAATTCCATGCGTCGTCACATCGATTGTTCACACCCTGCAACTAGGCATCATACGGTCCGAATGTCCTTGATTGTGTTTAGGTGCGCCCATTAAAATCGTGCTACGAGGCTGTCGGCGGGCGCCCCCGACTTCGCAGAGGGTCAGGACACTGATGCTGCGTACGGAACGCGTCGGGCCCAATTAGCAGGATCGCGGAGGCGCTGGTGACGTTGAAATCCGAAGTGTTGATCACACAAGACCCGGAGACTCCGGATCTTGTGCCAGCGGAATCCGCAGCGGCGTCCATTAGAGAATCCGCCGGTGCAACTTCCTTCCCGAAAGTCTTACGTCGCCGTCTGGATCGGTTTTTTGTTGAACAGAACATTACGTACAAAGCCGACTTCACGATGTGGGCCAAGATCGCCGTGGGTCTGGCAGTACTAATAGGTGCCTGGATCGCGCTATATGCCGTAAGGCCCGACTCATGGAAGTTTCTTGCTCTCTACCTTTTAGGCGGCCTCGCACAGACATTCCTTTTGCTGAACATCGCCCATGACAGTAATCACAATGCTATCTCGTCGCACGCGCGCGTCAACAAGACCCTGAACTACGTCTTCGATTTGTGCGGGATCAGCTCGTACATGTGGCGGATCCTTCATCATCGCGGCCATCACTCCTGCATCAATTTACAGGGCGAGGATGATGCGCTTTCGGGACGCGGCATCTTTCGCTTTACGCCCCATGAATCGCGTGCGCCGTGGCACCGCTTCCAGCACATCTATGCGCTGTTCTTTTACGCGATGTTCTCTCTGGACTATGTGTTCTTCCGGGACTTCGAGAGCTTTTTCTTTTCGTCCCACGATTATCTGAAGCGCGCCAATCATCCTGTGCGCGAATATGCCATTTTGTTTGCCGGCAAGGCCTTCTACCTTACTTACATGCTTGTATTGCCAGTGCTGTTTCTGGGGAAATCACCTCTGCTGGTTGCCGGGGCGTTTCTGCTGGTCCATTTGTTCGTCGGTCTAGCCGTAACTCTTGTGTTCCAGACGACGCACACCATTGACACCACATACTTTCCCACGAACCGCGACGAATTTGACAACGGCGTGTACCACATCTTCGCGACCACGGCGGATTACGCGACGGAAAACCCGCTCGTCGGTTGGCTCGCGGGCGGCCTCAACCATCACATCGTTCACCATCTCTGCCCTTTCGTGTGCCACACGCACTATGCTTCATTGACCAGAATCGTGAAGCAGACCGCCGAGGAGTTTGGGGTCCCATATCGGCAGCACCCCACGATGACTCAGGCAATCCGGCATCATCTGATACTCTTGAAACAACTGGGGAACGAAAATTAATTCTGAACACTTTATCTTTAGGTATGGCCCCGCTAACACTTCCTGCGAGTGACATGAAATCATCTGCGGTTCGACGCAAATATCTGGATGGGTGGGTATGAGCTCATCCACTCCCATCCCCGTTGTTTCCCGATTGCGCTGCTTTGCGGATTCGCGCGCGATGTTCCGCAATCCCGTGCAGGTTTTGTCCAGCTATACCGAAAACTTCGGCGACACATTCCGGATCTATTTGGGAGGTCTCAAAGAAGCGATCGTTACGATCGATCCTGCCGTCATTCAGCACGTGTTAAAGACCAATTCGGAGAACTACCAAAAATCCGAAA
>Ga0187783_10004199_pt1 | contig 10667 bp, 7 predicted proteins | sample 1015_SJ02_MP02_2_FD_132471 | JGI IMG/M metagenome (GOLD analysis project Ga0187783, IMG submission 132471) | Tropical peat soil microbial communities from peatlands in Department of Meta, Colombia - 1015_SJ02_MP02_20_MG | ecosystem: Environmental > Terrestrial > Soil > Wetlands > Peat | place...
ATCGGTCAGCCACCAATAAAAGGGTTGATCGAAGAGTTCCACCGAGTTTCGTAACATTTGAAAGAAGGCAAACCAAATCGGTAATTGAATGAGCAAAGGAAGGCAGCCCGCCACGGGGTTTATGCCATGGGAGCGGTAGAGCTCCATCTGCTTTTGCCCCAAAAGGGTTCGGTCATGGCCGAATTTTTGTTGCAGCTCTTTGATTTTGGGCTGGAGTTTCTTCATCTCTTGCTGGGATGAGAAGGACTTTTGGGTGAGGGGATAGGTTAAAAGCTTGATGATAAATGTAATGATAATAATGGCTAAGCCGTAGTTTTGAACAAAGCCATAGATTTGCACCAAGAGCCACAACATTGGACGGCTAAGCACGCCAAACCAACCGAAATCGACGTTTTCGTCCAAAGGTACCGGTAAAGATGCCAACAGGTCGACTTGCTTGGGGCCAATAAAAAACTGGTGGGCGAAGGACTTTTCCTCTCCATCTATCAGCACAAAAGGCTTTAATTTAAATTCAAGGGTTGCGTTTTTTACTTTGTCTGTGCCCTCCCTCACGACAAACTCAACCTTGTCGATATTGTCAGAATAATTTGGAATAACCGCCGCCAAAAAAAACTGATCATCAAAGCCAACATATTTCACATTGGTGAAGGTTTTCGGCGTATCCAGCAGATCGCTGTAGCTAAATCGCTGGTGCTTATCTTGTGCCCTAACGGTGATGCTTTGCCCTTCGACTCCAGGATTAAAGAAGCCTGGCTCTTTGGTATTCTCGTTTCGCTTATCCGCCACAAGAAGTGGCTCTACTTTAAGGGGCGAGGACGACAGATTGCGAAAAATTATCTCCTCTTCGATCAGATCGCGCTCGCGAAAATGATAACGACGCTCAATCGCAAGGCCCTGTTTGGTCACATGCCTTAACGCAAGAGTTTTTTCGCCCCTAGCCAAGATGTCATAGGGTGCATCGCTATTGAGAGGGGCAGTACCCATCAAGGAGAGCTTCAACAAAGCAGAACCTTGCTTTTCCTGATCGAAGATGACTTGATTTTCATTGAAATCGGTGAGAACAAAACGATCGATCAAGGCGCCATGGTTAGAAATTTCTACTTGGTATGAGGTTCTTGCTGAGATTTCGATTTGGCTTTTCGCCTTAACGTCAAAACTAGTTTTTATCAGCGGAAGATCTTTGGTGGACTCGCCATGGGCCATTTTCGGCTCATCCGTCGGGAGGTTGTTTTGCCCTTCTTGCTTTACCGCTTCTTTGGTTGCAACCTCAGGTGCCGGAGCGCTAGGCTTATCCGCAAAAAAATATGAATAAATCATTAATACTGCGCTAGTAGCAATAACCGCTAATAAAAGTCTTTTCGGATCGGGCCCCTGCGGGGCTTCAACCATGTTAAACGTCGTCATGAATATTTTTCCTAAAGGTAGTTTTCGATCCAACTTTGGTAAGTATGGTGCGGGGCTTTTTGCACGAGTTGGTGGTGATTTTTCCGCGCCAAACTTCGAAGCCGCGCAGGCAATCTAGGCATCGCAATTCTTCTTTTTTGCCTGCAACCTGCTTATTTACCCAGAAGGTTTGCCTGCATTGATCGCAGGTTCGGCTCACCTTTTCATCATCAATGACGCGGCCCTGATCGAAGATCTTAATAGTAGTCTCAGCGCAGGCTCGGCAAAACTGATTTTGTTTTTCATTTACTCTGACGGCAACATGATCGACCTTCTGACATTTCACGCAAACAACCCTATGGCAAAGCCTGGTGCCAAATTCATTGCGAGCGCGGCCAACGATTCTTGGCCAATGCGGCTTTTTGATCTTCCTTTCTTTTATATTTTTTGTTGGATGCATATTAAAAATAGGTCACGGGCCTTTTTTAAAGGAAAGCTCTATGCCTTCGATTTCATGTTGGATTAAGGGCCAATCATTCGCGGTACAAGTAGTCGTAACACTGATAATAGTTTTGTCATCCAGGGCTATATCGAAAGCCCGAAGCAAAACCGGCCAGAAAATATTATCCAAACGAAAATAACGATATTGTTCAAGGCGCGTTTTAAAGGCTCCGGCCTGGTAATCCGTTTCAAGAGGCCGATTTTTCAAGGAATATTGCCGAAGGAAGTTTTCCTTTCGCTGCATTTTAATCAAGGGCAGGGAAGACGGGCTTTTTACTACCTTTTTCTCAAATCGTATCTCACCCTGGGCTCCGCTTGGCCCTTTTATTGCAATTGTGCAATTAAGCTCTGACTGGGATGCCTTAGGTTTGCATGTGGTGGTTGCGGGCTCGGTCAAGAATTGCAAGCCATGAAAAATCACGGCTAATTTTTGTTTTTCCGATTTTTTAGAAAATGGCTCAAGCAACAGGTCATAAGGTCCGGGCAGGCCGTTGGCCGAGGCGCACAGCCAAAAAGCCAGCGCAAAAAAGCAAGCCGCGTTTTTCATCAAATTTAAATATCCAGCTCAATCGAATCTAAAGCTACCTTCTCTATGAACTCTCGGCGAGGCTCAACTTCATCCCCCATTAGATCTGAGAAGGCTTCATCGGCTTCCACCACATCTTCAATGGTCACGTGCAACAGTGTGCGAATCTTCGGATCCATGGTGGTTTCCCAAAGCTGGCCAGGATTCATTTCTCCGAGACCTTTATAACGCTGAATGCTTTGGCCCTTGCGCGATGAAGTTTCGATGGCAAGAGCAAGGTCATCAAAGGTGGCGAAGGCTTCTTTGGTATTGCCTTTGACCAAGGTAAACGGACCAAGGCCTAAAGCCTTGACCAAGGCGAAATTTTTTACCAAGTCCTTATACTCGACACTCTTAACAAAGGCCTGGTTAAGCCGTGTGCGTACTTCTAAGCCATCTTTATGGGATGTGATCAAAAGCGCTTGGTCTTCTAGATTGTCGCTTGGAAGCACTTCAACGCTAACCGGCAAGCTCATCGGATTTGCTAGAGCGAGATGAGACCTTAGTTTCCCTTTGACATCATCAAGGTCGAGTTCTGACAAGTCATCATTGGGCAGGCTCAAGGTTCTTACCACAGCATCTAGGATGGTCGTGTCGTAACGTTTGCGTAAACGATTGATGCCGCGGCGAAAGGAATAATATGCGGATACGGCGGCCGACAGAGCCAGCTCCTCGATGGGCTTGTCGGTCGTTACCGTGGCATTGGCTAGCGTCTGCTCGATAAGATATTTTTCCAAGCTGTCGTCGTCTTTGAGATAAACCTCTTTTTTCCCCTTTTGCACTTTATAGAGCGGCGGCTGAGCAATATAGAGATAACCACGCTCTACCAGCTCACGCATTTGACGATAGAAAAAGGTCAACAAAAGCGTACGAATGTGACTGCCATCCACGTCGGCATCGGTCATCAGGATGATTCTATGGTATCTCACCTTGCTTGCATCAAACTCGTCGGGCCCGATGCCCGAACCCAAGGCGGTGATAAGTGTGGTGATTTCTACCGAAGAAAGCATCTTATCAAACCGAGCTTTTTCCACATTTAGAATTTTGCCGCGCAAAGGTAATATCGCTTGGAATTTTCGATCCCTACCATTTTTGGCAGAGCCGCCCGCGGATTCTCCTTCAACAATAAACAGTTCTGCCATTTTTGGATCTTTTTCTTGGCAATCAGCCAGTTTTCCCGGCAGACCCATGCCATCAAGAATACCCTTCCGACGAGTAAGCTCACGGGCCTTGCGCGCAGCTTCCCGCGCCCGCGACGCTTCGATGACTTTTTGGCAAATGACTTTGCTTTCTTGGGGATGTTCTTCAAGCCATGACGACAGCTGATCAAAAACCAAGCCCTCTACAACAGCCTTCACGTCGGAAGAAACCAATTTGTCCTTAGTTTGTGAACTAAATTTCGGATCTGGGAGCTTGACACTCACCACGGCAGTGAGCCCTTCTCTCACATCTTCACTCTTAATTTCACCCTTGGCCACCATTTTCTCGAACTGGCGGTAGATATAGCCAGTTATGCTCCGAGTTAAGCCCGCGCGAAATCCTGCCAAATGAGTGCCGCCGTCGTTATTCTTAATATTGTTGGTGAAGCAATACATGCGTTCTTGGTAGGTGCCGTTCCATTGCATGGCTATGTCCACCTCGCATTGTGCACCACCGCCTTCGCTAAGTTCTCTCGCTCCAGAGATCATAATAGGATCTTTGTGCAAGGGTGTTGCCGACCGGTTGAGATGCTGCACAAATTCGCGAATGCCGTCTTCAAAAAGAAAATTATGTGATTTGCCGGTGCGTTCATCGAGGATATTGATTTTCACGCCCTTGTTGAGAAAGGCTTGTTCTCTGAGCCGACCAGCTAAAATGTCGAAGTGAAACTCAATGTTATTAAAAATCTGTGGATCGGGCTTAAAAGTTATCTTGGTGCCCCTTAAGCTGCTCGGTCCTTTATTGATCAAGCCGGTAGTCGGATCGCCACGGCTGAAATTTTGCTCGTAGGCGAAACCATCCCGCCAAATTTCCAATTTTAGGTCCTCGCTGAGGGCGTTGACCACGCTTACCCCAACGCCGTGCAAGCCACCTGATACTTTGTAAGAGTTTTGATCGAATTTTCCGCCGGCATGGAGCACGCACATGATGACTTCACAAGCCGGTCGTCCTGATTCATGCATGCCCACAGGAATGCCGCGACCGTTGTCGGTGATGGAAACGGTGGAATTATCATGGATGACCACATCAATCTTGTCGCAATAACCGGCAAGCGCCTCGTCTACCGAATTATCCACCACTTCATAGACCATATGATGGAGACCAGAGCCGTAATCAGTATCACCGATATACATGCCTGGCCGCTTTCTCACAGCTTTCAGACCTTCGAGCACCTTGATAGACGAAGCGTCATAGGTAGAGCGGTCGCGCGGTTCTTTTTTTTCAGAGGATGGGGTCAACGTATTCTCCACGATATTTCTCTTTTAAGAGACCGCGATTTTTTCATCTAATTCGTAAGTCTCTAGATTCAGGCATTATCAAAAATTACGTTCTTAGCTTAGCACATTTCGGCGCATGCGTCACTTTAGCGCTTCCAGGTGAGTTGCCATAATTGTGCGAATTTGGCCGTCATTATCGAACCTTACCTTGACTCGGGTCATGCGACCGCTTCCGCTGATGGATATGACGGAGCCTTCTCGATGATTACCGTGATAGACCCGCTGATCTACATTGAAATTAGATAGTTTATTGTCGGAAAGTGAAACATCATCGTATTCAATATGATAGCCCATCGGCGGTTCAGAAAGGGTATTTTTTGGCGGCATCATGGGCGGGGCCTGAAGAAATCGATGCCTGTCAAAGGCCTTAAAAGACATTACTGCCGGCGTGTCCTGCGCCAATATCCATCGATCATTGGTTTCGATGGTCGCGCTTGGCAATTCGCGCAAAAACCGCGAAGGGAGAGAGGGCGAGGTTTTGCCATGTAAAAATCTCTCCTGGCAAAAGCTTAAAAACAGACGTTTTTTGGCGCGGGTCATGCCTACGTAGAGCAGCCGCCGCTCTTCTTCCAAAGCGTTCTTTCTTTGATCTTCGTTTGAACCGTGGAGCGAGCGTGAATGGGGAAGCACCCCGTCTTCCAGGCCGATGAGGAAAACGCCGTCAAATTCGAGGCCCTTGGCGGCATGCAGCGTCATGAGGGTGACGGTTCCGATTTTTTTGCCGCTTTCATCCTGTACCGACTCATCCTTAGAAATGAGCGCGACGCTTTCAAGAAACGATTGAGCATCAGCGGGTTCGCCATAATTCTCCGCTTCCTCAACAAACGACGCGGCGGCTTGTACCAATTGCTCAATGTTTTCTAGCCTTGCTTCTGCTTCATCATCATCCTTATGCATGAGCCTTTTCACAAAGCCAAATCGATCGATGATATAGATTAGGGCTTCATCGGCACGAAGGATTTTTACTTCACCATCAGGGAGATAAGAGATAAGCTCGGAGCGCATTTCCTCAATCAGTTTTAACAGTTCAGTAATTTTCTTCTTTGAGCGAACATTTCCCAAGGCTTCTGTCTGATGGTCTTCATCGTTCATGGTTTCAAATACACTGATCCCATTATGCCCGGCGTAGTCGGATAAGGAAGTTTGGGTCTTTTTGCCAATGCCAAAGGGTAGGGCGTTTAAGAGGCGCAGGAAGTCCACATCGCTGTGGTTATAAAGCACTGCGCGGAGTGCCGCCAAAATATCTTTGATTTCCTTGCGGTCGTAAAATTTCATGCCTCCTACCATGCGGTAGGGCATGCGGGCCTTGTGAAGCGCTTCTTCCAGGGGGCGTGATTGGGCGTTGGTGCGCATTAATACGGCTATTTCGAAGTTATTGCCGTGGTGCTCAAAAAGACGCAAAGCTTGCTCGACGACAAAACCCGCTTCTTGCACATCACGGAAGTGGCGGGTTAAACGAAGCAAGGCCCCATCGCCGCTGATAGAGCGTAGGTTTTTTCCTAAGCGTTGTTGGTTTTTGGCAATTACGGCGTTGGCGCAATCTAAGATGGGCTTGGTAGAGCGATAATTGTCTTCTAGTCGGAACAGTTTCGCTTGGTGAAAATCGTCTAAGAATTGTTGCATAAAGTGCATCGATGCGCCGCGCCAGCCATATATCGACTGATCATCATCGCCAACGATAGCTACGCTCTCGGCATTTTTAGCAAAACTATGGACAATCTTAGCTTGAATTTTGTTGATGTCCTGGTATTCGTCCACCACCAAATGGCGAATGCGATGGCACATGAGGCGGTTTCCTTCTTCATGCTCTAAGAGCTCTGAGAACTTTCGTAAAAGACCACAAAAGTCTAAAACCTGCATCTTCTGTAGGCGATCCTGATAGAGGTTTAAAATCAGAACTGCGCGTTCGCCGGTAGCCGTGACAACGTCGTTGGGCTCATTATCACGATAATAGAGAACTTTTTTGGTTAAGAGTGCGAGCTCTTCTTTGGCAACGTCGTATCGCTCCTTGATAATTTTCTTGATCAGGCGCTCCGCATCATCTTCATCGTAGATGAGAAAATCGCGATCAACCGATACGAGCTCACCGTAATAACGCAAGAATCTTGCGGCCAAGCCGTGGAAGGTTCCTAAAATTACATCACGCCCGCAGGAGGGCAAAAGTCTCTCCACCCGTTCGCGCATTTCGCGTGCGGCTTTATTGGTGAAGGTCACGCCTAAGATGTTGTAGGGGCTTGCAATATTTTCCCTGACCAAATGAGCGATGCGGTGGGTAATGACGCGCGTCTTGCCGCTGCCAGCTCCTGCCAAGATACAAATGGGGGCATCAAATGTGTAGGCGGCCTGTTCTTGTTCCTGACTCAGGGACTGATCTGTTGGCATAAATGGAAGGCCCTCAATGCATGAAGGCTTTTACCATAGCTAAAAAAAAGAGCCAGTGAAGGCTCTTTGGAGGACCAAGGGAATAATCTAAATTGATCACCCTGTACTAAATATAATTTAAAATAATTTTTTTCGCCATTTGTTGTGGCGTATTTAATATATATTGATTGACGGCTTTTCAATCAGGCCGGCGATTCCCAAACGGCGTGCCAGGGTTATTGTCCGCTCTTTATCTTCAAAAAATGCCGAACACCAAATCGACAAGTTGGTGCGTCCTTGCAACCAAATGGCAGAAGCAAGATGCGGGGAGTTGGAAAAAAACTGGTCCGGTACGCTCGGCTTTTGGCAGGTTTCTCGCCGAGTATAAAGCGGCAAAAAGTCCCTGGTGCCGCTGGTAGCAATTATCTCTTTTAAGCCTAAGTGCTCGAGATCGTTGGCGATCAAGATGCCATCGGTGGCATCCATGCCTTCTGGTGCGAGCTCCTCTACGGTAAGCAGAACGACCACATGGCCGGTGATTTCCCGCATTGCGCAGTAGAGATCCAAAAAGGGCGCTTTTCGTTGGTTAATGTCATGGGAGCTAAAGCGGGGTGAAAGGATCTTCTGCCAAGCCGAGTCACCGTCTGCCGCGATGACCAGATGGCTAAAGCCTAGCTCGACCAATCTTTTTGCCATTGCCACATGCTGCATGATGAGTTCATTGAAGAAGCTGTGAGTCCAGCGAGTACTATGAAGCGCAAGCTGGTTCTTGACCAGAACCGGTCTGATATTGGCAGAAGCCAATGCGCCCAGGCTCAGGAAATCGTCCTCATGATCTATATCGATTCTAGGAAATATTAGCCCGGCATCAGAGTCTGATAAATTTTCAGCTGCGCTAGCGGTTTGTGTCGTACCGCGGTTTAACCGCGGTATCCATGGAGTTACCCTGACGCTGGACCCCGCGGTCAAGCCGCGGGGCGACACAGATGCAAGAGCAGCCTCCGTGTAAACACGGGAAATGCTATTGAAGGGAGGATTTATCTCTTTGCCTAATTTCATAAATTGAAGCCCATACAGCGGTTAGCATAAATTTCAGAATGGCTTTTGGGCTAGCGCCGAAGCCCTAGGCCGGAGATCTAACACAATTCTTCGGCCGGCCGATTCTGCAGGCGATAGCCCAAAAGCCATTCTGAAATTTATGCTAACCGCTGTAAAACGCCAGATGATGCATCTGGGCAAGATTTTTTGCATGAGATGCATCAGGTAGCTACCAAATTTTTGAAGAAGTGATAATAATTCATTGGGCGCAAATCCCAACAAAAGTCGGATTTTCGCTTGATTTAAATCGGTCTTTGACCAGAAGAGGTAAAATATGCGTTTTGTAAAATGCCTACTGGCTTTGTCTTTGGCTTTCTCTGCATTCTCCGTTTTTGCTGACGACCAACATGGCGGTCACGATGCAGTAGCTGCTGAAACCCATAAAGCAGAAAAGAAAGAAGACATGAAGGATATGAAGAAAGACGACATGAAGAAAGAAGACAAGAAGCCAGCCAAGAAGGGCCATAAGTAAGGCAAGATTGCCAAGTGCTTTTTCTTGTAGAAGCTTTGCCGCCGTTTGTTATTGGCGGCATTTTTTTTGGGGATTTTAATGTTAAAGCGGCCAGTGGACACCGGTCTTGATGTTTTGGTGGAAGAAAAGTTCTCACGTCTTTTGGGAAAGCGCGTCGCAATTTTAGCCAATCAAGCGAGCGTTGATAAGAACTTTCATCACATTGTTCCTCTCGCCATGAGAAATGGTGTCAATGTAGTCAAACTTTTTGCCCCCGAGCACGGGTTCGGAGGTTCGCTGCAGGATATGGAGCATGTTGGCGAAGATGTCGACGAGAACTTACGCGTTCCGCTAATTAGCCTCTACGGCGATCATAAAGAGAGTCTCAAATTAAAGGCGTCGCATCTGGCCGATGTGGATGTGCTGCTTTGTGATCTGCAGGATATCGGATCGCGTTATTATACGTTTCACTGCACCATTGCCTGGGCCATGGCGGCCTGTTCTGCGACTAACGCAACTCTCATGGTTGTCGATCGACCAAATCCCCTGAACGCTATCACCGTCGAGGGCAATCTCGTGCGTGAGCCGAATTTCTCCTTTGTGGGTGCCTATCCACTATCTAATCGTCACGGCTTTACCATGGGCGAACTCGTGTGCTACGTGCGAGACATTTATCAAGCGAGTTTTCCCTGTGAAATTATTGGGATGAGAAACTATGTGCGCTCACTTTATTTCGATGAGCTGGATTTAGCATTTATTGCGCCGTCGCCGAACATGCCTACTCTTAACACCGCCATGGTCTATCCCGGAATGTGTCTAATCGAGGGCACTAATCTCTCCGAAGGTCGGGGTACTTGTACACCATTTGAATTGGTCGGCGCACCTTACATCAAAGACCCTCAAGGTTTCAAAAAGAAAATTGATCGCGGCCAGTTTGCCGGCGCGGTGACGCGAGCTTGTCATTTCAAGCCGAAATTTCATAAGCATGCGGATGAAAATTGTGGCGGCATTTTTGTCCATGTCGTCGACAGAAAGCAATTTAAGCCTTTGCGTTTCGCTCTCGGGGTGATTGCTTCCGCCATGACCTACGATGGCTTCGACTGGCGGCGCGAACCCTACGAATTTGAAACATCGCGTTTAGCTATCGATCTTTTGCTGGGCGACAATCGTCTGCGGGAGATGCTAGAACAGCAAAAGCCACTCGATGACATTTTTGCTATTTTTAGCGACGAAGAAGAGCAATTCCTTCGTGTGCAGAAAGATTATCATCGGTATCCAGCCCATTGATTACGCTCCGGTTGACCAGCTAGTCGGCCCGGTTCGTGGCAATGACTCAATGTGGTGATAAAGCAGTTCGATGTGTTCCACGAGCGTCTTTTTCTCAGTGATGCCAATTAATCTTTGTAGAGCGGCCTCTGCTTTCCGCCTAGTTGCGCTGTCATAGGCGTCATAAATGAAGCGAACTTGCACGCTTTTTCCTATTGTCTCCGAGAAAAGCTCATAGGCGGCTAGCGCGCCAATGGCCTGCATAGAAAAAACGGTGTGGATGTTGCCGCCAAAGACGCCGGCTCCCCAATTTCCGGTATGGATGACAATGGGCACCTTATCGGCATGCATGGCCAACATGGCGTCGAGGAAGGCTCTAGTTGCGGCCACCGTCATGATTTTCATGTTGTCAACGTTGTAAGGAAAGGCCAGTAGGCCCTGCATAAAATTTTTGGCGGCGAGCGCGATGGAATAGATATAGGGACTGCTTGCTCCCTTAACAAGATAATTCGCGGCCGCGTCTGGTGGCTGGACCTTGCTTAGTTTTGTGCCGTAGATCGAGGAC
>Ga0187783_10004200_pt1 | contig 10666 bp, 10 predicted proteins | sample 1015_SJ02_MP02_2_FD_132471 | JGI IMG/M metagenome (GOLD analysis project Ga0187783, IMG submission 132471) | Tropical peat soil microbial communities from peatlands in Department of Meta, Colombia - 1015_SJ02_MP02_20_MG | ecosystem: Environmental > Terrestrial > Soil > Wetlands > Peat | place...
AGGGCGGAGAGCGGATCGGGGCGACGGTAATTCCGGTATCCGGCGGGTTTACCGCGCGGCAGGCGCTGCTGCTGCACGACCTTCGCGCCCAGGTCCTCGCCGCCACCCCGTCATACGCGCTGGCCGTCGCCCAGGCGATCCGCGAGGCTGGCTATGACCCGGCACAGTTGCGCCTGAAGCTGGGATTGTTCGGCGGCGAGCCGTGGACCGCGGAAATGCGCGCCGAGATCGAGCGAGAGCTGGGCCTGACGGCCATGAACTTCTATGGCCTTTCCGAGCTGTGCGGTCCTGGCGTCGCGGCCGAGTGCCCGGTTCGCTGCGGGCTGCACGCGCAGGAAGACCACTTCGTCGTCGAGGTGATCGATCCGGCCACCGGGCAGCCGGCCGGGGCTCGAACCGAGGGCGAACTCGTGTTCACCACGCTGACCAGGGAGGCGCTGCCGCTTCTTCGCTACCGCACCGGCGATCTCGGTTACCTGGAGACCGGGCCCTGCGAGTGCGGCCGAACCACCGTCCGGCTGGCCGGCCTCGCCGGCCGTCGTGACGACACGTTGATCGTCCGCGGCGTCAACCTGCATCCATCTCAAGTCGAGCACGTACTGCTCCGTGTCGGTGGCGCCGCGCCGCACTACCGACTCATCGTGGAGCGCCCTGGCCCGCTCGACGAGGCGACGCTGGAATGTGAGCCAGCCGACAGCGACGCAGATGTCGGCCTTCTCCGCGCGCGCCTTGAGCAGCAGTTGCGAGACCACACCGGCCTGCGGATCACAGTGGCACTGCTGAAGCCTGGCGCGATCCCGCGGAGCGAGGGCAAGGCCGTCCGCGTGATCGACCGCCGCCACTGACCTTGAGCGTGCGGGCGGCACCTGTCAGCCGTTAGCCGCCAGCCGGACCGGCATGCGCTTGATCCCGTTGATGATGTTGGACCGCAGCCGGCCGACCTCACCGCCGAGGGTGATGCCCGGCATCCGCGCAGCCAAGGCTTGCAACAGCACCCGCAGCTCGAGCGCGGCCAGGTGCCGGCCGAGACAAAAGTGCGGTCCCCCGCCGCTGAAGCCGACGTGCGGGTTCGGGTCCCGGCCGATGTCAAACTCCTGCGGCGCGGTGAAGACGTCCGCATCCCGGTTAGCCGAAGCGAGGAAGGCCACTACCTTGTCGCCCGCCGCGATCCGCTGCCCGCCGAGCTCCGTGTCGCAGCTCGCGGTGCGGCGGACCAGGTTCGCCGGACTGACCCAGCGGATGATCTCCTCGGCCGCGGCTGGGACGAGCGAAGGATCAGCGAGCAGCCGCTGCCATTGGCCGGGGTGGTCGAAAAAGGCGAGCATGCCACCGGCGGCGGCGTTTCTGGTCGTCTCGTTGCCTGCGACTATCAGCAGGATGAAGAAGAAGTTGAACTCCAGCGTGGTCAGTTCCTGGCCGTCGTCGTCGGGCTGCAGCAGTCTCGTGACAATGTCGTCGCGCGGCTGCGCCCGGCGCTGCTCGGCCAGCTTGGCGGCGTAGCCGAACATCTCGCCTGCAGCTCGCATCTGGTCGGCGGCCGAGCCGCCGAATTCAGGGTCATCGAAGCCGGACAACCGGTTGGACATCTCGAAGATCCAGCCGCGGTCCTCGGCCGGCGCTCCGACCAGCTCGCAGATCACCTGCGTCGGCAGCGGCGCGGCAATCTGGCTGACGAAGTCCGCCTCGGCTTGCCCGGCGAGGTCATCAAGCAGGTCGTCACAGATCTGGGCGATATGTTCTTCCAGCAGCCCGATCATCCGCGGCGTAAACCCCCGGTTGACGAATGCGCGCTGCCGGGTGTGCTGCGGCGGATCCATGTTGATCATCATCTGCCGCAGTCGCTCCAGGGCTGGATCTGGCCATTCCTTGAACGTTCCGCCGCGGCGCGCAGAAGAGAAGATTTCCGGCCGCCGGGTAATCTGCGTGACGTCCTCGTGGCCGGTGACTGCCCAGAAGCCCGGCCAGCCGTCGCCGCCGCCTTCGGCATGCCAGAACACCGGCGCGTGCGCGCGCAGCCAGGCGAACTGCTCATGCGGCGGGCCGCCGCGCTGGTAGACATCGGGGTCGATGAGGTTGATCTCTGGAGCCGCCGTCATCACCTGCCACCAGCCCTCCGGAGCGCGATATGCACGACACTACGGCCAGTCTGCCAGCAGCGCCGGCGCCCGCCGCCGGGAAAATCGGTGGCCGGCCAGCGATTGTTCGCGAGAGGCTGCCGCTCGTGGCTTCGATTCTCTGGGACTCCGAGGTGGCTGAGGTCTACGACCAGACCTACTCGGCCAAGTTCGAGCCGTCAGTTCTCGACCCTATGGTCAGTTTCCTCGCCGACCTGGCTAGCGGTGGTCCTGCCCTGGAGTTCGCCATTGGCACCGGCCGGGTGGCGCTTCCGCTCAGCGCCCGCGGGATCGCCGTGCACGGCATCGAGCTGTCACCGCACATGGCGGAGCGGTTGGCCGCCAAGCCTGGCGCCGAGGCCATCCCGGTAAGCATCGGTGACATGACCACCACCCGAATCCCGGCAGCGCCGTTCAAGCTCGTGTATCTCGTCGCGAACACGATCATGAACGTCACGACGCAAGACGATCAGCTGGCTGTCTTCGGCAATGCCGCCGCGCACCTGGACCCCGGCGGGTGCTTCGTGGTGGAGGTGATCGTCCCCCAGCTCCGCAAGGTTCCGCCCGGGGAAGTCGCCAGGGTCTTCACGCTCGATCCTGACCATGTCGGGATCGAGACGTTCGATGACCTAGTCGGCCAGATCGCCTGGTCGCACCATTGGATGGAAGTGGATGGGCGGCTTGTGCGCCACTTCGCGCCCTATCGCTATGTGTGGCCGTCCGAGCTTGACCTCATGGCCAAGATCGCAGGATTCCGGCTCAGGGAGCGCTGGGCCGGATGGGATCGCGGGCCGTTCACTTCCGACAGCCCGAGCCAGGTCGCCGTGTTCGAGAAGCTGCCGTAACGTATCGCGCTGCGTGCGCCCGCTTCTGGTACTACAAGCCGCCAACTAGCCTGGGATTTATGAAGGCCGCAGGAGCCCTCGTCGTAGCCGCGGATCCCGAGGAAGCGGGGCGGCTGGCGGTTCGCGAGGCCCTTGCGTCGCTGGGAGACTCAGCCCCGTCATTCGGTGTGCTGTTCGCCTCGGCAGATTTCCTCCGCTCGGCCGAGGCGCTGGTCAGCGCGGTCGCTGCGCAGACTGGCCCGCTTCCGCTGATCGGCTGCGTGGCGGAGTCGGTGGTCGGTGGTGGCCGCGAGGTCGAGTCTGGACCTGCTGTGTCGCTTTGGCTGGCCGCGGAGCTAGGCGCAGTCGAGACGTTCGCGATGGAATTCATCCGGACGCCTAGCGGCGGCGCCGTCGGCGGTTACCGGTTCGACCCCGGCCGGACGGGCGTTCACCTGATGATCTGTGACCCGTTCACGTTCCCCGCTGACGTGCTGATGGCCCACCTCAACGAGCGCGTTGCCGGAACGGTGGTCATGGGCGGCCTGGCGAGTGGCGGGCTGGCGCTGCGACAGAGCGTGTTGTTCCTCGATGGCCGGGTCACTTCCAACGGCGCCGTCGGGGCTTACCTGCCGGAAGCCGAGGTCCACACGCTGGTGTCGCAGGGCTGTCGACCCGTGGGCGAGCCCTACACGATCACGCAGGCCGAGGGCAACATGATCCACGGGCTCGGCGGGCGCCCGCCGCTGGAGCGACTGCAGGAGCTGGCAGCCGCGCTACCCGCCCGCGACCAGGAATTGCTCGCTCGGGGCTTGCACGTGGGCATGGCGATCAACGAGTACCAGGCCGAGCGGCACCAAGGCGACTTCCTGATCCGCAGTGTCATCGGTGCCGAGCAGCAGTCTGGCGCCATCGTCGTGGGTGATGACGTGGAGGTTGGCCAGACGCTTCAGTTCCAGGTCCGGGACGCCGACTCGGCCGACGCGGACCTTCGCCGCACACTTCGGGCGGAAATCGCCGCACTCGACGGCCGCAGGGCTGCCGGGGCGTTGCTGTTCACTTGCAACGGCCGCGGCTCCCGGCTGTTCGCCGAGCCCGACCATGACGCCGGCCTGATCGCGACGATGCTGGGCGGCATCCCGGTCGCAGGGCTGTCCTGCGCTGGCGAGCTCGGGCCCGTGGCAGGACGGAACTACCTGCACGGCTTCACTGCCTCGATCGCGCTCTTCCCGGCGGCACCGCAGCCGCACGTAATCCCACGTCCTTAGCGCATCAAGAGGCGCCCAAGCTCAGGGCCATGCTGCCCAGCCTGGCATGCGTGTCGCCCATGACCGGCTCGCCGGGCAAATATCGCTTGGGCATCTTGGCGATGGAGGTGTAGTTAACGTCGACAACGTTCGCCAGCGGTGCCTCGACACCCTGGCTGACGAGTTGATACGCGTCCATCAGGTCCATCCCGTACTGGCCGGCCAGCCAGTGGATCAGCTCAGTCTGCGCGATCCGGAACGCGTCCTCGAGCGGCCGCGCCGATCCGGCGGTCATGATGTAGTCGTCGGTCTCCAGCCGCGGCCAGGCACAGTGCGTGGCCTTGATCAGATCAACGACGACCACCGTGTTCATCGCGGTTTCGACCGCGACACCGCAGGTCTCGCCCTCGCCCTGGCGGGCATGACCGTCACCGAGCGACAGCAATGCGCCTTCGACGTTCACGCCGAGATAGCAGGTAACGCCTGCGCGCATCTCCGGCGTATCCATATTCCCGCCGAACGCGTCGGGCACCAGGGCGCTGCGAACTTCGAGGTTGGCGGGGGCAACGCCGACCGTGCCGTGCATGGGGTTCATCGGCATGTCCACGGTGAAATCGCCGTGCCGCGCAGTGAACTGGCAGGTCTGCGCCACCCGGTCGAAATGCCACAGCCACACCAGCTCGGGTAGTGGCTCGTTGAGCAGCGCGGTCAGGTGCGTCCCGGTCAGCGCACCAAATAGTGGAATCGTGGTGGACGCGCCCCAATCCCTGGCGGGTGTGATCGACACGAAATGCACGGCGACCGTGTCGCCCGGCTCGGCTCCCTCAATGTAGAAGGGGCCAGTCTGCGGGTTCACGAACGGGAACTCGCAGACCTGTGATACCAGGTCGTTCTCGCTGCGAACCCGGCCGAAGAAGGCGTCTTCGGTGAATACCTCGAGCACGACGGGCGTGCGCACTCTGGCAACCGGCGCGGCGCCTCCGAACGTCCAGGCGTACTGATCGCGTACGGGCCGGAACGTCACTACCTCCAGGTCGCTCACGAGGCGAGCTCAGTTACTTCGTCAGCTGGCGTGGCGTCCAGGTGCAGCAGGCCGACGTCGACGACGCGCCGCGGGTTGGCCACGTACAGGTAGATCAGGTAACCCACGCCGATCACCATCCAGACCGCGACGGCTGGCCCCATGTACGAAAGCGGCGCGGGCAGCGGAGTGATCCAGCTGATCCCGGCGATCTTGACCCCGGCGCCAGCGCACCACGCGGGCACGAACGCCGCGATGCCCAGTACTGGGACGATAACGTGCGAGAGGACATTGAAGCCGCGTTCCCGGTTGCGCGCGAAGAATCCGATGCACGCCGCGTTCATGAGGATGTAGACGCCGACGATCAGGATCACCAGGGCGGTTCCGACCATGGCGAAAGCCTCGGTCGGGCCGTAGTGGAGGCCAAGGCCGAGCATGGCGGCAAGCGAGATCAGCGTGCCCAGCGCGATGGCGTTAACCGGTGCCCGGTGCCGGGCGCTGACCACGCCGAACAGCGGCGGGAATGCCCTGATCCGGCCCATGGCGAACGAGGTGCGGCTGGACACGTTCACGCCCGCGTTGGAGTTGGCCAGGGTCGAGTTGACGATCGCGAGGAAGACCAGGATCCAGAACAGGCCGTAGAAGGACCTGGCCAGGCCAACCCACGATGCGCTGCCGGTACCTGTGGTGAAGCTGGCGAACCCGGAAGGCCCGAAGGCGACGTCAGCCGCATAGGTAGTGAAGACGTACAGCGCGCCGATCAGCAACGTGGCCAGCAACACCGCGAGCTGAATCGTCCGGCGCGGATTACGCGCTTCCTCCGCCAGCGGCGCGGCGCCCTCGAATCCACCGAAGGCGAGGATGCTGAAGACCGAGCCAGCGATGACGCCGGACAGGCCATGGAATCCGGTCGGCGTGTACTTGGTCGTGAAGACTGAGACGGTGTTGTGGCTGCCAGCGTGGAAGACGAGGAACACGCCCATGAGCAGGAACACGGCGATCTCGAAGATGCCGAGGACAGTGCCAAACCTCGTCGATGTCCTGACGCCGAAGTAGCCGGCCACGAAGATGATCAGCAGCCCGAGTATCGCCCACGGCCACCACAAACTCAGCGGGTAACCCGAAATCTCGGAGTGCAGCGTGCCAGCGGTCGTAAACCCGAGCTGGAGCAGCACCAGCGGCGGGATGAGCCAGCCCACCATGGTGTAGCCCCATGCGGTCAGGAATCCGATCGAGGGATGCAGGCCGCGTGCCGCGTACGTGGCCATGGAGCCAGATGATGGCAATTCGCGGGCAAGCTGGCCGATGGTCCACGCCGTGAACAGGCAGGCGATCAGAGCGAAGACCACGGCTAGCGGAAGCGCGCCGCCAGCGAAAGCGACGCCCGCCGGGATGGACGCCGCAATCGCCGCGCCCGGCGCCATGTCCGTAATGCTCTGGAACAGGACCTCTCGCAGTCCTACAGCGTCGCGCCGTAGCCCGATTTCAGCCATCATCGCTCCTGGGGGTGAGGAGGGAAGTTTGCGCTGATCATGTCATTTGCGGTGAGCCGGAGGACAGGTCGCTGACGGCCAGCTAAGTTAACGATTCGGTCACTATCGGTGCCTTGGCATTCGAGGTCTGGGGCGGCGTCTGATCCCTCGGTCGCGTCTAGGAGCGCCCGCGTGCGGCCGGGCCCGGCGGAGCGCATCCTTGAGCGCATTCCCGCCGGGTCCCGGTACGCAGGAGCGGCGGCCTTAGTGCGTCAACGGCAGCCTGAACTTGCCGATGATGCTGGTCGCGCCCACGACGTAAGGCGCGATCGCCGTGATCAGTTGCGCATAGGTAAGGTGAACGCCCTTGATGTGGGATGCCGACAGCGCGTAGACGGTGAACACGTAGTGGTGTATCTGGCCGTCGTAAGGCGGGCACGGCCCGCCGTACCCAACCGTCGGGTAGTCGTTGGTGCCTTCGCTGAACGGGTTATGACCGTGACCGGCGAGGAACGTGACGCGGCGCGGAATGTTGTAGACGATCCAGTGATGGAATCCGCCAGCGACCGGAGCGTCCACGTCAAACACCGTGAAGGCGAAGCCCTTGGTTCCGGTCGGCACGTTGAACCAGAAGAACGCGGGCGCCTGGTTCTCGCCGCTGCATCCTGAGCCGGCTGAGCCAGGCCCGCCAAACTCCGCGCTGACTGGCAGGAACTGGCCGTCCCGGAAGTCGGGGCTGAGGAGCGTGAACGGGTGGAAATGCGGGTGGTGAGCGGGCGGCGCTGTCGTCGCGCCGCTTGCCGCAGTGACGGCAATCGGCGCAATAGCCAGCGCCACAGCCGCGATCAGAACTCCGGCTAACCGCCTCCGTGTTAGCCATGTCCGCACTGCTCTTGCCATGTCTGCCTCCTTGCCCGGCGGCAGGCGGGCCGGGGCGGTACATGCCGTCCGCCGGTGAGGGAAGATATCCTTTCCGCTCCGGCCTGTAACCTTTGTACTCCTGACACAGTGTCTCGTGACAGCGCGACCTTGGCACGCCTCGCCAGCCCGCGTGCACCGTCACGCCATGTTGCGGCCCATGAGGTAGAACTCAGCGTTGGGCTGCAGGGCTGCGAGGTGAGCGAGCCGGTTCGACGCGGCGAACAGGGCGGTGATCGCGCCGACGTCCCAGATCTCGTCGTCAGTCAGGCCCGCCGACCGCGCCTTCGCGATGTCGGCTTCGCTGAAATGCTCGGGGGTCCGGGCTAGCGTGAGCGCCAGGTCCGCGATTGCCCGAGACCGCTGGTCAAGCTGAGCCTGCCAAGGATTCGCCGCCACTTGGTCGGCGAGGTGCGGGTCCTTGGACCGGATCCGCAGAATCGCGCCGTGCGCGACTATGCAGTACGTGCAGAAATTTGCCGCCGACGTGGCGACGACCACGAGTTCGCGCTCAGCCTTGGTCAGCCCCTCGGGCCGGTCCATCAGCGCGTCGTGGTAGTCGAGGAAGGCCCGGAGCTCAGCTGGGCGGTGGCCGAGTGCGCGAAAGATATTCGGGACGAAACCTGACTTGCGCGCGATCTCTCCTATCCGCTCGCGTAGATCTTCGGGGAGGTCGTCAAGCTCAGTCATCCCGAACCGGCTCTCCACTGTGATCCCTCCTGTGTCTCTCGACGGCCCGGCTCCCGCTCCGCCTGTCTGCCGAGGTCGCAGACTCGAGCATCGCATCCGCAGAAGCCGCATATGTGGAAGTTTCTTTGCCGAACCTGTACCCTCATCGACGGGGAGGAGGGCCCAGTCGTGTCTGACCTGAGGCGATTGTTCAATGACATCATCCGCTTTGAGATCGAGCTGTGGAACGCGGTCGACGCCCGGCTGAAGAGCGACGTCGACTTGCCGCTGACGCAGTTCGAGCCCATGTCCGTGATTGATCGGCTGCCCAACTGCCGGGTATACGACATTGCAGCCGAACTCGGCATCACGACCGGCGGCACGAGCAAGCTCATAGATCGTATCGAGGCACGGGGATATTGCCGGAGACTGCCGAACCCAGCCGACAGGCGTTCCTCACTGCTGGAGCTGACCCCCGAGGGCCGACGGATACTCGCCGAGGCCGGCGTCGCCTTCGACCAGGAGTTGCAGCGCTGGCTAGGCGCCGCGCTACCCGAGCGAACCTTGCGCCAGTTCGCAGCGACGCTCAGCCGCCTGCGCACAGCCGGTCACCGGCTCGGGCGGGAAGAGATAGGCGAAGAAATCGCCTAGCCCCGGTAGGCGTGCCGTCGCGAGTCCGGGGTAGTCAGCCACCAGCGCCAAGAAGCGCCGCCACTGCGATCTCAGCCTCGGCGCTTGCTGGCAGCTCAGCGGGCAGCACGGGGATCGACGGCAACGCGCGCGCTGACTCGTAGCCGCTGATCAGCCGGGGATCGATGTAGGAGGCACGGGCGACGGCCGGCGTGTCCCCGAGCCGGTCGGCAACAACTCGGATGCTCGCGGTGATCACGCTCCTGGCTGCCCCCTGCGTCGATGCAGGTCCGGCATTCGCCAGCAGCAGGGCCATCAGCACGGTCGCGTTCCAGGTGCGGAACTCCTTCGCAGTGAAGTGGCCGCCGGCCCGCTCGGCAATATAGGCACTCACGTCGTGAGAGTGCAAGGGGTGCCAGACGCCATCAGCCTGCCAGCAGAACAGTGCGTCCAACCCGTTGTCGCTGCGTGCCAGCAACCGCACCGCGGACACCACTGCCCGATCGGTGACTGTGATCGTGCGGTGCTTGCCCTCCTTGGCGACGTAGTCGAACGCCACGTCGTCGCGCCTCACGCTGACGTGCCGTTTCTCCAGCGTCGCCACGCCATAGTGGTGGTCAAGCTCGGCGTACCGCTCGCCGCCGATCCGGAAGAGGCCGAGGTCGATCAGCCGGACCGCGCTGGCCGCGACTTGCTCACGGCCCAGGCCGCGGTGGCTGAGGTCAGTCAGGGTAGCGGCGCGCAACGTTGGCAGCGCGCTGGCAAAGCGCAGCATGTGGTCGAACTTCTGGACCTCACGCTGCTGATGCCACAGGTCGTGATACCGGTATTGGGTGCGGCCCCGGCTGTCAACGCCAGTGGCCTGGATATGGCCGACGGGGTCGGCTGAAATCCAGACGTCCTTCCAGGCAGGCGGAATGGCCAGTGCTTTGATGCGCAGCAGCGTCTCCGCGTCAGTGACGTCCCCGCCCGCTGGGTCCCGATATCGGAAGCTGTCGTCACAGCGCTCCCTGGTGATCCCTGGACCATGTGGGTTGCTCAGCGTCAGTCCGGGGACCGCCGAGAGCTTGGGCTGGCCGCTCGCGCTCACCCGGCCAGCCTAACATGTAGCTTCCACGGAATGCGTATCGGCGGCGGTCGGGGCGGTCGGGAACAGCTTGTCGCGACCGAATCTGCGCACTAACGTCGGGCCGGTATGTGACTGATATCCCTGTGCGCGCGTTCACGTAGAGTCTGGATCGAGGGGCGCCATGACGGGCAGCGGCAGCTTCGAGACGTGTCCGACTGACATCATCAACGCGTCGCCGGAGCGGGTATGGGAGCTATTGACCAATCCGCTTCGGCTGGACTGGCTCGGCGTGAAGGTCGTGGAGGCGCCCGCACGCAACCTCGCTGTCGGCGATCGGCTGGTCTTCGGGCCCGCACCTGGGCTCCGTTTGTCATGGGACGTGCTGTCCATCCAGCCGTTGCGCACGCTTGAGCTCGATGTCAAGGTGCCCCTCGGCATTAGGAACCACGAGATCGTCGTCGTGTCGCCCATCAGCAGCGACAGTTGTCGCGTCACCTTTACTTGAAACTTCAGCTTCCTTCCAGGTTGGAGGGGACGATTCATCCGTCGCATCGTGCGGCGTGAGCTCGTCAGCGACCCAGCCAAGGCGCTGGGACGGCTCAAGAAGGCAGCCGAGTCGGGCGCTTGATAGCCGTCATGCCGGCTGCTCTGGCCGGCTAGGTCCGCTGGGCCACGCCCATCAGAACATCGCAGCTAAGACAA
>Ga0187783_10004201_pt1 | contig 10665 bp, 11 predicted proteins | sample 1015_SJ02_MP02_2_FD_132471 | JGI IMG/M metagenome (GOLD analysis project Ga0187783, IMG submission 132471) | Tropical peat soil microbial communities from peatlands in Department of Meta, Colombia - 1015_SJ02_MP02_20_MG | ecosystem: Environmental > Terrestrial > Soil > Wetlands > Peat | place...
CACGGTCCGCTGCGCGGCCGTTGCCCCGTAAACGAACTTGTAGACGCCCGCCCCGCCAGCGTGGCATGCCTTCACGATCTGCACGACCGCCTCGTCGCCAAACGACTGCCCGCATTCCGCGTGGGCGATTTCACCGCCCTCGAAGAAAATGATCCCGTCCGTGTCTCCCGCGTTGATGTGCAGCGCGCCGGACTGCCGCGCCTGCCCGAGCATCTGCATCACGCCGGGAAGATCGAGATGCGAAAGGCAGCCGCTGAGCGCGGTCTCGTCGCGTGAAAGCATTTGCGTCGGCTGAAAACCGTCCTGGCGGCTGAGCAGGAAGCTGCGAATGTGCGCGGCGATTTCAGACGGCGACGTGCGGCGGTCGACGAAGTCGTCGCAGCCGGCGCGAAACGCTTCGAGCAGCGCCTGGTCGCCGCCGCTGCCGACGGCAATCAGCGGAATCGCAGCGGTTTTCGGATCGGCGCGGAGAATCGGAGCGATTTCGAACGCGCCCATTTCCCGCAAATTTGTCGCGCAGATGATCGCCGCGGGAATGTTGCGCTCGATCATCGTGAGCGCATAAGCGGCCTGCATGCTGGGAACCACGTCGAAACCCTGCTGCTTCAGCGCGTCGCTCAGGCGCTTCGAGAAATAGACATTGCTATCGATCAGCAGAATGCGGGGGAGATTCGCCGGTGCGTTCATGACGGCAACTCCGCGCGGGCGGATTCGGCGACTCCGGGAGAGTTCAGAGCCGCGAGCGCGTTGAAGTCAATCACGTCGATCGCTTCGCCATTGAACGCAAGCGTGCCGATGACGTACGCCGCGTGATCATCCGAGGGCGGGAGAACGTCTCCCGACGCGAGTTCGCACTCGCCGTTCACCGGAATCGCGCCGAAGTTCGTCGAGTTTCCGAAGCGGCGGCGCGCGATCAGATAAAAGCGTTGCGTGAACCCGGAGTTGCCGATCAACACGGACGCCGCGTCGTAAACGGGCACGATTCGCCCGCGGCGAACGATCACCCCGGCAAGAAGCCGTGAGTTGTGCGGGAACCTGTGCAACTTCACTGGCGGCGCGAGCTCGACGACGGTGTCCGACGGCAAAGCGAAGTGCCGCCTGCCGATCTGCATGACGACGAACGAAGGCTTTCCCGTGATTTCCGTCATGCTCATGCCTGCACGGCTCCTTCAAGTTCGCGATGCGCCGCGCTCGCCTTCACGATGCGATCGAGCTGCTCGAAATCGCTAGCTGTCAGAAACCCGGCGGCGTCGATCACGGGGATCACGTTGTCGTCGATGTAGGCCAGCCCGCGATACCATCGGCGCTCATCGCCTTCGAACGCTGACGGGAGCGCGTAGATCGCGGGAATCTCCGCCATGCGATCGATGCGATCGACGAGCACGACGACCCGGTAGCGCCGCAGAATCAGGACGAGCGTCGGGCGCGTGACCGGCAGATTGAAATGAACGCAGCCGCTCACGACGTAGTACGTGTGGTGGTTGCGCTCGACCGTGTGGCGAACCTTGGCGATCTCGCAACCCTCGATTTCGACGGCGGCGCCCGCGAGGCTGTCGGTGCTTCGAATTTCCTGCACGGCCTCGGCAGCGATCGCGAACATCTGATTCGACACGTAGAAAAGAATTACGCGCTCGGGATTGCGTGCCCGGCGCGGCTTCGCAGCAGAATCGTTCGTCGTGCTCATCGGGCCGCCACCGGGGCAAGGCGATTGATTTTCGCGACACGCTTTTCGATCGATGCGCTGATGCTATCGAGCGCGACCACTTCGTCAACCGCTCCGGCTTGAATCGCTTCGGCCGGCATTCCGAAAATCATGGACGTGGCTTCGTCTTGCGCGATTACATAGCCGCCTGCGGCTTTGACGGCCTTCGCGCCTTTCGCGGCGTCGTTGCCCATCCCCGTCATCACAACGCCGATCGTCAGCGCCCGCGTATAGGCGGCGATCGTTTCGAATGCGACGTCGGCGCACGGGCGATAGCCGTCGATGCGCGGGCCATCGTCGAGCGAGATCTTCCCGCCGAGCGACAAGCGCAAGTGGTGCGATCCCGGACAGAGATAAATCGTGCCCGGCTGCGGCGTTTCGTTCAGTTCCGCTTCCTTCACTGGCAGCGCGGACACTTCCGCGAGCTGCACGGTGAACTGCTTGGTGAACGTCGGCGGCATGTGAAGCACCAGGAACACCGCCGCGCCGAGATCTTTCGGAAGTCCCGCAACCACGCGCGTGACGGCGGCTGGGCCGCCCGTCGACGCGGCGATTGCGACCATCGGAAACTTTCCGCCATTTTGCGCGATCGCAGCGGCACTGGCGGTGGAGTTTGCAGGAGACCCGGAAGACTGACTGGCTGCGAGCTTCGAACGCGTGGCCGTGCGGACAACCCGAACTTTCGCGGCCAGCTTCAGCTTGCGCGTCAATTCCTCGCGAACCGATTTCATGTCGAGATCGATGCCGCTCGAGGGCTTCGGCACGAAATCGATTGCGCCGAGCTCGAGAGCTTTGAGAGTGCTCGCCGCGCCTTCGCGCGATTCCGAACTTACGATCACGATCGGACGCGGATGCTGCGACATGATCATCTCGGTCGCCTGCAGGCCGTCCACGTGCGGCATGTTGATGTCCATCGTGATCACGTCGGGACGCAGCGATTCGGCCAGCGCGACTCCGTCGCGGCCGTCGCGGCCTTGGCCCACGACTTCAAGTTGCGGGTCGGCGTTGATGATTTCCTGCAGCACTTTGCACATGAAGGCGGAATCGTCTACGACCAGCACGCGGATTTTTTTCCCGGGAGCGCTCGGCATATTAGTCCTGCCGCAGCACGACGCCGGCTGCGGGCCTCCCTTGCGGCACGTCGGAGCCGATCAGGCTCTCGACGGTTGAAATCAATTGGTCTTCCTGGACCGGCTTCGTCAGGAAGGCCATCGCGCCTTCCTTCATGGCGCGATCGCGGTGCTTGGCTCCTGCGCGCGAAGTGACGACGAGAACCGGAATTCGGCGCGTCACAGGATCCTGCCGCAGCTGTGCCATCAGTTCGTAGCCGTTCATGCGCGGCATTTCGAGGTCCGTCACCACGAGGTGGCAACCGAACTGTGCAACCATTTCCGCGGCCTCGAGTCCGTCCGACGCAAGCTTCACGCGATAGCCCGCCTTTTCGAGCATTCGGCCGACGAATTTCCGCACGCTGATCGAATCGTCCGCCACCACAACCACGCGATCGTTCGCGATTGGATCGACGGCTTCTGCCGGGATGCTTCCCGAAGCCACCGCTGCCGCACCCGGCGCAAACACGCGCGCAGCGGGAGACGAGGCGGGCAGCGCGTTGCGTTCGGCAGCGTCGCCGGAAACGAGCCTGTTGAGATCGATGAGCAAAATCAGGCTGCCGTCGGGAGCGATCGTCGTGCCGGGGAAAAGCTTCACGCGGCGCAGATAGTCGCCGAGATTCTTGATGACGATTTCGTCCTTGCCGAGCACTTCTTCGACGACGACACCGACTTGCCTCCCAGCCACCTTGACGATGACCATGTGGAAGTAGCCGTTGAGCGGTTCGAGGGGTGGAAGAGTCAGCCGTAGATCGAGCCGCACCACTTCGGTGACAACATCGCGAACGCGCGTGAGAAGCTTTCCGCCCACATCTTCGATTTCCGACGGGCGCAACCGCCGAATCTCTTCGACGACGGCGAGCGGAAATGCGAACACGGATTTGCCGCAGCGCACAAACAGCGCCTGAGAAATGATGAGCGTTAGAGGCAGCTTTACCGTGAAGCACGCGCCGTGCCCGGGTTCGGAGCGAACTTCGATTTCGCCGTTCATCGCGTGGACATTCGAGCGAACGACGTCGAGTCCGACTCCGCGGCCTGCCAGCTCTGATGTAGAAGAAGCCGTCGAAAATCCCGGGCGGAAGAGGAACTCCCGCAGCTCGCGTTCCGATAGCTCTGCGGCTGCAACGGGAGACATCGCGCCCGATTCGATGGCGCTATTTCGCACAGCCTCGTAGTCAATGCCGCGGCCGTCGTCTTCGACCTCGATGAAGATGTGATTGCCACGATGATATGCGCGAACCGCGACGCGCCCCTTATCCGGCTTTCCTGCGCCGCGGCGCTTTTCAGCGCTCTCGATCCCGTGTGCCACCGCGTTTCGCACAAGGTGAATCAGCGGATCGGAAACGTGCTGGATGATGTTGTTGTCGAGCAGCGTCTCCGCGCCGTCGAGCGAGATGTCGACCGGCTTGCCGGCGGCCTTGGCGGCGTCGCGAACGGTGCGCGATAGGCGCGTATAGAGGTTGCCGATGGGCACCATGCGCGCAGCCGTGATCTCGTCCTGCAAGTGGTGCGCGAGCTTGGTGAACTCGTCGATATCGGCATCGACGCGGCCCATGAAGCCCTCGAGCTGCGTGAGCACCTCGGTGACGTCCGCCGAAATTTCGGTCAGCGAGCGAGAGAGAATATTGAAATCGTCGTAGCGATCCATTTCAAGGTCGCTGAATTCGAGCAGATCGCTCGAAGTGACCGGAACGAGATTCGCGATCGGCCCTTTGAACGTGTCCATTTGCGGCGGTTGGCTGCCGGGGACGAGAGTCGGCCGAATCTTGCTGAACTCGTGCTTGTCTTGAAAATCGGAGACTTTGCCGGTGAGGCGGCCCTTCGAAAATTGCAGGATTTCGACGAGCTTCGAGAGTTCCGTCAGGCGCCCAACCATTCGCGTTCGATTGATGACGAGCTCGCCCACGGCGTTCATCATTCGGTCGAGCCATTCGAGCGAAATGCGAACGGATTTAGCCTGCGGCAGCGCTGTGCTCGTGACTGCGCGTGGCGCTGCTGCTCCAGCCGGGGCTTCCGCGGGCGCGCCTGTGGCAATTGCAGGCGCCTGAGCGCTTGCTGGCTCGCCCGCCGCTTCTTCGGTTTCTTCCGGCGCAAGCTCCGCGATGCGGCTAAGCAGGGGATCGACAGCCCCGGCCATTTCGGCGTCGTCCGGCCACTGGCGGTGCAGAAATTGCTTGAGCACGTCGACCGATTGCAGGAGCACGTCGACAATTTCGGCGCTGGGTCGCAGCAGACCGTCGCGCAGCCTCCCGATCAAGTCCTCCACGCGATGCGCCACGGCAGAGAGCCGATGCAGGCCGACCTGCGCCGCGGATCCTTTGATCGTGTGCATCGAGCGGAACAGGCGATTGATGTCTTCCGCGTTGGGATTGCCTTCGAGCGCGAGCAGGCATTCGGTGACGGCTTGCAAGTGCTCTTCCGCTTCGGGAACGAAGAATTCGAGGACTTCTTCCGGCACGTCGTCGTCCTGCGGAAGCTGTTCCGCGAGGGACGGCCCGGAGAATACGTTGGGAATCGGCTCGCCGGCGCCCACAGTCTGCGCAGCTTCGTCAGCGGAAGCGTCTGCGGGAGGAGCTGCGGGAAACGCGAACGCGTAGCGCTGCTTGAACGCAGCAATATCGCTTGACGTTTCGAGGCCGCTCGAGCTGATTTGCAGTAGATCGAATTCGAGCACAGAAATCGCGTCGGAAATGAACTCGGTGAGCGGGCCATGCATGTCCGCGGTGAGCGTGGCATTGAGCGCATAGTGAAAAACGTGCGCCATCTTCGCCGCCACTTCGGAAAATTGGGGGAACCCGTAGCTCGCCGAAGTTCCCGCGAGAGTGTGCGCGGCGATGTAGAGCCGCTCGAGGTTCTCCGCCCCCGGCTCCGGTTCCTGCAAAAGCCCCGAATATTCCCGCAAATATTGCAGGTTCTCCGAAGCTTCCTGGAGGAACAGCTCGATCGACTCTTGATTCGGAGCGCTCACTGAGCTCCCTCCACCAGCGCGGGCGTGCGGCGCCCTTCGGCTACCGCCGCTCCCGGCTTGCGGTACAGGCGGCAATCGCCGAAAACCACCGGCTCGAGTTTCACCGGCACGTTTGAAAGCGTCTCCGCGTGGCCCAGAAGAAAGTATCCTCCGGGCTCGAGCGCGTCATAAAAGCGCCGCAGGATTCCCAGGCGTCGCTCCTCGGAGAAATACATCAGCACGTTCATGCAAAAGATGCAGTCGAGCTTTCCGACGTACACGGACTCCGCTAAATTCATCTGCGCGAACGAAATCATCCGACGCACGCGCGGCTTCACCTGATACCCGTGCTTCGTCGCGCTGAAGCAGTTCTCGATCTGGCCGGGCGAGAGACTTTCGATGGCGCGCTTCGCGTAAATTCCGCGCTCGGCGTGGCGCAGCGCGCGGCGGCTCACGTCCGTCGCCAGAATCTCGATTTCCCAGGCTTCCGCGAACTTCAGCGCGTCGAGCACCGTGATCGCGATCGAGTACGGCTCCTCGCCGGTCGAGCAACCCGCGCTCCAGATGCGCAGCGTCCGCGGATTCTCCCAAAACTTCCGCTCCTGCATTTCCGGCAGCACTTTTTCGCGCAGCGCGTCGAACACCGACGGGTAGCGGAAAAACGACGTCTCCTGCGTCAGCAGGCGCTCGAGCAAGGCTTCGTACTCGATGCTCGAACCGCGCACCAGTCCCATCAACTCCGCGCCGCTCGCAAGGCCCTTTTCTTCGAGATGCTCGCGAACGCGCGTGGAGAAAAAACGCTCGCGCGACGAGTCGAAAAGAATCGCCGATCGCTGCTCGATGAGCGTGCGAATCTGATCGAGCTCCGGCTCGGTGAGCCTCGCAGCCGCGACTGGGTGCTGTTTCATGTTCGGCGTTCAGCTCCAGCAGGCACGCGCCGGATCGCGGAAGTTGCCGTTACCGATGCGCCCCCACGGGCACGCGCGACTCGTCCACGGCCGGAGTCGCGGCGGAATCGCCCTGTTTGCCGCTCTGCGAACGGAACTGCGCGAGTGCTTCGTTGAGCTGCTCCGACATCTTCACCATGTTTCCGACGGTCGACGCTGTTTGCCTTGCGCCTTGTGTGGTCTGGCGCGTGATGCCCGAAATGATCTGCATCGCGTTCGCCACCCCTTCCGTGCCGCGCACTTGCTGCTTCGAAGCGAGCGAAATCTCCTGAACCAGCTCGGCCGACTGCCGCACGACGCTTGAAATCGCTTCGAGCGCTTTTCCGGCCTGATCCGCGAGGCTCGCTCCGTCTTCCACTTCGCGCGTTCCGTCTTCCATCACGACCACGGCCTCGTTCGTTTCTGCCTGAATCGCCTTGATGAGGGCTGCGATATCTTTCGTCGCGCTGCGGGAGTGTTCGGCCAGCTTCCGGACTTCGTCGGCGACGACCGCGAAGCCTCGTCCAGCCTCGCCCGCGCGAGCCGCCTCAATCGCCGCGTTGAGCGCGAGGAGGTTGGTTTGCTCGGTGATATCGTTGATCACGTTGATGATTTCCGAGATTTCGAGCGACCGGTCGCCGAGCGACTTGATCTTCTTCGCGGTTGCTTGCACAGACGCGCGAATGCGCTGCATGCCTTCGAGCGTATCGCGCACGGCTCGGTTGCCCTGTTCGGCGGCGTCGAGCGCGCGGCGCGCCGCCTCGGCGCTGGCTTCCGCGTTGTTCGACACCTGCTTCATCGATACCGTCAGCTCTTCGACGGCGGACGACGTGTTGGTGATTTCCTGGTCCTGCTGCGTGGCGCCGGCGGTCATTTCGTCCGCGGAGTTCAAAATCTGATTGGCGCTGGTGCTGACGTCGATGGCGGCCTTGCGCACGCGCTCGAGAACTTTGGTGAAATTGTCGAGCATGAAGTTGACCGAGTCGACCACGTTGCCGAGCGCGTCGTTGGTCACTTTGCCGCGAATGGTCAGGTCGCCGCGCGCGACGAGATTGATCGTGTTGAGCAGATCGGTGATGCTGCGCTGGAGCGAATCCTGCGCTTGCTGATTCGTCGCCGCGTGGGCCACGCGAGCAACGGCGCGATTGCAGTTTTCGGCGATCGAGCCGAATTCGTCGCCGCTGTCGACTTCCGCGCGTGCGCGCGAGTCGCCTGCCGCGAACCGCTCGGAGAACTTCGCGAGTTCACCGACCGGCTTCAGCACGCGCTTGCTGAGAACGAAAATCAGCGAGAGCGCGCCGACAATCGCCAGCCCAATCGCGCCGAGCAGAGCGCCGCTCGCGCCTCCCGGCATCGACGAGGGGTCGAGCGCCGATGCGCCCGCCGAACTCTTGCCGGCGTGATAGGCGAGCGCCAAAACGCCGAATAGGCTCAGGCTGATCCAGAAGACCAGCAGCCAGATCGTGGAACTCAAACGAGATTTCATGACTTCCTCCAAAGAACTTGCGCACCCATCGATCCCCGGAGGGCCGCGTCGCAGGAAATCCCGCGCGCGCGGCCCCTCCCCGTACGTGGCCCCGTGCTCCCCATTCGAATTTGCGGATCGCGAAACATCAAATCACCGGCACCGGAAACACATCCGTCAAACGCCGCAAATCGACCACCAGCGCCAGCCGATCGTCGTGCCGCAACATCCCGCGACAGTGCGGCACTTCCGCCGGCGCCTGATCGAGCAATGCGTCCTCGGTCGCCGAGTACGTGCCGATCACTTCGTCGGCCGCAATCCCAAGCCGCAAATCCTCGCGGTGCGCGTCGCCCTTCAACGCAGCGACCACCACGTGTTTCGGCAGTAGCCCGGGCCGGCGGCCTTCGGTAAACGCGATGTCCATCAACGGGACAATCGTCCCGCGGAGGTTGAAGACGCCCATCAGAAACGCCGGCGCGAGCGGAATGCGCGTCACCAGAGGCCAGTCGACCACTTCCTCGACCTCGAGAACAGAGAGGCAAAATCGCTCGCGGCCCGCGCGGAAAACGCAGTACTGGCGCTCTGGCCGGCGATCCTCGGGCTGTAGTTCACCGTCGAGAAAATCGCCGCCGTCGGCGCCGGCCAGCAATCCTGCGTTTTCGAGCTCAGCCGGCATCAAGCAAACCTTTTAACCGCGGTGATCAATTCATCTGGCGTGAACGGCTTGGCGACAAACCCGTTCGCGCCTTGCTGCTCACCCCAGTAGCGGTCGCTCGGCGTCGCTTTGGAGGTCACCAGGATCACGGGAATCTGCGCGTAGTGCGCCTGGGTCTTCAAATCGCGGCACGCCTGAAAGCCGTTGCGCCGCGGCATCACCACGTCGAGAAGAATCACGTTGGGACGCTCTTCCTCGATCGTTTCCTCGATTTTCGTTGGGTCGGAAATTCCGACGGAATGATAGCCAGCCTGTTGCAACACCGATTGAAGCAGGCGAATTTCGGCCTGCGAATCGTCGACGACCAAAATCTTTGTCACCACTTGCACACCTCCACGGTTAGAACCCCCTGAAAGAATTGCAACTCGGCAACCATGCGGCGCGCTCCATGTTCTGAGTCGCCGCGCGAGCGCAAGCGCATGATTTTCATGCCCTTTACGCGTAGTTTCCGGCGCGTCATCACCGTCCCACCAGACGCCCGGAAATCGCATCCGTCTCAGCTTGAGAATCTCTCTCACCGAGCCGCATCTCGGCCGCAAGCGATGAGAATCGCTGCATGATCTCGTTGAGACGCAACGCCATCGTATGGATCGTCTGAATCTGTTCCCGGCATTCGCTGGAGACGAGTCCCGGCTCGAGAAGTAGCAAATCCGCATTGCCGAGCACGGATGTCAGCGCGTTGTTTACGCTCGGGCGCATTTCCAGCATGTAGCGGCCAAGCGTCGCGTGATTTTGGGCTGCGAGCGCCTGGCGTTCCGCGTTCTGGGCGCGAGCGGCGGCATCGACCCGCCTGAGGACTTCGATTGACACGAGAATCAACGTGCCGGGCCAACCGTCCTGCATCGGCACCAGCAAGAGGTTGGGAAACTCCGCGTGGAGCGAAGGCAGGTGCTGCTCGTCCGTCACGCATACGGACGCTGCGCCGCCCGTCCCGCTCAAACTCGTCAGTATGCGTGCCCGCTTGCCGTCGTGAACGGGCCCGACGATCGTGAGGTCGTAGCCGTCACTACTCGGTGCGCGCCAGACGTCGCTCGTCGCGATCGTGATGCTTGGGACGTAGCGCTCGGATTGCCATCGCGCGGTGATGGTGCGCGCAAATTCCGTATCATCCGAAACGATCAGTACGCTGGCGTAATTCAAGGAATTGCGCGCTCCCCTGCGCGGCTTAGGACTGGAGACCTTCCGCTTCTTCAATAATCGAGAGCAGCCGTTTGGTGCTGATGCCCAGATTCACGGCGGCTTCCGTTTTCTTCGCCTTTTTGGCCTGTTCCACGCGGCCTTGAAAATAGGAAACTTCCGTTCGCGCGAAAGCGAGGACTGAAGTCAGCTCGCTCTCATCGCCAGACCGTTTCCGCTTGTCCGACGCCACGGAAAGCATCGCGCGCGCCACAACTGCGCGGCGCAGATCTTCGGCGTCGTCGTTTCCTTCGCTGACGAAAGCCGCGACTTCCCAGGACGAAAGCAGAACCTTGGTATCCTGCAAAACCACAGTGGACATCGAACGGCCGCGCGAAGGCGGCGCCGCGATGAGTTGTTCCCAGATCGTTTCCATGCACTTTTCAGCCTCGGCGGTGGCGTCGACCGGCGTTCGCGCCGGTTCCTGACTCGCCGGCGCTGGCCGGCTCGTCTTATTCCCCGCCTGCTGCGGCAGGAGCGCGGGAGGAGCTGCTTTTGCGTCGGCAACACCCGCAGTCGCCTTCGGTGAAGATTCCGCGGGCGCCGGCGCCTTCTGAATTGAAGGAACTGCAGCAGCCGAAGGTTGTGCCGGAGCGTTCTTCCGCGCCAGAGCCTCTTCGATCGC
>Ga0187783_10004202_pt1 | contig 10664 bp, 12 predicted proteins | sample 1015_SJ02_MP02_2_FD_132471 | JGI IMG/M metagenome (GOLD analysis project Ga0187783, IMG submission 132471) | Tropical peat soil microbial communities from peatlands in Department of Meta, Colombia - 1015_SJ02_MP02_20_MG | ecosystem: Environmental > Terrestrial > Soil > Wetlands > Peat | place...
CGACGAAGGCGCACGGCCATTCTCCGACAGCAACGCGTCACATGCGCTCTACGTGCAATTATTGCGCGGCGCCACGGGCGCCGTGCTGCCCGCAGACCTGTTCGAAAGTCAAAGTCGGCAGGCCGAGCAACTCTCCGAAGGCGATCACTCATACTTAGCCAAAACGCTACGCGGCGTCGTGCAAATGCATCGGTCATGGTTTTTGGCGCATCAGCAACGCGCGGCGCTTCGCAGCCAGTGGGCCGCATTCTTCCGGAGCTTTGACGTCCTGCTTTGTCCGATTGCGGCGAGCGCAGCGTTTCCACACGACCAGCAGACCGAAAGACCATTTCGGCAGATTCAGGTCAATGGCAGGGCGGAAAACTACAACGATCAGTTGTTTTGGGCGGGCCTCGCCAGCCTTGCCTATCTCCCGGCGACTGTGGCGCCGATTGGTTTTACCGAGGCTGGGCTGCCATTGGGAGTGCAAATCATCGGTGCCTACATGCAGGACAAGACTACAATCGAATTCGCGAGGTTGCTCGCGGTCGAAATGGGTGGCTTCCGCCCACCGCCAAAATTCTTATGACCGCGAGGTGGTATCGCCTAGTAGTAGCCGCCCAGGGCAATGCCGACGCGCAATACAACCTTGGCATCCTGTACGAGGACGGCTACCAGTGCGCCGAGGCGGTGAAATGGTATCGCGAGGCCGCCCACCGCGGGCTGGGAGACGCCGTATTACGGACGGTCAGCGTGCTGCTGTGTCCGTTTCGTGACCAGCCCGTCGCTGCGGCAAAGAAATCCCCGGCAGTGCATCCGCGCACGACCGAGGGCTTGAAAGCGCTAATCAGAAGCCTCGGAAGAGCTAATCGCCCCGGCAGTCGAACGATTTTTAGAGCGACCGATAGTTCGATTAGGAAATCTAATCGCTCGAAATCTTCGATCCGATCCTGCGCCAGCTTCGTATAGGGCGTTGTGTCCGAAAGGCTAAGCCTCGGGGGCGCTCTCTCGGATCGATTGAACGAGCGGCCGTCCCGGCAGGTGTTATCACGCTGAAGCCGCTCGCGCAGGCCTTTCGGATTGATCCGTGCGACGTAATTCGTTCGCCCAGATGCCGGTAAGGCAAAGCAGCAAAATCTCAGACCCTTGAAAATTTCTTGCAGATGAATCTTGCGCCATTAGGGCGGGCTGGTGTAAGTTATCTAAACGTCTGTATAGATAACTTACACAAGCCTAACCGAGGGCGCCATGCCCGCGCATCAAGGGAGATTCATCGCCTATTTCCGCGTCAGTACGGATCGGCAGGGTAAATCCGGTCTTGGCCTGGAGGCACAGCGTAAGTCCGTCCACGACTACTTAGACGGCGGCCGATGGGAGCTTGTCGCCGAATTTACCGAGGTCGAGAGCGGGAAGCGCAGTGACCGACCCTGAGTTGGAGAAAGCATTAGCTGCATGCAAGAAATTCAAAGCAAAGCTAGTTATTGCGAAGCTCGATCGGTTGTCTCGCAATCTGGCGTTCATTGCAGCGCTCATGGATTCCGGTGTTGAGTTCATTGCGGTCGATAATCCGCATGCGAATAAGCTCACTATCCACATCTTGGCTGCCGTCGCGCAACATGAGCGCGAAATCATTAGCGCACGCACATCGGCCGCCCTCCAGGCTGCAAAGGCACGCGGAAAGCGGCTTGGCAACCCAAAAATATCAGAAGCGCGACGACACGCGGTTCGCGCGCGGAGGGAAAAGGCCGATCGATATTCAGCCAATGTGTTGCCGGTCATTCGGGAAATTCAGGATAGTGGCATTAAATCGCTTCGTGGCATCGCACGTGCGTTAGCTGCTCGCGGCGTCCGGACTGCGCGGGGCGGCGCATGGACGCCAGTGCAGGTCTCCGACATTCTGCGCCGAGCCCAATGAGGCGACGATTCGCGCGTGCATGCGCCCAGAGCAAGGAAGGTAATGACGATGGCGAAGCCGACAACCGAACTGGCGAAAGACTGTCCGGCGCCGCCCTACATGCACTGGGATCAGCGGGGGAAGAAGCCCGTGCTCTTGTCCGATCTGACGCTCATTAACAAGAAAAAGCTGCGCCTTAGTTTTCAGACGGATGATCCTGACATTGCCAAGCGATACATGCGGCTGCTGGTGCCGTGCTTGGTTGCGCAGGGACGTCTGTTGGCGAACGGCGGAGCCGCAGAATTGTACGGTGCTGGTGGGCGTTCGCATCTAAAAAAAGTGGACGCCGAAATCCGCCGGCTTAAGAGGCGGCCCGAGGCTAAGTTCGGACCGCAGGCTCTAGCTACAGCGAAACGTCGGCGGCTCCCCGTGGGAGTTATCCACTGCCTAGCCGAACGCAAACCGGCATTGAACGCGCAGACATATCGAACGCGACGCATGCGCGCCCGCGAGCGCGGCACGCAAATCGCTAAGGGGGCGTCCTGGCATTATCGGCGCGTAGGCGGGAAATGCTTCTACCTTAACGGGGGAGTGATGAACGCCCGGCTTGAAGTCGCGGGTAGGAAGTACATGTGGCCTCTACCTACGCGAGATAGGGACGAGGCGGCCGCGATTATGGAGCCAATTCGTGTGGCGCGCGAGCGTGTACGTGAAGCCGCGAAACGCCGGCTCGAGTACGAGCTGGGTTCGGTCGAATATGCAGACGCAGTCCGCGCGCTCGAGAAGGAGTGTATCACGATGGCGGCGGCAATCATCGACGCCGGCGGCCCGATTGAGCTCGGGAAAGCTGTGCAGGACCCGCCGCCGGGTGAGGATGGAACGGCCCTGCCGAAGGTCGTGAAGGCAAAGCCGATGAAGCAAGCAGCGCGGGAAAAATGTATCAACTGGCTGGTTGATTTGATCCTGACCTCTCCTGATGGCCCGACGGGCCCGAGACGCGAACTCGAACAAAATGCGAAAGCGAAATTTGGGGTCTTAAGAGAGGATTTCCGCGCTTATTTTCGGGTCGCTCTAAAGAACGCGAATCCCCCAAGTAAATCGAGATGGCGGATCGGTGGCCGTCGGTCCCACAATTAATCTGCCGAAACCCCGCCCGAAACCCCGCCGGAAACCCCGCCGGAAACCCCGCCGAAAATTATTGGTCGGCGGGGTTATCGGATCAACTGTGCGGGGTTATCGGATCGACTGTTTAGTGTTTGATCCGAGCGGAACGGCGCCGAGATTCTGTTTGGCGTACTCGGCCACTGGGGTCCCGGGCAATGGTCGAGCTGCGTCCCGATAAGGTGCACATCACGGCGGGGTCCGGCCTCGATCTTGGGATCATCGAACGACTCACCGGCGGCAGGCCCGGAGTTTATGACGCGCCGTGCCCGCTCTGTGGTCTGGCCCGGCGGCGACCGACAAATCAACGCCGACCCGTGATGCGCTTCTGGTGCGTTGATCCGGGTTTTGCGACGTACTGCTGCGCGCGCTGTGGCGAGCACGGTTACGTGCGCGGCGATTCTGCTGTTCGGCCCGATCCTGCCGCGGTCGAGCACGCGCGAGCGGAGGCCGCCGAGCGAGAGTGCATGTCGGCAGCCAAGCAACTGAGAAAGGCGCAATCGCTGTGGTCGCGGTGCCGGCGCCGTTTGCTCGGATCGATCGCTGAATTCTACTTACGAGAAGGCCGCGCCTACCTTGGCCCGTTCCCTCCGACGCTCGGTTACCTGCCGCCGCGAGGCGAATACCCGCCGGCGCTCATCGCCGCGTTCGGTTTCCCCAGAGAGCCTGAGCTCGGCATTCTCCAGATGGCTGACGATGCGGTGCGCGGCGTCCACCTCACAAGGCTGTTGCCGGATGGCTCGGATCGCGATCGCGGCGAGAAAGCGAAGATCATGATCGGGCGCTCGCTCGGTTCGCCGATCGTGCTGGCTCCGGCCAACGACTTGCTCGGCCTCGCCGTCACTGAAGGGATCGAGGACGGCCTGTCGGTCTTCGAGGCGACCGGGCTCGGCGTCTGGGTGGCCGGCTCGGCATCCCGCATGCCCGCACTTGCTGCTGTGATCCCCTCCCACATCGAGAGCGTCACCGTCTACGCGCATTCCGACGACACCGGCCAGGACGGCGCTCGCAAGTTAGCCGAGGGTTTGAGTCGGCGTGGGATAGAGGTTTTCATTGAGGGATTACACTGCCCGTGAAGGATCATCCCGACATCAATGACACGCTGCGTGCCGAGGGCGTCGACGCCGCTCGCGACAGGCACGACGGCGCGAAAAAATTCAACGGAAGTCCAGATCCCGCTCGGCCGGCGAGCGGCCGCGAGGTGAAATTACGGACGCACCGCGAGGTCAGCACCGCACCCGAAGAAATGTTGGTCAAGAAGCTGTTGCCCAGGCACGGCATTGGCCTTGTGGCGGGCCAATGGGGAACTGCCAAAACCGCGGTCGTGCTCGATCTCGCCGCTGCACTTTCGATGGAAGGCGGCACCTTCGCCGGCATGCCGATCAAGTGCGAAGGGATCGCGCTGCTGTTCATTCTGGAAGGTGCGGACGGGATTCCAGCCCGGCTAGAGACTCTGAGCCGTGAAAAATACGACGGCGCGGAAATTCCCATCTACTACACCACTGAGCAGACGAAATTGCTTGCCGACGGTGGAGTGGAGCGGGTCCTTGAGATCGCTCACGAAGCGATCGCACGCGCCAAGCGCGAGTGGAATTTACCAGTGGTCCTGATCGTGTTCGACACGATCATGATGGCGTCGGGTTATCCACGCGAGGATGCCGAACAGGACAACGTCATCGGCGCCAAACTGATGCAGGCCTTGCGCAGGGTCGAGGAGGCGACCGGCGCTCTCGTCATCGGTGTCGACCATTTCGGCAAGAATGCCGAGGCTGGCACGCGGGGCGGCTCAGCGAAAGAAGACGCCGCCGACGTCATCCTCGCGCTGTTGGGCGACCGCGATCCGAACGGCAAGGTCACCGGCCGGCGCATGGTCCTGCGCAAGATCAGATCCGGCGCGGCCGGCGCCGAACACTCGTTCAACCTGAAGATCGTCGAGATCGGCATGGATGAAGACGGCGACGTCGTGAGCAGCGTCGTCGTCGATTGGGACGGGGTAGAAGCGACGATCGTCAGACCCAAGACGCCGGGCAAGGCGAGCCCGCTGCTGCTGCGCGTCATCAAAACAATACCGCCAGAGACTCATCGGCCTTGGGCCGACGGGCCCGCCGTCCAGGCCGTGCCGGAGAGTGCCGTACGCGCCGAGTTTTATCGGCAATATCCTCTCGCCGGCGAGACAGACAAGAATAAAGCGGCTGAGGCGAGAAAGAAGGCGTTCGAGCGCGCGCTGATCGCCGCGAAACACGTCATGCACCGAGACGGCTGGATATGGCTCGCTCCTTAGACGCCAGCGCATTTGGCCGCCGGTCCTGTCGGGGAGGGGGACAGGACACGTGCCTGTATAGGCACGGTGTCCCTGTCTGTCCCCCCTTCCCACGCCACGGGGACGGGGGACGCCGAGGGACGATGTCCCCTGATGTCCCCATGTCCCCCTCGTCCCTAGTGCGGTCGGACATGTTGCAAACAACCGGACGATTGGGCCGTATTACCGACGGGGCCGAGGATGAATGACCCCGCCACCAAAGCCGGCCGCGAGCGCTTGCCAAACCGGCGGGGTCGCCCGCGCTCCATACCCCCACGCGGCGGCGTGACAGGGCGATGGCCGTCGACAAGCCTAGCCCGACGAGATTCTCCACAGGGTTTGCGCCCGGAAATCGCGCGGATTATAGAGGCGCTTGCGCGCGCCGCCGTGCGCCGGGAAGATCGCCGCGATACGGCCGACCGAGTGCCTGAGCCCCGCCGCGCCGGAGAACACCTTTGACCCCGTGCGCGCTCTATCTCCGCTATTCGAGCGATCGCCAGAACGAGCAATCGCCTGAAGATCAAGAGGCCGTCTGCCGCCCTTACATGGAGCGCCAGGGCTTTGCTGTGGTCGCTGTGTACGTCGATCGCGCGAAGTCGGGCGCAACCGTCCACGAGCGAGCAGATTTTCAGCGCATGCTTCGCGACGCTCGCTCCGGGCTGTTCAAGGCCGTCTGCGCAGAGACGACCAGCCGCTACGGCCGAGACGAGGAGGACCGCGCGGCCGCGCGCAAGCGCCTGACGTTCGCCGGCGTCGCTATCTACACGCCTGTCGACGGCGTGGTCTCCCGCGTGATGGACGGTATCAAGGCCGTCATGGACGCGCACCAGCTTGAAGATCTCAAAGTCATGATCCGCCGTGGCATGTCGGCAGTCATCCGCGATGGTCGTCACGCCGGCGGACTAGCATACGGCTATACGAGCATCCCCGGCCGCCCCGGCGAGCTTGAGCTCGTGCCGGCCGAGGCGGAGATTGTTCGCCGCATCTTTCGTGAGTACGTCACCGGCGCCACACCGCGCGCGATCGCCGCCGGACTTAACCGCGATCGCGTGCCAGCTCCGCGCGCGGCGTATTGGCGCGCTTCGACGATCAACGGTCACGCAAAGCGCAAGACCGGCATCCTTCAGTGCGAGCTGTACGTCGGCCGCCTGATCTGGAACCGCGCGCACCGCGTTCGCGATCCCGACAGCGGGCGCCGTGTGTGGCGCTACAATGATGTATCTCAGTGGCAGCGCAGCGAGGCGCTGCATCTTCGGATCGTCGACGACGAGATGTTCGATGACGCACAGCGGATCCGCCACAGGCGGGCTCGAGCTTCGCGTCGAGACCAACAAAGGCCGAAACGGATTCTGTCTGGCCTATTGCGCTGTGGCGCCTGCCAAGCCGGCATGTCGAAAAAAGACGTCGACCACGGGCGACCACGGATCGTATGCACGCGCATGATCGAATCGCGGACGTGCTCAAATGCACGCCGCTACTATCTCGACGACATTGAACGGACTGTGGTGGGGGGATTGCGTGCTGAGCTAGGCACGCGCGAGGCCGTGGCCTATTTCGTCCACTGCTACAACGAGGAGCGGCGCCGCGCGGACGCCGGCGGAGCGAACGCTAGGCTTGAGCTCCAAGGCCAACTTGAAACCGTCGATCGACAGATTGCTCGGGCGGTGACCGCTGTGATCGACGGCAGGATCACACGCGAGGAGGCTGACTGGCACTTGCCCGCGCTCCGGGTCCGGCGAGCTGAGCTCGCGGCACGGCTGGCGGTCATTGAGGCGCCCGCAGTCATCACTCTCCAACCCGAGGCAGTCGACTCTTACCTGCGCGATCTCGACCATCTTGAGGAGGTCGTCAATCAAGACCTCGCCCAGGGCGACGAGGAGGCCGCCAAGGTCATCCGGTCACTCGTCGAGACGGTGACCATCGTCCCGACGCCAGCGGGCAATCCGCCCGGCATTATCGTCCGCGGCGGCCTGCGATCTGTCCTAAATCTCGCTTCGTTCCCGATAGGGTCTCAGTTCGGGGGGGAAGGCGGTGCCGGGTGAGAGGATTGAACTCCCGACCAACGGTTTACAAAACCGCTGCTCTACCGCTGAGCTAACCCGGCAACACGAATGATTTCAATCGCTTAGTCATTTCAGCCTCGTCGGAATTGGTCGAATTGGCACCGACTAGGCACCGACTTTGTTCGCCAATTCATGGCGAAGCCATGCATCCACTCCCTTCGCAGCGTCAGCTTGTAGCGTGGGAATGAAGGCTGCGTAAACCGAAAGTGTGATGCTGACATTTGCGTGCCCCGCGCGTTCGCTAACAACCTTCACATGCACGCCATCCATCAACTGATGCGAGATGTGAGTATGGCGCAGACCGTGAAACGTGATCCGGCGAACACCAGTCGCATCCACCAATCGGTCGAACGCTTTGGTGAGGCTGTCCGGGTCCCACGGAATACCCTCGTGGCTGAACACAACCTCGCCTGTGCCGATCCTTGGGTGCGCAGAGCGATGCTCCTTTAGCGCCTCAACGGTTAGGGCGGGGAGCGTAATTGCGCGCCGACTACCTTGGGTCTTTGGCGACTTGAAGGTCGTCTTACCCTTCAATCGTTCTAGGGATTGATTGACCGTCAGCCGCGCAGCCTTCAGATCGATGTCTGACCACCTGAGCCCAAGCAGCTCACCCCTGCGCACCCCAGTTGTAACTCCGACCAGCACTGGCAGATAAAGGGGAGTGCCCTCGGCTGCCCGAAGCAGCGTCGCCACTTCGGCCTTGCTCAATATCGCAATCTCCCGTCTCGGCGGTCTTGGCGGCTTCACTTGCTCGGCAGGGTTCTTGAACAGCACTCCCGCCTTCACTGCGTGCGCCAACCCCTGCGACAGCGTGCGATGGACATGAAGGACCGTCTGCGCAGTCAATCCCTGACCAGCCTTACGACCTTTCACATATCCGTCGCGCTGCAACTGCGCCTCGAACGCCTCGATGTGAGTTGGCGTAAGCTGGCGCACTGGCATCTGCCCAATCCTTGGCGCGATCTGGCGTGCGACAAGTTGGCGATGACGCACCTGCAGTCTTGCGCGCAACGCGCCGCTCAATATCGACCGTGAGCCAATGCTCAAGATATTCCGCCACGCTCATCTTTGTCGGATCGACGTAAGTGCCCTCGTTGCGTCGGCTGAGCAGTCGATTGAGTTCGGCTTGCGCTTCGCGTTTGGTTCCCTTGAATGAGATGTATCGTGACAGCCGCTTGCCACTAACCGGATCGCGGCCAAGATCGAACTTCAATTGCCAGCTTTGCTGTCCGCGTTGGCGGATGTGGCCCTGACCTTGATCGCGCATGGCTATCGGCTCTCCTTCTCCCTGTCCCACTTCGCGATTGCGTCGGCGATGAACTTCTGAAATTCGGGGTCCTGCTGGAGTTGTTCGTTGAACTCGTGACGCTCGCGTTCCTTGTCCTCCACCCTTGCGATAAACCGCTGCCACTCCTCGCCAAAAGTATGCCCGAGCCGCCAGAGGAGTTCGGTGTTCATTGACCGCCCGGCTTTTTCCGCTTCGGCCTCCAGCTTTCGGCGAAGTCGTTCGGGCAGCCGGAACTTGAAACTCACAACCTCATCATCAGCGCGCTTCTTAGCCATCGCCTTCGATCCTCATTGCCATTAGTGTAACATGACCTCACATCGTGGCCTCAAGCGTTGACATCAACAAGCCGTGATGAAGCGTGATGAGATCGTGCATTGACCCCATATGGTGACATCATTCAGGATCGGGGCCCGATAGGAGGTGATCCCGAAATGGACGACCCCAAGACCCTGACCGTCCCTGAAGCTGGACGGCGTTACTTCGATCTGGGCCGCAATGCTTCCTACGAAGCGGCCCGCCGAGGAGACATTCCGACCATTCGCGTTGGTCGATTACTGCGCGTGCCAGTCATAGCCCTTGAGCGGAAGCTCAACGAGGCCACGACGCAGCAGCCCAAGGGCTGATCCTCGCACTCTCTTGCTCTTTGACGTCGTGAATAAGGCCCCTGTGCGTAAGCGGCGCCGACCCATGGGCGTAGACGGAGTGCCGCAACGAAATTTGACGATTATCGCCGAACGCCTGTTGAGGATTACTGGCGAAGATGAAGTGGAGGTCAACCGCAAAAAATCGAAGTATTGGAATGGCCAATTGACCGCGCGAGCGGTGATTTTCTCGAACGAACTTCTTCGATTTCAAGACGACAGTGGTGTATTGGCTGGGCGCTTCCTGACCTGGCGGATGCAGCAAAGCTTTCGCGGTAGAGAAGATCCTGACCTAACTGACAAGCTTCTCGCCGAGCGTCCGGGCATCTTGAACCTGGCGCTGGATGCGCTTGACCGATTGCGCGAACGCGGTCGACTTGAGCAATGCGAGAGCGGCATGGAGATGTCTGAGAGGCTTGGCGACCTTACCTCCGACATCTCGGTATTCGTCGCGGAACGTTGTGTGGTAGGCGCTGACCAAGAGGTGTTGCTCGACGAGCTTTTCGCCAGTTGGCAAGGGTGGTGCGCGCTCCGCAGCATCCGCCACGGCTGGGGTAAACCGCAGTTTTCTGAAAAGCTTCACTCCGCCGTGCCAACCTTGTGCAGCAGCCGCCCGCGCAAAGACAACCCCAGGCGGCTCACTACGTTGATCGGGATCGGGCTCGTGAAGCGTGGGTAAGTGGTACGGGTGTGGTACAGGTGGTATTCGGTGTTTCCCCTTTCTTATAAAAAATAATTTATAGCCATAAACTCTTTGACCATCTGTACCATCTGTTCCACCTGTACCAATAGGAAGAGGATAAAAAGAAGCGAGGGGGAATGTCAGATCATAGTCCAGCCGAGTTGATCCTCGCTCACCAAAAGCGGATTGATGACCTCAACGGGAGCGAGCTCGAACCAACGAACGCGCTGGCATTCCTTCAAGCGATCTATCGCAATCCACTCCAGCCACTTCCCGTCAGGCTGCGTGCGGCCATCGAGGCCCTAGTTTTCGAGAGCCCGAAGCTCTCCGCCACCGCTATCCTCACGCAGGATGATTTCGCCGATCGGCTTGAGCGAGCCATATTGCGCAGCGGCACGAAGTTGATCGAGGGGCAGCCGCTGCCGCTACCACGTTAAAATCACCTACTCAGCTTTAGAGTTGCCGCGCCTAAGGCTCACAGCCTGCCCGATCGCTGCTCCACCTATGGCAGCAAGAATAGGAAGTCCCGCGTCTGGGTTTATGATTTTCAAGAGCAGAAGTACCGCAACGATCATGATCACGATCAGCGAAATCATGCATTGAGAGTAGGAGAGCCAGAAGCCTTCCCTTTTTCCGTAAGCTTCTGAAGCGACGGCC
>Ga0187783_10004203_pt1 | contig 10661 bp, 7 predicted proteins | sample 1015_SJ02_MP02_2_FD_132471 | JGI IMG/M metagenome (GOLD analysis project Ga0187783, IMG submission 132471) | Tropical peat soil microbial communities from peatlands in Department of Meta, Colombia - 1015_SJ02_MP02_20_MG | ecosystem: Environmental > Terrestrial > Soil > Wetlands > Peat | place...
TACACCGCGCCCGCCGCGGGGCCAGGGACCGCCCCCCGGGCACGCCCGGGGCAGACGAGTGTTCGGGCTCGCGCGGGCGTCGACCACGCCCGGCAAGCTCTGGTTGCTGCGGGTGGGCCTGGTCGCCGCGTGCCTGGCCTGGGGCGTGCTGGCCACGCTGACGGTCATCCAGCACGCGTCGGCGGCGCGCGACGTGTCCGCCACCGACGAGTCGCTCAGCCTCAACGCCCAGCAGCTTTACCAGTCACTGGCCGACGCCGACGTCGCCGTCTCCACCGGTTACCTGTACGGCCGTCTCGAGCCGTACGCGGACAGGCAGCGCTACCAGAGCGACATCGCGACCGCCGCCGCCGACCTGAGGGCGGCGACCGCCGCGAGCGCCAACTCCGGCGTCGGCGCCAGCCTGAGTACGCTGTCGGCGGCCCTGCCGGTCTACACCGGCTACGTCGAAGACGGCGAGATCTACAACTCCCTGGGGTATCCGGCCGGCGGCTCCTTCATCCAGGTGGCGTCCGAGGAGATGCATCTGACCCTGCTGCCCGCCGCCCGAAGCGTGTATGCGCACGACAACGCCGAACTGGAGGCGGCCAGCGCCCAGGCGACCGGGCTCCCGCTTGCCGTCATCGCCCTGGTGGCCGGCCTGGCCCTCTGCGTCCTGCTCGTGCGGGCGCAGCGGTGGCTGTCGCGACGCACCCACCGGATGCTCAACGCCGGGCTGTTCCTCGCGTTCCTGGCCGCGGTCGCGGCGCTGATCTGGCTCGTCGTCGCGTTGGCCGGGGGCAGGTCCGATCTGCTCGATGCCACCAAGCACGGCTCCGCGCCGGCGCAGACGCTGGCCCAGGCCGACATCACCGCGCTGCAGGCGCGCGGCGACCAGACCCTCAACCTGATCTCGCGCACCGGCGACGCCAATTTCCAGCAGGACTTCCACGCCGCGCAGGCCGCGCTGAGCACGGACCTGAACAGCGCGGGCGAGCAGAGCGCGTCCGGCGGCACGGCGCCGATCGCGTCCGCGCGGCGCGCGGCGAGCGCCTGGTTCTCGGTCAACCAGCGAGCCCAGCAACTGGACGCCGACGCCGATTACGGCGCGGAGACGCAACTGGAGATCGGGTCAGGCCCCGGCAGCGCCGGCACGCTGTTCGGCCAGCTCGAATCGGACCTGGACGGCGCGATCCACGCCGACCAGGCCGTCTTCGCTTCGAACGCGGCGGCGGGCTCGGACGCGTTCACCGGCCTCGAGGCCGGCATCATCGTGGCCGCCCTGGTGATGGCGGCCGGCTGTGGCTGGGGGCTAACCCGGCGGCTGGCGGAGTACCGATGACCAGCCCCGTGCTGACCAAGGACCGGGCGCCGGCCGTCGCGGCGGCGGCGGCCGCCGAGCGCGACGCCATCCAGGCGAACCTGCTCGAGCTTGACGGCAGCTTCGGCAAGCGCCTGCTCGAGGGAGCCACGCTCAGCGGGCAGACCAAGCAGCGCTGGGAAGCCGCGGCGGCCAGCCTGGCTGACCTCTGGCAGCTCTACGGGGCGTACTCGGCCGTCATCGACCGGGCCGCCGAGGCAGCGGGCGGGCACCTGGGGCCGAAGGAGCTGGCCGCGATCACCAACCTGCTCACCGGGCCGTCCGTCCAGCTGGCCACCGGGCCCGCCCCGCTGGCGGGCCGGGATCTGGCCGACTCGGGCCGCGAGACCCTGACCGTGGTCGCGGCGGTCGCCCGGATGCGGCGCGCCTTCGGCCAGATCACCGAGGTGATCTCGGCCGCGGAGCAGGTGTGGAACGAGCTGACCGGCAAGCTGGACGCGATCACCGCCCAACTGGCCCGGGTAACGCCGCTGGCCGCCTCGCTCGGGGATGACGCCCTGACCGGGAACCTGGCCGCCGCGCAGAGCACGCTGGACCGCCTGCGCGGCCTGCTGAGCTCCGATCCGCTCTCGCTGTGGCAGCGCCAGGACCCGAACAACCCGGTCGACACATCCGGCGCGGACCGGCTCAAGGACCGGGTCGCGGCCGCGGTGAACCGCGTCGACGAGCTTGTCCGGCTGCGGGACGGCGCACGGCAGCGCATCAGCGAGGTGACAACGGCGGCCGCCGCGGCGAGCGCCGCCTTCTCCGACGCCGACGCCGCCTGGCAGCTGGCCGCGGTCAAGATCACCGCGGAGGCGCTGCCCGCCGAGCCCGCTGAGCCAGCCGGCCTGACCGCCCGGCTGGCCGACCTCGACACGCTGCTGGCCGCCGGGCGCTGGACTCGGCTCGCCGCCGAACTTGATGACCTCGAGAAACAACTGGCCGCGACCGCCGCGGCCTTCCGGGATAAAGAACGGGCCGTGGTGGCCGCCATGAGCAGACGTGATGAGCTGCGCGGGCTTCTTGGTGCCTACCAGGCCAAGGCGGCCCGGCTCGGGGCAGCCGAAGACCCAGGCCTGACCGAACTGCGTGACCGCGCCCGCGAGCTGCTGTGGACGTCGCCCTGCGACCTGACCGCCGCCGCCGACGCGGTGACCAGCTACCAACGGGCCGTCCTGGCGCTAGGAGGACAGCCGCGATGACCACGGCCATGACCAGGTGCACCCAGGCCGGGTGCAACGGAACGATCGAGGACGGCTACTGCGATACCTGCGGGCTGGCCGCCTCCGCCGCGCCCTCGGGCCCCTCAGGCCCCTCGGGCCCCTCGGGCTCTCTGGGGACGTCGGGAACCTCTGGATCGGCGGGGAGTACCCGATCGCGGGCCCGGAGCCGCGGGAGCAGCAAGTCGGCCCGGGGCAGGCTCGGCGCGGGGCTGGTGGAGATACCGCCGGTCCCGTACCGGGACCCGGCCAGCGCCGTGCTCGCGGACCCTCAGGTGCCGGAATCCAAGCGCTTCTGCAGCAACTGCGACCAGCCGGTGGGACGGGGCCGGGACGGGCGCCCCGGCCTGGCCGAAGGGTTCTGCCGGAACTGCGGCACCAGGTTCTCGTTCAGCCCGAAGCTGGACCGGGGGGAACTGGTCGCCGGCCAGTACGAGGTGCTCGGGTGCCTGGCGCACGGCGGGCTTGGCTGGATCTACCTGGCCAGGGACCGCCACGTCAGCGACCGCTGGGTGGTTCTGAAGGGACTGCTGAACACCGGCGACGCCGACGCCATGGCGGCCGCCGTCGCCGAGCGGCAGTTCCTGGCCCAGGTCGAGCACCCCAACATCGTCAGGATCTACAACTTCGTCCAGCACGCGGACCGGCGGACCGGGGAGATGGCCGGCTACATCGTGATGGAGTACGTCGGCGGCAAGTCGCTCAAGCAGATCCTGAGCGATGCGCGGCAGGCTGGCGGGTCGGTGCCGCTGGCCCATGCCCTCGCCTACGCCATCGAGGTGCTGCCCGCGCTCGGCTACCTGCACGACCGTGGCCTGGTGTACTGCGACTTCAAGCCGGACAACGTGATCCAGACCGAGGAACAGCTCAAGCTCATCGACATGGGCGGCGTGCGCCGGATCGACAGCGACGAGGCGATCTACGGGACCGTCGGCTTCCAGGCCGCCGAGATCGAGACCGACGGCCCCACGCCCGGCTCCGACCTGTACACGGTGGGCCGGGCGCTGGCCGTGCTCACCTTCGAGTTCAGGGGTTTCCAGGGCACCTTCAAGTACACGCTGCCGGACGGAGTACCGCTGCTCGCGGAGCAGGAGTCGTTCGCCCGGCTGTTGCGGCGGGCGACGCACTCCGACCCCGAACGCCGGTTCGGCTCCGCCGGTGAGATGGCCGAGCAGCTCACCGGCGTGCTCCGTGAGGTGCTCGCGGTCACCGACGGGGTGCCGCGGCCCGCCTTCTCCGCCCTGTTCAGCCCCGAGATCCAGGCCATCGGCACCGAGCTGGCCGCGGTCAGCGGAGCGGCTGCCCAGCCCTCCCTGCCCGCTGGGGAAATCGTGGCCGGGCTGCCGCGGCCGCAAGTCGACAGGTCCGACCCCGCAGCCGGCTACCTGGCCACGTTCGCCGGGCTCAGCCCCGCGCAGCGGATCGTCGCGCTCACCCTGGCGGTGGCCGGCGACGCCACCATCCCGCGCGAGGTCACCGAGTCGGCGGAAACCCGCCTGGCTCTGGCCCAGGCCAGGATGGAGGCCGGAGACTACGATGCCGCGGCGGTCGTCCTGGCTGACCTGGCCGGCGGCGACCCCTCCGACTGGCGGATCGCCTGGTACAACGGATTGCGCGACCTGGCGGCCGGGCGGCCGGGCGGCCCCCGGCTGGCCCAGGGCGCCTTCAGCGCCGTGTTCGACGAGCTGCCGGGCGAGCTCGCGCCCAAGCTCGCGCTGGCCTTCGCCGCCGAAGCCGCGGGCGACCTCACTACCGCCGGCCGGTACTTCCGGCTCGTCTGGACCGTCGACCGGTCCTATATAAGCGCCGCGTTCGGAGTGGCCAGGACGTCGCTGGCGGCGGGCGACCGGCCGGGCGCGATCGGGGCGCTCGCTGCCGTGCCCGCCACCTCCAGTCACTACGCCGCGGCACAGATCGCCGCGGTGCGGATCCTCGTGTCCGGCGGCGGCCGGAGCATAGTGACCGTGGACGACCTGCGTCGCGCCGATGGCCAGCTCACTCGGCTGGTCCTTGACGAGGTGCGGAGGCAGCAGCTCACCGTCGAGATCCTTCGCGCCGCGCTTGACTGGTCCACGTCCGCTCCCGCGACCGGGCGGCCCGTGGACGGCGGGCCCATCCTGGGCTGCGAGCCGAACGCGCGCTCCCTGCGCTTCGGGCTGGAACGCAGCTACCGGGCGCTGGCCGGGCTGACGTCCGACCGGGCCCGCAGGATCGAGCTCGTCGACATGGCCAACGCCATCCGGCCAAGGACGCTCACGTGACCGCGGACACCTGCCCGTCGTGCGGCGAGCTGGTCGGCGCGGGGGACAGCTTCTGCGAGTCATGCGGCACCGAGCTGGCCCCGCCCGTGGCCAGCACCGAGCCGCCCTGGTTCCTGGCGGAGTGCCCGGCGTGCGCGGTCGACCCGGCGGCCCCGCCCAGCGTGATCAGCGTGGACGGCTACTGCGAGTCATGCGGCCGCAAGGCGCCGTCTGGCCGTGACCACTCAGAACTTGACCTCGGGCTGGTGGCCGGGGTCACCGACCGCGGCCTGCGCCATACCCGCAACGAGGACGCTATGGCCTTGGCCGCGGCCGACACGCCGGGCGGCCCGGTGGCGATAGCCGTCGTCTGCGACGGAGTATCCACCGCTCCCCGCTCGGACGAAGCGTCGCTGGCCGCCACGCAGGCCGCGGCGCGTGCGCTGCTCACCTCGGCCCGGCGCGGCGACGACCCCGAGCAGGCGTCGGTCGCCGCGGTGCACTGGGCCCAGCAGGCCCTGACCGGGCTCGGCTCGCCGGGGGACGCGCCGTCCGCCACCTACGTCTCCGCCGTGATCGGCGGCGACGCCGTCACCGTCTGCTGGCTCGGGGACAGCCGCGCCTACTGGCTCAGTGCCGGCCCCGATTCTGCGCGCCTGTCCACCGACGACTCCATGGCCGAGGAATTGGTCACGCGGGGCACGATGAGCGAAGCGGACGCCCTGGCCTCCCCGCAGGCGCACGTGATCACCCGCTGGCTCGGCGCCGACCTGGACGAGCTCGAGCCGCACGTCGTCCGGTTCGAACCGCCGGGACCCGGTGCGGTACTCGTATGCTCGGATGGGCTGTGGAACTACCGGCCGGGGGCGGCGGGCCTGGCCGAGCTTGCGCTGCCGGCCGCGCTCACCGATCCGCTCGGCACCGCGGCCGAGCTGGTGAAGTTCGCGCTCGACGCCGGGGGCATAGACAACATCACCGTGGTGCTTGCACCCTTCCCGCTGGCCCCGTTCCCGCCGGATCCGTCTCATCCGACAACCATCCCCGTCCGCCGCGCGGCGACGTTACCGAGGAGAATTCCGCCCATGACCGAGGCCGGCTTCAGCATCGACGTCGACCAGAACCAGTACCTGCCCGAGAGCGGGCGTGAGGTCAGTGCCATCGTCACGGTCACGTCGGCCGCGGATGCCGCCGTGCTGCCGGAGGCCACCGGTTCCGGCAGCGCGGAAATCATCATCATCGACTGCTCGGGATCGATGGAATACCCGCACACCAAGATCGCCGAGGCACGGGCGGCCACCTCCGCCGCGGTGGACGTGATCAGAGACGGTGTCGCGTTCGCGGTCATCGCCGGCACCAACCTGGCGTGGCCCGTGTTCCCCGCCGACGGGAGCATGGCCACGGCGGACGCCTCCTCCCGCGCGGCGGCCAAGCAAGCGGTGGCGGGCCTGCGAGCCAGCGGGGGCACCGCCATCGGCCAGTGGCTTGAGCTGGCCCGGCAGACGTTCTCCAGGTACCCGGCCAAGCTGCGGCATGCCATCTTGCTCACCGACGGCAAGAACCAGCACGAGAGCCCCGAACAGCTCGCCGCCGCGGTCCGGCAGTGCGAGGGCTTCTTCAGCTGCGACTGCCGGGGCGTCGGCACCGACTGGGAGGTCAAGGAGCTGCGCACGATATCGACCGCCCTGCTCGGCAGCGTGGACATCGTGCCCGACCCGTCCGGGCTGGCCGCCGACTTCGCGGCCATGATGCAAACCGCCATGGGCAAGCAGGTCGCCGACGTCGCGCTGCAGGTGTGGACCCCGCAGCACGCCTCGGTCAAGTTCGTCAAGCAGGTGGCGCCGACGGTCGACGACCTGACCGGCAGGCGCACCGAGGCGGGACCGCAGGCGGGCAATTACCCTACCGGCGCATGGGGTCCGGGCGAGAGCCGCGACTATCACCTGGGCGTCGAGGTCACTCCGGCCGGGCTCGGCCAGGAGATGCTCGCGGCCCGGGTAAGGCTGGTGGCCGATTCCCCGTCCGGCCCCGAAGTGCTCGGCCAGGGCCTGGTGAGGGCGATCTGGACCGACGACGAGGCCCTGTCCACCAAGATCAACCCACGGGTCGCTCACTACACCGGCCAGGCCGAACTCGCCGCCGTCATCCAGGACGGTCTTGAGGCCAGAAAGCAGGGCGACGAGGAGACCGCGACGGCCAAGCTGGGCCGGGCCGTGGCGCTGGCCCATCAGTCGGGCAATGAGGACACGGCCAAGCTGCTGGCCAAGGTCGTCGACGTGGTCGACGCGAAGACCGGGAGGGTCCGGCTGCGCCAGCAGGTCACCGACGCCGACGAAATGGCCCTGGACACCAGGTCGACCAAGACGGTCCGGGCGAGGAAGTAGCGTCACCGGGGAATGTGGGGAGGCACGATGGCCATCTGTCCCAACGGGCACGACTCGGCGAGCGATGACTTCTGCGACATCTGCGGGATGCGCATCGCCGGGAACCAGGCGACCCCGGGCCCGGCGACGGGCATGCCAGGGTCCGGCCCGGCCGCCGCCGCTGAGCCCTGCCCCAGGTGTGGGACCCCGAGGGTTCCTGGGACCGGTCAGTTCTGCGAGACGTGCGGCTTCAGGTTCGCCGCCAGCCAGCCCACCGGCCAGCCTCCCTGGGCCCCCGCGCCGCCTCCGTCCGGCATGTCGTCCTCGTCCCAGCGCCGGCCGTCGTCCCCCTCGGCGGCCCCGCCTGCCTCGGCGCCCCTGCCTCCCTCGGCACCTCCGCCCTCTTCGGCCGCCCCGTCCCGCCCTGTACCCACGACGCCATCGGCACCCTCGCCTCCCCCGGGAATGCCGGCCCCCCCGGGAATGCCGGCCCCCCCGGGAATGCCGGCCCCCCCGGGAATGCCGGCCTCCCCGGGAATCCCGGCCTCCTCGGCATCGACACCTTCAGTCCGGTCCGCGCCTTCGGGCCCGTCGGTTCCCTCCGTCCCGACCGCCCCGCCGGTCCCGCCCACGCGGCCCGTGACCCCGTATGCCCCGGCCGTCTGGACCGCCGTGGTGTCCTCCGATCGCGCCTACCACCAGAGCGTCCAGGCGGCGAGCGGCCCCGACCTGGCTACCGTTCCGTTCCCCAGCTACTACGCAGAACGGCGGTTCCGGCTCACCGGCAGCCAGATGCGGATCGGGCGGCGGAGCGTGTCCCGCGGCCTCGATCCGGAGATCGATCTCACCGGGCCGCCGGTCGACGCGGGCATCAGCCGGCTGCACGCGGTGCTGATCGCCACGGCGGACGGCAACTGGTCGGTGCTCGATCCGGGCTCGGCCAACGGCACGCTGGTCAACGGCACCGAGATACCGACCGGAATCCAGGTGCCGCTGCGCGACGGAGACCGTATCAACCTCGGCGGCTGGACGGCGATCACGGTGCACCGAGGCTAGCTATCGCGGCGATTCGTAACCAGGGGGACCCGAGGCACTAACGTATGCGACATGATCCACGTGCCGCCGACGCCCGATCACGCCGAGGTTGACCTGGGCGCTGCCGCCGGAGTGACCGACCGGGGTTTGCGGCACCACCGCAACGAGGACGCGATGGCCCTGGCGTCGCAGCAGACGCCGGACGGCCTCGTGGTGGTGGCCGTGGTCTGCGACGGCGTTTCCTCTTCGCGCCGGGGCGACGAGGCGTCGCATGCGGCGGCCCAGGCCGCGCTGCCGGTCCTGCTCGAGGCCGTCCGCGGCGGAGGGGACCTGGCCGAGGCATCACGGGCCGCGGTCGCGGCCGGGCGTGAATCGGTGGCCGGGCTGGGGGAGCCGGCGAACGAGAGGTCGGCGACCACATTCCTGTCCGCGGTGGCCGCCCGCGGCGACGTGACGCTGTGCTGGCTTGGTGACAGCCGGGCCTACTGGCTGGCTCAGCCGGAATCCGAGTCCGCCCAGCTCACCCGCGATGATTCGGTGGCCGGCGGCATGGTCGAGGCCGGCCTGGCCACCGAGGAGGCGGCCATGGCCCTGCCCCACGCGCACGTGCTGACCCGCTGGCTCGGCGCGGAAACCGCGGACCTCAACGGTGACCCGGCGCGAGCCCCGCACGTAGAGCAGTACTCCCCGCCCGGCACCGGGGTCCTGCTCGTATGCTCCGACGGCCTGTGGAACTACCTGCCCGAGGCCGCCGAACTGGCCCGCCTGGCCCTGCCCCGGGCCCTGACCGACCCGCTCGGCGCCGCGAACGACATGGTACATTTCGCCGTCGAGGCCGGCGGCGCCGACAACATCACCGCCGTCCTGATCCCCTACCCCGAGCCGCAAGCATCCTGACCGCGTTAACCCGCAGGTCGCAGGGGCAGGCTTCGCCGGCTCGCCGCGCGTCTCCCCCTTGTGGCCGCGCCTGCCATGTTGTCTCATTGGGACTACACGAGTCGTCTCACTGCGACTAATGGCCCGGGCCAAAGGCGTGCCCGTGCCGCGAGGGAGGCAAGATCATGACAGTAACCGTGGACAGCAGCGTCACCGAGTTCACCGCCAGCCCAAGGAAGCTGTTCATCGGCGGTCGGTGGGTCGATGCGGCCTCGGGCAAGACGTTCGAGACTCCGGACCCGGCGACCGGCGAGACGCTGGCCCGGGTGGCCGAGGGCGACGCCGAGGACATCGACCGGGCCGTCCTGGCCGCGCGCGCGGCCTTCGATGACGGCCCGTGGGGCCGGCTGACCGCGTCGGAGCGCGGCCGGATCATCTGGCGGATCGGCGACCTGATCCTGGAGCACGGCGACGAACTGGCCCAGCTCGAATCGCTGGATAACGGCAAGCCCTACCCGGTGGCCCGGGCCGCGGACATCCCGCTGGCCGCCGACCTGTTCCACTACATGGCCGGGTGGGCCACCAAGATCGAGGGCAACACGATCAACATCTCGGTGCCCTACATGCCGGGCGCGAACTTCCACTCCTACACGCTGCGGGAGCCCGTCGGGGTGGTCGGGCAGATCATCCCGTGGAACTTCCCCCTGCTGATGGCCGCGTGGAAACTCGGCCCGGCGCTGACCACGGGCAACACCGTGGTCCTCAAGCCCGCCGAGCAGACCCCGCTGACCGCGCTGCGGCTGGCCGAGCTCATCGCCGAGGCCGGCGTCCCCGACGGCGTGGTTAACGTCGTCACCGGCTACGGTGAGACCGCCGGAGCCGCGCTCGCCGCGCACAACCTCGTCGACAAGGTCGCCTTCACCGGCTCCACCGAGGTCGGCCGGCTGATCGTGCAGGCGGCCGCGGGGAACCTGAAGAAGGTCAGCCTGGAACTGGGCGGCAAGTCCCCGAACATCGTCTTCGAGGACGCCTCGCCCGCCGCGGTGGAGGGCGCCGCCAGCGCGATCTTCTTCAACCACGGCCAGTGCTGCGTCGCAGGGTCCAGGCTGTTCGTCCAGGAAGGCCGGTTCGACGAGGTCGTCGAGGGCGTCTCCCAGATCGCCAGGTCGATCCAGCTCGGCCCCGGCATGGAATCGGGCACCCAGATGGGCCCGCTTGTATCCGACGAGCAACTGGCCCGGGTCACCGGTTACCTGGAATCCGGCCTGGCCGACGGCGCCACCGCCGTCACCGGCGGCGGCCGGCACGGCGACCGCGGCTACTTCGTCGAGCCCACCGTGCTGACCAACACCCGCCCGGACATGAAGGTCGTCCGCGAGGAGATCTTCGGCCCGGTGGTGGTGGCCGCCCCGTTCAGCAACCTCGACGACATCGCCGCGGCCGCGAACGACACCGACTACGGCCTCGGCGCCGGAATCTGGACCCAGGACATCTCCAAGGCCCACGCCCTGGCCAAGAAGCTGCGGGCCGGCACGGTCTGGATCAACTGCTACAACGTCTTCGACGCCTCGCTGCCGTTCGGCGGATA
>Ga0187783_10004204_pt1 | contig 10659 bp, 9 predicted proteins | sample 1015_SJ02_MP02_2_FD_132471 | JGI IMG/M metagenome (GOLD analysis project Ga0187783, IMG submission 132471) | Tropical peat soil microbial communities from peatlands in Department of Meta, Colombia - 1015_SJ02_MP02_20_MG | ecosystem: Environmental > Terrestrial > Soil > Wetlands > Peat | place...
CAGCCGACGGGCCGGGTCGACGGCTGTGCCCGGGGAGCCCGGTCGGGACCGTCCCTCGCGCCGAGCGTTCCACACCGCAACGGCGACCGTGCCCGCTGCGCACCGATGCGGGAATTGCGGAATCCCGGGATGGCGCTAGCCTGATCGGCTTGCACCGCAGCTCCCGTGCCACTTCGGCTTGGGGCAGCTCGAGTGCCCCACTAGCATCGACGGACACAGAGGGGGGACTGTCAGGGGGAACGACCAGATGACCGGCGCCGAGAACCAGAGAGCCCTTCGGCGGGCGCCGGTCCACCCCCTGCCCACAGAGGCCGTCTCCGATATGGGCGTCGGCTTCGACGGCGTCACCCGTCTCGGGCCCGAGACTGACGCGTTGCACCGAACGGTCTTCGAACGATCTGAGTTGCGACCGTTCGCAAGCGCGAGCCTCGAGGAGATCGCGGAGACTGCCGGGCTCAAGCGGGTCCACGTCGTGGCCTGGCGGGACTTCGACGACGCCGAAGCCGGGGGCTCCGAGCTCCACGCCCACCGGATTCTCTCGGCCTGGTCACGGGCCGGGGTCGACGTCATCATGACGACGTCGTCCGTCGAGGGCGGGCCGCCGAGCGTGGTCCGGGAGGGCTACCGCGTCACCCGGCCGCTCGGGCGCTACGCCATCTTTCCGAGGACGATCTTGTCCGGGTGGTTGGGCCGCCCCGAGCGCGTGGACGGGATGGTGGAGATCTGGAACGGGATGCCGTTCTTCTCACCGCTCTGGGCGCGCTGCCCCAAGGTCGTCTTCCTGCACCACGTGCACGCCGAGATGTGGCAGATGGTGCTCCCACGACGGATGGCCGAGTGCGGCTACTTCATCGAGCACCGGCTGGCGCCTCCCGTCTACCGACGGTGCCGCATCATCACCCTCTCCTCGTCGTCCAAGCAGGAGATCAGCGAACGTCTCGGTCTTCCGTCGGCCAACATCAGCGTGGTCCCGCCCGGCGTCGAGACCCACTTCTCACCCGGATCGACCCGGTCGGCGGTGCCGATGGTGGTGGCCGTCGGCCGCCTGGTCCCGGTCAAGCAGTTCCATCTCCTGATCGACGCGCTGGTCCGGCTCAAGGCGCGAGTGCCCGAGCTCACCGCCACGATCGCCGGCGAGGGCTACGAGCGTCCGCACCTCGAAGCTCTCGTGCGGCGCCACGGTGCGGGCGACTGGCTCAAGCTTCCCGGCTACATCGCCCAGGAGGACCTCGTCGACCTCTACCGCCGGGCCTGGGTGGTGGCCTCGAGCTCCCTCCGCGAGGGTTGGGGCATGACCGTGACCGAGGCCGGCGCCTGCGGCACCCCGGCGGTGGTCTCGCGGATCGCGGGCCACGAGGACGCCGTGGTGGACGGCGACACGGGCATCCTCTTCGGTGACGGGAAGGGCATGGTGGAGGGTCTCTACTCGGTGCTGAGCGACGACGTGCTGCGCAAACGGCTCTCCGTCGGCGCCACCGACTTCGCTGCCCGGTTCACCTGGGAGTCGACCGCCCGTCAGACCCTCGCCACCCTGGCCGCCGAGAAGCTGCGCAAGGACCGGGGGCAGGAGCGCGCCTGAGGCAGGAGCGCGCCTGAGGCCCGAGCGGCCCGGCTCGAGCTGGTGGTAGCAGGCGGGTCCCCGCGGGGCCCGCCGACGGCCGACCCGCTCCGAGCGGGCGGCGGGACGAGCTTGTTCTTATGCGACCGTGCCGGCGCCCGCTGCGTCGCTGGCGTCAGAAGCCGCGGGCGACGGCGCCTGGCCCTTGCTCTGCGGATTCCGGAAGGCGACGTAGGCGGCGGCGACATAGGCGATCAGGGCGATCAGGGCGGCGGCCGCGCCGCCCTTGCGGTAGTGCCCACGCGGCCCGTGGTGGTGACCGGGGAGCCTCGCTTTGTGACCGGGAAACCACGTGGGGAGATGTCCGAGCGAGACCGTCAGGTACTCGACGGCCATGTAGGTGGCGAAGGCGGCGATGACGAGGAGAAGGACGACCCAGATCCATTTCATGGGGGGCAACTCTATCCAACGGCCGACCGTTGCCCCGTGAACGTCAGCGAAGGCCCTGCGTTTCGCCACGTCGGGCATCGGGGTGTGGGCGGTGAGCACCTGTTCGTGGCGGGGGCCACTCTCCACGGGGGTGGAGGCCCCTTGAGCCGATCTGGCGGATGCGATCCCGCCGTGCATCCCCCGCCGGCAGGGGGACGATCAGCTCTCCACCCGGCGCAGAGCCTGGAGCGTGGAGGCGACGGCGTCCTCCAGCGGCGTGCCCGCCTCGATGGTGAGTTCCGCGCCTTCGGGAGCCTCGTAGGGGTCGTCGACCCCGGTGAAGGAGGCGATCTCACCGGCCGTAGCCCGGGCGTAGAGACCCTTCGGGTCGCGCCCGGCGCAGACGTCGACGGCCGTGGCCATGTAGACCTCGACGAAGGGAAGGGCTGCCTCCTCGTGGAGGCGACGGGCCGCTCGGCGGGCGTCACGGTAGGGGCTGATGAGGGCCACCACGGCGACGAGGCCGGCGTCGGCGAACAGACAGGCGACCTCGGCGGCGCGCCGGATGTTCTCCTCACGCCCGGGCCGGCTGAACCCCAGGTCGCGGTTGAGACCGGTGCGCAGGTTGTCGCCGTCCAGCCTGTAGGCGGAGCGGCCCGCCTCCACCAGCCGCTTCTCGACGGCGGCAGCCACCGTCGACTTGCCCGAGCCGGAGAGACCGGTGAACCAGATGGTGGCGCCGCGCACGCCACCGGCGAGTGCGGCACGGTCCTGCCGGCTGACCTGCCCCGGGTGCCAGGTCACGTTGGGCGAGCTCATCCGACCACGGCCTCGTCCGTCAGTCAGGCCCGAGGAGCATCCCGGCACCCACGGTCACGTTGGTGGCCTCGTCGGCCAGGATGAAGGAGCCGGTGGTCCGGTTCCGGCGATAGCTGTCGTAGAACAGGGGTTGCGTCACGCGGAAGGTGATCCGGCCGACGTCGTTGAGGCCGAGCCGACTTGCCGACTCGTCGCGGTGGAGCGTGTTCACGTCGAGGCGGTAGTGGAGGTCGCGCACCACGGCCCGCACCCAACGGGTCGTGTGCTTGAGCTGGAAGAAGTCGCCGGGCTGGATGGTCCGTTCACCCATCCAGGCCACCATGGCGTCGAGGTCCTGGCCGACGGTCGGCTGGTTCATGGGCCGGCAGATCAGGTCGCCCCGTGAGATGTCCACGTCGTCGGCGAGGCGCACCGTCACCGACATGGGCGGGTACGCCTCTTCGAGCTCCTCCTCGTACGAGTCGATGGCCGACACCGTCGTGGTCAGCCCGGAGGGGAGCACCATGACCTCGTCGCCAGGGCGGAACACGCCGCCCGCCACCCGGCCGGCGTAGCCGCGGTAGTCGTGATGTCGGTTGGCCTTGGGCCGGACGACCCACTGCACCGGCAGCCGGGGGTCGATGAGGTTGCGGTCAGACGAGATGTACACCTGCTCGAGGTGGTGGAGCAGCGAGGCACCCTCGTACCAGGGCATGTTGGCCGACCGCTGGACCACGTTGTCCCCGCACAGGGCGGAGATCGGGATGAAGGAGAGGTCGGAGAGCTCGAGCCGGCTGGCGAAGTCGGCGAACTCCTCGCGGATGGCGTCGAAGACCTCACGGTCGTAGTCGACCAGGTCCATCTTGTTGACGCAGAGGAGCAGGTGCGGCACCCGCAGCAACGACGCCAGGAAGGCGTGCCGGCGGGTCTGCTCGACGATGCCCTTGCGCGCGTCGACCAGCACCAGGGTGAGGTCGGCCGTCGAGTTGCCGGTGACCATGTTGCGGGTGTACTGCACGTGCCCCGGGGTGTCGGCGATGATGAACTTGCGGGCCGGCGTGGCGAAGTAGCGGTAGGCCACGTCGATGGTGATGCCCTGTTCGCGCTCGGCCCGGAGCCCGTCGGTGAGCAGGGCGAGATCGGTGTACTCGTCACCGCGCTGGCGGCTCACCCGCTCGACCGACTCCAGTTGGTCCTCGAAGATGGACTTCGAGTCGAACAACAGGCGCCCGATGAGGGTGCTCTTGCCGTCGTCGACCGAGCCGGCGGTGGCGAAGCGCAGCAGCTCCATCAGAAGTAGCCCTCGCGCTTGCGGTCCTCCATGGCCGCCTCGCTGGTGCGGTCGTCGGCCCGAGTCGCTCCCCGCTCGGTGAGACGGGAGGCCGCCACCTCGGCGACGATCGCCTCGGCCGACGTGGCCGTGGACTCGACGGCCCCCGTACAGGTCATGTCCCCGACCGTCCGGTACCGCACGGTGGTCTCGAAGACATCCTCGTCCTCGCCGAGCGCGACGTAGGGCCCGGTGGCCAGCAGCATGCCGTCACGGCGGAAGACCTCACGTCGGTGGGCGTAGTAGATCGAGGGGAGCTCGATGCCCTGATCGGCCACGTACGCCCAGATGTCGAGCTCCGTCCAGTCCGAGAGGGGAAAGACCCGGATGTGCTCGCCGGCCCGGTGCCGCCCGTTGTAGAGCGACCACAGCTCGGGACGCTGGTTCTTCGGGTCCCACTGGCCGAACTCGTCGCGGAAGGAGAACACCCGTTCCTTGGCCCGGGCCTTCTCCTCGTCACGTCGGGCACCCCCGAAGACGGCGTCGAACTTGTGCTCGGCGATGGCGTCGAGCAGGGTGCGCGTCTGGAGGCGGTTGCGGGAGGCGTTCGGCCCCGGGTCCTCGGTCACCCGGCCGGCGTCGATCGAGTCCTGCACCGAGGCCACCACCAGGCTGGCGCCCATCTCGGCCACCGTGCGGTCGCGGAACTCGAGGACCTCGGGGAAGTTGTGCCCGGTGTCGACGTGCATGACGGGGAAGGGGATCCGCCCCGGCCAGAAGGCCCGCCGGGCCAGGTGCAGCATCACCACAGAGTCCTTGCCGCCTGAGAAGAGCAGGACGGGTCGCTCGAACTCGGCCGCCACCTCTCGGATGATGTGGACGGACTGGGACTCGATGCTCCGCAGCTGGGTGAGCTGGTAACGCCCAGGGCCCGGCGCGCCCCCCGAACCCCGATCCATCGGGACAACGATACCGGAACCCTCGCGTTTTCGACAGCAGACGCAGGTAGAATGGCTGGTCAGGCCCGGTGACCGGCCACCGCCGGCCACGCGACACGCCGGAGGTCGGGACACGACGATGGGCCCACACGCAGACGGACGCCCGGCTCGCGGCGCACCTCGTCCGCGACCGCAGAGCGTGGCCATCCGCCCGGCGACCGGCGACGAGGCGGCGGCGGCGGCGCGCCTGCACGCCTCGGGCATCGACGAGGGGTTCCTCTCGGTGCTCGGCACCCGGTTCCTCGCCCGGCTTTACGCCCGCATCCGGCGTGAGCCGGGTTCCTTCGTGCTGGTAGCGGTGGCACCCGGTCCGAGCAGTGACCCGGGCCCGGTGGCGCCGGATGGACCGGAAGGGGACGTGGTGGCCGGGTTCGTGGCCGGGTCGGCCGACGTCCGGCGGCTGTACCGGACGTTCCTCGTGCGGGACGGCGTGGCCGCCGCCCTGCCAGCCAGCGTCCGGCTGCTCCGGAGGCTTCCCCGGGTCATCGAGACCCTCCGCCACGGCACGACCGGCGACGCCGGGTCGGGGCGCGGCACGGAGCTGCTGGCCGTGGCCGTCGACCCCGTCCACCGTCGTGCCGGGGTCGGGCGCGCCCTCGTGGCCGCCTTCCTCGACGAGGTGGTCGCCCGGGGCGGCAACGCGGCCCACGTGGTCGTCGGGGCCTCCAACGCTGCCGCAGTCCAGATGTACCGCGACGCCGGCTTCGTCGAGCACGGCCGCTTCGAGTTGCACCACGGTACCGACTCGCTCCTCCTCCAGTGGGAGCGCAGCGACGTCACCGGCCAGTGACCCTCCCCGTCGTGGCCGCAGTGGCGCTGGTGGTGGCGGTCGTCGTCACCCCGCTGGCCGCGGCCGCAGCTGCACATCTGGGCGTCGTCGACCGTCCGGGTGCCCTCAAGCCGCAGACCGCGCCCGTCCCCTACCTCGGAGGCCTGGCCGTCCTCTGCGGCGTGGCAGTGGGCGCGGCGTCCGGGCGACCCTCCCTCCTCGTGCCACTGGTGCTGGCCACGGCCCTCGGGGTGGCCGATGACCGGTCGGGGCTGCCACCGCTGTTTCGCCTGGCCGGCCAGTTGGCTGTGGGCGCCTGCGTGGCCGTGGTCGTTCCCGTTCACCTCCCCGGCGTCCTCGGTGCCGTGCTGGTGATGGCTGTGACACTGGTGGTGGTCAACGGGGTCAACTTCGTCGACGGGCTCGACCTGCTGGCCGCGGGTGTCGCTGCGGTGGCGGCTTGTGGCTTCGCCCTCGCCCTGCACGGTGCCGCCCGCCAGGTCGGCGTGGCCCTCGTGGCCTCCCTCGTGGGGTTCGGCTGGTACAACCGGCCCCCGGCCCGCGTCTACCTGGGCGACGGCGGCTCCTATCTCCTCGGCGCGGCGCTCAGCGTCCTGCTGGCCGAGGCCTGGGCACCCGGCGTCGGGCTCACCACCGGTGTGGCCGCCCTGGCGCTCGTGGCGCTGCCGGCTGCCGAGGTCGCCTTCGCCGTCGTCCGACGCCTGCGGGGTGGCGGACGGCTCACGAGCGGCGACCGCGGCCATCCCTACGATCGCCTGGTGGCTCGTGGCTGGCCGCGCCTGGCGGCGAGCGGCGTCTACGTGGCGGTCGAGGCGGTGCTGGCCGCCGGGGCCGTGGCCGTCGCCCGGACCGGGACGCTGGGTGCGGCTGTCGTCGTGGCCGTGGTCGCCGCCGGACTGCTCGTCGCCGGGGGCGCAGCGGCCGGTGCCCTCGCCCCTGACGCCGGAGCGGCGACGTGAGCCGCATCTACCTCTCGCCCCCTGACGTCGGACCAGAGGAGCGGCGCATGCTGCTCGAGGCCTTCGACTCCAATTGGATCGCGCCGGTCGGGCCGGAGCTCCCCGCGTTCGAGCGCGAGGTGGCGGCCCGCGTCGGAGTCGAGCACGCGGTGGCCGTGACGAGCGCCACGGCCGCCCTCCATCTCGCCCTGCTGCTGCTCGAAGTGGGCCCGGGTGACCAGGTGGTGGTGCCCTCCTTCACCTTCATGGCCAGCGCGGCGGCCGCCACCTACCTCGGCGCCACCCCCGTCTTCGTGGATTCGACCGTCGACAACTGGACGATGGACCCGGCGCTGGTGGCCGAGGCCTTGGAGGCGACACCGCGACGAGGACGACCGCCCGTCGCCGTCGTCGCCGTCGACCTCTACGGACAGGCCGCCGACTTCGACCGGCTGCTCCCGATCTGCGAGGCCGCCGGCGTTCCCCTGGTCGACGACTCGGCCGAGGCGCTCGGCGCCACCTACCGCGGCTCGCCCGTCGGCTCCTACGGCGAGGCGGCCGTGTTCTCGTTCAACGGCAACAAGATCATCACCACGAGCGGCGGGGGGATGCTCGTCTCCCGATCGGAAGAGCTCGTCGCCCGGGCGCGCCACCTGGCCACGCAGGCGCGCGAACCCGTCGTCCACTACGAGCACGTGACCATTGGCTTCAACTACCGGCTCTCCAACCTCCTCGCCGCCCTCGGCCGGGCGCAGCTCGCCGGCCTCGACCGACGCATCGCCCGTCGACGGGCCATCAACGACGCCTACCGCACGGCCCTCGGGGAACTCGAGGGCATCCACTTCATGCCGGTTGCCGACTACGGCGAGCCCAATTGGTGGCTCACCTGCATCCTGATCGACCCGGACCGCTTCGGCGCCGACCGCGAACAGGTCCGCCTGGAGCTCGAGCGCGGCGACATCGAGGCGCGGCCGACATGGAAGCCGCTCCACCTCCAGCCGGTCTTCGCCGAGGCCCGGGTACTGGGCGGCGCCAACGGCGAGACGGTCTTCGACCGTGGTCTGTGCCTTCCGAGCGGCTCGTCCCTCACCGACGCAGAGCAGGAGCGCGTGGTCGCCGCCATCCGTGCCGTCCCGGCCAAGGTCCGTGGGCAGCGTCGCTAGCGACTGCCCCTGGCGCGCGGCAGGTGCCGGGCGGCCGCGAACCGGCACGGCAGCGTTGCCTCGGCTCCACTGGCCTGCCGTATCATCGGTACATGGGAGCTGAGGGGGGCATGCCGACTGACGCGGGGTACCCGGTGAACCTGCCCAAGGCGCTCGCCTTCTACCTCCCCCAGTTCCATCCGATCCCCGAGAACGACGAGTGGTGGGGCACGGGATTCACCGAGTGGAACAACGTGATGCGCGCCCGTCCGCTCTTCCCCGGCCACTACCAGCCGCACGTCCCCGGGGAGCTCGGCTACTACGACCTGCGGGTCCCGGAAGTGCGGGCCGCGCAGGCCGAGCTGGCCCGGACGCACGGCATCTCCGGCTTCGTCTACTACCACTACTGGTTCCACGGCCGGCGGCTGCTCGAGCGTCCCTTCGACGAGGTGCTGGCCTCGGGCGAGCCCGACTTCCCCTTCGCCCTCTGCTGGGCCAACGAGGAGTGGACCCGCAACTGGGACACGACCGGGCGCGTCCTCATGCCCCAGGAATTCAGCGACGCCGACGACCTCGCCCACATCCGCTGGATGGCGACCGCCTTCGCCGACGACCGGTACATCAAGATCGACGGGCGACCGCTGATGCTGATCTACCGGGTGCCGCAGCTCCTCAACCCGCAGCGGACCGCGGAGATCTGGCGCGCCGAGGCTCAGCGGCTCGGCTTCCCCGACCTCTACCTCTGCTGGGTCGAGAGCTGGGGCCGGCCGCCCGGCGGGCCGCGGAAGTTCGGGATGGACGCCACCGTCGGGTTCATGCCCCTCCAGCGCGACGAGGTCTACCTGCCGGTCGAGGGTGCCCGTGGCCACCGTTTCGTCGAGTACGGCGACGCCGCCCTCTCCGAGATGGAGGGGCTCTGGACCCCGTGGAAGCGGTTCCCGTCGGTCATGGTCCAGTGGGACAACACGGCCCGTCGGTCCGTGGGCGCCACCATCTTCCACAACGCCACCCCCGCCGTCTACGAGCACTGGCTCCGGTACACGGCGGCATCGGTGGCCACCGTCCGGCCCGAAGAGAACTACCTGTTCATCGTGGCCTGGAACGAATGGGCCGAGGGGAACCACCTCGAGCCCGACCAGCGCTATGGACGGGCCTTCCTCGAGGCCACCCGGGCGGTCATGTGCAACCCGAGCCCCCCGACCGTCGACGACGTCATCGCCCAGGCGGAGGCTCGGAAGGAGGAACCGGTCGATCTCAGCTTCGAGCTCCTCCATCCCTATGCCCACGAGAGCGCGGCGGCCAACGCCGCCGACCTCGTCAGGGACTTCGTGCACGGTCCCGAGCAGACCGTGGTCGGCCTCGGCGCCGAGAGCGCGGCCGTGGCCAGGAACCTCACCGAGGCGGGTCTGCGCTACCACGGGATCGAGACCGGTGCCCTGGAGATCCAGCTCATGCGCGACGCAGGTCTGACCGCAACCCAGTGCGACCTCACCGACATCGACGCCCTCCACGCCTCGCTCGACCAAACAGAGCCGGTCGGCGCCTTCATGGCCCTCGACATGCTCGAGCACCTGGCGCAGCCGCACCACCTGCTCAGCGCGCTCTCCGATTGGGCCGTCAAGCACGGCGACCCGATCCTGGTGGTGTCGGTGCCCAACGTGGCCCACTTCGACCTGGGGCTCCGCCTGCTGTGCGGTCAGTGGACACCGACCGAGACCGGGATGCTCGACAGCACCCACCTGCGCTTCTTCACCGCGGCGACGCTGGAGCAGATGATGCTCCGATGCGGATGGGCAACCGTCTCCCGGTCCGACTACCAGACGGTCACCACCGACCAGTACGACACCGAGCTCAACGGCGCCCTGCCGGCGGAGATGATCGGCGCACTCCGCCTCCTGGCCGACTCGATCAACCCGGACGACTCCGTGCAGCAGTTCGTCTGGGCACTGAAGCCCTTTGCGGTGGCGGATCCCCCCGACACCTACCTCGAGGCGGTGGGACCCCGAGACGGCGGCGCCGAGCGAGTGGCGAGTCCCGACCGGGAGGCCACCGCGGAGCCAACCGACCTGGACACGACCGACGGGCCGACGTCGAAGACCGAGTCCGCGGCGGCGGCCGTCCGCAACTACTTGACCTCGGCCGGCCTCATTGCCGCCGAGAAGAACCGGCGGGCGCAGGTACCCGCCCCTCCGGTGCCGCGCTGGAAGCAACGGGCGATCGCCGCCGTCTACCGCAGCAAGATCACGGGCAGGATCTTCCGGCGCGTCTACCGACACCTGCGTTGAGCAGCACGGAGGCCGCCCGGCCGACGGTCGGCCCGCGGCGAGACCGGAGGGGCGAGCGTGGTATGCGCTCCTGGGTGGTCGTGGTCGGGATGCACCGGAGCGGCACGTCGGCCGTGGCCGGTGCCCTGGGCGCTCTCGGCTGCCTGCTGCCGGGGCGTGAGGACCGGGTCGAAGGGCCCGGCAACCCCGAGCACTTCGAGAGCCTTGCCCTGACCCTGCTCGACGACGCACTCCTTGGCGGGCTCGGGGGCAGTTGGGACGGCCCGCCGGTCCTGGCCCCCCACTGGCCCCACTCGGCCGCCGTCCTGGCCGGTGGCCGCGCCCGGGCCGCGCTCCTCGACACGTTTCCCCTCGAGGCACGCTCGGCGTGGAAGGACCCCCGCCTCTGCCTGCTCTTCCCCTATTGGCGCCGGGTCCTCGAGGCTCCGGTGGCAGCCGTCATGATCTGGCG
>Ga0187783_10004205_pt1 | contig 10658 bp, 12 predicted proteins | sample 1015_SJ02_MP02_2_FD_132471 | JGI IMG/M metagenome (GOLD analysis project Ga0187783, IMG submission 132471) | Tropical peat soil microbial communities from peatlands in Department of Meta, Colombia - 1015_SJ02_MP02_20_MG | ecosystem: Environmental > Terrestrial > Soil > Wetlands > Peat | place...
AATCACCGATCCGGAATGCTGTTCGCCCTGCACGACGACCACGCCGAGAGAGATTCCGGCGATGATTCGGTTGCGAACCGGAAAATTCTCGGGGGCAGGCGGCGTTCCGAGTGGAAACTCCGTGAGGATCGCGCCGCGCTTCTCCACCTGTGCATATAACTTGCGGTTTTCCTTCGGGTACTCAATGTCGAGGCCCGTTCCGAGCACTCCGATCGCTCCCCCGCGTGAAGCTGCGCACGCCCCGTGATGCGCTGAGGCGTCAATCCCGCGCGCCATCCCGCTGACAATTGCCATTCCGCGCTCCGCCAGCTCTCTGGCGAGTCTCTCCGCCAACTGATTGCCATAGGGCGTCGGCCGCCGTGAACCCACAATGGCCAGCGCATGACGAGACAACATCGCGAGATCCCCGCGCGCGTAGAGCAGCGGCGGCGGATCGTAAATCGAGCGCAAAATCCTCGGGTATTCCGGCTCGTCCCAATGAAGCAGCTTTCCGCCGATCTTCTTTAGGCTGGCTAATTCTTTCTCCGCTGCCGCTCTTGGGCGGGCACTCTGCAAAGATTGCACGGGCCCATCGGGCAGCCCGCACGACTCGAGCGCCGTCTTGCTCGCTCGAAAAATCTCATGGGGAGGACCAATCTCCTCGAGCAACCGCGCCGTCAGACGCGCGCCAAGCCCCGGCGTCAGACCGAGCGCAAGCCAGTCGAGGGAAGCATCGAGTTCCACGGGCATCCGCCTCTGCCGAGCGGCAGTTTCCCAAGATTCTGGGACACTACGCGCCTATTACTCACTCTGTCAAGTCTGTTCCGCATTACCGCACGCCGCACCGCGACGTTTTCCACAGACGCATCCTCTATTGGGCGAAGCGTTGAATGGTAATCTTCGACCACAATGCGCACGGAAAGGAATCTCCGGCATATCGCAACGGGAGCATTGCTGGTAGGAATGCTCGTGATGCTTTCCCCTTCCTTCAGCGCAAGACTGATTGGCGACTTGATTTTCCTTTACGGCGGCTCAGCTCATTTGTGCCTTCTTTTTTTGGCCCCCGCCGAGAAACCTCCCGCGCGAACCCAACAGGAATCCCAATAAATCTCTGGCCGGCTGATGGCGCGAGAAATCCCATCGCAATTCTCGGCTCCTGCGTGCGATAATCCCACGGTTTTGAGCTGGCGACGACATCGCGTCGCCTCAGGGGCTCACTCATGTGCTGGCGCCACGTCGCGGCAAGCACCACCTTCCTATCCGTCGGCTTGCTTCTTTTTATTTCTGGGTGTCACTCGAAGGCTCAGACGTCCGCGACGCCGACTGCGGCGCCCGCACTTCCGATGCTGCCTGTGCTGGACCAATTCACGGCGGCGGACATCCCCGCGGCGGGGCCGACCGAAGCGCCTCCCATCCCGCACTCCTGGCCCGACCCAGCGAGCTCCCCCGACGTGCCGGGAAATGGGCTGGCTCAGCATCCCATGCTCTATGCCGGCGAAGGCTACAACGTGATCTTTGTCGTCAACCAAGGCAAGGTCGTCTGGACGTATTCCTTTGGCAAGGGCGGCGAGATCGATGACGTTTGGATGCTCACGAACGGTCACATTCTGGTCGCGCGCCAGTTTCATGTAGAGGAAATCACGCCGCAAAAGCAGGTGGTCTGGCACTATGACCCCCCGCAGGGCACTGAGGTCCACACCTGCCAGCCCATCGGCCTCGATAAAGTTCTTCTCGTCCAAAACGGCCTCCCGCCGAAGCTGATGATCATCAACAAAGGGACTGGCACCGTTGAACTCGAACACGATCTGCCCGCCGAAAGCCTCACCGATCCCAAAACCGTGCATCCACAATTCCGGCGCTTCCGTCTAACCGCTGCAGGCACTTACCTCGCTCCGTTTCTCCGAATGAACAAAGTCGTCGAGTACGATAAGGAATTCAATCCGGTTTGGACCTACGAAATCTCGACGCCCTGGGACGCGTTGCGATTGCACAACGGAAACACGCTTATTACCGATGAGCACGAGAAGCTTGTGCGCGAGGTCGGTCCGAAGGGCGAGACCGTCTGGCAATTCAGCCAGGCTGATCTTCCTCCCAATATTGTGTTTCACAACCTCCAGACCGCCGAGCGACTCGCCAATGGAGATACTGTCATCTTCAGTTCCACTGGCGGCACCAAGGTCGAAGAGCGGCCGGGCATTATCCAATGCATCGAAGTCACGCCGGACAAGAAGGTCGTCTGGGTTCTGCAGGACTGGAAGAACCTCGGCCCCGCAACGACCGCGCAATTTCTGGATCAACCTGGGATCCCCGAGCGTCCTGGCGACTTGCAGCACTAAGCTACGCTCGAGCGGGAATTCTCCACCGCCCCGCCTTAATTCCTTAATACGTAGGTACAGGTTGAGTTTGCAATGACGCCTGCGGTATAAGCACAGTCAATTAGCTGGCCATTTCCAAGTCACTCCATCTTCAGAGGAGGCAATATGGCAGTGGACTCCGACAAGTTAAATGCCTTTTTGGGCCAATTTGTCACCGATCTCGGCGCAGCAGTCCACGCCGGCATGGTCGTGATTGGTGACAAGCTCGGGCTATACAAGGCGCTCGCAAACGGCCCGATGACGTCTTCGGAGCTTGCAACAAAAACGGGCACCGACGAGCGGTACATCCGCGAGTGGCTCAGTTCGCAAGCCGCGGGCGGCTACGTTACGTACGATGAGAAGACGCGCAAGTTCAGCTTGAGCGAGGAGCAGGCGTTCGCGCTCGCGATTGAAGATAGCCCCGCCTTTGTTCCCGGGGCATTCGAGCTCGCATTAGGCTCGCTGGACGCTGTCCCTCGCATTACCGAGGCGTTTCGCACCGGCGAGGGCATGGGCTGGCACGAGCACGACGCCCGAGTATTTCACGGCTGCGAAAAGTTTTTCCGTCCCGGCTACGCCGCAAACCTCGTCAGCAGCTGGATCCCGGCGCTTGAGGGCGTAAAAGAGAAACTCGATGCCGGCGCGCGTGTGGCGGACGCCGGGTGTGGGCAAGGCGCTTCGACGATTCTGATGTCGCGGGCCTACCCGAAATCGGAATTTTTCGGCTTCGACTATCACCCGGGCTCGATCGAAGCCGCGCGCACCTCCGCGAAGAGCGCGGGCGTCTCCGATCGCGTCAAGTTCGAGGTCGCGAAGGCCAAGGACTTCCCGGGAAAAGACTATGATTTCGTGGCGATGTTCGATTGCTTGCATGACATGGGCGATCCGGCCGGAGCAGCCAAGCACGTTCGCCAATCGCTGAAGAAAAACGGGACGTGGATGATCGTTGAGCCTTTCGCCAACGATGAATTGAAAGACAATCTGAATCCCGTGGGCCGCGTCTATTACTCTTTCTCGACGCTGCTCTGCACGCCGTGCTCCCGCTCACAGGAAGTGGCTCTATGTCTGGGAGCGCAGGCCGGCGAAAAACGCATGGGGGACGTTGTTTTCTCGGCGGGATTCACGAGCTTCCGTCGCGCCACGCAGACCCCGTTCAATCTGATTTACGAAGCACGGCCCTGACCGGCCAATCGCGAGGCGCGTGATCGCCTCAGCCGCCGGTTCTAGCGCGGCCAGAGCCAGCCGAACGTGCCGGCGGTCAGAAGGCCGAAAACGAGGCCGTCGAATACCTCTTTGAACGTCATGCCCCAGGGCTGGCCTTTCCAGATCCCGTCGCTCAGGCGGGCCAGCCCGTAGGTCATGAAACCGACCGTGCCCGCCACGCGAAATACGGCCAAGTATGGCGCGCCGTGCATCACCGTCCGGCCGGTGACATACGCGACAAAGAAATTGATGACGAGACAAAATACGAACCACATCGCCATGTACTTCCCCATGGCGTCCGAACCGCCGGGACTTGGGAACACGGTCACCATCCCAACAGGTCCTCGTTTGAATTTCTCCGCCATTTCGGGCGATTTCATTTCCTTGTGCGTCGAATAAGGAAACATGTAGAGGCCGCGCTTCAATCCCGCGGACCGCATGGCTTGGATGATGCTCTCCTCATCGGGGAGCCGTTTGCAATCCCCGCGATGGTAGGGAAGAAGCATGTGCATGATCGAGCTAGCAACGAAAACAATGATGGCGGACAACAAGACGGGCAGCCACAGAGCGGAAAGCGGAACCATTCGCAACCTCCTTCGCGTGCGGAAGCAGTTCTCTGAGAGTTTTGCGAAGCCTAACGCTCGCTCACGGTGCCGGTCAAGCCGGACTTGGGAGCGCCAATTCTCGGTGTCACCCCTGTGCTATCATGAATTACCGCCAGAGAATCAAGATGAACAACCTTCGTGTCTCGATCGTCGAGTTTCTGAACACTGCGCCCCTCGCCTGGGGCCTGACCGATGGGCCGCTTGAAGGTCGTTATAAACTTTCCTTTGCGGTTCCTTCACAATGTGCAGATGATCTGCGTTCGGGCCGCGTGGATATCGGCGTTATTCCGGCGATCGAGTACCAGCGAATAGAGAACCTCGTTATCCTCCCGGACATGGCTGTCGCGGCCAAGCGCGAAGTTCGGAGCATCCTTGTGGTCGCGAAGCGCCCGGTCGAACGCGTGCGCCGCTTCGCGTTGGACCGCAACTCGCGCAGTTCGATCGCGCTTGTACGCTTGCTCTGCCGCGGTCTCTGGGGGATCGAACCTGAATTCTTCGAGGCAGACCCTGACGCGAGGACGATGCTCCAGAACGCTGACGCTGCCTTGCTCATCGGCGATCCAGCCCTCCGCATTCGCCTTAAAGTGGATGCGCTCGCGGGAAAATCGCCGGCCGACGAATTCTGCTGTGGAGGCGAGGAGGAGGAACAACCGGTTCCCGGAATAGAGACGCTGTTCGTCTACGACGTTGCGCAACAATGGCGCGAGATGACGGGGTTGCCCTGCGTTCTGGCCTTCTGGGCCGCGCGACGCGACGCGGTGACCCCGGAAGTCGTGTCTGACTTTCGCGCCTCGAAAGACTATGGCCTCGCGCATCTTGGCGATATTGCTGAGGGCGCTGCGCTCAAACTGGACTTGCCACCGCGCGCCCTCGAGATTTATTTGCGCGAGAACATTGATTACTCGCTCGACTCGGAAAATCTCGCCGGCCTCGAGCGGTATTTCGAGGAATGCGCCGAGACTGGATTGATTCCGCAGGCAAAGGCGGTCGAATTCGCGGTCGCCGCGTCCGGAGCAGGAGCAGCGCGATGATCAGGCGGCGAAGGTTCTGGAACGAATGAGGATCTCGACACAAGAAGCGCTCGATCTGTTCCGCTCCGACGATCTGCTCGGTATCGGCATGGCGGCAATGGAGGTTCGGAGAAGGAAGACGGACCCGCGTATCGCGACCTACCAGATTGATCGTAACATCAACTACACCAATTTTTGCACCGAGTACTGTTCGTTCTGCGCGTTTTATCGTCCGCTCGGCTCCCGCGAAGGCTACTTGCTTTCGTTCGAGAGCATCTACAAGAAAATCGAAGAGATGCTCGAACTCGGTGGAACCGGAATTCTTCTGCAGGGCGGATTGCATCCCGATCTTCGCATCGAGTACTACGAAAATCTCCTGCGCTCGCTCAAACGGCGTTTCCCGCAAGTGCACCTGCATTGTTTTTCGGCGCCTGAGATTCTTTGCATCGCGGAGGTCTCGGAACTCTCCGTGCGCGATACGATCGCGCGTCTGATGGATGCCGGCCTTGATTCCATTCCCGGTGGAGGCGCTGAAATTCTGGACGACGAAGTTCGTGCCCGCATCTCGCGCCTGAAATGCACGGCTGACGAATGGGAGGAGATGCATCGCACCGCGCACGGTCTCGGCTTGCGTACAACGGCAACGATGATGTTCGGCTGCGGCGAAGAGTTGCGTCATCGCGTCAATCACCTGGAGCGTATTCGCCGCATCCAAGGGGACACAGGCGGCTTCACGGCATTCATTCCCTGGATTTTTGCGCCGGAAAATACGCCGCTCGGCAAAAAGGTTCCCGAAGCTACCGCTTTCGACTATCTAAAGACGCTGGCCATCAGCCGCATCGTGCTCGATAACATTGATCACGTCCAATCGAGCTGGCTCACTCCGGGAATAAAAATCTGCCAGCTTGGATTGCAGTTCGGTGCCGACGATGTCGGCAGCATTTTGATCGAGGAAAACGTGGTCTTCGCCGCCGGCGTCCGCAATCGCACGAACGAGGCAGAGCTGCGCCATATTATTTTCGACGCGGGTTACACGCCGGCCCAGCGCGACACGCTCTACCGATCCTACGCTCTGAGATCCTAGCCTGTTTCTTTCTCGAAGCTTTGGAAAAACAAAGCGCATACCCCACCGCAGTTTGGCAAAATGGGCAGGACTTTTGGTCTGCGTCAAACGCTATGCGAGTTCGTCTGATTTTTCTCGGAAAAACACGACGCGCAGAGGTTCGCGCGCTAGTGGAAGATTATCTGGCGCGCATCCGGCGTTTCGCCACTATCGAAGCGATTGAGTTGCGCGAAAATTCCAGAACGGCCTCCCACAAGTTGGAGGTTGAGCCCGGCGGGAACTTCGTCCTTCTGGACGCGGCGGGGAAGCCGCTCAATTCAAATCAGTTCGCGAAATGGCTCGGGGAGTTACGCGATCGCGGCGCTCGTGAACTGATCTTCCTTTGCGGCAATGCGGAAGGCTTCCCCGAGGCGATGCGACGCCGCGCAACGATGAGGCTTTCGCTTTCTCCGCTCACGTTCTCACACGAGCTAGCCCGCGCGATGCTCGCAGAGCAGATTTATCGCGCCTTTACCATTCTGACAGGACACCCGTACGCAAAGTGAGGACACTTTGCCCGCCGCGAATTTTCAACGGGCTCCTATATCTTCTGCTATTTGAACTATCGCGTGACTTGCGCGTTTCGCCGGCGCTCCTCGATGCCGTCAAGCGCGCGCCACAATGCCCGCGCGGCTTCCTCCGCGGCATCCAGAGCTGGCCCGGCTTGCGCCGGGCCAGCTTCAATCTCTCGATTGAGCAGTTCGCGCCACACTTGGCTGTGCCTCACATCCGCAGTCGCATGCAGGGTGAAGTACTCGCACGTAGCGTCTCCTGCGCCATACCATGCACGAAGGCCGCGCTCTTTCTCCGTTGCGACACGCGGCACCTGTGACTCGTATGCGTAGAACGCCGCGATTGCTTCAGCTGCTGACCCTTCTCGCGCGTAGCAACGGAACGTTTCAATGAGCTCCTGTATCTCCATTAGAGGCTGGCGCGCGCGGATTCCATCTGTATCGGCTCCCATTCCCTCCGCAAATTGAAGCCACAACTCATCATGGCTGTGTCCCTTCGCCCCCGCGCCCCGCGGCGCAATGATCCCCATTTCATCTTCATAGTTTCCGATAATTGCATCGCGCTGTGCGCCCTGCGGCAATCGCGCTTGTAGCCAGTCGAGATATCCCGGAAATGCCGCAACGTGGTGATAGTAGTCTGCTGCGTATTCGCGCAGGTCCTCTCGCGTGAGTTGCCCTTCCGACCACGCCTTATAGAACGGATGGCAAAGTAAGTCGAATTTTGCAACGCGCCGCTCGAGTTCGGTCCAGAAGCGTTGTCTGGTCATTCTCATTTTTCTCCTTCGTGAAAGGTAGGTTCGAGTGTAACGGAATGTGGTATCGACTGCCAACGCCGAAACGAGTGAACTTTGCATTACAAAGTACTTGACAACAATCCGTCCTTCCGCTAGGCTCCATCATATGTCGCCCGATTCGCTCCGGTCTCGCCCTTCCGAGCCCATTCCCATTGACGCCCGCGCGGCCGAACACCTGCGCTACATCCGCGAAACGATGCAGAGTGCCGCGGAGTTCACGGCCGTTCCCGGATGGGGTGGAGTTGCCATGGGCGCGACAGCCATCGTGGCCGCCTTCGCCGCATCGAGACAAACCTCACCCCGCGCATGGCTGACCGTGTGGCTCATCGAGGCGTTCGCCGCCGTGGCAATCGGAGCTTCAACTGCCGCGACAAAAGCGCATCGCGCCAAATCTAAGCTGCTCTCCGGCCCTGGCCGCAAGTTCGTGCTGGGTTTTGCCCCGCCGATCGGCGCCGGCACCTTGCTGACCGCCGTACTCATCCATTCGGGGAACTTCGAGGTCCTGCCGGGCTTATGGTTGTTGCTGTATGGAGCTGCAATCGTGACGGGCGGATCTTTTTCGGTGCGAATCGTTCCAGTGATGGGGATCTGCTTGATGGCTCTGGGCGCGGCAGCGGTCGCTGCGCCCTCTCGTTTTGGAGATCTGTTCCTTGCGGTGGGCTTCGGTGTGATTCACATCCTATTCGGGTTGTGGATCGCCTTGCGCTACGGAGGCTAGAAGGCGCGAACCATGGCTCGCTCGTCCCAGGCGCGACCAGAGCGCTCCATCCGAGGAAAAGAACGCGAAGTGCAGGCGGCCCGCACTCACACGTCTGGAGAATCGCTTCCGGCCGATCTCGACCGCCTGATTCACGAGCGCATCCGACTTGGAATCGTGAGCGCTCTTGCGGCGAACCGCTCGCTCACCTTCAACGAACTGAAATCGCTCCTGAGGACCACGGACGGCAATCTGAGTGTTCACGCCCGCAAACTCGAAGATGCGGCCTACGTTGTGTGCACGAAGTCGTTCGACGGACGCGTGCCAAAGACGGAATATCGATTGACGCCGGCGGGTCGGCGGGCGCTGGAGCGTTATCTCGACCACATGGAAGCGCTAATTCGCACAACGCGCGAACGGGAGCGCTAGGACTTCTTCCACGCGGCTCCGCTGATCGGAGCCGCATGCGCGGCGGAGAAAGCTTCAACCGATGAGCACACATCAATCGATCCCTCGACCCGCAACAATTCCGCAGCCGGTTGCGCCTGTCGAATCCATTTCGCGGGGCGTCCACGTTGCCATCATCTCCGATGGCAACGGTCGCTGGGCCACTTCGCGCGGTCTGCCTCGGTCGGCCGGTCATCGCGCCGGAGCGGAAGCAGCACGCCGCGTGATCGAAGCGGCCCCGCGTTTGGGGGTGCACACGCTCACCCTTTTCGCCCTTTCATCTGCGAATTGGAAACGCCCTGAAGAGGAAGTGCGAGACATTCTGAATGTCTTGCACGAATACCTGGTTCTGGAGACCGCCCATTGCATCCGGGAGGGTGTGCGCTTGAGCGTCATCGGCCGCCGCGACCGGCTCTCTCCTGCTCTGCGGCAGGCCATCGCTCATTCAGAAGCCGAGACGCGCGAAGGATCTCGTCTGCATCTGCGCCTTGCCATCGACTATTCGGCGCGCGAAGCCATCTACCAGGCCGCCTGTCGTTTTTACAAAGTCACGCACCTCTCGCAGGATTCCTTTCGCGAGGTCCTCGCGGAGGTATTGCGTGGGGGTTCGACCGATGTCGACTTGCTGATTCGTACAGGTGGTGAACAACGTCTTTCCGATTTTCTGCTCTGGGAATGCGCGTTTGCCGAGTTTGTTTTCCTGCCGAAACGCTGGCCGGACTTCACGCCCGCCGATCTCGAATCCGCCCTCCGCGAGTTTGCCTCTCGGGAGCGCACCGGGGGTGCCCTCCCGGAAGCCGACGGCATCGCCAGTTGAAACTTCGTGCTGTTGGTGTGGCCATGCTGACGTCCCAACGGCCTGGTCGGCGATTCCTCCGCCGCGGGCATGCTATGCTCTCTTCTCCCCGCTTCGAGCTTCGGGGAGCGCCCGCGGAATCTCCATGCCTGACGACAAGGGACTCCTGATCGTTTATACCGGCCCGGGCAAGGGAAAGACGACTTGCGCGCTAGGGACGGCCTTCCGGGCGGTCGGGCAAGGGCTGCGCGTGCTGATGGTGCAATTCATTAAGGGCTCCTGGCACTACGGCGAACTCGATGCCGCGAAGATGCTCGGCGACGATCGTTTCGAGATTCGGCCGATGGGGCGAGGCTTCGTGAAATTGGGCGGAGCGGAGACAGATCCAGAGGACGTCCGCCTGTGCGAACAGGCGTGGGAATACGGCAAGGAACAGATGGAAAGCGGGCGATACGACCTGGTGGTCTTCGACGAGATCAACTACGTGATCAGCTATAAGATGCTCGACGCGGAGCGCGTCGCTGCAGCGCTCGTGGCGCGGCCCGAGCGCGTGCACGTGATTTGCACGGGGCGCAACGCCCATCCGAAACTCGTGGAGGCCGCCGATCTTGTCACAGAGATGCGCGAAGTGAAGCATCCCTACACAAAGGGGATCCTCGCGCAGCGGGGAATTGACTACTGATGGCCTGGTTCAAGCGGGAAAAAAAATCGATCGAGCAGCCGACGCCTCCGGACGAGCGCAAGGTGAAAACCGAAGGCCTCTGGATGAAGTGTGAGAATTGCCGCGCGATCATCTGGAAAAAAGATCTCGAGGCGAATTGGAATTTGTGCCCCAAATGTGGTCATCATTATCGGCTCGGGGCGAAACGCCGGCTCGAATTGTTGCTGGATGGCCGCTGGGTGGAACACGACGCCAACCTCACGTCAAACGACCCGCTGAAATTCACCGACACGAGACCCTATGCGGCCCGGCTAAGGGAATCTCGAAGGAAGCTGGGAATGGCCGATGCGATTCTCACGGCGGAAGGTCTCCTGAACGGGCGCCCGGTGATTTGTTGTTCGATGGAATTCGGCTTCATCGGTGGGTCGATGGGCGCCGTAGTCGGCGAGAAGGTCACGCGCGCGATCGAGCGGTGCATCGCGCAGCGCCTGCCGCTGG
>Ga0187783_10004206_pt1 | contig 10658 bp, 10 predicted proteins | sample 1015_SJ02_MP02_2_FD_132471 | JGI IMG/M metagenome (GOLD analysis project Ga0187783, IMG submission 132471) | Tropical peat soil microbial communities from peatlands in Department of Meta, Colombia - 1015_SJ02_MP02_20_MG | ecosystem: Environmental > Terrestrial > Soil > Wetlands > Peat | place...
GAGTACACTCCGGATGACCCGTTCGACTTGCGGACGATGTATGGGTACCAGAACTATAGCCGCAAGTTCATCTACAACCTGTTTTTTGTTTACCAGCCGCCCTTCTTTAAGGGGCAGTCGGGACTCAAGGGGCGACTGTTAGGTGGTTGGTCGTTCGCACCTGTGTTTACTGCGGGCTCCGGATCACCGATCGAGATTCTTACCTCGACCGGAGCCGGTCAGGAATATGGCGCTGGGGATGATGTCAACTACTTTGGGAATGAGAATGCGGTACAAATTGCCCCGGTTGGAGGCGCTCATGCGTACTACAACCGACCTTCCGGCGGCTTGCCAGTCAATCTTTTCAAGGCCGGTACTTCTGCAGTAAGCGACTTCACTAATCCGATTCTTGGTTTAAATACCCGAGACGGCGGCAATGGAAATTTTATCGGCCTGGCTTACTGGAATATGGACTTCAGCATCAGGAAAAATATCAAACTTACCGAAAGCTATGCTCTAGAATTCCAGGGCGTGTTCGCGAACGTCTTTAACCACAACCAGTGGCTGGATCCGATAGGCAGCACGGGGCTCTTCGGGTCCACGATCTTCGGCGCTCTGCCAGGATCTGCACAGGAGCAACTGGGTGGCATCCGGCAGATCGAGCTCGGTGCTCGCGTTCGCTTTTAACCCCGCGAGGGCATTCGAAACGCCACGCCTAGCGCTCGACTGTCCTAGCTCAGTGACATCGGAGGCTCGAGACCGAAGTTTAGCTTTTACCGAGTATGCCGTCGGGACTTGGCATGAGGAGTGTATGCCGATCTCCAGTGCGGTCGGGCAGGCGATGTCGAAGGAAGAGGCCGAAGCTACATCAAATCGGACGTGACTGTCGGCACGACTTTTGGCGTTGAGGGCGAAAACGAGCAAGCCCAAAGCCGTTCGTCGATGACAAGAGCATTGCGGTCGGCTTAAGGACTGAACCGGGTTCACGAGCCATGATCCAGTCGTCCTGGAGCAGCTCTTTTTAGCTGTCTCGTCTGGCTCCGTGGTGAGGGCAACAGAGTACTGCCGGGCGGACCGCAGCCAGCTATCCTCACTCACCATTCCTCGGGCCATCACCCAGATATGCTGCGCTAGCCGTACCGTGCCTGCTGTTGATCGAGTCCTTGTTCGGTTAACCTGATTTGCTCAAAGCTGAAATACGTACTCCTGATCCGCGCATTCTTGTGGGTCACCGCAACTGGCAGCAATACGAGGGACGAAAGCGAACGAAAGGATTGAGCCTTCACAACTCGAATGCATCACGGTGTTGCGCGATGCAGTTCATTGGCCGGAGGGCTGTTGTTATGAGAGGAAGCTAGGAAATACAATGAATGCGACTTGAGCGCTTGTACGGCGAGGGACTGCATCATGCCTACCCAGGGAAACCTAATCGCCAGAACATTCTTAGCTGCGGGAACACTGGTGACCATAGCCTCGGCTCAAAGTCCAACTGTATCGCAGGCCGCAAACCCCGTGTCCAGGGCCTCATCCCAGATTGAAGTCCGTGCAACCGTTCAGGCTCAGCTGGCTAAGTCGATCGACGCTAAGAGAGCCAAGGCCGGCAGCCAGATTGAAGCCAGACTGACAATGGATCTGCTGTCGCACGGCAAGATCCTGCTTCCCAGAGGTACGCGAATCATCGGCCAGATAATCGATGCCAAAGTACGAACCAAGCAGGTACCCGAGTCAATGGTGGAGATCGCCTTTGATCGCATTGCCCTAAAAAGCGGACGCGAAATTCCGCTGAAGGTCAGGGTTCAGGCGGTGGGAGCACCGGTCGGGGCTGCTACGCCCGACCAGGACGTCGGCGACCTGGACTTGGCGAGGCAGACCGAGTCACGCCCAGCACCCGGACCGAATGAGATGAAGAGCATCTTAGGGAGTTATCCCGGCTCTCGTCGCCCCGCAAATTCCGCGGAAGGTGCTGAAGATCCCACCGTCAACGGAGGTTCCTATGGCAACACGGTGCGATCCCTGGGACCCGCTAGCCAGGGTGTAGTCGGGATAAAAGGGATGGCAATCAGCAACACCGCACAAGGTTGTGCGATCAGCTCAACCCGAGAGAACGTCCATCTGAGTAGTGGGACGCAGTTGGTACTCCGCCTCCTCGAACCGCAGGCCTTAGACGATTCCCTCCAGAGAGCAAGAAACTGACCGAGACCATGTCTTCGGGGACGACAAGACACAACAAGAAGAGTCATCGGCGTGCAAGTGCCAGCAATGCTCCATCGCGAGGCCTGCGCTCCTCGGCTCGCCGGCGGCTGGTTCTGGCGGCGCTGGTGTTGTGTGCCCTGGTCTTGATCGCTTATGGCAATAGCATGGGCAACGGGTTCGTGTGGGACGATCACGAGCAGATTGTGATGAATCCCGCCGTAAGCCGAGAGACCCCGCTGGCAAGTCTCTTCACGGCAGACGTTCGATTTGCAAATCGAAATTCGTCCATCCGGACCGCAGCCTATCGACCCTTGCAAATGCTTAGCTACCGGATGATCGTGGCGCTGGCTGGGGTAAGTCCGGCTGCATTTCACGTATCGAGCCTTGGGCTCGCGGTCGGAGGAGCTCTCGCCGGATTCGCTGTTCTTCTCCTGCTGACCGGGAAAATGGCACCGGCATTTGTCTCCGCTGCACTTTTTGCGGCCTACCCGCTCCACACCGAGGCAGTTGACTGGATTGCCGCATCTCCTGATCTTGGATGCGGCCTGTTCGTGCTGGTGGCATTCGCGCTGTTTCTCGCAGGCCGTCCTAGACCCAATCGGCCCCAACGATCCAAACTTTCCCGATGGCTGATTCTGCTCTCCTCGCTCTTGGCATACACGATGGCGCTCCTGTGGAAGGAAACGGCAGCTATATTCCCGGTTCTAGTCGGTGCCTACACTTTGGTCGTCGAAACCGGCCACGGAAGCCGGGTACGCTCTGCTCTCAGAGCCAGTCTGCCCTATTGGCTGGTCCTGGGATTTTACCTCGTGCTTCGCGTGTGGGTGCTTGGGTCGTTGGCGACGGGCCAGCGAAACTGGGCTCTGAATCCATTTCAGTTCCTACTCACAGCTCTCGATCTGATGATGGCGTATTGGGTGAAACTCGCGTTTCCTTTCCAGCTGAATGCTTACTATGTCTTTTCTCCGGTGCGGTCGGCTCTCGATCCCCGAGCCATCGCTGCGATGATTTTTGTTTTGTGCACTGTCGCTGGATTCATTTACCTGGTTCGCCGCGCTCCGGTATGCGCTTTCGCCCTGCTGTGGGTTTGGGTCACATTGCTTCCGGCGCTCGACGTGAATGCAGTGGGTCGCAACGTATTTGCCGAGAGATATCTGTACCTGCCATCCATTGGCTTTTGCTTGCTTGTGGCATCCGGGATGTTTTGGCTAATGAGCCATATTCCGGGCAGGTTGCGAACCCCTGTCGGCATATGCCTTTTCGCCATTGTTGTGTCGGGTCTGATGGCAGAAACCATCGCGCGCAACTCTGACTGGAAGGATGACAACACGCTTTTCTACGAAACGCTCCGTCGCTCTCCGGATGCTCCCTTTGTGAGATATATGGTCGCAACCGCCGAGAGCGCCAATCCGTCAGAATCCGCCGCGGCAGAGCAGAATTATCTGCAGGCGATTGCTTTGGCGCAACAGCAGATTCCACCCGACCGGCTTGATTTGGTGATGGCTTATAAGGGAGTGGCATGGCTGTATGCGGATCGGTCGGACTATGCGCGAGCTCTCGCGATGCTCACTCGGGTCAGGGAGATAGCTCCCACCAGCACGGAAGCGGATGATGAGGAGGGACTTGTCCTCGCCCGCGCGGGTCGCTGGAAGGAAGCAGAGCCACTGCTCAATAAATCGTTCGCGGCCCGGCCGCAAGATGAAAACGTTTTGTCGGCACTCGGCCTGATGGAGTGGCAATACCATCATGATCTGAACAAAGCGGCGGAGCGGTTTTCCCAAGCTCTCGTTGTGCACTCTCAGGACGACGATTTCAAGGCGTCGCTGCACAGCAATCTCGGCGGCGTGAATGGGGAACGCGGGGACCTTACGTCAGCGATCGAACAATTCAGGCTGGCAGTTGACATTTCTCCAGGGAATCCGGAATACCACACCAATCTCGCGAATGCGCTCGGCGCTGCCGGGCATTATGATGAGGCCCGAGCGGAGGCGGAAGCAGCCCTGCGAATCGACCCCAGTTATCCCGCGGCGCTGGCTGTGCTGCAAAATATACGGATCAAGTGACCCCACAGACCGCCGGACACAAAGCAGGAACGGATGGACGGGAATCGCAATCGAGCCGGAAGGCGCTCGGGTTCGCTGCCATTCGGTTTCACCTCCGCACCCTCCGCCAGCCAGTAACTACCGTGAAATTGGCAGTGGGTGTCGCACGCTTTGTCTAGGCCCGCGACCGATCCATGCGCGAGAGGGGAGCACCGGCGAACGACAAATCGTATGAGATAATTTCTTTTCGCCCGAGGAACCTATGCCCGAGCGCACGGTGTTTTGCGTTAAGTTGCAGAAACAGTTGCCTGGTCTTGATGATGCCCCTTTCGACACGGAACTGGGAAGGAGAATTTACGAGAACGTTTCCCAGCAAGCCTGGAACCAGTGGATGGAATTCTGCAAGATGCTTTTGAACGAATACCGCCTGAATCCAGCCCGCCCTGAGGACCAGGAGGCTATCGTCCGGCAAATGGAACAGTACTTCTTTGGCGAAGGAGTGCGACCCCCGGAGCAGTATGTTCCACCTAAGTCAACTTGACCTTTCGACCGGCCCGGAGATCCGATCCCCTACGAAGCTCGCGACAAGAACGGTTCCTAGGCTTCGCTGTTCGACCGCGATGAGCGATCCGCCAATCCATGGATCGAGCCGAATCGCGCCGAATTGCCATGATTTTGCTCGGGTTTCCTTGGTCTTTTTCTCGACGGAATAGTCGCCCCGGTTCATAGCTTCACCCTAGCCCGAGGCTCGGCAGAGGCGCTATCCATGCTGATCGAAGAGTCACCTCTAGATCGAAACCAGCACGGATGGCCCGTATCTCATGAGTTACCCCATGGACCGCATAATGGCGAGCCTTTCATCGTCTTGTAACATCGTTGCACTAAGATTAGGGCATGGATCTGCCGGTCTATGACACGCTGATCCTTTCGGACTTGCACCTAGGGTCAGAAATGAGCCGCGCCCGCGATGCTACTCGTGTGCTCAAAGAAAATCGCTTCCAACGGTTGATCCTCCTAGGCGATATCTTTGCTGACCTCAATTTTCGCCGCCTCACCAAAGAACACTGGAAACTGCTCGGTTACATCCGCAAGCTCTCGAATCCCAAACGCAACGTCGAAGTAGTCTGGGTCGAGGGGAACCACGATCATGGCCTCGCCGATGTCATGTCGCACCTGGTTGGAGTTCGCGTCTATCGGGAATACGTATGGGAATACGCAGGACTGCGGCATCTCGCGATTCACGGCCATCAATTCGATCGCCTGCTCGCGAAAAACCTGCGTCTGAACTATGTTGTGACGCTTCTTTACCTCCAGTTACAAAAGCTGGACGGAAAAGGACAGCCGCTTGCACGCCTGATCGACCGCCTCAATACTCGCTGGCTGCGCCTGTCATCGAAAGTCGCCGCTGGGGCGCTTTTCTATGCCCGCCTACGGAAGGCGGACCGCATCTTCTGCGGCCATACTCATGTGGCCCTGCACCAGGAGAGGGACGGGATCCACTATTACAATTCCGGCGGCTGGGTTGACTCGGCTCCTGCCTACCTCACGATCGATCAGAATGGAGTTCAGATCCATGAGTACCGAGATGAAGCCGGGGAAGGACGATCGGTTGATTCCTCAGGCGTTGATTTCGCCTACGATTCGGAAGAACTGTCGCCTCAGCTATGAATAGAGCGGGAATCCCCACAACCTCTCATTGCGGTGAATCTTGCGTAAGCTGACGATAGTTTTCCACCATGGTGGCGGAGGACACCGTAGCGCCGCGGAAGCCTTACGGGACGTTCTTGTGCGGAATCAGTCTCCGTGGGAAGTGACCCTGCTGAACCTGCAGGACTTGCTGGATCCTCTCGACATCATGCGCCAGGCCACCGGGGTGCGAATCGAGGACACGTATAATCTGATCCTGCGCAAAGGCTGGACACGATTCACCCCGCAGCTACTGGTCTTGCTTCAAGGGATGATCCGTATCTCGCATTCCCGCGTGGTTCAGCTGTTGCGTGCCTATTGGTCAGAGCATCCCACCGACCTTGTCCTTTCCGTAATCCCGCACTTCAACCGCGCATTGGCTGTCAGCCTTCCAAGAAATGGTCAGAACACGACATTTGTCACCCTGCTCACGGATTTGGCGGACTACCCTCCGCACTTCTGGATCGAACCAGAATCCGAGTACATCGTCGTCGGAACCGATCGCGCCCGCGAGCAAGCTCTGGCGATGGGACACTCGCCCAATCGAATCTTGCAAGCGTCCGGAATGATTTTGAAGCCAAGATTCTACGAGCGGAAAACGGTCGACGCCGTCGAGGAAAGAGAGCGTCTCGGGCTCGAACCGAATCGCCCCACGGGCATCGTCCTGTTCGGCGGTCATGGATCGCGAGTCATGGTTGATATCGTCAAGAGGCTGGATCGCAGCAGCCGGGAAGTGCAACTGATCTTGCTTTGTGGTCACAATCAGCAGCTCGCTGCACGGCTCAAGGATCTCAACACCCGCACTCGAATCCACGTCGAAGGCTTTACCGTGAACGTCGACTACTACATGTCTTTGGCCGACTTTTTTATTGGGAAGCCGGGGCCGGGCTCGATCAGCGAAGCCCTGCAGTTTCACTTACCCGTAATCGTGGAAGCCAATGCAAGAACGCTTCCGCAGGAACGCTACAACGCCGAATGGATCACCGAAAAGGGATTCGGAATTGTTGTCCCGAGTTTCCGCCAGATTGCTTCCGCCGTCGAACAGCTGCTCGAGCCCCGGACGTTCGATGACCTGCGCCGCAACGTCAATCGCTATTCGAACCGGGCTCTATTCGAGGTTCCCGATCTTCTCGAACACTGCTGGAGAGAGTCGCACCGTCATTCACCATCCGCGGCGGTATTGCCGGTCGGCGGATAGCCCTCGATCAAAATATCAAACCAACTGTTCTGTCAACCCGGCTAAGTTCGGCGTCTCCTGCCAAGAGCCGCAAAGGGAGCACGCAACTCGTGATTAGCTCCTCTCCGCCCTTTCGCAGGCACTCCTCGATCCCTCTTCAGAAATGAATCACGATGCCGGTCGAGAAACGCGGATTGTTTTGCGAGGTGCTGAAGAAGCGAGTTTGCAGTAGATCCAGCTGAATGCGCCAACTAATGAGGGGAACCAAATGATAGTCGAGACCGCCGCCTATGGCATCGGCAAACGAGTTGCTGGAAGTGGAAACGCCAGTGAGACTGGCGCCTATGTGCCCGGCACCGAACAGGGCGTGCGCAAAAGGTCGGAACTTGTGGACCTTAAAGGAAAGTTGGGGTCCGAACAGGAAATTGTATTCCGATACATTCGCATTGCCGCCCACCCCAGAAATCGTTGTATCCTGCGAGCCGTAATGTCCGCTGAGGTCGGCCACAATCCCGAGCAGAGGCAGGAACTGACCTTCCACCGATCCGTTCCAGCCATTCATATTGGTCGATTGTCCCGGAACCAGATTGGCCTGAGTATAAGAATAGCCGATGAACACATTTCCGCTCGGAATCTGTCCCCAAGCGAAGGTGGTAAACAAAAAAGCCACCCCCAAAATTGTCGCACACTTACTCATCATGCAGTTCTCCTTTCGACTGTCTGATTAGAAATTTATTGGATGCATTGCGAAGCAGAATAGATGTCGTTATGAGGCACCATTAGGGGTTAGCGAGTGGTTTCGAAAGCCACCAGGCGGCTCACAATGAGAGACAGCACGGTTGCCCAAGGGGTTTTGGCGGTCTTTTTTAGTGAAGATATTCAGTAAAGATTAGTAAAGATCCAAGGATTCGGTCTTATACCTGCTCCCGAGCCTCGCCCAGGGTCACGCTAAAATCCATCTTCCGTTTGCCGCGATACGCAGTCACTTTCACGATGTCGCCGGCGCGATGTCGATTCATGATCTGCGCCAAGTCCTGTTCATCCTCCACCTTTTCTCCATCCACCGCTACAATCAGGTCGCCGCCAAGCATGATTTGTTCGTTCCCCAGGTAGGCACGTTCGTTGCCGCCTCGTAACTGGGCGCGATCGGCAGCCCCGCCGGGGACGACCTGCACGATCAGCAATCCGTAATTGGCGGGCAAGCCCATTTGCTCGGCTAGGTCGGGATCGATGGGAATCGTGCGCACACCCAAGGCTGGCCGCCGCACACGTCCCAAGGTGACCAAATCATTGAGCACGGCTTTCGCCGTATTGATCGGAATGGCAAATCCGATCCCGGCGCTTTGTCCGACGTTCGAGGCAATCATGGTATTGATTCCGATCACCTCGCCATGCCAGTTGAGTAGAGGGCCTCCGGAATTTCCCGGGTTGATGGCAGCATCGGTCTGGATGGCTTCCTCGATTTGGGGGCCGTCGGGCTCTCGTACCGAGCGAATCGAACTCACGATGCCGCGCGTTAGCGTTCCGGCTAACCCGAATGGGTTGCCAATGGCATAGACCTTTTGCCCGACCTGCAGATGCGTGGAGTCTCCCAGCGTCATGGGCTGCAGGTCCGGCGCTTTGATCTGAACCACCGCCAGGTCATGCACTCGATCGGTGCCGACAATCGTGGCCAGATACTTCTTGCGATTGTGCAACGTGACTTCCACCTGCCGCGCGTCGGCCACCACGTGATAGTTGGTCAGGACGTGGCCGTCTTTATCAATGATGAACCCGGAACCTTGACCTTCGGCGGGCAGCAAGCCGTAAAAGAAGTCGAAGGTTACGGCCTTCGAGGTGATGTTGACGACCGATCCAATATTCTTGTGATAGACGGCAATGTTGTTCTGTTCTTCCGGGTCGAGCGAGTCGTCGCGGCTTGCCGCCTCCGTGATGTCGACTTTATCGGCGCGACCCAGTTCTTTCGCTGCTTCCTCGCGGCCAGGACGATAGGTCGTGTAATAGAAGAACACCCCGGCCAGGACGAAGGCGATAAGAGACGGTCGCAGCAGCTTCATAGAGAGGATTACCTTCGATCGGATGCGGTTCTAGGATTGATTGTAAATAATAATCATCGACCCTAGTGCATTCCGGTCTGTCTTCCGGATTTTTTCCGGGGGCTCTCTGTCCGATCTTTCGTATTCCGAGCCATTTTCCCTGCTTCAAGCCTTAGCTTCTCGTGAATCTCCGCCACTTGCTTTCGCGTCTCGTCGAGCGAGCCGGAATTGTCGATTACATAATCGGCAGCTCTGACCTTTTCTTCATCCGGGAGCTGCGCTGCCATGCGACGCGCGACCTCGCGGCGAGCCGTTTCGATATCCACTTCCAGACGCGTTGCCCAGCGGCTAATTCGCTGCTCGGGGCGACAGGTGACAACCACCAATCGATCGAATCGCCCGGCGGCCCGTGCCTCGAGGATCAGCGCGGCCTCGACCATTGCGATCCCGTGTGGATCGCGGTGACGGAGGCCCTCCATCCACGCATTTTCCCGCTCAATGACCGCCGGATGCACGAGGCGGTTTAGTTGCTCAATCCGCGAAGGTCCCGCCCCGCCAAATGCCTCCTCCGCCAGTCGCGCTCGATTGACGGTTTTGTCCGGATTCAAAATACCCGGGCCGAACTCCGCGACGACCTTGTCGTACACCGCTTCGCCCGGTCTGATCAGTTCGTGGGCAACCTTGTCGGACTGGATCAAATGGGCGCCAAGCGCCAAGAACATTTCCCCAACCAGGGACTTGCCGGAGGCGATCCCGCCGGTGAGTCCGACTTTCAGCAAGCTGCCCTCCTGGGAACTCGGAATTGCGCCAAGGCCGGGAAAAGAGTCCTGGCTCGCGCCCCGGCGTCCGTTCAAGCCTCTAAACCCGTGACAGCATCTGCACCCCACGCCTCAGCTTGGCTGCCTTCACGGTATTCGCCATTAACATCGCAATGGTCATCGGCCCGACACCGCCAGGCACGAGTGTCAACCAGCCAGCCACCTCGGCTACCTGCGGATGAACATCGCCTACCAGGGTTGAGCCCTTGGCTTGAAATGTCTCCTTGCGCTTGGCGTCTCCCCCAAATAGGCGGTCGAACTCTGCCTGGTCCGTGACCGTATTCATCCCCACATCAATGACGGCTGCACCGGCTTTGACGAAGTCACGGGTAATCATTCCGGCTCGCCCGATTGCCGCGACCAGAATGTCTGCCCGCCGGCATACGGCCGGCAAATCGCGGGTCTTGGAGTGACAAATCGTGACCGTGGCGTTGTGATTGGTCAACAGCATCGCCGTCGGCTTTCCCACAATATCGCTTCGTCCCACCACCACGGCGTCCTGACCGGCGATCGGAACGCGGCTGCGCTCGAGCATCTCGAGAATTCCCGCCGGCGTACACGGCACCAAACCGGGTCGTCCGGTGGCGAGAAATCCGACGTTCACGGGATGAAATCCATCGACATCCTTGTCCGGATCAACCGTCATCAGCACCTTTTTGGAATCCACCTGCGATGGCAGAGGCAGCTGCACGAGAATGCCATCAATTTCGTCCCGCAGGTTCAGATC
>Ga0187783_10004207_pt1 | contig 10657 bp, 8 predicted proteins | sample 1015_SJ02_MP02_2_FD_132471 | JGI IMG/M metagenome (GOLD analysis project Ga0187783, IMG submission 132471) | Tropical peat soil microbial communities from peatlands in Department of Meta, Colombia - 1015_SJ02_MP02_20_MG | ecosystem: Environmental > Terrestrial > Soil > Wetlands > Peat | place...
ACTTCACTGGAAACGATTGGTCGCCGCGGGATTACGCGAAGGCATTGAAAATGCGACAGCACCTATGCTGGAATAGAGGATGTCCCGTGCCACCGTCAACCGCACGCGGAAGACAAGATGCATGAAGATTGACCTTGGGGTATGGAGTGCAATGTCTCTGTTTGCGACCTGCGTGGTGCTGAACATGCACCATTGGATCTACATTGAGGACCGCAAAGCGGCCTGGTTTTTCCATCTACCTTGCGCAATCTTCTATTCTCTGTTGGCGTCACTGGTGTGGTTTTTTGTGCGATGGCCGTAGTCGACCGGCTAAGTCTGAGCGTTCCCGCCCCTAGGCGCGCCGTGCCAAATCAACATTATCTGCGTGTCTCCCGGGCCGGTTCCGCACGCAGTCTGAGCCTCGGTGGTACGCTGAGCCCAATCGCCACATAAAGTGACACCCCCCCCGGGGCTGTCATTAGAGACAGTTCCATCCCTTGCTCATGCTCCACTAACATCAGCATCAGCCGACGCGAGAGCTTCTGGCTACTTCAAAAACGCGACAGTAGCTCGGGACTGAGGCACACCCATGAAAAAAGTGATTCTGATTGAATGCGTCCTACTGGTATTGGGAGAGGCAGCATATGCTCAGCACCTTGGAGAACTGTCAGCCGACTATTCTTACATGCATTACGTGCCGGTTGACAACCTGCCCGCGACCAATCTGAACGGTGGAGGTGGCGCTGGGGTGCTTTATTTCGCCGGCTTTTTCGGGATCAAGGCGGAATTTCAGGGGTATGCCAGTCAAAATCTTAGCTTTACCTTTCCTCCGGGTAGCGTGAGGTGTCCATCGGGCTGCACCGGCACAGCGGAAGCAAACCTCTTCACCGGGAATCTGGGACCTACAATCAAGATTCGGATCAAGCGCTTCCAACCATTTTTTGAAGGCCTCGTCGGCGCCGCACACACCAACTTCTACCACAATGTACACCAGAATTGCGTGGGGTGCGTTTTCGGGTCACCTGGCGATTGGGCCCTTGATCTGGTGCTGGGCGGAGGCATCGATTTCAAGGTCACCTCGCACCTGGCTGTCCGCCCCATAGAAGCCGACTATTTTCTGACACGCTTCATTAACGACATCACCACGGGCAACAACAACCAGAATAATTTCCGATATCAGGCGGGACTCGTTTTCGAATTCTAGGCCAGCGGACTCGGCGACATGTGAGCGGCTGCGGACGCCACGGTCCTACGCACATTCCGAAGCCCGTGAGGCACGCAAACATCGTGCATCAGGCTCGGTGGGAGAGCTCGCCGCTCCGACCGTTTCCGCCTAGGCGCGCCGTGCCAAATCAACATTATCTCGGTGCATCTCGGGCCGGTTCCCGCAGACAGGCGGAGCCTCGGTGCCTTCGAAGTGTCAGTGGTCTCCTTGCTGTTTTTGTCCTCTGTTCGGCTGATACTGGTTAGAAGGTTTAGCTGCCCGCAGGGACGGCCCCGCGAGCACGATCTTAGGGTGAAACAACGTGCCGGCCACACGGGTGGCAATGGCAACCAGTTCCCTTTCAGCATCGAAAACCTTTACCTGCTTGGCACGAGAGAGCTCCGCTAGATTCACGCTACGCCCGCTGCGAATTCGCACCAGAGTTTCTTCGTTGGCCGTCACGAATGGCAGCGCCGGCAGAACGTCTTGCAGAGGAACACAGATTTCTCGAACGGAACCATGGAGGGCGGCGCTTTCCAGCTCTTCCAGAGTGTGCGCCTGGGAGAGATTGAATTCCCCAACCGTCGTGCGTCGCAGCGACTCAAGATGAGCTCCGCATCCCGCCTGTTGACCCAGGTCGTGAGCCACAGACCGCAGATACGTCCCGGAGCCAACCCGAGCACGAAAACGGGCTTGTTGGCCGTCCAGGTCCAAGATCTCGAACTCCTTCACCTCGACCTGAACCTGTCGGAGGGTAAACGGCTTTTGCTTGCGCGCCAGTTTGTAGGCAGGTACACCCTCCACCTTCTTCGCCGAGAATGGCGGTGGAACCTGCTGGATGACGCCGCGAAACCGGACTGCCCATTCTCGGAGGGTGTCCAAGGAAAACGTAAGTGTCTGTGGGGGGCTGGTAGGTTTGCCTTCGCGATCGTAGGTGTCCGTGGCAAAGCCGAAAAGGATGACCCCCTCATAGCTCTTTTCCGCGGAAGTGTAAAACTGAGCTAAACGGGTCAAATTGCCGATCACCAGTGGCAAGACGCCGGTGGCCATTGGGTCAAGAGTGCCAACGTGACCTACAGCCCTGGTGCGCAAAATCCGGCGTACACGGTTGACCACGTCATGGGAGGTCAAACCTGCGGGTTTGTCGATGATGAGGACTCCGCTCATCAACATCTGGTAAGTTGGTACCTGATCCAATTTCAATTTAACAGCCTCGGGATTCATCTGATCCGTGAGGACTAATGTCCCGGCCTCGGGCTGGGGGATGGCGGCGAAAGCCAAGCCTTCTACATTAGCAAACCGGAGAGGCCGCGCATGATTCCAATCCGCGACGACACACCCCGCTACGGCACGCCGTTCGTAACCTATTTCATTATCGCGCTGAATGTCGTCGTATTCCTATTTGAGTTGTCGGTGGGTTGGCAGAGCCAGCGGGCTCTGAACGGCTTGCTGTATGAATTCGGGGTCGTGCCCCATCGGTTTGCACTTGTTCTCAGCGGCAGTGCCCACTTTTCCCTGCCCGAGCTATCGCTCACCATCCTGACCTCGATGTTCCTTCATGCCTCATGGCTGCACATTATCGGCAACATGTGGGTGTTGTGGATCTTTGGCGACAACATCGAAGACCATCTTGGCCACTTTCTCTATCTGGTGTTCTATTTGCTGTGCGGATTTGCCGGGGCGATCACCCACATTCTGTTGAATGTTGGTTCGAGGGTTCCGAGCATTGGAGCAAGCGGAGCGATTGCCGGGGTAATGGGGGCATATTTTGTGCTCTATCCCCGGGCACGGGTGCTGACCGTGGTGCCGCTCATCATTTTCTTTACCTTCTGGTGGCTGCCAGCGTGGATCGTGCTGGGGTACTGGTTCCTGGTGCAGTTTCTGAGTGGAACGGCGATTGTTGAACCCGGTCAAACCAGTGGCGGAGTGGCCTTTTGGGCACATGTGGGTGGATTTGTAGCTGGGATTGTACTGATCAAACTGCTGCCAGAACGATCGGGTCGATATCGATACGCGGCATGGTAGGTCGCCGTCCTCCCAACGTCCCGAACTTGCATCACGCCAGGCCAGAGAGTGAGATTGTGAGGGAGCGGGTGGCTCCACTTCCCTTTCCGCTTCCGATGACAATCTCTTGAGTTCCCCATTGGCAAATTCCTCCCGGCTCATCCCGTGTTCGCTAGAAATACATTGGCCGTTGCTGTGAACCTCCGCTGATCCGATTGACTCTCGGATGCCACGGTCCGTAAGATGAAACCACCTGAAAGCAAAGCATCTTCTTCGTTCATGATTGGGCAGACCATTTCGCACTATCGCGTTATCGAGAAACTCGGCGGCGGGGGCATGGGTGTCGTCTACAAAGCCGAAGATACGCGCTTGCATCGCTTCGTCGCTCTCAAGTTTTTACCGCAGGAACTCGCTCGTGACCCACAGGCTCTTAGCCGATTTCAGCGAGAGGCTCAGGCAGCATCCGCACTGAACCATCCCAACATCTGTACGATTTACGACATGGGCGAGCAGGACGGGCAGGCTTTCATCGCTATGGAGTTTCTCGATGGCGTGACATTGAAGCATTTAATTGCCGGCAGGCCGCTTGACGGCGACACCGTGCTCTCCCTGGCCACGGAAGTCGCTGACGGGCTGGACGCAGCCCATTCTCAGGGCATCGTTCACCGCGATATCAAGCCCGCCAACATCTTCGTCACCAAGCGCGGACACGCCAAAATTCTTGATTTCGGGCTGGCCAAGGTAACCGGAACCAAAGCGAGGAGCGGGCTCGACGCAGCCGAAACCCAGGTCGCGGAAACCCACCTGACAAGTCCGGGAACGGCTTTGGGCACCGTGGCCTATATGTCGCCGGAACAGGTGCGAGCGAAAGAGCTAGATGCTCGAACCGACCTGTTTTCATTCGGAGCGGTGCTCTACGAGATGGCCACCGGCATGTTGCCATTTCGCGGAGAAAGCTCAGGAGTAATTCAGCGCGAAATTCTGGATCGTACGCCGGTCTCTGCCGCACGAATCAATCCTGACCTGCCCGCCGAACTCGATCGAATTGTCAGCAAGGCCCTCGAAAAAGATCGCGACTTGCGCTATCAGCACGCTGCGGACATGCGCGCCGATCTCAAACGCCTCAAACGTGAGACAGACTCCAGCCGTGGTGTCCCGACCAGCGGACCTCAGACGGCAGTTGGTACCGGCGCTAGTGGAGCAAGCGAAGCCCAGGCTTCAGCAACTGGAGTCGTACCTGTGGGAAGCGGTTCGGCACGGGCTGCCCAGGCCAGTTCTTCGCCACTGAAGGCCGCGAAGGAACATAAATTCGGGCTGGTCGGAGGAGCACTGGCGGCTCTGGCCGTGCTGGCTGCAGCTGGTTTCGGCGTTTACTCCATGTTGCGTCGGGCCACGCCCACTCCGTTTCAGAACTTTAATATTGCGCAGATTACGAATTCCACCAATGCGGTCGCCACCGCCATCTCCTCCGACGGTAAGTACCTGCTCACGGTCATGCAGGACAGGGGCCTGAACAGCTTATGGTTGCGCAATATCGCGACTGGGAGCGACACCCAGATCGGTCCGCCGTCGCCAACCATTCCGAACGTGGCTTTCTCCCCTGACGGGAATTACGTTTACTTTCGCAAAGCCGAGAACGCAATCAACAGCAATTTCAGTATTTATCGGTCGCCGGTACTGGGGGGAACTCCGCAGCAAGTAGTCCGCGACGTAGACAGCGCTTTCAGCTTCTCTCCTGACGGCGTTCGCATGGCTTATTTCCGGGCCAACGATCCGGAAGCGGGGAAATATCGGTTGCTGAGTTCTAGATTGGACGGCAGCGATGAGAAGGTGTTGCACGTCGAGCCCTTGAGGTTCCTGCCGCGCTGGCTGGCTTGGTCTCCCGACGGTAAGAAGATTGCCTATCCCGACGTTTTTCCGGGCAGCTTTGGCGGCATCAGCCAGTTTGACCTGAGCAGCGGGAAGATTCAGACTTTGAGATTTGCCGATAAGTTTGTTTCGGCCCTGCAGTGGTCGACCAGCGGCGATGGTTGGGTTGTTACCTACCTGCAAAAAGGGCCGAATCTGGACCGCTCGCAAATCGCGTTCGTGGCGCTGTCGAATGGTCAGTTTCGCCCGATCTCCCGTGACACCAACAGTTATTCCACTCTAACCTTTTCAGCCGACGGCAAGAATTTGGCGACGGTTCAACAGAAAGCGGTCACCCATCTCTTCGTATTGCCGGGCCAAGGCTCCGCTCAAACGAGTCTTCCGGTGGCGGGAGAACATATCGGCAATTTCAATTGGACGGCTGACGGCAATTTGCTGATCTCTGATTTCACCCGCCTAGTCCGAACCGACATTGAGGGAAAGAATCCTACAGTGCTGGTCAGCGACCCGACGGCAGCGATTCTGGCTTTTGCTCCGTGCGGCGCAAACTATCTCGCATTCCCTTGGGCGTTCCACGGCGGCACCAACGCGATTGGTATTTGGCGCGTAGATGCGGACGGCTCCCATCCCACACAGCTGACGGACGGAAGTAACGATGGTTGGGCGCGCAAGCTAGGGTGCTCCGGCACTCAAAATTGGATTTATTTCTTTCGAGACGTAGAGCACGTGTGGCGAGTCCCTTTGACCGGAACTGGAGAGGGATTGCCGACAGCGGAACCGATCCCGGGTACCGCAGTTGCTCACGGTTTCCACACGGGTCGTGGAATGGGCATTGCGCCCGATGGCAAAACGCTAGCGTACCTGGTTGAACTGGTGAATCTCGACACGCAACAGGGTACTCCAAAAATTGTTCTGCTGGATCTCGACCATCTTAGCGAGACGCGTCGGCTCGATCCCAATCCGCATATCTCCGCAGGGCCGCAATTCACCGCCGATGGCAGAGCTGTTGCGTACCCAGTGCGTGACAGTGGCGTGGACAACATCTGGATTCAGCCCATTGACGGCTCTCCTGGGCACCAGATAACAAACTTCGAGGCGGAACAAATCCTTTCCTTCGAGTGGTCTCCGGATGGCAAGAATCTCGGCATCTTGCGGGGACACACCGACTCCGACGTCATCCTTCTGCAAGAATCTAAGCCCTAGATTTTCTTAGCATGCCGCTTGTTTCCTCCTTATCGTGGCTGCCCAGGTCGTTGGGTTTCCTTAACACCGGGCATTGTCTTCCACGCCGTCTGTGGAGGAAGCTAGGACCATTGTTTGTTCCCCGTGGTGGCCTTGTCAGCAACGCCACCGGCAGGAGAGGGGATCTTTTCGGCTGAGGAAAAGCCGAGGTCACCATGTGGCATTGCCGGATCCGATACAGGCCCTTTGGTGCGACCTCTTCAGCACTTTCTCTGGGAGGAGAATTCCATGACGCTCGAACAGAACGCAGCCTTGCAGGAACAGACGACCCGGACGACCATAGAACGCTTCAACCAGGCGTTCAATCTGCACGATGGAAATGGATTGGCAGCCCTTCTGACGGAAGATACGGTATTCGAGGATACGTCGCCTTCGCCGGACGGCCGTCGGATTGAGGGGAAGTCCGCGGTCGTCGATTTCTGGCGGGGATGGTTTGAGCGAAATCCTGACGCACGCTTTGAGGCCGAGGAAGTGATCGTAAGCGGAAATCGCGCCACCGTGCTCTGGGTCTACCATAAGATGCGCAATGGCCAGCCCTGGCACTTGCGCGGCGTTGATGTTTTTAGGGTACGCGAAGGAAAGGTAGCGGCCAAGCTCGCTTACGTGAAGGGATGATGAACCGAGTCTTTCGGGTGTCGGGTGTTAACCAACGACGTGGTGGTCGCAGATAAAATCCATCTCCCACCTTGTGAGCATATTCACGGCACAATCGCTGGCAAGATGTAATCAGTTAATAGTTTCTCTGTTTGTTCGTGCATGCCACGCGTGTTGTAGTTCGTGCTGGTAATGACTGCGCACGCATCTAAACTCGGGAAGCCAACAACCTTATTGCCTCCATTCCCACTCATAAAAAAAGCCGGATAGCTGTTCCCTCCCGAGGTGAACGATTTGAGCCACCATAGGTAACCGTATTCGGTCGCCTCGTCGATACGCGCGTGCGGCTGGGTCGAGGTCTTCACCCAAGCCTCGTTCACAACCCGACGACCCTGCCATTTCCCGCCGTCCAGGTAAAGCTGCGAAAATTTCAGCAGCTCACGACTGGTTAAGCGCAATCCGCCTCCGGTCATCGGGATGTGCATGGGCGAATATACCCACTCGACGTCGTTAACGCCAAGCGGCCCAAACAATTGTTGTTGTGCGTACTGATCCGCGCGCATTCCGGTAGCTTTCTGCAAAACCTCGCTCAGCGTGAACACTCCGCCGGTACAGTAACTGAAATATCGAGCGTAGGGCGGCGGTTCGGGATGTTCACCAAGCTGTAAGCGGCCGCGGATTGGAAGGTCGAGAATAAACTGGGCCCAGTCTTCCACCAGATACATACGCTCTTCGTTACCGCGGGAGGCGTCGTTCCAGTCGTCACACTCTAGCGGGGAGCTCATAGTGAGAAAATCTTCCACCGTAATCTTGTCCTTGCGCGGATCCGGATTCTGCAGCTTCTTAGCGTGGTCGGGCAGCAAAGCCAATATCCGCGCATCCACACCGCTGAGTTTTTTCTCGTCAATCGCAATTCCGATCAGGATGTCGGTGATGCTCTTAGTCGCAGAGCGTGTGTCGCGCAAGGTATTCACGTCGCCGTCGAAATAGGCCTCGTAAACGAGCTTTCCCTGATGGGCAATAAGGACGCTGCCGATCTTCTGGAACTGCCCGGAGCGGATTGCCCTCTCCATTTCCTCAAGATGTGTTCCCTGAACGTTCCCCGCTTGAGCCTGAGAAGACTCTCGCGACGGTGACGTCGAGGAACTAGGTGCGGTTGCTCCCGCGGCATACGCAGCGACCAAAACGAGCAGCAGGGATCGAAGTGTCTTGACGTAGCGTGTCTGCATGGAAGAATGAGTACAACCTATCGTAGCCATGGTCGATGGGGTGCTTTCCAACGAGTGGGAACAGGCGGAGCATGCGTTGACATCATTGTGGTGTGCCTATGCAGCCGTCTCCACTGTCATCATCCTAGCCTACTTTTGGAGAAGTCACGAAGACCGACTTTTTCTCTACGCATAGCAAGGCCACATCGAAACTCCATTCAACGACAGATTAGCCATCAACAGAGATCTTCGACTGATCGGCGAGGCGAAGGGCATTGCATTCATGCTTTATCTGGTGTTTTACCGTGCGGATTTGCCGGGGCGATCACCCACATTCTCTTGAATGTCGGGTCGAGGGTTTCTAGTATTGGAGCAAGCGGCGCGATTGCAGGGGTGATGGGGCATGCTTCGTGCTTTATCCCCGGGCCTGCGTGCTGACCGTGGCACGGCTGCTCAATCTTTTTTGCGTTTTGGTGAGTGACAGCGTGGAACCCGCTGGGGTATTGCTTATTGGTGCAGCTCCTAAGTGGGACGGCTATTGTTGAACCCGGTCAAACCTCTAGCGGAGTGAACTTTGGAGCGCACGTGGGAGGATTTGTCGCTGGGATTGTACCGATCAAACTCCTCCCCGAACGACCGTGCCGGTATCGATACGCAGCCTGGTAGACTGGATCGCAGTCTTCCAGTTGTCCAATCCGCATGACCGACTAGGGAGCGGGTTTCTCTATTTCCCTTCCCGCCGGACGAGGGCAAGCTCGAAGGTCCGCGTACGTCAACTTGTGCCAAAGAGGCCGCCCTCCCCAAGTGGAGAACGGCCGTAGGCTACAAAGAGTTTCGCTCCAGATCGGGCGTCAACCGTCCATAAGATCCCAGCAATCGCAAGCTGGCGACAGACGCAGATTGATGACAAAATGTCAATCACGGTTGCGACTGCGCACCGCCTTATATCAGCCCGCCCTTTTCAGCTCTCGTTTTTCTGTCGCTGCTTCTTTTTCCTTTTCTGCCTCCATCGCCGGTCGTAGCTGCTCCATCACCGCATCAAGGTTGAACGATGCCGCCTTCTGGCGAGGTGGGTATTTGACGAAGTTGTCGATCTGGGCCTGGACAATTGCCTGCGCGGCGTACAGGTACGGCACGTGATTGATCACCCAATCCCAATAAACGTTGGAGTTAAAATCTGCGCGCTCGAAGGGATCGCGGCGGAGGTGGAAGATATGCGGAAGACGCAGCTTGACGAACGGTTCAGCCCAAACATTGGTTGTAATGGCGCGCTGCACCTCGAATATCAACTTGTAGTCATCGATCCGGAGCGCCATCACGCCACCATCATCGCTGACGTAGAAGAAGAAATTTCTCGGGCTCTCCTTCACCTCGCCGGTCAGATAGGGCAGCATGTTGAATCCGTCAATTTGCACCCGGAAGGTCTTGTCTCCCACCTGGTAGCCATTTTTGAGCTTCTCGGATACGTTCGGATCCCCCGCTGCCGCCAGCAACGTTGGCAACATGTCCTGGTGGTTGACGATGCCGTTGAATACCCTGCCTGGCTTGATCTTGCCGGGCCAGCGGATGAAGCACGGCACGCGCCAGGCACCTTCCCAGTTGGTATCCTTCTGGCTGCGGAACGGAGTATTGGCACCGTCCGGCCAAGTGTCGTTCTCCGGACCGTTGTCGGTCGAATACATCACGATGGTGTTGTCGGCGACACCGAGTTCATCGAGTTTGTCTAGGACCTGGCCGATTTGCTCATCGTGGGTGACCATCCGATCGCTGTAGTCATCCTGCCCACTTTTTCCGCGGTTCTTGGCTGCCAGGTGGGTTCTGAAATGACAAGCCGTGGAGTTATACCAGAGGAAAAACGGCTGGTCCGCTTTGACCTGCTTCTCCATCCAATCGATCGCTGCGGACGTGATCTCCTCATCGATCGTTTCCATACGCTTCTTGGTCAGCGGGCCGGTGTCCTTGATGGTCTGTTTGCCGACACGTCCCCAACGTGGTTGCACGGTCGGATCATCTTTATCCGTAGCTACGCAGTGGAGCACGCCGCGAGGCCCGAACTGCTCCTTGAACTTCGGGTCCTTGGGATAATCCGGTAGTTCCGGCTCTTCTTCCGCGTTCAGGTGATACAGATTGCCGAAGAATTCGTCGAAGCCGTGTACCGTCGGCAGATATTCATTTCGGTCGCCGAGATGGTTCTTGCCGAATTGACCGGTAGCATAGCCGAGCGGCTTGAGTAATTCGGCGATCGTCGGGTCTTCCGCTTGCAGTCCGATGGTCGCGCCGGGCATTCCGACTTTGGTCAACCCAGTGCGGAGAGGGTTCTGGCCGGTGATGAAGGCGGCACGTCCAGCGGTGCAGCTCTGCTGGCCGTAGTAGTCGGTGAAGGCGCAGCCTTCGTGGGCCACGCGATCAATGTGCGGGGTGGAATAGCCCATCATGCCACGACTGAAAAAGCTGATGTTCCAGGTACCGATGTCATCGCCCCAGAGGATCAGGATATTGGGTTTTTTCGTTGCCATGACCTGTTCCTTCCGTGAACTGAATTGAGTTGAGATTCTCG
>Ga0187783_10004208_pt1 | contig 10655 bp, 9 predicted proteins | sample 1015_SJ02_MP02_2_FD_132471 | JGI IMG/M metagenome (GOLD analysis project Ga0187783, IMG submission 132471) | Tropical peat soil microbial communities from peatlands in Department of Meta, Colombia - 1015_SJ02_MP02_20_MG | ecosystem: Environmental > Terrestrial > Soil > Wetlands > Peat | place...
AGTGGACCATGTGGCCTTTGTAAATCCGGATGGAAAGAAAGTTCTGGTGGTCACGAACGCCGATCGAGCCAAGTCGGTCACGGTGCAGCAGGCAGGCAAGAATATGGAGGTGGCGTTGTTGCCGAAATCTGTCAGTACCTTAGTTTGGAGCTGATTGCAGATTTTGGTATCGCTTTTGCATGGCTAAGTTCATTCCAGTCAACACGTCTCTCCCCACGAAAGAATTACACCCTCGCCGTGTGTGAAAACACGCCAATGCGAGGAAAGGAGAGGACTTAGGTTTGGCACGTGCAGTGCAACCTTTTCCCCGTTCCCGTCCTCACATGGTAGCCGGTTACCGGCCAGCGGAGGTGGCTTGCATCCTTTGGGTAGGATCGGGAACGCCCTCGTCTGAGCGCCTGTCGTCTGGTGATTGCTCGTCTGGGATCACGCCGTCAACGTCCAGTGAGGTTGGTCCTGTTTCCGGTGTCAGGCGGCAGGGAAGTCCCCTCATCCTAGCCGGATTTTCGTGACAGAGTGAGTTTCGAGGTTGGAAGATGCGATTGCTAAGCGCCCGACTGATAATCTCCCTCATTGTCGGCGTCACCCTGGTGTCGCTATGCTCTTCCTACTATCAGGTGTATGTGCTGGCGCGGGGAATGCGACGCGACCTTGCGCACCGCGCCGAATTGCTGGGTGAAAGTCTGGCGCGAAACGTCGAACGTGACCTCGAACACAACGATCCGGCAACGCTGCGGCGCACGGTGGAGCAATTCGCGAACCGTGAGCATCTTGCCGGGCTCGCGGTATACGATCCCCAAGGCCAGCCGGTTGCGGTCACGACCAACCTCGAACCCCTGATGGCGAGCGCTCCCAAGGTCGTGCTGCAGTCGATCAAGGAAGAGCGCGACACGAACGCGTTTCTGCGCATGGGAATCGCCTCGGTTCACGTTTATGCCCTGCCGCTGAAGCGTGGCGATGACCTTATCGGCAGCCTGGCGATCGTGCACGATTCCGGCTACATCCGGGCTGAGAGCCTGAGGATTTGGCGGGAGACCTTCCTGAGCGCTCTGGCGCACGTGGTTCTCATCGTCTTGATCACGCTCCTGATCGTCCGTTGGAGCGTGGCTGGACCCATCGCCAGGACCGCTCAGTGGATGCGGGCACTGCGAACCGGGCGGGCGGTAACTTCGCGCATCAAGTTGCCGGACATGGAGCTGTTTCGTCCGCTGGCGCGCGAAGTGGCCACCTTTGCCGAAAGCCTGCACACGGCGCGCTCGGCTGCGGAACTGGAGGCGCGGCTGCGGGAGACCGGCGAATCCACCTGGACCGCCGACCGGCTCGCGGTGCACGTGCGGGGACGACTGGAAGACGGCCGACTTTTCGTGGTTTCGAACCGCGAACCGTACATCCATGTGCGGAAGGGGAAAGCGATTGAAGTGAAGCAGCCGGCCAGCGGACTGGTGACGGCACTCGAGCCGGTGCTGCGCGCCTGCGGAGGAACCTGGGTTGCCCACGGTTCGGGTGAGGCCGATATCGAGGCGGTCGATAATCACGACCGCCTGCTCGTGCCTCCCGATGATCCCCACTACGCCTTGCGGCGGGTTTGGCTCACAAAAGAAGAGGAGCAGGGGTACTACTACGGATTCGCCAATGAAGGACTGTGGCCGCTGTGTCACATCGCCCACACGCGGCCGCTGTTTCGAGCCACCGACTGGAAGCATTATCAGGAGGTCAACCGCAAATTTGCCGATGCATTGTTGGAAGAGATGGAGAACACATCGCGTCCCCTGGTGCTGGTGCAGGATTATCACTTTGCGCTTTTGCCCAGGATGATCAAGGAGCGCCGGCCGGAGGCCAGGGTGGCGATTTTCTGGCACATTCCCTGGCCGAATCCGGAGGCCTTTGGAATCTGCCCATGGCAGCGCGAGCTGGTGGACGGTTTGCTGGGCGCCGACCTGATCGGCTTCCACATTCAGGCGCATTGCACGAATTTTCTGCAGACGGTGGACCGAATTGTCGAGTCGCGAATCGACTGGGACCACTCCTCGGTCCAGCGGCTGGAACACAGCACCACCGTTCATTCATTTCCGATTAGCGTGGAGTTGACCGATCTGCCGGGGGAAGCGCCGCGCCAGACCGCTTATGAGGAGCGCGCGGCGCTGCTCAAGGCCCTGGGGATTGAGGCCGCGCTGATGGGCGTGGGGGTGGACCGGCTCGACTACACCAAGGGAATTCTCGAGAGATTCCTGGCGATCGAGCATTTCCTCGAGAAGTATCCGCGCTATCAGGGCGTGTTTACCTTCGTGCAGATTGGCGCGCCCAGCCGAACCCACATCAAGCGTTACCACGATCTGCAGGCGGAGGTACAAGCCGAAGCCGACCGCATCAACTGGCGATTCCAGGCGGATCAATGGAAGCCGATCGTGCTGCTCGACCGGCAGCACAACCATCAGGAAGTCGAGTCCTATTACCGGGCGGCCGATCTGTGCCTGGTGACTTCGTTGCACGACGGCATGAATCTGGTAGCCAAGGAATTCATCGCCGCCCGCCATGATGAGCGCGGAGTGCTGATCCTCAGTTGCTTCACGGGGGCGGCGCGGGAATTGCGGGATGCGCTCCAGGTGAACCCATACGACATCGATCAGACGGCAGAGGCGATTCGGGTTGCTCTCGAGATGCAGCCGGAGGAAAAACAATTGCGCATGCAACGCATGCGCAAGTCGGTGCGGGAGAACAACGTCTATCGCTGGGCAGGCAACCTGATCGGAGAGCTGTGTGAGGTGCGCCTGGACAATCCCGAACCCGCCGGAACGCCTTTCGGACGAGCCTTGGTGTCAGAGAGTGGAATCAGAGATGTCGCCCCAAGAGAATATTGACGAATTTCTGCGGACCGTGGCGAAGGCGCCACGGTCGGTTTTGCTGCTTGATTACGATGGAACCCTAGCCCCTTTTACCGTGCACCGGCAGAGAGCGGTGCCTTATCCGGGCGTGTCCGACCTGCTGCAGCAGATCGCCGACTCCGGCCGGACGCGTCTGGTGATCGTGACCGGAAGAGATGCGGTTGAGATCGATCCGTTTCTGCGGGTGCGTCCGGCGCCGGAAGTATGGGGCTCGCACGGTCTGCAACGGCTCCGGCCCGATGGCAGTTGTGAGATGCCGGAGATTCCCGCGGACGTGAAGGAAGTCCTGGATTATGCCAAGCGCTGGCTCGACTATCACGGATTCGGACATCTGGCCGAAAGCAAGCCGGGAAGTATCGCGGTTCACTGGCGCGGGCTGGGACGCAGCGACGCCGAAGAGCTTCGGGGGAAAATTCTGGTGGGATGGTTTCCCATCGCCGATCGAGCCCTTCTGAAATTACTCGAGTTCGACGGCGGCGTCGAGATGCGTATGCCCGATCTCGACAAAGGCGACGCGATTCGCACCGTCATCGAGGAGGTTGGGGCCAGCGTCCCGGTGGCCTATCTGGGCGACGACATCACCGACGAACGGGCGTTCCGCGCGCTGGGCTCCCGGGGATTGAGCGTCCTGGTACGGCAAAAGTTTCGCAGGACGGCGGCGCAGGCCTGGCTGAAACCTCCGGAGGAGCTGCTGGACTTTTTGTCGCGATGGATTAGCATCAGGGAGACAACCCAACTCGCGCGCAGTGCTACCTACTGAATATGGCTGGTGCTATGAACCCGCCGGTGCGAGAACCGGCCAAACCGTTTTACTTCAACACTTCCGAACATCTGCTGCGAATTGGAAGAGAGCGAGCGATCAACCTCTCAGAGCTGTTGGAAGCACTGCAGACTTGTCCCGAGGACTCCGTTTTTCAGCATACCTTTCGCACCCTGCAGGATCATCATTTCATCCGCCAAGGATTTTCAAACGATTTCGCCCACTGGAGTCTCTCGGCGTGCAACGAACCGGCTCTGGCCGAACAGCTGGCCAGCGTGGATGTGCGCGAATTCACTGCCCTCGAGGGTCTGCGGCGACGGATGATCGAGATCATCGATGAATTCCTCGAAAACCATCCGCGATCCGGTTCCCGCCCGGCCTACGAACCCTTTTATTTCTGCGCCGCGGATCTTGTGGTGCTGCCCACGCCCTTCGCGCCCGATACGCTCAAAGGATTTCTGGATGGCCTGAACCAGGTCAGCGTGCATTCCATTCATCATCATTTCATCGAGGCCCGCCTGCGGCTGCACCGGATGTCCAACGATTTTTCCAACTGGCTCGAGCAAGAAGTCGGTCTGACCGAGGCCGCGGACGCGATTGAGCGAATCGACATCTATACCAACACCATGGAAGGGGTGCGCTTGCAGATCGCCCGCATCGTCGCACAAGCCATGAATTAGGAAAGCGAAGGATGAAGTCAGAAGAGCAGAGCGCCACGTTCGCCACCGCCACCCCGGAACCGCAGAGCTCGAATCTCGCAGCTTCGCGGGGGAGGCCTCCGTTTATCGAGCGGCGCTCGGCGGATCGCAGAGCCAGCCGGCAGCTCCCGGCCAGCATTCTGACGCCGCCCACACCGCCTCCGGCCCCGCATCTGGCTGACTACCGGAACATCGTGGGTCAATCGACGCTAGATGGGTTGCGCTTCCTTGCGCGCGAGCTGAAAGGAAAAACCATCAAGATGGTGAACTCCACCGCCGTGGGTGGCGGGGTGGCGGAGATGCTGAATCGCCTGGTTCCGCTTCTCTCCGAACTGGAGGTGGCCACGCACTGGGACGTCATCACCGGAGGCAACGACTTTTTCGAAGTCACGAAAGCCTTTCACAATGCGCTGCATGGAGCCCCTTATGAGCTGACCAAAGCGGCCCAGGAGATTTTCCTGATGTACACCGAGCAAAACCGGGAGCGCATGAAGTTCGAGGAAAACCTGGTGGTGATTCATGATCCGCAACCGGTGGGCTTGATCGGCTCGCGCCAGCAGACTTCGGCAAGCTGGGTGTGGCGATGTCACCTCGATCTGTCGAATCCAGACGCCAGAGTTTGGGAATTTTTTCGGCCGATTATCGAGCAGTATGACGCCGCCATTTTTTCTGCCCCGTCGTTTGCCCGGCAGTTGCCGATTCCGCAATATTTGTTCTATCCCTGCATCGATCCGCTGTCGGAGAAGAACAAGGACTTGCCCGATTTTCAGGTGCAGCGAGTCTGCGACGATTTTGGAATCGACCGCTCGCGCCCCATCGTGACGCAGGTCTCGCGCTTTGACCGCCTGAAGGATCCGGTCGGAGTTGTCCAGGCGTATAAGCTGGCGAAGAAGTATGTGGATTGCCAATTGGTGCTCGCCGGCGGCGGGGCAACCGACGATCCGGAAGGCGCCACGGTTTTGCAGGAAGTCAAGGACGCGGCGGGGAACGATCCCGACATCATCATTCTCGACCTTCCGCCGTGGTGCGCGCTCGAGATCAATGCCATCCAGCGGGCCTCGACGATCATCGTTCAGAAGTCGCTCAAAGAAGGCTTCGGCTTGACGGTGACCGAGGCTCTGTGGAAGGGAAAGCCCGTGATCGCCGGCGCGGTGGGCGGCATTCCGAATCAGATCATTCACAAACTCACGGGTGTGCTCGTGCACTCGGTGGAGGGATGCGCTTTTCAGATCCGCTATTTGCTGACCCACCCGGAATTCGCGCGGACCATCGGCATCAACGGCCGCGAGCACGTCAAGGAAAACTTCCTGATGACGACCAACGTCAAGCGCTGGCTGCTCCTGTTCCGCACCCTCGAGGAGCGAAAGGCGCGTCAGCCAAAAAGCCGCTTCCCGACGACATGAGGCAGGTTAGGCGGACTCCCGCGCCTCTGCGCCGGTTACCCCGGTCGCCAGGGTGAAGCATGCCGGCGCCAGCCTGGGTTCTTCTGGCGATCGGCCGGACCCATGCGTGCACTCAATCTGCGCCATGATGGTTTCCGCCGCCGCCTCGCCCACGCTGGTCAGCCAAGCGCGCAGGTTCTCGGCGAGGGGTTCGGCACGCGTCAGGTAGCCGACCTCGACGGAAGCCACTGGCAGTTCCATCGCGCAAGGAATCCCGGTGTCGATCGCGATCACGCCCTCGATTCCTCTCTGCTGGAATTGCCAACGAAAATGCTGGAGGTCGCCGGCTTCCATGCTTCCGAGTACCAGCAGGTATCCGTTTTTGTGAAGGCGGTTGTGCAGGCCGGCGATGACCTGAGCCACTCGTCCATGGCCAAAATCGGTTGCCAGGGCGGCCACCATTCTTGTGCGCTTGGTGCGCAGCGATCGCGCCCAAAGGTTGGGGCGATAGTTGAGTTCTGCCGCCGCGCGGAATATGCGATCCTTCGTGGACTGGGGGATGGCTTTGGCTGCGGCAGTATCGTTCAACACGGCTGAGACGGAGCAGGGCGCCAAGCCCACCCGATCTGCCACGCTTCGCAAATTCGCTGATTTGTTTCGTTCCGCCAGCATGGTCTTCTCCCGGGGTATGAAGGTGTAGCTCTGCATCCGCCACAGCCAGCGGCGGGTGCAGTCTGTCCTGCGCCTGCGACAGCGCAGGCCAATGAATGATCGGGAACCCGTCGTGGGGAGAACCAAATGGAGAATTTGGTGCCGCTCTGCCACCCTGCAGAAGGGGCACAACCACTTTGGGCCAACCGCAGGGGAAGAGTCCAACGCAAAAATTCCATCGTAAAGATCGATGTTGCGGTGGACGCGATTGAATTCGCGATCGGATTCTCCGGGGTGCAGCGCGAATCGAAGACGTACAGCAAGACGGGCGATCTAACCAAGAACGGACTCACCGAGCCTCGGGTAGACGAATCGGCTTCGGCCCCGCTGGATCTTTGGGCGCGTGAGCGCGGTACGGGAAGCTGCACGCCAACTTGTTCGGAATGTGACTGCGGCCGCACTCAGGATTCTGTGACGCTCGGTTATGCTTAGGTTGTGATGGCTGGTTTTCCCCGAGCTGGAGACAAAAAGCTGATCCAGATTGTCGATGCGGCGCTTGCCGATACGGCCCGCCGCAGTGGCGACTGGCTGGCTTGCCGGCCGGGATGCACGCAGTGCTGCCGGGGCGCGTTCGCCATCAATCAGCTCGATGCGCTGCGCTTGCAGCAGGGGTTGAAGGACTTCGAAGCCCGGGCTCCCGAGCGTGCCGCCGGGATCCGCCAGCGCGCCCGCGAGGCGGTGAGCCGCTTGTCGGGAGAATTTCCCGGGGATCCGGTTACCGGCCTGCTCGACGAGAGAGAAGAGTCGATTCCGGGCTTCGAAGAATTTGCCAATGACGAACCCTGTCCGGTGCTTGATCCGCAGACGGGGCTTTGCGAGCTGTACCAATCGCGGCCCATGACGTGCCGCGTTTTCGGACCTCCGGTACGTTCGGAAGGTGGTATCGGCGTTTGCCAGCTCTGCTTTCAGGGCGCCTCGGATGAGCAGATTGCCGCCTGCGAAATGGTTCCCGACCCTGACGATCTGGAATCGAAGCTGGTGGAGAGAGTGCAACAGGACACGGGAAAACGCGGAAACACAATCATTGCCTTCTGCCTGGGAACATGATTGGTTCGAGCAGGGTTTACCAGGCCGGCTTGCCGTCTTTGAAGCGCAAGGTCAGGGTCTCGCCATTTTTGACGATTTCCCGGGCAAGCGTCAGATCCGCGCCATCTTGCTTGACCTTGGAGCCGGTGATCTCAATGGCGTCATCCGCCTTGAAGGTCACTCCGATTTCGTCCAGGAAACTCTTCGGACAGAGGAAGACTTCAGCGTTGTCCGGAGTGCTCTTCAGCACCAGATACACGACCGATTTGGTTCCGTTGGGGGGCACCAGTTTCAACTGTTCGACAACCCCTTTGAACGTGGTCTCTGTGGACGGATCGTACTTAGGTGCCTGGGGAAACGCGCTGGCGGCGACGAAAGTGAGAGCGGCGAGCCCCAAAACACGGCCGAGAATTTGACAGGAAGTCATCATGGACCTCCACCGGCGCGAATCTTAGGACGAAGCGGGTAGAAAAGCAATCCCAAATTTGTCGGAACAGAGATGCCCCGGGGGGACCGTGCTGCGAACAGAGCGCGCGTTTGCCCGTATACTCGATAAGCATCTGGCCTGGCCATGCGACCGAAATGACAACCCCAGCTCTGAGATTTTTCCTCAAGCTTTGGCGCGCGAACCGCGGTGCCGCGCTCCTGGCCGCGCTGCTGCTCCCGGCACCGGCGATCCAGGCCGAGACCGGAGCCGACGCCTGGCTTCGCTATGCGCCCTTGCCCAAGACGACGGCGCGGAATTACGACGACTTGCCGAGCAGAGTCCAAGTTGTCGGGGATTCAGCCGTGCTCAAAAGCGCCCAGGAAGAACTCATTCGCGGGGCGGGGCAAATGCTGGGATGGGATCTTAGTCCTTCGTTTACCCCGGAACACGCTTTTTTGTTGGGAACGGTGAGAGATCTGAGAGCGGCGGTTCCGCATCTTACCCCTCCGCAACAGCTGATCACGGACGGCTATTGGCTGAAAGTGGTGCACCTCCACAACTCCGAAAGCCTGTTGATCACGGCCGTGAATGATCGCGGCGTTCTCTACGGTGTGTTCGCACTTTTAACCAGACTCGCGCTCGGGGAAACAATCGCCGATCTCGACCAAGTGCAGCAGCCCTACGCGCCGGTACGCTGGGTCAACCAGTGGGACAACCTCGACGGACGAATTGAGCGCGGCTACGGCGGTGCTTCGATTTTTTTTTCCGGCGGCAAAGTGCGCGATGATTTGACGCGCGCGGGAGAGTACGCGCGGCTCCTGGCCTCGATCGGCATCAACGCGTGCGCGGTGAACAACGTGAATGCGGCGCCCGGCGTTCTCGAAGACAATTTCATTCCGCAGCTTGCTCGCATTGCCGAGGCGTTCCGGCCCTGGGGTGTGCAACTCGCCATCTCGGTGGACTTGAGCACTCCCAAAGTGATTGGCGGCCTCGACACATTCGATCCCCTGGATCCGCGCGTGGCGGAATGGTGGCGGAAGAAGTTCGACGGGCTCTACCAGCAGATCCCGGACTTCGCAGGCGTAGTGGTCAAAGCCGACTCCGAGGGCCGCAGTGGACCATCGGCCTACGGACGAACTCACGCCGACGCTGCCAACGTCATCGCCCGGGCCCTCAAGCCGCACGGCGGGATCGTTTTCTACCGCGCCTTCGTTTACGACCATCATCTGGATTGGCGGAACCTGAAAAACGACCGCGCCCGAGCTGCCTACGACAACTTCCGTCCCCTCGACGGGCAGTTCGACGACAACGCAATCGTTCAAATCAAGAACGGGCCGATCGATTTCCAGGTGCGCGAGCCGGCGTCTCCTCTGTTTGCCGGACTCCGCCGCACGAACCAGGCGATGGAGCTCGAGATCACGCAGGAATACACCGGGCAGCAGAAGCAGCTCTGCTTTCTCGTGCCCATGTGGAAAGAAACGCTCGACTTCGACATGCGGGTCGACGGCAACGCAACTCCGGTAAAGGATCTGGTGACCGGGCGCGTCTTTCATCGCCCGCTGGGCGGATTTGCGGGAGTGGCAAACCTGGGGACGGATGCGAACTGGCTGGGCAGTCCGCTGGCCATGGCCAATCTCTACGGCTTTGGGCGTTTGACGTGGAATCCCAACCTCAGCGCGGAGACCATCGTCGACGAGTGGACCCGTCTCACGTGGGGGAGTGATCCACTGGTGGTGCGAACGATCAGCGATCTCGAACTGCGCTCGTGGCAGGTGTACGAGAGCTACACGGGTAATCTCGGGGTTGGAACTCTCACCGACATTCTGGGCAATCACTACGATCCCGGTCCGGAATCCTCGGAGCATAACGGCTGGGGACAATGGCATCGCGCTGATCACCAGGGCATCGGCATGGACCGCACCATCGCGACGGGCACGGGCTTCATCGCGCAGTATCCACCCGAGGTGCAGAAAATCTTCGAACCCCTGGCGAACTGTCCAGACAACTTGCTTTTGTTTTTCCATCACGTGCCATACACCTATGTCCTGCATTCGGGTAAGACGGTGATCCAACATTTCTACGATGCGCACTACGAGGGTGCCGAGCAGGCTGGAGGCTTTGCGTCAGAGTGGAAAACGCTCGAAGGACACTTCGACCAGGAGCGATACGGGGACATCCTGGCGCGATTCGAATATCAAGCGGGAGAGGCCCGGAAGTGGCGCGATGTCGTCTGCAACTGGATTTACGGACTCTCCGGCATCCCAGACCAAAAAGGTCGGGTGGGCAAGTCCAATGGCCAATAACCGGGCAGTCGGATCTCGGGGGCGCGCAGCGCAATCGGCGTGTTGCCTGTTCGTAGCGATGCAGCTTGCGCATTTTTGAGACTTCCGATAACGTTTACGCGTCCGCAGAGTTGCGAGCCGGCTCTCGGGGGATATAGCCGGCCGTCGCGGCGGCCGGTGCAGGTCACGAAAATGGGCAAGCCTTCCACCACGCTCCGTGACATCGCAACATCGCTCGGCACCTCTATTGGGACCGTTCATCGCGCTTTGCACGACAACCCGGGCGTGAGTCCGGAGACCAAAGCGCGAGTGCTGCAGGTGGCGAGGACGCTGGGTTACCGCCCCAATCTCGCTGCCCGGTTTTTGTCCTCGAAAAAGACGCTGCGGATCTCGGTGAACACGCTGCAGGGAACGACCTCGTTTTGGGACGAAGTTCGCGCCGGCATCCGCGAAGAGGCGGACGCAATCCTGCTGGAGAACGTTGAGA
>Ga0187783_10004209_pt1 | contig 10654 bp, 8 predicted proteins | sample 1015_SJ02_MP02_2_FD_132471 | JGI IMG/M metagenome (GOLD analysis project Ga0187783, IMG submission 132471) | Tropical peat soil microbial communities from peatlands in Department of Meta, Colombia - 1015_SJ02_MP02_20_MG | ecosystem: Environmental > Terrestrial > Soil > Wetlands > Peat | place...
CCGCTTGGATTGCCATTCGCCGTCGCCGGCGCCGATTTCGAGTACGGCTGGCGCGTCATGTACTTGATCGGAGGCTTGTTGGCCCTTGTTGGAGTTCTCTTACGCTTCCAGTTGCCAGAGTCGGCGCGCTGGCTGATAGCCAGCGGCCGATTGGCAGCGGCCGCTCAAGTGATCGAGACGATGGAGCGCCGCGCCTCACGAAGGGTCTTCTTATCGCCGGTTCAGCGTCCCGCAATCGTCCGCATCGATCACGAGAAGTTGCCGTATTCCGCGCTTCTGGGCGATCCGGTTTATCGCGGACGCGTCTTCTTGCTCTTCGCCATGTGGTTTGTCGCTTACATCACGCTTTATTCCATCGGCGCCGGCTTCACGACGATCCTGGCGTCGCTGCATTATCCGCCGCCGGAAGCAGGGTTGATTGCAGCAGTCGGCACGTTCGGCTTCGTCCTCTGCGCCGTCGTCGCATTCGCCTATGGCGAGCGCATGGAGCGCAAGGCTTGGTTGCCGGTTTCAGCTGTGCTCACTGTGATCGGCGGTGTAATTGTAGCGCTTGCCGGCAACCAGATCGGCCTCAGTGTTGTCGGTTCGGTCATCCTTTTCTTCGGCTTTAATCTGTGGGTTCCTATTGCCTATAGCTGGACGACCGAGAACTTTCCGACTCGCGCTCGGACAACCGGCTTCGCGCTGGTCGATGGCGTTGGCCATCTGGGAGGCGGGATCGGCGTTCTGCTGATCGCGCCGCTCATTCCGCATCTCAATGCGCTCGATGCCATGCTGTTGGTGTGCGGTTTCCTCGTCATCGCCGCCGTCATTGCGCAGTTCGGCACCGCAACGCGAAGCCGGATGCTGGAAGAAGTGTCGCCGTAATCCACCCTCTTCGACTGCGAAGAAGTGGCCGAAATTCCCTCCTCGCGCTGACGAGATCGAGGGCAACACCGAGCGCCAGCCGTGAGCCGGCGCCGAAAGGAGGAAATGTCATGGGTCTCAAGCATCTTGCGCTCGGCCTTGCGGTGGTAATCGCCGCCCCGATCGCAATCACAACAGCCCCAGCAGCGAGCGGGATATTTATCCCGTTATTCACCTACAGAACCGGTCCCTTTGCCGGGTCCGGCATACCGATCGCCAACGGCATGGCGGACTATTTCGCCATGCTCAACGAGCGCGACGGCGGCATCGGCGGCGAGCGGTTGCTCGTCGAAGAGTGCGAGACCGGCTACGACACCAAGAAAGGCGTCCAATGTTATGACTCCGTCAAGGATCGTCACCCAGTCGTCATCAATCCCTACTCAACGGGAATTACACTGCAACTGATCCCCAAGGCGGCGGTCGACAAGATTCCGCTTCTATCGATGGCCTACGGACTGTCGGCTTCGGCCGACGGCCAGGAATTCCCCTGGATATTCAATCCGCCCGATACCTATTGGGATGGCGCATCGGCCTTCATACGACATGCGGCCAACGTCGAAGGCGGCTTCGGCAAGCTTGAGGGCAAGACGATCGGTCTCGTCTATCTCGACGCGCCTTACGGCAAGGAACCGATTCCGTTGCTGCAAGCACTCGCAAAGGATTACGGCTTCTCGCTCAAGCTATATCCCGTTCCCGCGGCTGAAATGCAGAATCAAAGCTCACTCTGGCTCGACGTACGCCGAGACCGTCCCGACTGGATCTATCTGCAAGGCTGGGCCGCCATGAATCCGACCGCCATTAAGCAGGCGGCAGATATCAACTTTCCAATGGACCGCCTGGTCGGCAATTGGTGGTCCGGCAGCGACGACGACGCGCGTCCCGCGGGCGCGCTCGCCAAGGGTTACACGTCGCTTGATATCAACGCGGTCGGCGCGGACTTCCCCGCGATCCAGGACATCCTCAAATACGTGGTCGATAAAGGCAAAAGCCAGGTCAGTTCGAAGGACAAGGTCGGCGAGAACTTTTACGACCGCGCCGTTCTCAATGCAGTACTGGTTGCCGAGGCAATTCGAACGGCACAGCAGCTGACCGGCAAGAAGCAGGTCAATGGCGAGGACGTGCGCCGCGGTTTTGAATCACTCAAGATCACCGACGCACGCTGGAAGGAACTGGGCCTGCCCGGCTTCGCGGCCCCGATCCATCTCAGCTGCAGCGACCACAATGGGCACAACCTCATTTCCGTCGTGCAATGGGATGGCGCGAAGTGGATCAAAACATCGGAGACGCTCGAGCCGATCAAGGACAAGGTCATGCCGCTGATCGAGAGCGCGGCCGCGGACTATGTCAAGGCGAACGCCGGCTGGCCGAAGCGAAGCGAGGCTTGCGATAAGTCGTCGTGACAAGTGGCGTTGCCACAATTGCGATGGCCGGCCACAGCTGTAGAAAACAATGACGAATGAGAGGCTGTATCTTATTTGTTTGCGCCTCTCATTCGTCCGCTTCTTGCTCGAATAGCGTACGTTCCAATTCACTTCTCTTGCGCGCGCGCCCGGTGGCGGATGCCCGGACACCCGCCTTTTTTGTTGGTTTCCACAGTTGAAACCTATTCCAGCCGGTACTCTTCCGGCACTGGAATCCGCGCCGGCCGGACCGGCTGGAACTGGGCGAGTTGCTGTAAACCTTTCAGATCGATGAATTCCACGCGCCGTTCGTTCATTGCGATCATGCCCTCGGTTCGCAACTTAGCGAGCATGCGATTGAGATGCGGAACGCTCAAACCGAGCGCATCGCTCATCATCTCTTGAGTGAATGGCAGGGTGAACGCAAACTCTTCGGCATCTTTAACAGCAGCCAGCCGGGCATGAGTCTCGAGCAGCAGGTGCGCGAGCCGCTCGACCGGTGTCCGGCGGCCGACATCGATAATGTGCTCGGCGTAATTCGCGGTTTCCTGCGCCGCGAGCCAACTTAATGCGAGGCCAAATTTTGGCCAGTGGAAGCATAGCCTCACAAAAGCTTCGAGCGTGCAACTCCGTACTGTCATATCTGTCAGCGCGACCACTGAGGCGGCGGCGCGGTCGAGAAAACTGCCAGGCAGCCCGACCACATCGCCAGGCAGCACGAAGTTGACAATCTGGCGCTTGCCGTTTCGCAACAACTTGTAGCGCGCGGCAAATCCATCGGTCACGAAACAGAGCTTGCAATACTCGTATCCGTCGAGGATGAGATCGCGCCGCCTCTTGATGGTCAATTCACTCCCGACCACCTTGCGGAGGCTTTCGAGTTCCGGCGGATTGAGATCGACAATATTTTTCACTCGCGCGACGAAGGGATCGTTACGCCAGCTGCTTCCGCTTGCGCGCGCCTGCGCGCGCGTGGCAACCGTTCTGACGGCAACCTCGCTCATCTCAATAATCTGGATCAATAACGGCGGTTAAAGCCATCCCTACTAAAGGCGGTAAACATCGGCCTCAGCCAATGAACAAACCAGGGAGGCCAACGTGCCTAAAGGGAAAAATGAAATCGCCGGCAGACTGTCGCGACGCGGTCTCCTGCGTCAAGCGGTCGCAACCGGGACTGTCTTGGGCGCCTTCGCCAGCGGCATGCCGTCACCACTCAACTTCGTGCAACGGGGACTGGCGGCGGACCATCCGCCGATCGGGACCTGGCCGGACGGAGCATCCGGCAATTCGGTGACGGTGGGGATTGCCGTGCCGCGCACCGGCACTTATGCCGAATCGGGCGAAGACGAGCTCAAGGGCATGCAGCTTGCCATCGAGCACATCAACGAAGGTAATGAGCTGATCAAGAAGATTTCTCCCAAGACCAAAAAGGGCGTGCTCGGCAAGGAAGTGAAGTATGTGGTGGCCGACTCCGAGGCCAAGCCGAATACGGCGGTTCAAGAGCAATCGCGTTTCATCACTGAGAACAAAGCAATCGTCATGATCGGCTCGACTTCGAGCGCGGTCGCGGTGGCGATGAACAAGCTCGCGGAGCGCGAAAAGGTGCTCTACCTCGCTGCGATTTCCGGCTCCAACGACACGACCGGCAAGGACTGCGTACGCTACGGCTTCCGGCAGTGCTTCTATGGTCAGACTGCGGCCGCCGCGATCGGTCCGGTCCTGGTGAAGAATTTCGGCAAGAACAAAAAAGCCGCGTTCATGACGCCGGACTATACCTACGGCCACACCGTCACCAAGTCGGTCAACGACTACCTGACCAACAACGGCGGCTGGACGATGGTGACCAACCAAGTTTCGCCGCTCGGCACGTCAGATTTCAGTCAGTACCTGACGAACATCGCCAATTCGGGCGCCGAACTCCTTATCAATGTGAACTGGGGACGCGATGCGGTCTTGTCGACCCAGCAAGCGCACCAGTTCGGCCTCTTGCCAAAGATGACGCTGGTCATTCCGTACCAGACGCCCTTCCTGGCCAAGGAAGTTGGACCGGAGATCATGGGCGGCGTGTTTGCCGCGACCGACTTCTGGTGGACTCTGGAGGACAAGTATCCGCTGGCCAAGATGTTCGTCGACGCGTTCGGCAAGAAATACGGTTACAAGCCCGAATGGGGCGCCAACAATGCGTACATGCAATTGGCGATCTGGGCGCACATGGTGGAAGAGTCCGGCAGCTTCTATCCTCCGGATGTGATCAGGACTTATGAAAAGGGCGAAACCTTCCCGTCGACAGTCGGCGATGTTCACTTCCGGTCCGAGGATCACCAACTGGTTCGACCGGTGGTTATCGTGCGCGGCAAGCATCCGAAGGACATGAAGAGCAAGGAGGACTACTGGGAGGTCCTCGAAGTCGTTCCCGGCGAAGGCCTAATGCAGCAACCCGACGCGTTCGGCTGCCACCTTGGCGAGTATACTTGAGCAGATTGCCGCTGCCGGCGTCGCAGGTTTGCCCGGGCCTGCGACGCCGATTGCATCGCTGCTTGCGGCCGCGCCCCCTCTTTTAGCGCACGAAATCCATGATCACCTGGCCGAATTTCGTCTCGCAGCTCTTCAACGGCCTGGCGCTGGGCGCGCTGCTGGCGCTCATCAGCTCCGGACTTACCATCATCTACGGGACCCTTGGCGTGCTCAATCTCGCGCACGGCGCGATGTTCATGCTTGGCGGCTACGCCGGTTATGTGGCCTACGAAGCGACCGGATCGTTCGTCCTTGCCGTGATTGCCGGTTCGCTGTTCCTCGTTCTGGTCGGCGGCATTATGGAACGGCTCATCATAAGGCACTTTTACGATCGGCCGATCGAGGACCAGCTGCTGGTGACATTCGGCCTTGCTATCTGCTTTGTCGAAGTCATCCGCTTTTTCTTCGGCAGCCTTTCGAAGACCGTGCCGCCGCCGCCTTCGTTCGCGGGCATCACTTCGCTCGGTTTCATGTTTTATCCGACCTATCGGCTGGCCGTTGTGGGCATCGTCGCCGTTTCGTTGCTGGTTCTTTATCTGGTGCTGTATCGGACGCGGCTCGGTATGATCGTGCGCGCCGGTATCGAAGACTCCACCATGGTGGATTCCCTCGGCATCAACGTCTATCGCGTGTTCATGATCGTGTTCGGCATCGGCGCCATGGCAGCCGGTTTCGCCGGCATCATCAACGCGCCGGTGGTGTCGTTGACGCCTGACATGGGCGACTCGATCTTGGTGCAGACCTTCGTCGTGGTGGTGATCGGCGGCGTAGGCTCCTTCACCGGCGCCATTCTCGGCGGCATCATCGCCGGCGAGATTCTCAGTCTGACCTCGATGGTCAATCCCGCCTACTCCGGCGTCATGCTGTTTGCGGTGATGACCCTCGTGCTCATGCTGCGGCCACAGGGATTGCTCGGCGCACGGAGCCGCGAATGAGCGTGGCTGCCTGATGTTACGTCACCGTGCCTGGCTGACAGAGGCATTGACGGGGTGCGGTCTGATCGCCGCTCCGTTTGTATTGCCGTATCTCGGTTTCGCGCCCAACACCGTCAATCAGATCCTGATCTGGGGGCTGTTCGGTATCGGGTTCGACATTCTTTTCGGTTTCACCGGCCTACTTTCCTTCGGTCAATCAGCCTTCTACGGCACCGGGGGGTTCGTCGCCGCCTATCTGCTCGTCGTCGCCGGCCTCCCCAACGTGGTGCTTGGCCTTGTCATCGGCATGATCGCCGCGGCGGCCGTCGGCTACGTCGTCGGGCTCATCGCTTTGCGTCGTACCGGCATCTATTTTGCGATGATTACGGTGGCGATCGCCGAAACCTTCTTCTTTCTGGAAAACAACCCCTTGTCGGAGTGGACCGGCGGAGAAAACGGCATACCCGGCGTCCCCACGCCGAGTTTCAACCTGTTCGGTTGGCATTATCAAGTTGGGCCCGGTTGGTCGATGTACGGTTTTCTCGCTGTCTGCTACTTCGTCGGCATCATCGTTGCACTGCGTATCGTCCGTTCGCCCGTCGGCGCGGTGCTGAGCGCAATACGCGAAAATCCGCTGCGTGCGGCCGCTGTCGGCCACAACGTTCACGGCTATAAGCTCACGGCCTTTATCATCGCCGCCGCCTATGCCGGATTTGCCGGCGGCTTGCTTGGCGTTCTGCAGGCATTCATGCCGCCGGAGGCCTTCACCTTTGACACCTCGGGTCAATTGGTCATCCAGACCGCCATTGGCGGCGCCGGAGCCCTGTTCGGTCCGCTGCTCGGGGCCGCCGTGTGGCTTTCGCTACGCGACTTCCTCCAAGGTGCCCTCGGTCTCGGAGCGACGTGGAAGCTTGTGCTCGGCATCGCTTTCGTGTTGCTGGTCTGCTTCCTGCGGCGCGGCCTGATCGGCGCGATAGAAGACGTCTACGATGCGATCGCGAGACGAGACACGGGGAAGGGCGAACCGGTTGAGGCGGCTTTGTCCACCGGCCCACCTGGCGCGGCCGCGCATCAAGGTCCCCGAATCGCGATCGTCCACGTGCCGACCGCGATGGCGATACCGAAACATCGCCGCCACAGCGACGCATTTGAGGGGCCAATCCTCACTGCAAACCATCTGACCAAACGCTTTGGTGGCCTGCTCGCCAACAGCGATATCAACTTCGCGGTGAACCGTGGCGAGTTGCGCGGCGTTATCGGGCCCAACGGCGCCGGCAAAACAACCTTCTTCAAGATGTTGACCTGCGAAGTGCCGCCTACGTCCGGCACCATCGTCTTCGAGGGCCGCGACATCACCGGCATGACCGTCACCGATGTTTGCCAGCTTGGCCTGACCAAGAGCTACCAGGTTAATCAATTATTCAACCGCTTGACAGTTCGCGAAAACCTGACAGTTGCCGCGCTGGCAACATTGCGCGGAAAATTCCGCATCGATCTGCTGCGGCGACTGGCCAAAATTCCAGGCTTGAACGAGCAGGTCGAACACACGCTCGAACTGGTCGACCTGACGGCGCACCATCAGCGGCCTGTCTCGGCCCTGCCCTATGGCGAAAAGCGGCGCCTGGAGGTCGGACTGGCGCTCGCGAGCTCGCCGAGCCTTCTTCTGCTCGACGAACCGCTCGCCGGCATGAGTCCGCGCGAGCGTGTGGAGATGGTGAAGCTGCTTAAGATCATCAGCCAGGGCCGAACCGTTATTATCATCGATCACGACATGGACTCGCTCTTTGAGCTCGTTGAACGCGTCACGGTGCTGCAGGAAGGCAGGGTGCTGATCGAAGGCACGCCTGGCGAGATCAAAGGCAACACTGCAGTGCAGGAGGCCTATCTGGGTGGAGTGCGCGCAGCATGAGCCTGCTCGAAGTCAATGGTCTGAACGCCTACTATGGAGATTCTCACATCCTGTTCGATGTGAGCCTCGTGGTCGAGCGCAATGAGGTCGTCGCGCTCCTCGGACGTAACGGCGCCGGAAAGAGTACGACCCTAAAGAGTTTGATGGGCGTCGTTGCTCCGCGCTTTGGCTCGATTATTTTCGATGGCGCGGAAATGGTCGGCAAAAAAAGTCATGCGATCGCGCAGGCCGGAGTTCAACTCGTTCATGAGGAACGCCGAGTCTTCGGCAGCCTCAGCGTCGAAGAGAACCTTATTCTCGCGGGATTGACCGCGGCGGATCGGTGGCCGCTCGAACGCGTATACGCGTTGTTTCCGCGTCTCAAGGAACGCCGGATGAGCCGCGGTACCGATCTTTCCGGCGGCGAACAACAAATGCTGGCGATCGCTCGTGCGCTGGTGCGGCAGCCGAAAATCCTTCTGCTTGATGAGCCTTTCGAGGGTCTCGCTCCGGTCATTGTTCATGACCTTCTTGCCACCTGCCGAGCCCTCGCGGACGCCGGCCAAACGATCCTGCTGGTCGAACAGAACATCACCGCCGCAATGACACTTGCCGATCGGGTCTACGTCCTCAATAACGGCCACATCGTGGACACCATGACCGCCGAAGCAGTGCGCAATCAGCCCAACATGCTGCACCGGCATCTCGGCGTTTAGCCACGGAACGCTCGCACCAACAGCATCGGCGGCCGAGGCGCTTTGCCGCCAAGAGGTTTTTCGAGGTCTTCGGCGCTGTTTCTTCCGCGCCTTGCGCCAAACTCGGCTCCTATTGAAACAGCTTCAGTGAGTTGAGGATCGTTTCCAAGACGCCAAGCGCGAGCGGAACGCCGACGAATCCCCAAGCGAGCACCAGCTGGAGCATGACGTTTTCTGAATGATTTTCTTTCATGTCGTGCTCTCCCTATGCGCGCCTCGGCCCGGTGGTGAGTGCCGCCGCTACCGCCGCCCCAGCTTCGGCTGCAGTTGCCAGAGCCGTGTCGCCCTCCGGCTTCATGTGGAAGCGATGATGCACTGCCTTGACGAACAAATTGCAGACGAAGCCAACGACCAGCAACCCGGCCATGATGTACATGGTCACGTTGTAGGCCTGTGCTTTCGGTACACCGTGGGTGACATTGTACTCGCGGATGTAGTTCACCAGCACTGGCCCGAAGATGCCGGCCATTGACCAAGCGGTGAGCAGCAGCCCATGGATGGCGCCGACGTAACGTGTGCCGAACATGTCCTTGAGATAGGCCGGCACGGTGGAGAAGCCGCCGCCGTACATGCTGATGATCACAAGGAAGCAAAGCACAAAGCCCTCTACGCTACCCGCTGCCCCCATATAGGGGACCAGGCAGTACAGAGTGAAACCGAGCACCATGAACACGAAATAGGTGTTCTTGCGGCCGATATAATCCGACGTGGACGCCCAGAAGAAGCGGCCGCCCATGTTGAACAGGCTCATCAAGCCAACGAATCCCGCCGCCGCGATCGGACTAATACGGCCTGGGAACATTTCCTGACTCATGGCGGAAGCTTGCCCGAGCACGCCGATGCCGGCTGTCACGTTGAGGCAGAGGATCAACCAGATCAGCCAGAACTGCGGCGTCTTCAACGAGTCGTAGACGAAGACGTCGTTTCTGGTGATCAGCTTTTGAGCCTGTGCGGGAGGAGCGTAGCCTTCCGGCTTCCATTCCGGCGCCGGCACGCGCACGATGAGCGAGCCGACCAGCATCCAGATGAAATAAACCGCTCCGAGGACGATGAAGGCCTCCGCGACGCCCACATGGGTCGGAGTGCTGAAACGGTGCATCAGCCACACCGAAAGCGGCGAGGCGATGAAGGCGCCGCCACCGAAACCCATGATGGCCATGCCCGTCGCCATGCCGGGTCGGTCCGGGAACCATTTGATCAGCGTTGAAACCGGCGAGATGTAGCCGATGCCGAGCGCGATGCCCCCGATCACTCCATAGCCGATATAAATGAGCCATAGGGTGTGGATGTAGACACCAGTCGCGGAAATGAAGAAACCTCCGGCCCAGCACACAGCGGCGGTGAACATCGCCCGGCGCGGACCACCTTCCTCGACCCAGCGGCCGAAAATGGCTGACGAGACGCCGAGGAAGAAGATTGCGATCGAGAAAATCCAGCCCAACTCGGTAAGCTTCCAGTCGCCCGGGGCCGAGTGATTGATGCCGATGAGCTTCGTCATGGGCAGGTTGAACACGCTAAATGCGTAAGCTTGCCCGATGCACAAATGAACGCACAACGCTGCCGGCGGCACGATCCAGCGGCTGAATCCAGGCTTTGCAATCGTCCGGCTGCGGTCAAGAAAACCGAAAAGACTCTCCGGCGCTCGCGCTTGTACTAACGTACTCATCGCCTTGCTCCTTGGCCCTTTTGTCTTGCGCGTGCTCACATCAGTTGCGAGCACACTTTGTTCCTCCCCCGCTTGCGTTAGTCATTGCTGCCGGCGTCTGGGCCTGATGACATCAAATCAGGTTGTCGACCGAACTGTCGGCTAGCGCATCCTTGCCGAGCGGCTTCGATCGCTGCAGCGATGGCCCCGCGCCTTTCGCGCACGAGACTCTTCAATTTGCCGATGCCATTCGGCAGGCGGTTCGACGAAGCCCTGCAGGGCGGTCACTTTGCATTTCTTGGCAGTGGATGGCCCAGTCGGAGATTTCGTAGTGCCGAGGTTGGCCCGCATGTTTCGGCGGCAGCGCTCCTATCTTTACGAGTGATCCCCAATGTGGGTTGAGTACTACGAGCAGTCTCACCAACTTCGATAGGTGAAACTTTAGCCCGCGTTATTAATTCAGATCATTGTTTCCGTCGGGCCCCTGCGGAAATGTGATGGCGCCGTTCAGGGCTACATCTTTGGCAACAGCGGATTAGGGCTCGCCACAGGGCGACACTCGGCACCATATTCCGCTTACGACAAGCAAAGCAGCATCCCCTGCGACACCGTTACATGAAACTCCGCTTTGC
>Ga0187783_10004210_pt1 | contig 10654 bp, 4 predicted proteins | sample 1015_SJ02_MP02_2_FD_132471 | JGI IMG/M metagenome (GOLD analysis project Ga0187783, IMG submission 132471) | Tropical peat soil microbial communities from peatlands in Department of Meta, Colombia - 1015_SJ02_MP02_20_MG | ecosystem: Environmental > Terrestrial > Soil > Wetlands > Peat | place...
GCCCACCTCGACGTGGAAGTCCCGGTGGACCTTCACCCGGGCGAAGACCGGCACGTCATACGGCTCGCCGGGCGACGGGAGCAGCGCGGCCGCCTCATGGGCGGTGAATACCTCGGCCGGGCGGGCCGCGATGGTGCCGTGGACGCGCATCCCGGCGACCTGGCGGCACCAGGCCTCCGCCTGGGCCTGCGCGTCGGCCAGCCCGGCGAAGTGCTCCCCGGCGAAGAAGTTCCCGCGCACGTACTGCACGGCCCGTTCCACCTTCGGCTTGTCCTTGGGTGACCGGACCCGGGCGGCGTCGGTGACAAAGCCCCGGGCCTGCGCGTAATCCAGCCAGCCCGCGGTGAACCGGGGATTGACCGCGTCCGCGCCCGCTACGATCGCCGAGGCGTTATCGGGCACCAGGACTTTGAACACCCCGCCGAAGAACACCCAGGCGGCCTCGCACCCGGCGATGACCGCGGCCAGGGTCTGGGTGAACGACAGCCACACGAACATGTGCCGCGAATAGCACGCGGTGAAGATCAGCGCATGCACCTTACGCTGCCGCCCCGTCACCGGATCGGCCAGCAGGCCCAGGTAGCCGAAGTCCAGCTGGCACTCGGCTCCCGGCTCGCCATCAGCAACCCGCACCGTCGTGGCCGCAGCCCGGCCATACCCGCAGCGCTCAGCGCAGAACCGGTGCAACGTCCGGTACGGAACCGTGATGCCCTGCCGTTCCAGCAGCACCCCGATCTTGACCACCGTCAGGTCCTGCTTCACCCACGCCTGGATCTGAGCGTGGCAGGCCTCCAGCCGGTCCCACGCCTGCCCACGACCGCCCGGCCGCACCGGCCGGACCGCCTCGGCCACCTGGCCGACCAGCTCATCACTGAGCTGCCCGGCCCCGCCGTCGCGGGCCAGGCCCGCCGCCACCGCCGCCTCGACATACCGGCGGGCGGTCTTGCGGTCCACCCCCGCCTGCGCGGCCACCGTCCGCAGCCCGGCCCCGGCCAGCCACGACCGGAGTACCTCACGGATCTCAATCACGCTGACCTCCCGGAATACCATCCGCCCCAGCCTCCAAGTCCGACGACTTGGCGGCATCCGAGCAGGAGAGCGACAAAACCCCCGGCACGACACGCCGGGTGGTCCCATCACTGGCAACCAGGTGGTCCCATCCTCGTGGCAGAAAACCCCTCAGGATGGTCCCATGACCGTGGCAGGCGACAGCAAGCCCAGACAGAAGAGTCCGCCCCCGTTGACACGCCGGGCGATTTCTCATCCTATGGAGGTCGTGGACGGCGTTCCCGCACGCTTAGCGAGTCCGAGCCGTCGAAACGCTGTCAAGGGACGTTGCGGTAGGACGGTGTCGGCAAGACGCCGAGCGTCATTGTCGTCGCGCTAGCCAGAGCCTGCAACTGCTGGACAGTCGGCTCAGGCCGAGTTCGTAATTTGTTTAGTCATGCGTAGCGATACGTGTCCTATCGAGTTCCAGACCGCCGAGTCGGCCGGGATCGCAACGGGTGGCCACCGTCATCCCAGAGGGCTCGAGATGGCTCGAACCGAAGCGTTTGCCTCGGTTAGCTTCGTTCAGACCCAAAGGGTCTGCGACTTTGGAAGACTGCGATGCTACGGTAAGACACTGCGGAAGCCAACCTAAGCGCCGGAGGGCACCATGCCACGAAAACGGTCCAACGTCTCCTTGATGGACCTGATCAACGCCGAGTTGATACGGCCGGGCCAGCTACTTCAGTTTCATCAGCGACATGACATACAAGCCCATGTTACCCCGCGTGGCACAGTTATGTTTCAAGGTCTGGAATATAAGACCCTTTCCGAGGCGGCAAGAGTAACAACCGGCCACGAAATAAACGGGTGGGACCGGTGGTATCTCAAATCGGATGATGGCAGACTGACCAAGATAGCTGAAATAAGAAGAGAACTAAAGAAGTAATTTGCGGGAAATCTGAACAATTGGGAAAACAGTCCTGCTCTTCGTTTTCAGATAGATGGCGAGCCCGTCCTAAGAGCTAATTCAATGTCATGAACCCACGGTGAAAGACATCGTCCAAGATTACCCGCAGTAAGCTTGCTCTTACGCAAGGCGAGGCGGTGAAAACGGACAGCCACTTTCTGCGATCTATATCGCATCCTCATCAGCCGCTCCGGTCTCGCCAAGCCGATACTTGATGTCATGGTTGATGATAAAGTCGACCTCTTCATCAGTAAAGTTATATAGGCCAGCAAGACAGCGATCTATGCGATCGATTACTGGCTTCGAGAGACGCGGGCGAAAAACCTGTATAGTAAGGCTGCCATACGCGGCATAGTTAATGGTCGTCATAGTGGAGTTTCGCTCAAAATCCCCCATCAGCTCCGCGGCCAAAGCGGACATCTCAACACCGTACTCCCGCTCTGCGGTCGTCAAGTTGATAGGAAATGCGTCAATTTCCCGACGATTCACGTTACGTACGTCAGAATATGCACTGAAGAACCAGAACCAGAGGCTTGAGTTGAGAGCTGCTACGGCTACGTCTCTGGCTGCTTTACTCGAGAAAGCAAGCTCCTTCAGTTCTGAAGGCAAGACCGTCTGGCCGTGGGCATCCAGAAGACGGGGAACTTTGAGAAAGAACTGAACGAAATAACGAACTTTCCTTGTGTAGTACACGATGTACTTACTCGTACGAGCAGTAAACGTCCCTAGCGGTCTACTCCCATTCTTCAGTTTGCGAAGAATATCGACCTCGATCGTGGACTGAACCTTAGGCAGAGCCGTCATGACTAGTGACGGAACGTCCGCGATGTCGGTAAAGGCAGCGGTAGAGAACAAGTGCTCTCGTTCCTCCGACAGCCACCGCCGGTACTTTGATGAGAAGACCCGTCTTTCCTGCTCTGTTGCGTGCTTCATAACCCAGATCGCCAGACGCTTCTCCACACCGGTAAAGAGCTTTGACGGCCGCTCGGCGAAGCCCTGTACGTAGGTCCTTGATGCGTTCTTGAGCAAGAGACTGCGCAATTGCGCGAATCCGTCAGTACCAATTATAGAAACGGGCGTAATCATACCGAGGCGGCCACCTTCTCTGAGCAGCGCAACACCACGTTCCATAACTAGCCCATACAAGTCACCGCACACTAGCGTCTCGAACCCGCGTACCGTGTACTCGTTCCGTACGGTACTGTATTCAACGTAGGGCGGATTACCTATTACCGCGTCAAACCCGCCGTTCGCTAGGATTCCGTAGAAGTTGAGAAACCAGTGGAACGGTTGATGGGATGATTGCCACGCCGCAACATTTCTAGCGCCGTACTCACGTGCCAGATATGTATCCAGCTCCTGAGAAAGGTCACGCAATCGACCACGAAGCTCGGACTTCGCTTTGGCGGGATCCTCATCAGATCCATCATCACGCATTTGCACGTCTCGGAAATTACGAAATGCTTGATCTGCCGACTTGGCGCGCTCTTCTACTCGTTCCATCGTGTCATCAAAAGCTAGCTGCGCGCCGATTACGGCCGCTACCTCGCCATACGACGCGAATCCGACCAATGCGTTACCAGACCGAATATTAAAATCAATATCGGGAAGTGGCTCGATATCCTTCGGCGCCTCCAGCTGTGCTGCCAGCTTCAGGAAAAGGCGCAGCTTACAGATCTCGACAGCTTCCTCCATGATGTCGACCCCATACAGATTGTTCAGGATAATCGACTTCAGAATGAAGTAGCCACGATTCGGGTGAGCATCGACGTCTGCTAGCGTCTGCCTGAAATCGTTGAATCTCGCCAACTGATCCGTATCTTCGAGCCTTGCCCATTCATCCAGGAATGCCTGCATACGCTCAAGCGACATCTCATAAAGTGGGTCGAGAATGTTCAAAGCGGCAAAGAGAAAAGCTCCCGATCCGCAAGTCGGGTCAAGAATTTTGATACTGCACAACGCATGATAGAAGGCGCGCAAGATTTCTGGATCTTCAGAGTTCTCTATGATATCTTGAGCGAACTGGGGGAGGTTGAGATTAAGCGCAACGAGGTCCTCCGCAGTATGCACATGCCCTGCAGCAAGACGCGAACGCAGAGACTCGCAACGGCCGCGCCGCTCCATGTATTCGCGCCAGGTCTCCGTTGGGAGTGCCACTTCAGTGTCAGCAGTTTTATTCCATTCGGTTCGCCGATCAAAGTCGTTTACTCCAACCGCGATGTCTGGAGGGAGTACCGCATCCACTCCCTTTCTCATGGCTGGATAGATATAGCGATCAGGATCGCTTTGAAGAAGCTCCCATATCCAGCGAACACCTTCCAGTCGGAGTGTTGTATCGCGCACGACGATGTCAAACAGCTGAGGTATGATCGTGCTCCGCGAGATGTACTCAGTAATATCCTCCTTCGTATAATAGGCACCCATTTGCCGTTGATTAATGTACTTCTCGAAGATATAACCCAATACATCAGGGTTTATCTCATTATCTGATCGAAGCGGTCTAGAGTCGAGATGCCAGCTGTATGCATCAAAAAAGGCAAAGGTTCTTTCAAATGCCTCGTCGGGGATCTCTATTGAGCTATTCGCACTCTCGATCTCATGCACGTCAAAGAGGCCGCCGTTGAGGTATGGCACCCGACCAAGCAGGGCGTCCAGTTCTGATGTCCTTGATACCTTCCCGAGTCCTTCATGGAAGAGGCGAAGCAGGAAGTGCCGGTAGAAGGAGTGGAACTTGTCATCCCCGTGCTTCGATTTAGTGATCTGCAGTCGGTTCTGAAGATAGTTTAGATCCCCGTCAAGGAAACCTTTCTTTTGAATAAAGTACACAAACATGAGCCGATTTAGCATTAGCGAAGCATACCACTCCCTATCTCCCTGGGAATGAATACCTTTGATGAATCTCAGGAAGGCGGAGTGTTCGCTCTTGAATCTGTCATAGAAGCGCCTCGTTACGCGGTCGACGTCGAAAGCTCGCCGAACTCGTCCGGCGACTGCCGTGATAGTAAGTTCTTCCTCTTCATCTAGCTCGAATGAAATAGCCTCGAGCTTTTGGATCAATGAATCACCAGGTTGTGAACGATTAAAGGTGTGCTGCCGGGAGACACTTGGCCGATTTGGCTCTCGGCGCACCCACTGCCAGACCTGATTAGTATGAGACGGCTCCGTGTAGATAATAATGTGTTCATGTGCCGCCCTGGCGACCTGGCGCTCAATTTGCTGACGGGCCGCGTGATTCGGGATGGGATCTGCCTCGCATACATATACGACCATCCCGCGTTTGTGAGCTACAGGTCGCAGAACATATTCAGCGTCGGCTCGAGCGACAACGTTAGCGGTGGGTGGACGATCCCAGCCGAGTTCTTCGATGAAGAGCCGCGGGAGGTCGAAGGCTCTAAGAGCTGCGCGAACGGCAGTGTGATCGATAGTCAAGGTGTAGACCCCGCTTCGGCGTCGTATAGGCCAAGCGAGCAGATGATCTGAGGTTCTGCTTCTTGCTCTTGCTCGCTAATGAGGCACAGGCGGCCATCTTCGCGAAGAGCGATTACTAGCTCTGCTAGAGCTTGATCAGTAATCCCGCTCTTTAGCTGTCGGTTTAGTGTGTCGATCGCGAGCTGCCGAAGCGGGTATCGATAGATCTCATCGATGGCATTCAGGAGGTCTTGCGATTCGAAGATAGTGCCTTTTACTTGTTCAGCATATCGCTTTAGCCGCTCGTAGGTACGGAAGCGTGCTCCTGAAGGTCGTCCTAGTTGCCCACCGACAGTCTTCTCTTGGCTTGCTATAAGTTCGGTGCCCTTACGGACTAGCTCATGATGATTCTCTTGACGCCGAACAGCTGCTGTTGTGGGCGAGCACTCCGCAGCCCGGAGGATGGCGAGTTGTGACTCTGTCACGCTTTGCCCGTTCTCATTGATCCAAGCGAGTGCATCGTTGCCCTGGCTGGTGCGGACATAGACGAGTACACCGTCCGGTTCCTGCTCGGAGCCTTGGTGCGTCTTCGCGGAGTACACCACATCCGGAAGACCGGGAATTGTCTTTTGTAGGGATGGGTCGCGATCGATGGCGTTCTTCCATACCTGATATGCATAGGAAGCTAGGTCGACTTCTGTATCTGAATCATCCTCAAGGACGGCGGCATTCTCGTTGTAGAGATCCACAATGAGAGTTGTGGACATGTCATCTTCAAAGAATGCTTCGTCGGCTCCCACCACCTCAGCGTTCTCACGCAACCGTGTTCGTACTCTGCTGCGGAGTCGAATGATCCGCTCGACACCGTCGCTCGGTAGGAATGAGTAACAGTCGATTTCTGGCGCTAGCTGACCAATGCGATCGACCCGGCCTGCACGCTGGATGAGCCGGATGATGGCCCACGGTAGGTCATAGTTTACGATAATGGAGCAATCTTGTAGGTTCTGGCCTTCACTCATTACGTCAGTAGCCACTAGGACACGGATCTCCTCCTCACGGGTGATGATGTCAGCCATATCGTTACTGCGAGGGCTGAAGCGCCATGCGATACCGGTTGGATCAGCGGACTCGCCGGTTACTGCCTGGACCGACTTGAGACCGCGCCGGCCCAACTGGACCATGAGGTAATCCACTGTGTCCGCGAATTGAGTAAAGATCAGCACCTTCTCCGTTGGGTGATCTACCGTCAGCAGCCTGACAAGGGCATCCAGCTTCGAGTCTTTGGCAGGGTCCCAGCTGCCGCAGCCGTCGAGCACACTCCGGATGCTCGCCGCGTCTGCTTTGAGATCTTTCTCCAGGTCGGCTACGAACAGTGATGAACGCACCCATTTGAACCGCCGCGCGTATCGAGTCTTGTACTCTGCGTATACTTCCGCAGCTCGGGTATGGTAGTCCTCGTCAGTCATAATGCCGCTGCGAGATGGATCTGTCTGGCCTTCTTCTTCCCAGTCCTCGCCTTCGGCATCGAGATTCAAGGTTGCAGTCTCAAGATCCAAGTCTCCTGTTCCAGCATCAAGGAGCTCAGCCTCCTGGGTTCCGATAGGAAGCTCCAGACGGTGCTCGATCGCATACAGAAATATATAATTGCGAAGAACGTGACGCTGAAGGGATTGGATAAACGCTGGACCACCGCTCTCAAGGCGCTTGAAGAGGTTAGTGCGGCAGAAACCCATGAGGCGCTTTCCCGCGCGAGAGAGACCAGCGAGTATCTTCGCCTCGGTCGCGCTGGGTGGTTCATGTGGGGCGGCTGCCACGTAGTTGCCCAATCCATACCGCGGAAGGCTGAGGCCGTTTATGGCGGTGACTACTGAGGCCGACTGGAGCTTGGCGTAAGGGTCTCGAGGATCTGAGTCGTCGATCGTAAACTTAATCGTTCGAGGGCGACGGGTCGGAAGATAGAATCTTTCTCCGCTTTCGAAGGTCAAGTAACGGCGTCCGTTTTCGGGGTCAGTCCGGCCGTAATTGTCCTGGATAAAACTCCGTGTACGCCGTACCAGATACAGGCGCATCAAATCCCGCCAGTCATCGGCGTATGGGCTCTTCTCGAACGCAGCCAATGATCGTACCGACGCTTGATGCCGACGAATAAACTCGGTCTCGGTTAGCTCGCGAATTATTCTCTCCGGCCGCATTCCGAGATCGAGATCCTCAGGTACAAACAATCGTAGTTGTGAAGACATATCGAGGTAGCTCTTGTTGTACGGCGTGGCCGAAAGCAGAATGCATTTACTCTCGTTCTCGAAGATATAGTCCTGGACCGCTCGATACCTCTTACCCTCACGGTTTCGGAGATTGTGGCTCTCGTCAATTATCACCACGCGGTACCGGCGCAACTGCGGCAACTCGTTGATGACCATGCTCAACGACATAACTCGGGCAATCAGCCGGTACCGATCGACATAATCTTGCCACATCTTAATAAGGTTCCTCGGACAGATGATCAGCGTCTCAGTAAAGTAATCGTCTTGGAGAATTCGCGCTAGCGCTGTCGCCATCAAGGTCTTTCCCAGCCCGACGACGTCGCCAATAAAGACGCCGCCGTGCTTGTTGACATAGTGAGCAGCAATTTTTACTGCTGCCGTCTGGAACTCGAGTAGGCTGTCACCAAAGTCTCGGGGTATGCGGAACTCGGACAGGCCTGCCCTTGCCTCTTGAGAGAGGTGATAAGCCATCTTAAGATAGATGTCATATGGCGTCAGCGGCTTGTCGCGTGCCCAGCTCTGGTCGATAATCTCAGCGAGCTCGTCTGAGATATCGATACACCATCGATCGTTCCAGCGATCATCGAACCATTTCTGGAGCTTTATGCACGCATCATGATCAAGTACGTCGACGTTAAGTTCTCCCTGCTTTGAAAGCCCGGCTAGCGTTAGATTACTGCTACCGACGAAACCAATTGTAGGATTGTTTGGATCTGTGCGGTGGCACAAATACAGCTTGGCATGCAGATGATTTCTTAGGAAGAGCTTGACCTGAACCTTCCGGGCTTTAATTTGGGCGCTCAGGCGACGTAGCCCCAGCTCGTCTTCGTTGGTTGGAGCGCCGAACGCCAACTGCTTTCGGAACTCCTCTGCCATACGCTTCTTTAGATTCAACACGGCCTGCTGGTCAAGGCCGCCCTGGCCTGAGGCAAGGCTCAAGGCATCGCGAAGTTCATCCTGCGGAAGAGTCTGCATTCCCACAAGCAGCCGAACACACGACCCATCCCCACCGGCCCAGGCGTCTACAAGAGCATCGATCTTCCGCCATCCGCGCAAGTTAAAGTAGCCGACACAGAAGTCGGCTCGCTCAGAGAGCTTAAGCGTGTCCGCTAGCGCGGGCAGCAGAGAAAGATCGATGTTATCGAAGATCCTTGGCATCCTGCACGCTACCTGTTGTGTCTAGTTGTACGAAGATCGGATTGTCCGCAGCTTCAAGTGGTATCTGGCTAACCGCATTGAGCCTACAGTGACACCAGGGTAAGTGCGGTCTCCGTGTTCCAACCCCCACAGTTGCGCACTAGACGACCTTAGCTTCAAACCGCCGCGTTAACCTTGACCTTGCGTCACAAGCGTTGTGACCAGGGGTTGCTGGGTCTGGCCGGTCTCGGCATTCGGCTGGGCCTAGCGACTGGCCGACCGCCCCGGACAGGTCGGTTCCGGGACCTGGCGGGATCCTTGAGTCGCCGCCGCGGTAATGGCTCGCCGCCCACGTGTGAGCGTGTGCAGACCGCTGGCTGAGTTTATCGATCGCGTGCCCATGGCCAGCGCTGGGCTAGGCGCAGCTGTAGGCGGCGGCCGCCACTCCCGTCTTGCCGTCATCGCGTCAGCGGCGTCTTAAGCGGCCTCGTTCCAGCGCGTCCCAGAAACCGCGGCGCAGTGCGTGTCGGACCTCGTCATGGAGCAGGACGTCGATGGGCAGCGCCGAACCCTGCAGCAGCCGGGCCTCTGGGTCTGGTGGCATCCGCGGCCGCCTGGCTAGCACCGCCTCCAGCCACAGCGCCGGGGCATCCCGCGCCACTGAACTGCCGAATTCCTGCCCCTCCTCGTGCGCGGCCTGCACCGCCTCTGCCAGCGACATGCCGACCGCAGAACCCTGGGACGGCAGCTGCCCGAGCTGGCCGGGTCCGGCCTGCACTGCTTCTTGAGGTGGATGAGCAGCCGCAACTGGCTCGTCAGGCTCGTTACTTGATGCATTGCCGTGGGCGGCCCGAGACGGTTGCTCGGGTGGATGGACAGCGGGAGACGCAAGCGGATCTGGTGAATTGCGAACAGAGACGCCTACGGTTGTAGCCGGGCGGGCGCCCGTGAGGGTCTCGGGTGCCGAGTCGAGCAGTCGGATGTGGTCCTCGCTTGTGGCTCGCATCGCCACGATGTACAAAACCCGCTAGTACATCTGCCTCAAGGTCACGGTGGTTTGCACGGTCGGCAATCGTCACCGGCCCGCGCCCCAAATATCTGTTATGTCTAGTTAGTGCGTTTCTAGTTTCTGATCTTGATCGGCCGTTTTACCACCCTTAGTTCATGGTCCCTTCAGTCTTCACACCCATCGTGTCATCTGACGCTTATGGTCAGTTCACTTACTCAGGAGTTGTCCCCCCGGGGGGACCCTTGACGCCCCCTGCCAGATCGTGCCCCGCAGCCGCTTGCGGTTGCACCCAGGGGACCCAAGGTTGCGCTGGCAACGGGACGATTTCGAACCATCGTCAAGAGGGCTGAGCAGCGCGTCCGCTCGCCCTACAGAAATCCCACAAGCCGGGCTGCGACGGCGTTTCCCACAGGTTTCCCACAGACAAGACGGCATTTCCCGGCACACGGCGGCACACCTGCTGGGGTGGCCCTGTAAGCCCGTGACGAGCATTTATGCGGATCAAGCGGGCTGACGGTGATCTGCGGCAGCAGATTGAGCCGCGCGGTACGGACTCCTGACAACCGCGGGTCACGGCTCCGAGTTCGCTCGCCAGCGCCTCCTTTAAGCCCTGGTCCCAGCTGACCGAAGCCGGACGGGCTTTCCTGATCGAGCGCGCCCGCCTGAGAGGGACTACCTCTACACCGAGCTCAACCCGGCCCTGGAACGCCGGACTGGGCTGATGGGATTCGATGTCATGCACGTGGATGAACGTACGGCGATGGGGCATTTGCTCTACTTGATCGTGATGCGCGACTGGCCGCAAACCCGCCTGATGCTCTCAGCGCTGGGGCAGCACCTCAACGGCAACGACCCGGGCAGCGGCTTCTACGCGCTTGCCCA
>Ga0187783_10004211_pt1 | contig 10653 bp, 5 predicted proteins | sample 1015_SJ02_MP02_2_FD_132471 | JGI IMG/M metagenome (GOLD analysis project Ga0187783, IMG submission 132471) | Tropical peat soil microbial communities from peatlands in Department of Meta, Colombia - 1015_SJ02_MP02_20_MG | ecosystem: Environmental > Terrestrial > Soil > Wetlands > Peat | place...
CAAGCGCCGTCCATGAGGCAGGCCGCTTCGTTGGCTTTGTCGCGTTCGAGCACCGCGAGCGCCCGTTCGTTCAGCGCCGGATCGTCGCGGCTGGGATAGAGCGCCGTCATGCCGCCGATCGCCAGTGCCCCGTGCTTATGCGTCAGGTCGGGCAATAGCGCGCGTACGTTCTGAAAGAACGGCACGTCGAACGGAATCGTGTTGCGATCCGGCAGCAGCCAGTCCGGATTCTCGAAATTGTAGTGAATCAGGCTGGCCATGTAATCCCACCGCCCAAGGTTCAAGCCGAGGATATACTCACGCAAGTAGAACAGGAACTCTTCCATTTCATACGCGATCGGGTGTGATTCGACCAGTGCCATCGCTTTGATCGAACCTTCCAGCCAGCCTTTCGACTCGATCAGCGCGTCGAAGAGCTCCTTCCACCAAAGCGCCTCATCGGCCGACTCCGACTTTGGAATGTAGATGCACAACGGATGGCGCAGCCGCTCGTAATCCAGCGAAAAGACGAGCAGCGCCGCGTCGAACAGCGACGCGCTGGTGAGCGCCTGGGTAATGACACCGGCTTGCGATAAATGCAACCCGCGCACCCGGTTCCAAACCACGGTCACGCTCGGGGCGATCGCAACGGTGCCGCGTTTGGGATCGTCGTAGGTCAGCTCGCCGTACAACGCCGCGACGATGTTGCGGTGGCCGAGCATGAGGTGCTCCCACGTGTTGGCCATCGAGTCTTCGAGATCGAGCATGACGCCTGGCGCGCCCGAGTTGAGCATCTTCACGCATAGCTCGGCGTCGTCGGCGGGGCCGGTCACCTGATTGCGCTGGTCCGCGCACCACGCCGGCAGCTCGATGCGCCACTCCGAGCACGTCGCCTCCGACTCCGGCAGGTAGCCCGGCAAGTCGCCGGCATGCGCGCGCGCCAGCCGATCGCGGCGGGCCCGAACCAAACGTTGCTGCACCGGCGTAAACCGCCGGTGCAGCGCGAGATAGAACTGCGCAAATCCGGCCGGCAGATCGCGTTCGATCGTAAAGCCGGCCGGCGCAACGTTCACGCCGGCACTTTCGTCCTTCGACTGCGCTCGCTCCGCTCAGGATGACATTCGTAGAATTGCTCGGCTTCGGTCGAGCCGTGCAGCGCGGTCGTGGAGACGCGTCCTTCGCCAACGATGCTCGCGACCTCGTCGAAATAGCCGGTGCCGACCTCGCGCTGATGCCGGGTCGCAGTGTAGCCGAGCGGTTCGCTTTCGAACTCACGCGCCTGAAACTCGGCATATGCGCTCATGCCGCGCGCTTTGAAGTCGTGCGCGAGCGTAAAGAAGCTGTGATTGAGCGAGTGGAATCCCGCCAGCGTGATGAACTGAAACTGATATCCCATCGTCGCGAGCCGGCCTTGGAACGCCGCAATCGTCGCTTCGTCCAGTTTCTTCCTCCAGTTGAACGAGGGCGAGCAGTTATACGCCAGCAGTTTGCCGGGATAGCGAGCGTGAATTGCATCGGCAAAACGCTGCGCTTCGCCGAGATTCGGTTCCGAGGTCTCCATCCAGAGCAAATCGGCGTACGGCGCATACGCGAGACCACGAGCGATGCAGGCTTCGATGCCGGGTTTGGTTTCGTAGAATCCTTCGGGGGTGCGCCCACCGGTGAGGAAACGCCGGTCGGCGGGATCGACGTCGCTGGTGACGAGCTTGGCGGCGTTGGCATCGGTGCGCGCGATCAAGATCGTGGGCACGTCGAGCACGTCGGCGGCCAGACGCGCCGCCAGGAGATGCCGCACGGCCTGCTGCGTAGGAATTAAGACCTTGCCGCCGAGATGGCCGCACTTTTTCTCCGAGCTCAATTGATCTTCGAAGTGAACGCCGGCGGCGCCGGCCTTGATCATTGCCTTCATGAGCTCGAAAACGTTGAGCGCGCCGCCGAACCCGGCTTCGGCGTCGGCCACGATCGGCAGATACCAATCCGTGCCCCCTCGCCCCTCGAGCGACTCGATCTGATCGAGCCGCGCCAGCGCATTGTTGAGTCGCTCAACGAGTGCCGGAACGCTGTTGACCGGATAAAGACTCTGATCGGGATACATTTCGCCCGCGACGTTGGCATCGGCGGCGACCTGCCAGCCGCTGCAGTAGAGCGCGCGCAAGCCGGCGCGCGCGGCCTGCACCGCCTGGTTTCCCGTGAGCGTCCCGAGCGCCGTCACCGGCTCTGCGCCTTGGAGATCGTTCCAGAGGCGCTTCGCACCCATTCGGGCCAGACTCTGTTCCGCAACGAAGCTGCCGCGCAGCCGAAGAACGTCCTCAGCGCAGTACCGGCGCTCGATCCCCCTCCAGCGCGCCTCCGTCTTCCAGCGCTGTTCCAGCGTTCCAACTCGCCCGTTACCCTTCACGTCGCGCCTCCTAGCATTCAAGGTTTGGATGGCCATGGATTGTTGGTTGGCCAATATTGGCCGGTTAAGTCCGCGATTTTGGACCGATTATTTATTTACCCATATACCTGAAGCGGGAAGCCAAAGTCAAGGGACCACCTCGTAGAGCTCGTGGTAGGGATCGAGATTCGCGTAATCGTGCGCACCCGGAAGTTCGGTCACGTTGCGCGGGTCGGTCAGAACGAAAACGCGCCGGTTTTTCGCCCACTGCCGGTACGTCGCGATCCTCAGCTCGTCGTCGGAGACCACGACTCGTCCGCGAAGCGAGCCGTCGACGAACGCGCCATAGGCCAGCGACGTCGCGTCGAGCCAGCCGGTGACCACGATGTCGCCGGGCCGCACGTATGGGCGCACGGCGTCGATGACCCAGCGTCCCCCTTCGCGCAGCGGGTGGTTGAAGAGATCGCTTCCGCGCTCGAACGCCGAGACCGCGCCCCAGCCGAGAAAGACGATCAGCGCGCCCTGCAGGAGCGTACTCGAGCCGCGCGCCGATTGCGGCGTGAGCGCGCCCAGCAGCGGAACCGCAAGCCACGACGCAAGCAGACGATAGCGTCCGACGTCGCCTTCATTCGGATAAACAACCAGGAAGAGCAAGCCGGCCGTGCACGCGACCACAAGCACGAGCGTCGCGCGCCAGTCGCGACGCCATGCCGCAACGAAACCGCCAAAGAGCAGCAGCGTGGCGATCGCGCCGTATTGCTCGTACGTGCTCGCGACGAACGCCGCGAGCGCCGCGCGCAGATGCAGCGGATTGAACGATGCAAAAAAATACGCCGGCGCGTTTGATTCGCTCCCACTCAACTCGCGCGCAAACCCGTGCAGCGTGCGCGGATCGTTGTAATTCCAAAAGATCCCGCCGCCGGCGCCCGGCAGAACCGAAGCCGGGTCGAGACCGTGCGCGACCACGAACGACGAGCGAAGCGGCAAATACAGATACAACGCCAGTCCCGCTGCCAGCAGCGCAAGCGATCCGGCAGCGAGCCGCCCTGATGGGCGGCGTTTTGTAATTATCGCACCGATGACGAACGCCGGCAGAACCCAAAGAGCATTCGGGTGGGCGGCCATTCCGAGACCCGCGAGCGCGAACGCAGCCGCAAACCATCCGCCGGCGCCGGCGCGCATCCAGCGCACGAATGCGAAGACGGCCAGCGCGCAGCACGCCATCGCGAGATCCTGCGCTTCGGCCCGCGCCGCGTGCGCCCAAACGTTCTGCGTGAATGCAAACCAAAGCGTCGCGAGCAGCGCCACCAGCGGGCTCGCGCCGAACTCGAGCGCGACTCCATATGCAGCCGCGCCCGCAGCCGCGATTGCGACGCCGCTCATCACGTTGAGGCGCCAGGCGACGGAAGAAAACGCAAAAGCGTGCGACCAAACGTAACCGATCAGAACGTAAAAGGGAAAGCCGGTCGGATGCGTGATGCCGAGAATGTACGGCACGCCTTGCAGCTCGGCGGTGTCCCACGATGCCGGCTCGGGCGACGCGCTGGCCATGTAGACGATCGCCGGCAGCGCGAAGGCCGCCAGCAAAAAGAGCGGGCGCGCCGCCCTCACGCCAGCGTGGGCAGCGGAAGCGACGGACGCGTGGAGAGGTCGGGACGCACCTCGACGTAACCCTCGAGCTCGCGCTCCATGAGCTGCAGCGCAAAGTCGAGCTGCGGATCTTTGCCGTCGCGATACTCGTGCGGCGCGATGTCGACGTCGTAGTCGGGCTGCGTTCCATGGTTCTCGACGCCCCATCCAACGTCAACGAACCAAAATGAAAACTCGGGCTGAGTCGTCATCGTTCCGTCGACCAGATGATGGTAGGGGTCGATGCCGATGACGCCGCCCCACGTGCGCTTGCCGACGAGCGGACCGAGTTTGTAGAGCTTGAAGCAATGGCTGAATATGTCGCCGTCGGAGCCGGCGAACTGATTCGTCAACGCGACGATCGGACCGCCGACCGATTCGGGCGGATACGGCTGCGCGACTCCATAGCGCGGCACGTCGTAACCAACGCGCTTGCGTGTTAGCTTCTCGAGCAGGAGCGGCGAAACGTGTCCGCCGCGGTTGTAGCGTACGTCGACGATCAGTCCCTTGCGATCGAACTCGGTGAGATAGCCGCGATGGAACTCCGAGAATCCCCAGGGTCCCATGTCGGGAATGTGAAGATAGCCGACGCGCTCGCCGGTGCGCTCGTGCACGAGCCGCCGATTTGCTTCAACCCAGGCGCGGTAGCGCAACGCCGATTCGTTGGCAAGTGCCTTGACCAGAACGGTTCGCTCGTCGCCTTTTTTTCCGCGCAGCGTGAGCGAGACGTTGCGTCCCGAGGCGTTGACCAGCAACCGGTCCGGCGAATCTTCCCGCGACAAGCGCGTACCTCCGATTGCGACGATGCAGTCGCCTTCGCGGATGTCGAGCCCGGGCTCGGCCAGGGGCGAGTCGTGGTCGCGGTTCCAAGAGTCGCCGCGATAGATGCGCTCGATCGCATAGCCGCCGCGCTCTTCGTCCCAGCGAAGATCGGCACCGAGAAAGCCGCGCTGATATTGGGGCGGCTCGCGATAGTCGCCGCCCCACTCGTAGGCGTGCGACGTTCCGAGCTCCCCCTGCATTTCCCAAATCAAATCCGAAAGCTCGCCGCGCGTGCGCACCCGCGGCAATATCCGGGCGTAGCGGTCGTAGACGCGATCCCAATCGATGTCGCTCATGTCTTCGACCCAGAATTGCTCGGCCTGAAGGCGCCACGCTTCGCGGTACATCTGGGCCCATTCATCGCGCGGCACGATCTCGACGCTGGCGCGATCGAGGTCGATCCAACCGCTCTTGCGTCCCGGCTCTCCCGGCGGTTTTTGCTCGTCGCCCTCCTCGGGCAGCTCAATCAGCGCGTCGATTGCGCGCAGCCGCTCGCGCGAGCGGTATATCAGCGTTCGCCCGTCGCTGCCGAGGCGAATCTCGTCGCATTCAGGTGCGATCGTCGCCAGCCGCTGCTGCTCGAAATCGTAGATCAACAGGCTGCCGTGCTGCTCATTTTCGATCTCCTCGCGGCGCGCCGGCTTTATTCCCTTGACCGGAAAGCGCGTGAAGAGCACGCGCTCGCCAACCGCGACGATCTGCTCGTACTCGCCTTCGTCGATCGGAAAACCCAGCACGCGGCCGGTGATCCCGTCGAAGTCGATCTCGATGTCGGCGGGCTTGGGCCGCTTACCATTGCTTCGATCGCGTTCGCGTTCTCGCTCTCGGTCGCGGTCGAAATGAACGGGTTTGGGTTTAGGTACGAACGGCGATGGTACGTCGCCGCGCAGGGTGACGACGAACGGCCGGCTCGCTTGCGGAAAGCTCAAGTCGAACTGCAGCGCATCGTAGACCGGATTGAAGTCGCGCGTTGAAATGAAGTAGAGGTACTTGCCGTCGGGATCCCATGCCGGCGAGCGGTCGAGGCGCAGCGGCGAGGTGACGTCGTGCACCTTGCCCGAGCGAACCTTTGCAACCCGGACGATCGACGTGCCGTATGCCGGCCACCAGACGTACGCAATAAAGCGTCCGTCCGGCGAGAAGGCCAAATCCTCGATGCGGTGGGCCGGGCAGGTATCGAGCACGCGCAGCGAGCCGTCGTCGAGATCGAGCACGCAGAGCTCGTGGCGATGATTTGCAAACGCGACGATGTCGCTTGCCGGCGAGCAGACCATATCGGTGACGCGCCCGATATCGCCGTGGGTGACGAGCTTGCTATCGTCCGACCCGTCGCGGCCGCGAATGCCGATCTGCTCGTAGCCGCCGGCGTCGGTTACGAATGCGAGACGCTCGCCGTCGTGCAGCCACTGCGTCAAGCGCGTGCGCGCCCGGCTGCCCGCGCCGTGCCGCACGGGCGCGCCTTCGAAGAGCGGCATCGTAAACTCTTGACCGCGCGCGTCGAAGGCAACCTGCGTTCCGTCGGGACTCGGAGCGAAATCTTCCAGCGACTCCGAGGCTTTCTCAAAGCGGCGCGCCGTCTGCGGCATCGTCGAGTGCGTTTCGATCGCGATGCGCTGCACCGTGCCGACGGCAACGTCGAACAGCCCGATGTCCCCGCCGGCGGTGTAGACGATGCGCCTTCCGTCGGTCGACGGGAAGCGGACGTAATACTCGCTCTCGTCGGTATGGCGCAAAATCCCGCTGCCGTCGAGTGAGACCGAGTAGATGTTGCCGATCCCCTCGTGGTCTGCGAGGAAGTAGATGCGATCGCCGATCCACATCGGCCAGCATGGGTTTCCCTCGGGCAGAGGCAGGCGCGCAAACGTTCCGGTCCCGTCCGCGTCGATCCAAATCTCGCCGGCCGTGCCGCCGCGATAACGTTTCCACCTGGCCGGATCGGCGGCGTTGCGCCCGATCGCAAAGCGGCCGCCCGGTCCAATCGAGATAGCGCGCGTGTGCCCCAGCTCGAGTTCGCGCATCGGTCCGCCCTCGCGTCCGACCGCGAACAGCCGCATCTCGCCCTCGTACCACGTGGTCGGATTGGCGGTGAAGTAAATCTCGCTGCCGTCTTCGCTCCATCCGCTGATCGAGGCCAGCGTCGAACCTAAAAACGTCAGACGCCGCGGCTCGCCGCCGCGCGCCGGCATCGCGTAGACCTCCGGGTTTCCTTCGTCGGTCGAAACGAATGCAATCGACGAACCATCGGGGGAAAAACGCGGAAACGAGCAGGAGCCGAAGCTGACGGTGAGGCGAACTGCGTCGCCGCCCGCGGCCGGTGCGCTCCAAAGATCGTCTTCGCAGACGTAGACGATGCGGTCGCCCGCTATCGACGGATAGCGGTAGTATCCCTGATTCATAGAGGAGGAGAGGTTAGCGATGCGGCATTGCGCCCCCCGCATAAAGCAGGCGGCCGAGCGTAAGTGTGATTTCGGCGGCGTTTTCTATCTGGGTGAACTGAGGCACCAGCGTCGGCGTCTCCGAGCGCCGCTGAAAGGGCAGCATCGGCCCCCTCCACGCGAACTGGGTCGCCGGCTCGCCCGCCAGGCTGCGAAAGAGTAATTCGGCACCCAGCGCGTTTGCCCAACCGAACTCGGGACGCGTGTAGCGCCAGTATCCGTCCGGATAGAAACTCTCATGGATTAGGCCATCCTCGCCGTCGGTTTCGGCCAGCGTCGTAATTGCGGTCGCAACTTCGATCGACGAGGTCGCCGTCAGGGCGCGCCCGATGATGCCCAACGGCCAAACGTAACCGTAGGGCGTGTGCGGACTTCCCAGCCCCTGCGCGTATTTTCCGGAGAAGTAAAAAGGATCGTCCATGCTCAGCGTGAACGCGCGCGTCGCCAAGTAGGTTGGGTCGAACGCCGAGCACCAATCGATGTAAGGAAGTGTGGTCAGGTTGGGAATGTTCGCATCGTCCATCAGGTTGTAGCGGCCGAATCCGTCGGTTTCGTACGCGTACATCCAAACCCGCCGCTGCCCATCGAAGAACCGGCCGTACCGCTCGACCCCGGCTTGCACCTGCTCTCCGAGGATCAGCGCTTGCTGCGCCAGCGCTCCGTCGCCATAGCCCTCCAACGCGAGCTGCCGGATGTCGCGCAGCGCCACGGTGGCGATTGCGTTTTGCGGGATGTTGTACCGGTACTCGACCGGATCGTCCGACGGGCGAAAGGCGCCCCAAATCATTCCGGTTCCCGTAAAATAAGCGTCGTTGGTGTATACGCGCGCCGGAAATTTGTAGCGGCTGCAGGCGCGGTGTCGCTGCTCGCAGGCGTACGTCGTCACGATCGTTTGCAGCGCACGATGAAGATCGGGAGTAAAGACCGTCGCGTCGTGCGTCAAACGCCAATAGACCGAGGCCAGGATAACCGGCCAGGCCAGCGAGTCGACTTCCCACTTGCGTTCCCACGGGGTGTAATTCGACTGCATCGCGTTGGCATACGGATCGGCCAGAATATTGCGCGCGTTGCGCTCGATGACGCCCGCAAACCGGGCCCGCAACACCGGATATGCGATTTGAAATCGAATGTACGGGATCGTTTGCGCGGACGAATCGCGCAGCCACATCGCGGGAATGTCACCGCTCTGCACGTACGTCGTGTCGTCGTCCTCGAGAAAGAAGTCGTGCATCAGGGTGTGAAAGAGCTGCGAGGTTTGAATGTCGCGAACGCGCTTGCCGGTGAGCGGGACGACCAGCGTCTCGGCCCAAGCGGGCGCAGCGCATTGGCATGCTAGGATCGCGGCGAGCGTGAAGCACGCGCACCGCGCAGGCAACCGCACTATGGGGCTTTGCCCTTAGACGAGACCCACGGAAGGTCCGCTCTTGCCACGAGCCGCACAAGGATAGCGTGGATTTGCTGCGCGAGTTCGAGCTGCGCAATCCCCGCGCGCTCGCGCGCGCAATTTCGCGCGCCGAAGCCGGACGCGGCGGCGAACTGATTCGCGCCCTTTATCCGAAGACCGGACGCGCGACGACTGTCGGGCTCACCGGACCACCCGGGGTCGGCAAATCGACGCTCGCTTCGGCGCTGGTGCGCCACGCCCGCGCACAAGGCAAATGCGTCGGGGTCGTTTCGGTCGATCCAAGCTCCCCGTTCTCGCACGGCGCGCTGCTCGGCGATCGCATTCGGCTGGCCGAGCACTTCACCGATGAATCGGTTTTCATCCGGTCGATGGCAAGCCGCGGCCACCTCGGCGGTTTGGCGGGCGCGACGGCCGACGCAGTGTTGCTCATGGACGCCTTCGGCTATGACCTGGTGTTGATCGAAACGGTCGGCGTGGGTCAAAGCGAGGTCGCAATCGCCGAGCTCGCGCAAACGACGATCGTTGCACTGCAACCGGGCAGCGGCGACTCGATTCAAGTGCTCAAGGCCGGCATCATGGAGATCGCCGACATCTTCGTCGTCAACAAAGCCGATCACCCGATGGCGGATCAACTTCGCCGCGAGATCCGGTCGATGATGGAGATGCAGCAGTGGACCGGCTGGGTGCCCGAGCTCGTCACCACCCAAGCGCTGGACGGGCAAGGCATTGACGAGCTGGTCGCGGCGATCGAGCGTCACACGGCATATCTCAACGAGACCGGCGAGATCGAACGGCGACGTCGCGACGCCTTCACGCATCAAGTGCGCCAGCTTGCGCTGGGACGGCTTTCGCGGCGCTTGGATCGCGCGCTTGCAACGCAATCGCGCGGCGACCTCGACCCGTACGAAGCGGCCGATCGGATTCTCTCGGAGCTTGGTCTTTAGGGAAGAAACGCCGTTGCGTCGAAAAATTCGGCCCCTATGGCTAAAATGATCGAGCGGCCCGCCAGAGCCTGGGCCCGCAAAGGTCCCGGCTCCGGAGCGCTCGACCGGACGATTTCCGACGTTTCGCTAAAGACGGTCTACGGGCCGGACGACGCGGCAGGCATCGACCTTCCGCCGCCGGGCGAGTACCCGTACACGCGCGGCATTCACCCCAACGGGTATCGCGACCGGCTCTGGACGATGCGTCAGTTTGCGGGCTTTGGCACGGCGGCGCAGACGAACGAGCGATACCATTTTCTGCTCGAGCACGGACAGCACGGGCTTTCGGTCGCATTCGACATGCCGACGCTGATGGGATACGACTCCGACGCGCCCCAAGCGCGCGGCGAGGTCGGCAAGTGCGGCGTTGCCATCGACTCGCTCGCCGACATGGAGCTGCTCTTCGACGGAATCGACATGGGCGAGATCACCACGTCGATGACGATCAACGGACCGGCCTGCATCGCGCTGGCACAGTACGTCGCCGCCGCCGAGAAGAAGGGCATCCCGCGCGCCAAGCTCGGCGGCACGATCCAAGCCGACATCCTCAAAGAATACATCGCGCAAAAAGAATGGATCTTTCCGCCGCGTCCGCACATGCGCATCATCGTCGACATGATCCAATTCTGCACGAGTCAGATGCCGAAGTGGAACACCATCTCGATATCGGGTTACCACATTCGGGAGGCGGGATCGACGGCGGCGCAGGAACTGGCTTTTACGCTTGCCGACGGTTTCGCGTACGTCGAGGCCTGCATGGCAGCCGGCATGGACGTCGACGAGTTCGCGCCCCGCCTTTCGTTTTTCTTCAACTCGCACATCGACTTCTTCGAGGAGATCGCAAAGTTCCGCGCGGCCCGCAACATCTACGCGCGCCGCATGCGCGAAAAATACGGCGCACGCGATCCCCGCTCGTGGAAGCTTCGCTTTCACACCCAGACGGCAGGTTGCAGCGCGACCGCGCAGCAGCCCGAGAACAACATCGTGCGGGTTGCTTACGAGGCGATGGCCGCGGTGCTCGGC
>Ga0187783_10004212_pt1 | contig 10651 bp, 10 predicted proteins | sample 1015_SJ02_MP02_2_FD_132471 | JGI IMG/M metagenome (GOLD analysis project Ga0187783, IMG submission 132471) | Tropical peat soil microbial communities from peatlands in Department of Meta, Colombia - 1015_SJ02_MP02_20_MG | ecosystem: Environmental > Terrestrial > Soil > Wetlands > Peat | place...
AACGGCCTCAAAATCCAGGTCCTGAAATATCTGATGGCGGCCCGCCTTCGCGACATCACAAATGGATGGAGAACGACAGCTGAGATTACGCGGGATCTGGGTTACCGTTTCCAGCGTGGAATGTTCAGCGCACTCGAGAGATACGCGAAGTGGGGACTGATCGAGAAAAGAAAAATCACGCTCACGGAATGGAGATGCACGCGCAAAGGACAACTCCGTCTGCTGTACCTCCAAAGAACGGTGGGAGGCCGCATGAGCTTCGATGTTCTGCGCTATCGCCTACGCGGATGGTGCAGATATTCTGAAGCATGACGCAGCCAAAACAACCCAAGACGCTTCAAGAAGCGATCATCCACTTCTCCAATTACGAGAACTGCCATCGGTTCATGGTCGAGCTTCGCTGGCCAGACGGCAAGGTGACTTGTCCCCGGTGTGGCTCGGATGACGTTAAGTGGCTTCCGAATGCTGAGGTGTTCAAGTGCTACCAGAGGCATCCACTCCAGAAATTCTCGCTCAAGGTCGGAACGATCTTTGAAGATTCGCCTATTCCCCTTGAGAAGTGGCTCCTTGCTGTTTGGCTCGTTGTGAACTGCAAGAACGGGATTTCATCTTACGAGATTCACCGCGATCTTAAGATCACTCAGAAGTCCACGTGGTTCATGGCGCACACAGGATTAGATTGGCCTTGAAGAACAAGTCATTCTTGCTCGGTGCTGAAGGTGGGCCTTGAGCCGTTCCACCTCGACCGCTAGGACTTGAAGAATCTCTCAAATTTGGGGACGACCTCATTCTTGATGTAAACAGCCCACTCGTTAAGGCACATGCTAATTTCCATGCCCTTTGCGGCTCCCTCGCCGAACGCTATAACCGCAACGAAATGAGTGTTCATATGCACCTTGCCGTCGATGATGGGATACGGCCCGAACTGCGCTTCAGCGTCGTATCGGGGAGTGGGTGAACCAGAGGGCAGGGAGAATCCGCCGTCCTTATCGACGACTACCGAAGGTTTGTCCGTAGCCCCGAGCTGTGTGAGCAAAACCCTGCGGTGCTTATTGATGTTTGTGAGGTCGTCCAAGACGAGAAGAGTGGACATGGGCGCATCCTTCCCAAGGTGGCAAGGCTGCAATGCTCTGATTTCTGCAATGGCGTCGGGATGGACACCGTCAAGCCTCTTGCGCTTACTCACCTGCTCTTCAAAAGCATCAAGAGTGCTACAGATGGGAAACATGTTTTTTGGACTGGGCTGATTCTTCGCGGCAATCACAAGTTCCCATACCAAGTAGTCGAGTGCGGATCTGATGTTTTGCAATGCGTCCCCGGTGATAAGGCCGAAGCGGGCGGGGATGGGCCCTTTGGTATGGAATTTGAAGACAGCTTGATCGTCGGGCGTGTTTGGCTCTCGCACCATTTTGCCCGGATTGCTCTTAAAGTACCACTCAAGTTCGGCTTCAAGACTCTTGATGTGCTGTGCGGCCCGGAAGATTTTTTGAAGAACTGAATCAAGTGAGGCCATAAGTGTTGGTTATCGGCGTGTTCCTGGCGAACGCAATCTTGCTAACCGCCCTTCCCGTCGTCGATCCGAACCATGCAATGCTGCGAGCAGAGCGGAATGATCCTTGAAAACGGAAACAACCCTGGCATAGCCAAGCTGAGTAGCGCCCCGTCAGGCAAGTATATTATTGCCCCTACAAGCTAGGCCCTTTAGAATTACAAAAATATTTTTCGGTAGCTCGCCGGGTCGCCGACGGAGCCATGCTACATCTGATCAAGATGTGGCTGGAAGCTCCAGTGGAAGAAACGGATGAGCGTGGAAACAAGCATCGAAGCACGCGAAATCGGGCTGAAGGTCGGGGTAGTCCAGCTGCTGAAAAGTATTTTCACAACGGCGGGAGCGGACCAGGGCCGCTAAACCTGTTTATTAGGAAGTAGTTCACGCCTATGTACCCTGGGCATGCCGATTCTCCCTTGCCCCGCGACATCGCTTGCCCTTGTCGGGCTTGATTACGTTGCAAGTCTGGTTCGACCTACACCTTCCCCACTTCCTTGACAAAGTGAATGCCTGGAAAATGAACTTGTCAAATCTTTGAAAGCCAGAGTTCACTATGGCAGTTGTTATCTCTCACTTTGATATGCCCGATGCGGACATCGAGGTTATCGAATACAAGAGGGATGAAAAGATCGACGAGGCCAAGGCTTCGATTCATGCGTTTCTTGCACAGAACAGCGGCAGCGTTTTCTACGAACGTCAACTAACGATCATCTTTGAAGACCGCTACTTTCACTGGATCAGCGTCAAGGCTCTTCTTGAACTTGTGGAAGAAGGCTCGATCCTCAGCGAAATCCTCGAGCTTGGACCAAAGGTTCCCATCCGATTTTTTCGGATGAAGGCTAACCGCTACTGGAAGCGGCAAGCTTCCCAAGTAATCAAACTTGTCAAACGATTCTCTGCACCCGATTTCACTCGCGCTATTGGATTGCAGGGTGAACTTCTCGTTGACGCCGCTCTCCCGCTCGCCGGCTTTAACATGATTGCCAGAAATGTCAACTCCTTCCAAAACCGCATTTGGACGAAGACCGGTCATGATCTAGACAGAATTGTGGAACGCCAAGGAGCTTCCTATGGCGTGGAAATCAAGAACACACTTCCGTACATTGACCGTGACGAATTTCGAGCAAAACTCGAAATGTGCTCATTTCTGGGGCTAAAGCCGCTCTTTGTTTCTCGCATGGCACCCAAGAACTACAGCTATGAGATCATCCAGCGCGGCGGAATTTCTTGGATTCTCGGGACACAATACTATCCTTTCGGCCAAGACGAATTCGCCGATACCGTCCAACGAGAACTCCACTTGCCAGTAGCATGTCGGGCTAGAATCCAAGATGGCGACGTGGAGCGCCTGGTTAAAGCCACCCTTTGGGCTTTGCGCCATCGCCCGATCGGTTGACGCCCCGAAAGAGACAAGACAATCTTGTATTCACGGGGTAACGCCTCACTCCTTTCTTTTCATCGCCTTACGCGCTCGTTTCTGTGAATTCATTTTGTAATTCACAATCCCAGGTGAACGGATGGCCGTTGCGGGATACGAGTTGCGTGCGACCCGATTGCATAATTGCGAGGGCGCGGAATCCGTCGTATTTCAGCTCAAACAGCCAATCGGGATCGTCGAATGGGTCTCGACGACGTTGAAGCGGCATTGCCTGGAATTGGAGCACTGAAAGAGCATAGCAAGAACGAGGGAGCGTTTTTTTGTCAGGTACGAATCGGGTAAATAACAAGTGCAACCTTTCGCAAACCGTGGTAGTTTAGTCGTGTAAGTACATGGTGGTCATCCACTCACTGAGGCAGATGCAGCGGATAAGCCTCAGCAGAATATTTTCCGCTGTATGCGCGGAACAGTAGAATGAAAACGGCCTAGTATGAGGATGGGCGGGCTTCGCCCTACGCCAGTAGGTTACGGACCGGTCCTCGATACCGTAAGGCAATACCTTCTGTCCTGATTAAGACAGGAGCAACCCGTTCGATGACGGGAATCTTACGATATCGGAGGGCCTATTTTTATGGCCGATCCTCGCCCCCACAGCAAACCCATCGGCGTCTCGCTCCCGCCTGATTTAATCCAGAAAATCAGGATCATTGCTCATACTGAGGACCGCAGCTTCTCTAACACGCTCGTTCAGCTTGTACGGAGAGCGCTTCCCCAGGTAGAAGCTGAGGAGACCATTACCTCAAGGTGATCTATGGCGCGGAAACAACCGCGCCGGATTACCTCAAGACGTGGGAGCGGCAAGGGTAGGTCCGGCGCTGATACTAAAAGTCGATCTAATGGAATCATAGCAAGTTTTTCGCGGAAAACTAAGACTGTCCGCGTACCTCTTTCCAAGCTCCCCGCCCGCTCTAAAGCAGCCCGTGACCGAGCCCTGCATGCACTATCTCTCATTCGTCGCAGGGGATACAGGCTCACCGACGCTCTAAAGGAAGAAAAACTATCTGCTGCTACCTTCCGAAAGTATGTCGGCCCTGCGCTTCTGCCCTCCAAGCCTGGCCAGCGCATTCGTGTTACGACGAGTGACAGTTTTGCCCGCGAGATGCTTCTACCAAGTGCCCTTGGTGATGTGCCTATCAAGGTGCATGGATATCGGAACGCAAGCTTCTTGGCTGAATATCGGAAGGCGGTTCTGGGCTATCTTCGCGGTCACGGCGCTGACACACTCAAAGCCTTCGAGGGAAAGCTAATTGAAGGTCATGAGCTCATTACAGACCCGCAAACGCTTTCCGCACTAGCTGAGCAAGGTGCAATCAAACCTGAACAGTTTTACGCGAGTGTCGGGGGTGAGGCATGAGAAACCCCGCGCAGCTTGCTCTGAGGCGAGAGAAGCGACTTGCTCGGCTTGGCACCCGCACTCCTATCTGTGTCTACTGCGGCGAGACCACAGTCGAATGCCTGGAAGTTCACCATGTCGTAGGCAAGATCCGCGATTCAGAGCTTACCGAGATTCGTTGTCGCAACTGTCATCGGAAAATTGAATTTTGCCGCGATGTACTCGGTTTGACCGGCAATGGAATCAAAGCCGAGCCTATTCTCTCACCGAATGAGATCATGCGCGCCCGCCTGCTAGGCCTAGCTGAGTCTCGCGAATCGGAAGCCCAGGCGTTACGTCGCTGGGCGCAGGAGTTGGAGCAATGCAGAGTTCTGTAACAGTTACATGCAGATGTTAGAAGAAATAGTAATGAGTCATCCACGCTTCGCGACAGAATTCGCGCGGAAGTATTACTGAAGAAGTTAACAACAAAATGAATTGCCTTGGAACAAATGATCTTGGAAGATGCATAGGCATAACCAAAGCCGAGGTGTCGGCAATTAAGAAAGAAGATAACATGAATACAACGACTACAACCCAATACTCGAAGAGTATAGCGGAAGCAAAGTCATTGATGATTGATGAACTCACAATGCATATCCTCGAACCGTTGTGGGGATGTTACAGCAGCGGTAGCGAGCATCTCTACGTTCTCTACCGTCTCAAACAGGTAAAAAAAAATCTGGGGACCAAGACCATGCGGAACCTGTGGAGCGAGGCCGAAGCATTATTTCGGAAAACCTGCAGGTTTTCTGACGAAGACTGGCGCATAATCACGAAAGGAACCGACCAAGAACAGGAAGTATGGTTTGAAAAAGCATTTCGGAAGTGCCATCCTGAGATGACTGACAAACAATGGCGCGGATACAGTGAAGCAGAACGAAAAGTAAAGGAACTCGCTCAAGGGAGACAGAGGCGTTCTGTGGCGTGATAATGAGGGCGTGGTGACGGAGAGAAAAGACAACACCTACACCCATAAGGGGGAACTGTTGGATATTTATCTTCGTGCCCACGCCACTCCTGTGGCGGGGGAATTACGTGAGAGAAGGAAAATAAGGCCAAAGAATGTCACTGACTAAGTGCTTTCCAGTTTTGCAAAAGATGACTGCGGGGGCAAGTGCGGAAATGATCAAGGATAAACTGGATATTTTTACCCGGTGCCATACTGTTCTGCCCCCAAAGCCGAAAAGTGCCCTAAGCGAAGCAGAGGTACCGAAGTGGCCACCCTACATCCTAGCCTTTGATACCGAGACTACCGAGAATCTAGAGCTAGCGCTGGAGTTTGGAGCTTATCAGTATTGCTCTCTTGGACCGGATGGCTACATGGTCGAAGAGGAAGGGCTCATTTATGCGGATAATCTCGATGAGCGCTCCCTTTCCGTGCTTCGGGAATACGCAGAGAAACACGGTCTGCGGCTGCACTCTCGGCGAAAGTTTGTTGAATACATGCTGTGGCCGACACTGCGAGCGGGAGGAGCACTGGTAGCTTTCAATCTCGGATTCGACATCAGCCGCATTGCAGTGCATTGGAGTGATCGAAGGGATGGCAGTGGATTCACGTTCTATCTCAGCGACTACTGGAATCGTAAGCGAAAGCGCTGGGAGATTAGCCGGTTGCGTCCCGGTATCGTGCGCACTTCGATTGACAGTAAGAAGAGTTTCTATGCGATTGGCTACATGCAGAAAACGGACAGGGAAAAAGGAGTTGGGCTCAGCGAGGAAGAAATCAGAGAATTTACTCGGGCACGTTTTCTTGATGTCCGAACCCTGGCCTTTACGCTTACGAATACGAGTCACAGCCTGAAATCGCTATGCAAGACACTTGGCGCTCCTCCACCATTTTGCAAATCTGAATACGTATCAGGTCCGATTAGTCCCAAGAAAATTTCATATTGTCGGCAGGACGTGGCGGCTACAGTTTGGTGTCTAAATAAACTGCGCGAGGAGTTTGACCGGCACAGTGACCTTACTCTCCATCCAGATCGGGCTTATTCCCCGGTCAGTCTAGCCAAGTCATATCTCTTCGATATGGGTTTGGTCCATCCAGCCAAGAAGTTTGACGTTTCCCCGGATATTCTAGGCTCGGCCATGGAAGCATTCTATGCCGGTCGCACCGAGTGCAAGATTCGCAGAACAAAAACTCCCGTAGTTTACTGCGATCTGGCCAGTGCCTACCCGAGTTGCAATGCATTGCAGCGCAACTGGGATGTTCTGACAGCCGAATCCCTAAGCCTCGAAGACGGTACGCAAGGGCTGCGAGACCTGTTGGAGCAGATTGTGCGAGACCCGTTTAGGCTTCTACTGGACAGGAGTACCTGGCCAAAGCTTCGCAGCTTCGCCCGGATTAAACCGAATGGCGACATCTTGCCTTTGCGGTGCAAGTACGATGACGAAGGCCAGAACATCGGTTTCAATTACGCGTATGGCAATAGAAGCATCTATTACAGCGCATTCGATTTAGCTGTCTCTGTTCTGCTCACGGGAAAGGTTCCGCTCATAAAGTCAGCATTCAAGGTTGTCCCACACGGGAAGCAAACGGGCTTAAGGAAAGTACGTCTGCGAGGCGAGATTCCGATTGATCCGATCAAAGATGATTTCTACCAGTTCGTCACGGAAGAGAGAGCCAGGGTCAAGAAAACCAATGAACCTCTTGCTGATTTTCTCAAGTGTATCGGCAACGGCGGAGCCTTCGGTCTTTTTGCCCAGATTGATCCTCGGGTGGAACCGGAAGAAGTAATTGTCAAAGTGTATGCTGGCTCTGCTGATCCGTTTCCTTCTGCCACGGTGAACACAGAATATGGCGGAAGATGGTTCTTTCCAATATTGGCTTCTTGGATTACCTCCGGAGCACATCTTCTGCTCGCTCTCGTAGAAAGACTAGTGACCGATGCGGGCGGAGTCATCGCCCTAATGGACACGGACAGCGCTGCAATTGTCAGTACGCAGGAAGGTGGACTAGTGCCGTGTCCTGGCGGTTCATATCGCCTGCCAGATGGCTGCGAAGCGCTTCGTGCGCTCAGCTGGGATGTAGTGCGAGAAAAGGTCGTCAAACCACTTCGAGCACTCAATCCTTACCGGGGCGTGGCTGGCAAAGAAAGTGTGTTGAAAGTAGAAAAGGAAAACTACGGACCTGATGGTCAACAGCGACAACTCTTTGCCTATAGCGTGAGCAGCAAACGCTACTGCATGTTCATCGAAAACGAGCGAGGCGAGCGTGAGATTGTCAAGGCGTCCGCTCACGGCTTGGGTTACCTCTACCCGCCATACGAGTGTCCGGAAAGCTGGAAGAACAAGGAGCACCCCTGGATTTGGGAAGCTTGGGAGTACATCCTAGCCATGGAGCTAGACGGCGACGAGGTTGCCATGGCTAAGCACAAACCTTGGTTCGATCTTCCAGCAATGATGCAGGTCGCAATTACGACCCCAGCAGTCATAGCTCGATTCAAAGGGATGATTGGCTTTCGTCCGCTTAACTTCATGCTAGCGCCCATGCTGATGGGAGGGATATCAAACGGATCTCAAGCAAAACTGTGTTTGGTCACTCAGTTCACAAAAGACAGAAGCAAGTGGAAAACCGCAATCTATCGAGACATCGCAACCGGTAACGAATACACACTCTTCGACGCAGATGGACCGGACAAACCTTGCCAGATCGACCCAATGTGTTACGGAGGCATCATTAATAACCATCGATTCCATCCAGAACCAAAATTCCGTGGACCCGATGGCCAGCCTTGCGGGCGGAATGCGCGCGGTTTGCTGCACCGAAGACATGTACAAATTGGGCGCAAGGTTCCGATTCGCAAAGAGACCAATAGACGCTGGACGGAAGGGAACGATCCGAGCATCCTTGAGATGGAGCAGACGGATTCAACCGCCACCGAGTATGTTCGGATGGAGAATAAGCGCAAGCATACGACTCACGCCGTCGCTTCGCCTCGACTACGAGAGTGGATGGGACGAGTCCCGCTAAACCTGATTTCCTGGGATTTGGGAATCAAGAAAGACACCATGCTCGCTGTTCGCGAAGGAAAACCAGTCAGGCCGGAAGTGCTGGTTACGCTGATGGAGGTTAAAAGACTCTGGATTATCGCCGAGCAGCACGGAAACGGAGCATTGGAGTCCGCTCTTGATTTAATAAGACGTTCTCGTCGCGATTACAGGAACGGCGGAGGATTGCGCGATTTCCTGAAGTTGGAGAAGAAGCTGGCAAAGATGAGATAGAAACTCCGATCACAATCGTCTTGCTCGGCTTTGCCCTGCCCGGCTTTGTCCTGTCCTTGAAGCTCTTTCTCGATGGCTATTGCAATTTGGCGTACTCGGCCTTGGCTTGCTGCAGGATGGGGATGTCGGGGTCGGCGTCTTTCCAGAGGGTGAGGAAGTCTTTGTAAGCAGCGAGCGCCCTTACCCGTGCGGCGTCTGCATCTGCGCCCTGTGAAGTTCTCGCCTGAAGGCGTTCGCACGCGCCACGCCCAGATGCGCCAAGGCTCCCGTCCAGCAGTTCCACACGATGCCGCTGTGGTCGAGAATCTTCTGGAACTCGGCTGCTGCCGCCGCACCCTGCCCAGCCGCGAGATACGCTTCTCCGCGAATGTAGGTGGGATAGAGGCAGGAGAGGTTAGGCGTGAACGATACTTCTCCAAATTCCAACGGCGAATTCACCGTCAGGTCATGCAGAGCGTCGGTCGCGTTGTGCCGATCGAGCGCCAATTGTCCTCGAACCGCTGGAAGCCACAGAGCTTGCATCTGGGTGTCCACCGGAAAGCGTTTATTCAGCTCTTGGGCTAGCGACTCGGCCTCGTCCGTGTCACCCGCCATACCAAGGGCAAGCGCGGCCTGAACCTCCGCTCCCCGGCTTCGCGGCGAAAGACGTAAAGCATCTTCGGCCACATGGCGAGCCTCCGTGGCATTACCAAAGGCAGCCTCTCTCTGTGCCGCAATTGCCTCGAATATCGCCCCTGCTTCCTTACTGTCAGCTAAGGTGGCTGACTGCACCGCTCGTTTCGTCAATTCCCGCGCGGCGCGAAGTTGACCGGCGTATGAGGCGGTGTCGGAGGCCAGAGAGAGACCCAGATTTTCCTGTGGTTTGCCCGCATACCAGGCTTCCTGTTCAGCCATCGCTCGGGAATCCGAGTGCAGGAATGCCAGCGCATAGAAAAGACTGCGCAGGTAAGCATCATCCACTTTTAGGGATTGCAGTTTGCGGCCAACGCCAGCCGCTTCGTCAAATCGCTGCAAGGCAAACTGATATAACATCAAATCTTCGTAGCCGGGTGCGTGTTCCGGCTCGAGCTGTTCGGCGCGACTCTCGCTCTCCACGGCTGTTTGGTAATCCCCTAGTGTTCCCTGTACGATGCCCAGATTGCCGACCGCTTGAGCATTTCGCGGATAAGCTGCGGCGTACTCCTGAAGCGTCTGTTCCGCCTTGTCCAGCTCCCCGGTAACGTTCAGATAATACTCAGCAATGATGTTAAACCGCTCCCGCTCACTGGCGTGATCTCTCAGCTCGAATGCCCTGGTGAAATACTCGCTCGCCCGCTCCGACTCGTTGAGACCCGAGTAAACGTCTCCCATTTTCGCAAAGGCGGCGGCGAAATTTGGATCAATCTGGATGGCACGTTGAAAGTAGGGCAGACCTGCGCTGACCCCTTTCTGGTTATAGGCCTTGTATCCCAGAGTCAGTGATTGCAAGGCTTCGAGCGAGGACGTTGTGGCCTGTTCCAGCGGAACATCGAGCTTCTGCACCGAAGCCAGCGATTCGCCCAACTCGCCGCGCAGCTTCGATGTCGCCCCGCCCAGCGCATCCAGTACCTTCTCTTTGGACGCCACCGTCACCTGCTCCTGCGCCAGCGTATCTCCATTCTGGCAATTCACCACCTTCAGTCCCAGCACGTATTCGCTGCCCAGACTGGCAATCGACCCCGCAATGTACGCCTTGCTGCCTGCACGCTGGCAAACCTCGCGTGTAACGTCGAGCGTGAGTTTGGTGTCAGCGGGTCGTATCATCAGCTTCAACGTCTCCGCTACTTTGCTCTCCGAGAGCACATTCAAGAATGGCGACTGGTTCAGCGAAACGCTGAGCGCGGTCTTGAGCGTGTCATCGAAAACCGGGTCGCCCGTAGTGTTGCTAAAGTCGCCGAGAACGATGGTGTCTTTGTCGGTCAGGGGCTTGGGTGGGCGGTGAAGATAGAAGTAGCTGCCCACTGCGAGTGCCACCACAGCTAATGCAACTGAGAGCGTGACCTTCCAGTGCATGCGTAGGTGAGTGGTGGCTCCAGCCCCTGATGCTGCT
>Ga0187783_10004213_pt1 | contig 10651 bp, 9 predicted proteins | sample 1015_SJ02_MP02_2_FD_132471 | JGI IMG/M metagenome (GOLD analysis project Ga0187783, IMG submission 132471) | Tropical peat soil microbial communities from peatlands in Department of Meta, Colombia - 1015_SJ02_MP02_20_MG | ecosystem: Environmental > Terrestrial > Soil > Wetlands > Peat | place...
AGGCTGCGGGCCTCACCGCCTGACTCCGCTACCGCCACCGCGATCGTCTCCGCATGGACATCCAGGCCTACAAAACGTACGTTCTTCACCGCCGGCTCCCATTTGTATGCGGCTCTGCGCCGCGGGTCTCACCCGATCCAGAGCGTAATCCGCGCTTTGCAAATCGGGAGCCGGTCGTTCCATGATGACTAGTTACGGCCCGCACTCGGGCCAGCGTCCGCGCTGACGGCCAAGTTCGCCGTGCTCACGTAGAATCCGCCACCTCGGACGCAAATGGCCCCGAGGAGTCTGCGCGGTCAATCTATATGAACCCCAAGCACATTAGAGAAATCCAGACAAACGAGGTCTTGCGGAAACGCCTTGCCAAGTTCATCGCGCTTCACTGCTTTCGAAATACGGACGTGCTCGAGGACCTGCACTCCGGCGAGGTACCCATCTCTGAGTCTGGCGACTACTCCGACGTAAAGGTAATCACGCCAGATGGAGAGATTCCGTGGAGCGACCTATCGCGCTTCGGCGACCGCGAAATGAAGGCCTTGATGATCGACGTGGTAAATCGTTGCGACCATGTTCTCGCAATCCTTTTCTCCACGCGGGTAGGCGATAAGTTGATCGAAGAGCTTGGAAGACGGGATCTGGTGCCGTACTGGAGTGATCCAGAATGGACAGGGGGATCCCATCACGAGCCGCAAATCGCGCTCGACTTGCCCATGAACCGCCCGGACGGGAAGCGCAACCTGAAAAGGACAAAAACGGACAAGGTTCGGGGCCGTTCAGCCGCCAAGAAGTAGCAGGGCCTCACCCTCAACGTCTTCGGCTCTTGGCGGCTAAAAGTCCTGCGGCCAAGAGGTCAGACTCGCCGTCGCGGAGCTGGGACAATTTTGGGACAGTGCGGCCCTGACAATGCGTGATATCAAATGACATCACGTGATACTAAGTGCCTGTTGCAATTCCGGGCACCGCTCGCATATCGTTGATTCGTAAGCACGCTACCCCCGTTTCACACGGCAGGGGCCACTGGTTCGATCCCAGTACCGCCCACCATTGATAACAATGACTTAGGGCAGTTCCTTGGTTCCTTGAGCTTGTTTAACTCGAATTGGGACACTTTTCCATATCGAATAACCCAAGCGTTTGGTTATGACGCGTCGTTTCTGCGTGTCGGAAACTTTAGGTTCGTCTGATGCCTGAGTGGATAGACAAAGAGCTGCGTGCGAATCTCGGCCAGGCGTCTCGCGCTGCACACCGCGCAGCGAAAACTAAACCGCGGGCTAGCTCCGCCGCGTACGACGCCAAGGAGCACGCGTTGAGGATCGAGCTGACGAACGGGGCGAAGATCATCCTGCCGGTAAGACTGATACCGAGTCTCAAGAAAGTCAGCTCCAGCAATATCCGCAAGGTCGAAGTTCTTGGACGCGGCGGCGGCTTGCACTGGGAAAACCTCGATCTCGATCTGAGCGTACCTGGTCTCGTTTCCTCCGTATTTCCAGGAACCGCGTGGCTGGCTGAACTCGGCCGTGTCGGCGGCCGGCGCACCTCGGCCACTAAGACGCTCGCCGCACGTAGAAACGGACGCAAGGGCGGTCGCCCGCGCCTTCGACTGAAGGCGACGCCTTGAGAGCTTGGCTCAGGCCGATGCGCTAGCCGCTCGGCCTCTTGAGCCACGAGCGCCTCGTGTCCGCACGGTGAGGCGCAACCCAAATGCCGCAAGGACCGCCGCGAGCGTGTCGAGACGCGGATTACCGCGCTTCGAGAGCGTTCGATAGAGAGTCTCACGGGATAGACCGGTCTTGCGAGCTAGCGCAGCCATGCCGCCTACCGCTTCGGCTACTGTGCGAAGTGCGACGGGCACGGCGCGTGCATCACCGTCCTCAAGCATCGCTTCAATGTAAGCGGCGACCTCGGCCTCGCTTTGCAGGTGATCCGCCGGTCGGAACGGGCGGCTTCGGCTTGCGGGCCTTGTAGTCTTTCCATTACGCATGAGCTCGTTCGATATCCTTTGCTTGCGATCGCTTATCGCCAGCGCACAGGAGGATTATGAGTGCCCCACCATCCTGCGCGTAATAAACGCGGTAACCCGGACCATAGTCGATCCGCAGTTCGCAAACCCCCTCGCCGACACTCTTCCAGTCACCAAGGAGTCCAACCTTCCGGCGGTCGAGGCGCGCCCGTGCACGCGCGACCGAATCCCGGAGATCCGAGAGCCATTGAGTCACCGGCGTCTTGCCGTCGACAGCCTAGTACTCGCGGACCTCCACCTCAGAATTGTAGCCTAAAAGCTACGTTACAGCCAGAGCATTCAGAGCGGCGCTTCCCTGCTCTTAGACCGCGGCGCTTGCTTAGTGACCGCTGCTCGCGGACAGCAGGAGACGTGGCCCGACTAGGAGATTCCCGGAACAGCGTGCCTGTCCGGGCCATATACGCCTGATACCCCGGTAATGCTTTGACCAGCAGAGCCTCCTCATAGCCAATACGCCGCCGGAATGCCTGGACGAGTGTGAGCGCGGCCAGCAGCGCGACCAACCAGGACCGAAGAAGTACGCAGCTCGCTACGAACATGATGAGCGCACCCGTGTAGCCAGGGTGGCGTATGAAGCGATAGGGTCCGCGGGTGACCAGCTGTTGGTCCATCTGAACCGTTACATTCCACGTGAACCACGGGCCGAGCAGAGCAACAGCCCACGTTCGTAGCGCCAGCCCACCGACCATTGCGGCGAGCGCGGCCCAAGTAGTCAGATCGAGAGGTATCGCGACACGTCTTCTCCAGACGAGTTCGAGCAGCGCCGCGGCCTGCGTCAGATACACCGTCCAGAGACTCTGCGCAGCAGTCCCACGGTCCTCCGAAGTTCGTGAGCCTTCAAACGGCCGGTACGCCGGTTGAAGAATGTTCGCCAGGACACTGAGGCTCACGACCATCCAGAGTTGCGGCAGATGCAGCGCAGGCGGCCAGATCGCCGCCATAACGAGAAGCACCATGGCCCATATTCCAAGCGCCTGGAGTGCCTTTCTCAGCATGCCCGTCATTGCGAGCAGGCCTCCTCACTCGTGAGGCGTAGCAAGTGCTGGTACCAATCGCTCTGGAATGTCCGATGCGGATCGAACTGATCCTTCATTGCTAACCATTCCCGTAGTCGCGTGTGGCAGGCAAGCAGCTGATCTGGGCGAGCAAACCGATGGTAGGTGAGGAAATAGCTGCCCTGGTGTGCGATCGCATGATCAATGAGTCGGATGAAGGCGCTCACAGCATCCGTGATCGCCGCCGCTTCATGATCGACGTGCAGGTTGAAGATCACGCACGCGTAATGGTCGCGTGCCCAAGGAAGAGCGCTCTCGGTGTCTGGTTCGATTAGGCGGATAGTGCCGTATATGACGTCGGCCGGATGACGCAGAAGATCGCGCCGCACATCGTCCATGAAGGCCGAGAGACGATGGCGTGGCACGTAGAGCTCGGTGATCATCTCCCCGCCGTGCGTATCGCCTCCCAACCTTTGATCGAGGGCAGCGTGGTAACTCTCGAGATAGAGATTGAGCTGGTGCGTGTCGCTCCAGTAGCGCTGACCGGAGGTAGCGACGTAGAAGTCGGAGAATTCTTCGAAAGCGCGCGTCTTGTCGCGATGGGCGAGTTGGATTAGCCGATTCCAGTCAGCCTGTGAGAGACGCCGCTGGCGCGGTGGAATCGCCTTAACATCACCCGTCGGGAGATAGCAGGATAGGATGCCCGTGCGAAGGAAGTTAGCGCTGGCCGGGTCGGTTGCAAACTGAAAGTCCCCATAAAGGGCGCCGGCGGCGATACGCTCGCTTAACCTTTCGATCAATCCATCAATCTCACGCACTTCAACGACGCGCTCAACCTGCTGCCGCGCGGTGAGCCGCAGCTTCGCTGCCGTCACGAGGCCGAAGAGTCCATAGCCGCCGATCACGTGGCGGAAGAGCTCGGGTCGTTGCTGGCGGCTGCATGCGATCACCTCCCCGTCGGCGGTCACGATTTCAAGAGACTCCAGGTCCCCGATGAAAGGCGGTGAAGTGAGGCCGCGCCCGTGGATGTTGGCGGCCACTGCACCTCCGATCGTCAGTCGGTCGGCGCCGGTCTGCTTTTGGCGAATTCCCCAGGGTGATTGCATGCCTCCGGGGCGGGTCAAGTAGGCTCGAATGACGTCCGGCCACTGAATCCCGGCTTCGACCTCGAGCAGCCCTCGTTCCTCATCGAAGCTGCGGACCCGTCTCAGGCGACGCATATCGAGCAGCGTGCCGCCGCTCAGGAACTGCTGTCCCCCCATTGCGTGCCGCCCGCCGGCGACGGCGAGCGGTCGCCCCTCGGAGCGGCTTTGTCGCACGGCCCGTACCACCGCTTCCACCGTCCGCGGTTCGAGAACGCGTGATACCGCGGTGCGGTTCAGCCCTGAGTGCGTGTCATTGACCCAGACAGCCCGGCTGATCCGAGAGGCAGTGAGCGAGTCATGAGTGCGCGGCATGGCGCTTCACCCTGCGCTTTCCGCATATACGTCCTTGAACGCCAGCATTTCCCCCAGCCTTGATTCAGCACCCTCAGGAAAGCCGCAGCGCTCGGCGAAGGCGGTCGCATCTTTGTAGGTCCCGAACAGCCGATCCCAGATGGGAAGATCGCTGTAGTTGAACTGGTGAACGTCGAATTGGTGATGAATGGAATGAAGCTCGGGAGTCTGAATGAGATAGCGAAGCCAGGAGGGCGTCTTGACATTGGCGTGATAGAAATACTCGCCCGTTCCGGCGAAAAAGTTGTACCAAAAGGCTCCCAGCAATGAGCACCCCATCAACGGATAGAGCACTATCGCGCTCAATGCCGCATCGCAAAGGATCTCTATGGGGTGCTTGTAGAACGACGTCATGATCTCGATGCGCGACGGCGAGTGGTGGATCTGGTGGAAGGCAAGCCACCAGCCGTTCGCATGCCGCAAACGGTGCCACCAATAGAAAACGAAGGTCCCGATAAACCAGACAACAACACCCTGCGCCAGGGGGGAGCCCCATTGCGACAAGTGAAGCACCGAATGCACACCGAAGATCTTGATCCAGAGTCTCGCGGTCGCCAGCGTGATTCCGAGCTGCGCCAGATTTATCAACACTGCGCGTAGATACCAGCCTCGCGAGTGCGGCAATTCACGCCCAGGACGAACGCGCTCGAGAACTAGAAATGCGACAGTCGAGACGCCCATCAGGAGTGTGGGAAGGCTAACCGCGCTTAGGCTAGTCGAGACGTTCATACCGTGGCCTCGATGCTCGCGGACGCCATCCGCGCCTTGAGTCTCCGAGACGGCTGATTCGGACGCTAGGGGCTTGTGGCGAGGTGCCACTTTAGTGTACTGGCGGTAGAATATTTTTATACCGATGGCACTGAGGAGAACGCCGTGTCAGCACGCCTGGCGCTTTTGAACGGTATCAAAGGGGCTCTCAGAGCGCGGAAAGTGACCTACCGAGAGCTCGCCCGATCGATCGGGGTGAGTGAAGCGACGGTCAAACGCGACTTAAGTCGTGGAAGCTTCTCCTTACTTCGACTCGATGAGATCTGCTCGAGCCTCGGCTTAACTCTCAGTGACCTCACACAGCGCCCCGAGGCTGCGGAGGTGATCACAGAGCTCAGCGATTCCCAAGAGCGCGCGCTGGTCAGCGATCCCAAGGTTCTCCTTGTAACGTATCTGCTCGTCAATGACTGGAAATTCCAGGACATCGTTTCCACCTTTGAGCTCGACGAGAACGAGTACGTAAAGATTCTGCTTCGGCTGGATCAACTCAAGATCATCGAATATCGGCCTCCTCATCGCGTTCGGAAGTTGACTGCCAGGAACTTTTCTTGGCGGAAGGACGGTCCGGTGCATCGGTTCTTCCTTAGTCGACTCGTACCGGAGTATTTTCAGTCGGCGTTTGACGGCCCTGGCGACGCCTTGCGATTCGTCGCCGGCGCCTTGTCGCACGAATCCCTTGCTCAGTTCAAAGCGTCCCTCGAACGCCTGGCCGCGGAGTTTGAGGTGCTCGCCCGTAATGACGCTCGCCTACCCCTTGAGAAGCGCGATGGCTGCAGTGCTGTTCTGGCCGTGCGAGCGTGGGAGTTCTCCGAGTTCACGCGCCTTCGCCGTCGGGCGCGAACGTCATAACCGGCAAAGCCGCTCCGTCGCTGGTTCCCCGCCCACAGACGGCAGACGCCGGACCCGGGCGAGGAAGCGGCTCAAGACCTGCGTTGTGCGCTCGAACCTCTGATCGGAAAAGCTCTCGCGAACAGGCGGCCAAATGGAACACGAGGCTGGAGTCGAACCTGCGTGCTTTGGTTCAAAGCCCAACGGGGACGCCGGCAACCCACGACTCGTGTATTGGATCAGGCGCCAGGAATCGGACCTGCGTGGACTGCGTTCAGAGCGCAGCTGGGATCCCAGCAACCCACACCTGAATGTCTTGGCGGGCCAGTAAGGAGTTGCACCTTACTTCCGGGCTTTGGAGACCCGTACCTCGCTACGAGGACCGACCCAAATTGGCGGAGCGCGGTGAGCCCGAGTCACATGCCGAAAGCGGCACGGTCTGCTTTCCAGACAGCCCCCGGACCCTGCCGGGTTCACGCTCCGAAATTGGCGGAAGGCGGAGGTGACGATCCCCATACGTCAGTGACGTACCTGCCGGGTTCGAGCCGGTGACCAGCCCATGCCAGTTTCACCTTCCATGTTTGGCGGATGCGGCAGGAGTTGAACCTACACGGCCTCTCGGCCCTAACACCGCTTTCAAGGCGGGCGAGCACGCCAATGCGCGCATCCAGAGTTGGCGGAGAGCTGTGAGCCCGAGTCACATGCCATTACTGGCACGATCTGTTTAGCAAACAGTCCCGGTCCCCGACCGGTTAACTCTCCATGATTGGAGCCCGGCTGAGGACTTGCACCTCACCTCTCCCGCTTACAAGGCGGGCGCACCGCTGCCTGTGCGTGACGGGCAAATTGGTCGGTCGCGCAGGAATCGCACCTGCATCACTCCGCTTAAAAGGCGGGTCTCTGTCTCGCTGAGTTAGCGACCCATGGCTGGTGCCCCACGATCGAGTTGCACGATCCACCTCCCGCTTACGAGACGGGCGCTCCGCTGTCAGAGCTTGAAGGGCATATTGGTGCCGAGGGCTGGATTTGCACCAGCTGCCTGCGCATTACCAATGCGCTGCACATCTCGATGTGCTTCAACGGCGTAATTGGCACCCACGGAGTGAGTCGAACACTCGCAACCCGCCTTCGGAGGGCCGGCGCCGAAGTTCCGTCGGCGTGGGTATCGATTGGCACCCGTGAGTGGAGTCGAGCCACTGCGATCCGCGTTCGTAACACGGTCCCCGAAATCCCTCGGGCCACGGGCAAATGGTTGTAGTCCTGGGTGTCGAGCCCAGCCGTCGCCGCTGATCTGGCAGCTCTCCCAGGCTTATAAGGCCCGGCCGCACGCCGGTGCTGACTACAATCAGATGGATGTGGCGGGTGGACTTGCACCACCACCGGCAGGTTTATGAGACCTGTGCACCGCTATTTGTGCTACGCCACAGAAGATGGAAGACCCCATGACGATCCATCAGCGACCGTCACGGGGTCTGTTGCTTCACTCGCTCGCCTCATCCGCGCGCTCGTGCTCGCTGATGAAGCGCACCACCGCATCCGACCAGCCGTCGACATGCAGCCACTTGCCGTAGCCCACGCCGTTGCGGTTGGACGCGACGTTGATCATGTAGCCGACGCCCTTCGGCTCCGGCACACGATCAGCCGACTGCTCGTCCGTGATTACGATCAGGCGGTCGTGCGTCAGCTTGCTCACCGCGGTGACCGCGGCGCCGAGCTGCGTCCCGCCCATGCGGGTCGCCGTGTGGATCGCATCCCGCAGTGCCATGCCCGTCCGAGGCGGAACCTCGACGCAGCTGTCACTGAAGGCGAAGACCCGCACCGACTCGCACACGCCACGAGCCACGATCGCGACGCCCGCCGCTGCATCCGCACGGGTCATGTCGGACTTGCGCGAGAGCCGTGCAGACATCGAGCCGGAGTTGTCCACGACCACAATGGTCGTGCCGGTGAGCTTCGGCAGCTCCGTCAACGCGGCCTGCATTGCGGTGTCGAGCTGCGGCTCGAACTGCTTTGCATGCCGGGCTGCGGCGATGTAGCGAAACGGCAGGAGCTTCTCCGCGCCGCCCTTGCGGGCGAGGATCGCCTGACGGACCAGCTCCGCGTCCACACCCGCCTGCTCCATGTTGCGCAGGTTGCGGATGAGGGCGAAGTAGCCGAGCTTCCTCTCACGGATCAGCCGCTCGAAGGTCTCCTTCTTGTCGGCACCGGCCGAGAGCTGCACTTCCCACGTGTCCGGGGTGGCCAGCTCCTTGGCTGCGAGCTTCTTCCACAGCGCCGCCTGCGCCTCGTCCTTGGGCTTCGCGTGTGACAGGAAGAGCACATCGCGCGGCGTGATCTCAGAGTCGCGGTTGTACTTCGCGAGGTCGTACTCGCTGAAGCGCCGCATGCTCCAAGCCAGGCCACGCTTCACCTGCTTCGACAATGGCTGCTTCTTGTCCTTCCAGTAGAGGGCCAGAAACTCCGCTGGCTCATCGGCACGCTGCAGCACCCGGCCCATCGTCTTGGACAGGAGCTGCGGGCGGTCCTTGATCAGCGGGTGCCGCGCCAGCTCACGCAGAAGCAGGAGCGGCACGTGACGCAGGTGCACCTGCTCGCGGGCCTCTACCGCGAGCGCTGCCACGTCCTCCGGCACGCACTGCGCGGTCAGGTCAGCGATCCGCCTGCCGATCTCCTCGCCGTCCTCGTAGAACTCCGACTCCCACAGGAGACAGGAGAGCACGGACCGGCGCAGCTGCGCGAGGACGCTGATGTTACGAGCTCGTGCGCCCTCGTGAGTCACGAGGAAGGCGCGCTTTGTGTTTGTACGCATTTGTCTCTCCTCGGGGTTACGGGTTTGCGGGAATGAGTGCCGGGAACAAGCGAGTCGGTTATTGAGCCAGCCTTGCGGCTGTGCAGGATTCGAACCTGCGTTTACCAGAAGTAACCGCACTCTTCGCCACGGCCAAATCAATTCGAGCCTGTGCAGGGAACAGGCGATCACAGTACGTAAGTGCTCTACCACTGAGCTACACGCACCGCCCGTTGGGTGCGTGGCAGGAGTCGAACCTGCGACCTCTCGCTTCAAAGGCGAAGAAACTGTGGTCTACACCACTGCCAAACCGGCGCCGGGAACAGTCGCCAAGGGTCTTTCGCTTCGAGGTGAAGTAACCCTTGGCTTCGCCACGGCCAAACTGGAAGCGGGCGCGCGAGTTGCACGCGCGACCTTCAGGTTATGAGCCTGACGAGGTACTGCGCCTCTATCCCGAGAAATTGGTGCCCCGAGAAGTGCTCGCACCTTCGTGTCCTGCTCTTCAGGCAGGCGCTTGAGCTGTCTCAGCTATCGAGGCATGTGTGGTGTGCCGACCCCGGCTCGAACGGGGACGCCCGAAGGCACGGGGTTCTCAGCCCACGCGTGTCTGCCGAATTCCACCATCGGCGCATGTTGGTAGGCCAGGTGGGATTCGAACCCACACGGAAAGCGCTTTTGAGACGCACGCATCTGCCGATTGTGCTACTGGCCTGAAATGGCACCCACGGTCGGACTCGAACCGACACGAGCAGATTTAGGAAATCCGCCTCCGCTCCATCGGCGTGGGTATGGCGCCCCGAGTTGGAGTCGAACCAACATCGTCGGCTTAGAAGGCCGTCTACCGGTCCATCGGCCGGGGCGACTTGGAGCGGGCGAACGGAGTCGAACCGTCCCGTGCCTCGTTGGCAACGATGCCGCGCACCATGCGCGCCCGCGTGTTGGTAGCTGCCGCAGGATTTGCACCTGCTACCTCCGACTTATCAGGTCGGTGCTCATCTGCATGAGCTTCGCAGCTGTCGATTGGTCGGAGTGGCTGGATTCGAACCAGCGATCTCGTGCGCCCGAGGCACGCGCTCTAGTCCAGACTGAGCCACAATCCGATATTGGTCAGGACGGCAGGACTTGCACCTGCGGCTTCCGAGTTCCAGGCTCGGCTGTCTGCTGCTGACTTACGCCCTGAAGCGTTGGACACGCCGACAGGAATTGCACCTGCGTGAAGTCGCTTTGCAGGCGACCGCCTATAGCTGCTCAGCCACGGCGTGATTGCTGGGGTGACAGGCTGGGCTTGCACCAGCTACCACGGGGTCACGGCCCGCTGGCTATCTACTTCGCCTTCTGCCACCAGATTGGTACCGCTGGTGCGATTCGAACGCACAAATTTCTCCTTCTGAGGGAGTTGCCTCTGCCTGATTCGGCTACAGCGGCGTAACGAAATTGGTGAACCGTATGGGTGTCGATCCCATCACGACCGCTTGAAAGGCCGCCTGCCGCACCGGCTGCTCACGGTTCATGTTCTGGTGAACGCGGCGGAACTCGCATTCGCTAGGACACGCTTGAGAGGCGTGGCGCTCGGCTACTTTGCATTCGCGTTCGCAAATTGGTGGAGCGCATCGGAATCGCACCGATCAGGCTATCTGCTTGCAAGGCAAACCCGGGTTCCTAGCCCGCACCCCAGAATTCAGAAGTTGCTTACGGCAACCACTCGTTCGATTCGCATTCACTGGCCGCGTTTATCGACAACTTCACGGTTTGGTAC
>Ga0187783_10004214_pt1 | contig 10650 bp, 8 predicted proteins | sample 1015_SJ02_MP02_2_FD_132471 | JGI IMG/M metagenome (GOLD analysis project Ga0187783, IMG submission 132471) | Tropical peat soil microbial communities from peatlands in Department of Meta, Colombia - 1015_SJ02_MP02_20_MG | ecosystem: Environmental > Terrestrial > Soil > Wetlands > Peat | place...
GACATCCGCAGCGTGATCAGCTGAGAGCTGCCGTCACCGCTTGACCCGCCAAGCGGCTGCCGGTTCCGGACCAGGTGCCCGCGGGCTGCGGATCTGTGCGCGGCCGAGGTGCCCGACCTTCGTCCGCTCGCTGACGGGCACTTGGTGGCCTGCCACTTCCCGCTGTCAGACGGCAGCCGGTCGGCGACCGGCAGCGGGCAGCAGGATGCCCTCGGGGCCGGCCAGGTGGCAGCCGGCCAAGTCACCAGTGCTGAAGGCAACGGCTAGCGAGGAGACGATCCGGATGACTGAGACCCAGAGCACGCAGCAGCAGGCGGTACCGTCCGCTGGCCGGCCGCCGTTCCGGGCCGACCATGTCGGCAGCCTGTTGCGCCCGCCAGAACTGCTGCAAGCCAGGGCCGACCTGGCGGCCGGGCAGATCAGCGCCGACCAGCTGCGCGACATCGAGGACACCGCCATCCGCGAGGTCGTGCGGAGGCAGCAGGAAGCCGGGTTGCGCGCGGCTACCGATGGCGAGCTGCGCCGCGAGTCCTGGCACATGGACTTCATTTACCAGCTCGGCGGTATCACGAAGGTTCAAGACGACACGATCAGGGTGGCCTTCCATAACGAGCACAAGAGCTTTGAGTGGGCACCGCCGTCCGCGCACGTGGTAGCGCCACTCCGGCTTGACCACACGATCTTCGGCGACGCCTTCTCGTTCTTGCGCGGCACGGTCACCACCGCGGTGCCGAAACTGACCATTCCCTCGCTGAGCATGGTGCATTACCGCGGCGGACGGTCGGCCATCGACGAGTCGGTGTATCCGGACCTCGATCAGTTCTGGCTGGACCTTGCCGCTACGTACGCCGAGGAGGTGCAGCGGCTGTACGACCTCGGCTGCCGGTACCTGCAGCTGGACGACACCAGCCTGGCGTACATGAACGACCCGGCACAGCGCCAGCATGTTGCCGAGATCGGCGGCGATCCGCAGCACCAGCACGAGCGCTACATCGAGAACATCAACCGCGCCCTGGTCGGCCGGCCGGCTGACCTCGCGGTCACGACGCACATGTGCCGCGGCAACAACCAGAGCATGTGGGCGGCTGAGGGCGACTACGAATTCGTGGCCGATGCGCTGTTCAACGGGCTCGAGGTGGACGGCTTCTTCTGCGAGTGGGACGACGAGCGCTCGGGCGGATTCGCACCGCTGCGGTTCGTGCCGAAGGGCAAGCGAGTCGTGCTCGGCCTGGTGACCACCAAGCGCGGCGCGTTGGAAGGCAAGGACGACCTGAAGCGGCGCATCGATGCGGCCGCGCGATTCGTGGACCTCGATCAGCTCTGCCTGTCGCCGCAGTGCGGCTTCTCTTCCACTAAGGAGGGCAACGACCTGACCCCGCAGCAGCAGTGGGACAAGCTCGCCCTGATCGTCGAGACCGCGCAGGAGGTATGGGGCTCGCTGTGACCCTCACTCCAGTGCCCTCGCGCCCGGACAGCACGCCACCGCAGAGGGCCCGGCGGATGACGGCGTCAGTTCGAGAGGGCAGCCTGCTCTGGAAGCCCGGCGCACTGCAAGTCGAAGCAGCCAACCTGACCGCGTTCCGGGCCTGGCTCGCGGACAAGGGCCGGAGATTCGACAGCTATGACGCGCTGTGGCGCTGGTCAGTCTCCGACCTGGCCGGCTTCTGGCAGGCGATCTGGGATTACTCGGGCATCGAGTGCTCGGCGCAGCCACAGCGCGTCCTGGGCAGCCGTGAGATGCCGGGTGCCGAATGGTTCCCTGGCGCCAGGCTCAACTATGCCCAGCACATCCTGCGCCGCGAGACGCCGGGCCAAACCGCGATGCTGTGGGTGCGCGAGTCCGCTCCGCCAGCCAGCATGGACTGGACAGAGCTGGCTGGCCAGGTCCGGACACTAGGTACCCGGATGCGGGCGATGGGCGTGCGGCCAGGTGACCGAGTGGTGTCTTACCTGCCGAACATGCCGCAGGCAGTCATCGCGATGCTGGCTACCACGAGCATCGGGGCGATCTGGGCAAGCTGCTCGCCTGACTTCGGCTGGCGGGGCGTGCTCGACCGGTTCAGCCAGCTCGCTCCCAAGGTGCTGTTCTGCGTCGACGGCTACGAGTACGGCGGCAAGCGATTCGACCGGCGGGACGAGCTGCGCCGGATAGTCGGCGGCCTGGGCAGCCTGGAATTGGTGATCTGGCTGCCTTACCTTGACGGGTCAGCCGCGGCGCCGGTCGCTGACGTCCTGGCCTGGGACGAGGTGTTCCGCGGCGCGCCAGTGCCTGCCGCGCGGTTCGAGTTCGAGCAGGTCGCGTTCGACCACCCGCTTTGGATCTTGTTCTCGTCCGGTACGACCGGGCTGCCGAAGGCAATCGTGCACAGCCATGGCGGCATCCTGATCGAGCAGCTGAAACTGCAGACCTTGCACATGGACCTGCGGTTCGGGGACCGGATGTTCTTCTTCACTACGACCGGTTGGATGATGTGGAATTTCCTGGTCAGCTCGCTGCTGCTCGGCGCATGCCCGGTGCTGTATGACGGCAGCCCGACCTACCCAGGCCCGGAGACGCTGTGGCGGCTCGCGCAGGAGTGCGGCGTGACGTTCTTCGGTGCGAGCCCCGCCTTCGTGGAGCTGATGTCCCAGGCAGGGTACGTGCCGAAAGAGCACTACCAGCTACCTGCCCTGCGCGCGATCATGCCTGCTGGCTCGCCGGTCTCGGCCGAGTGCACCGCCTGGTTCTACCGCAATGTCAAGCGCGACGTGTGGGTGTGCACGGGCAGCGGGGGCACCGATGTCTGCACAGGATTCGTCGGCGGTGTGCCGACAGAGCCGGTGTACGCAGGCGAGATCCAGGCCCGCCACCTTGGGGTCGATGCGCACGCGTTCAACGAGCACGGTGACAGCGTCGTCGATCAGGTCGGCGAGCTGGTCATCGCGTCGCCGATGCCATCGATGCCGGTTGGCCTGTGGGGCGACACCGACGGCTCGCGCTACCGCGAGTCTTACTTCGCCCAGTATCCCGGCGCCTGGCGGCACGGTGACTTCTTCCGCATCAACTCGCGCGGCGGCTGTTTCGTGCTCGGCCGGTCCGATGCGACGCTGAACAGGCACGGCGTGCGGATCGGCACCGCTGAGGTTTACCGCGCCCTCGCGGCGATCGAGGAAATTGAGGACGCGATCGTGGTGAACCTGGACCTGGCCGGCGGCCGGTTCTTCATGCCGTTGTTCGTCAAGCTCGCCGACGAGCTGGTGCTCGACACCGCGCTGGAGCACAAGATCAGGGACCGACTGCGGCGCGAGTACACCCCGCGGCATGTGCCGGACCTGATCGTGCAGGCGCCGGAAATCCCGGTCACGCTGACCGGCAAGAAGATGGAGGTACCCGTGCGCAGGATCCTGCGCGGGGTCCCGCCGGACGAGGCGGCCAACCGCAATGCGATGGCGAATCCTGGCTCGCTCGACTTCTACATCAGCTACGCGGCCACGCAGCAGCACTATCCGATCGGCTGACGGCTCGGCGCGCCTTAGGGAGGAAACGTGGTCGATCACCGAGATTCCTCGTTCCGCCGGATCGCCACCGAGGAGGCATTCTCTGTCCCTGAGGTATTCGCTGCGCTGCAAGAGTGGGTGGCGGTAGCCGGGCCGGATGAGCCCGACCACGACTTCCTCAGCTTCCTCTTTGGCCAGGACCTGCCTGGCTTGCAGCGCGTCCGCCGGCAGCTGCTCGACCTCGAGGACGAGCGGCTGGACATCATGGACGGCAACGGCGTCGATGTGCACGTGCTGTCGCTGACGGCGCCTGGCGTCCAGACGCTGCCCGACGACCAGGCCGGCGCCCTCGCCGCACTGGTTAACGACCGGCTGGCCGGCGTGATCGCGCGTCACCCCGGCAGGTTCGCGGGCCTAGCCGCTATCGCGCCGCAGGACCCGAAGTCCGCGGCGGCCGAAGTCGAGCGGGCAATCGGCGAGCTGAGGCTCAACGGTGTCGTGATCAACTCGCACACCCGGAACGAGTACCTGGACGACGAGAAGTTCTGGCCGATTTTCGAGGCTGCCGAGGGCCTCGGCGCTCCGATTTACATTCATCCGCGGTCGCCGTCGGCGCAGATGGCGCAGGCGTATAAGAGATTCGGCCTGGAAACGGGAATCTACGGATTCCAGGCCGAGACCGGGCTGCATGGCATCAGGCTCATCTGCAGCGGCGTGTTCGACCGGTTCCCGAACCTGCAGATCGTGCTTGGTCACCTCGGCGAGGGAATCCCGTTCTGGCTCTGGCGAGTCGACTACATGCACCCGGTCCGCAGCTCGCACAACACCCGCCCGAAGCTGGAACTCAAGCCCAGCGAGTACTTCAAGCGCAACTTCATGATCACCACGAGCGGGATGAACTGGCATCCGGCCCTGAAGTTCTGTATCGAGGCGGTGGGCGCGGACAACATCATGTGGGCGATCGACTACCCCTATCAGATCACCGAGGGCGCGGTTGAGTTCATGAACGAAGCCCCGATCTCGCCCGACGACAAGCGCAAGATCTTTCATCGGAACGCTGAGCGCGTGTTCGGCATCCCACCAGCCAGCCAGCCGGCCAGCGCAGGCCAAGCCGACGCGGCTGGCATCTGACGCGGCGGCCTGCCGGGAGCCTGCAAGTGTTCTCGGACGCCGGGCCGGCCGACGCTGGGCTGGTTCGCAGCCTGGGCGCCGACGTGATCGTGAACCGCGGCCCGAACGTGGCCGGCGGCGTCCGTGGCAGGCTCGTGCTCACGTTCTAGATCGGCCCGCCTGGTCACGAAGCTGGCTGACCTTGTCGGTGTGCTCCCAGGTAAAGTCCTCCTCGGTCCGGCCGAAGTGGCCGTAGGCAGCGGTCGCCTGGTAGATCGGCCGAGCCAGCCGCAGGCCGTCACGCAGCGCGGCCGGACGGAGGTCGAAGTTCGCCTGCACCAGCTCGGCGATCCGGTGCCTCGGAATGTGCTCGGTGCCGAAGGTATCGATAAGCAGCGACAGCGGCCTGGCCATGCCAATCGCATAAGCCACCTGCAGCTCGACCCTGTCGGCCAAGCCTGCCGCCACGATGTTCTTAGCCACGTACCGCGCGCCGTAGGCCGCTGCCCTGTCCACCTTGGACGGGTCCTTGCCGGACAATGCGCCGCCGCCATGCCTGGCCGCGCCGCCGTAAGTGTCCACGATGATCTTCCGGCCGGTCAGCCCGGTGTCACCGCACGGCCCGCCCAGCACGAATCTCCCTGTCGGATTCACATAGAAATCCCGGCGCAGGCTGCCTGGGTCGTACAGGTCTGCTGGCAGGACGGCGGTGACAACCTCCGTCCACAGCGCATCCGGCAGCTTGTCTTCCGCGCCTTCCTGGTGCTGGGCGGATATCAGCACCTTCTCGACCGATACGGGCTTGCCGTCAGCGTCGTAGCGGACGGTTACCTGAGTCTTGCCATCCGGCCTGAGGAACGGCAGCACGCCAGACTTCCTGACCTCGGCAAGGCGCCGCGCCAGCCGGTGCGCCAGCGCGATCGGGGCCGGCATCAGCTCTGGCGTCTCGTTGGTCGCGTAGCCGAACATCATGCCCTGGTCGCCTGCCCCGGTCTCGTCGTAGGCGTCGGCTCCGCCTCCGTCGGCGCGCCGCTCGCGCGAGCGATCGACTCCCTGGGCGATATCGGGCGATTGCCGGTCCAGCGCCGTGATCACGCCTACTGCATTGCCGTCATAGCCAACATCACCGCAGTCATAGCCGATGCCGCAGATCGTTGCCCTGGCGATGTCGGCGAAGTCCAGCCGGGCGTCGGTGGTGAGCTCACCAGCGATCACGACGAGACCCGTGGTCACCAACGTCTCGACCGCTACTCGCGAGGCCGGATACTGAGCCAGCGCCGCGTCCAGAATGGCATCGGAGATCTGATCAGCGACCTTGTCCGGGTGTCCTTCGGTCACCGATTCTGAGGTGAACTGGTATCCGTCGTCGTGGGTTGCGCTCACTTATTCGTTCCCTTTCCGGTGACCTCCGCCCGGACCAGGGCCGCCCCGGCCACCATGGCGGCGAGCTTCGCGCGGGCCACCTGCGGCGGCAGGTGCCTAAGGCCGCAGTCCGGGTTGATCACGAGCCGGTCTGGCGGGATGACGCGCAGTGCCCGCCGAATGCGTGCTGCGACAAGTTCCGGTGACTCCACTTGCTCGCTCTTGACATCGATCACGCCGAGTCCCAGGCAGCGGTCCCAGTCATGCTGGCCGAGCAGGCGCAAGTCGTCATCGCCAGTTCTGGCGAATTCCAGCGCCAGCTGGTCTACGGTGGCCTTCTTCACTGCGGGAAAGAGGAAGTCGTAGTGGCCGGCCCACAGCGGCCGCGCGTGCCTGTTCCCGTAGCAGACGTGCAATGTCCAGCTCACGTTCGCACCCTCGGTCACGATGTTCACCGCCTCGACCGCCAGCTCCACCGCCTCGGGGTAACCGGCCAGGAACGGCTCGTCAATCTGAAGTGACCGGGCACCAGCCTCCGCCAGGCAGGCTGCCTCGGCGCTCAGCAGCCGGGCCAGATCGCGGACCAGGTCAGCGGGGTCGGCGTAGGCAGCGTCGCGGATCCGGCGGGAGAGTGAGAACGGCCCGGTCAGGGACACCTTGACCGGCAGATCCGTCAGTTGCCTGAGGAAACGGAAGTCGTCAACGAGGCCCAGGTTTCCCCCGCCTGGACCAGGCAACGGGCTCGTCAGTCTGGCGTCGTAATAGTCGAAGTAGTCCGCTTTGTCGCGCCGGGCAATCTCGACGCCGGGAATGCGGGCGAGCAGGTAGTCGATGTCGTTGTCACGGCGCAACTCGCCGTCGGAGACGATGTCGATGCCGGCCAGTTCCTGGTCCAGGAGCGCGGCCTTGATTGCCATCGCATGGATGTCATCGAGGTAGATCCGGCTGATCCGGCCCTGGTAGTAGTCATTCCTGAGCTGGCCAAGCCACGCGGGCACCGCATAGGACCCGATCACCGTGGTCGGCAGCAGGACCGGCGATATGGGGCGAAGATCCGGCCCGGGCCGGCGGGCCCGGCTCATTCCCGCACCTGCGCGGTAAGGGTCTTGATGTTCGCCGACGGTCGCTGCGCGAACGGCGCGATCCGCACGTCGAATCCGCTCCGGCTGCCGACTCGGTGCAGGAGCGGCCCGTTGATCCAGTTCACGACCGAGCCGTCGTACTTGCCAGGGCCGTAGAATCCGGTCCGGTAGTGCCTGACGTCGGTCAGGAACAGGTCGTGACACTGCAGCCTGCCGAAGGGATGCAGCAGTGGCAGGGTCTGGGCGAAGCTGCTGAGCGCCCCGTTGTTCACGTGTATCCGGACATCGCCGACAGACTCCAGCTGTGAGCGCAGCAGCTCGCCGGTCATGTCGGGCGATACCCGGTACAGGTCGAGCGCTTCCAGCGGCACGTACCTTTCCTGCAGTCGCAGCGCGGCCCAGACCTCGCGCCAGAACGTCACTGCCTGAGCGACGCCGTCAAAATGCTGCGGCATTGCCTCACAGAGCAACTCAGGGCCTAGCCGGAGCAGCTTAGTGACGATATCCGGCAGCCTCTCAGCCGGAGCATGCAAACCGGCCGCGATGTGGTCGACGTCGGCACCGCGCAGGTACGCCCTGACGTCGACCTGGTAGGTCCGCCCCCCGATCCGGATCAGCTCATCGCTTGGCAGGTTGTCGTAGACGTTGGAGACGTAGGCGAGGAACGCCTTACCACGCAGGAAGCCCAGGCTCACGGCAGGGTGGGTAGCGTCGACGACCAGCGCGTTGACGTGCTCCGCGTGGTGCGCGACAGCCTTGAATGCACGGCCGAGCACGTGCGGCGAGTAGTCGCCCATCAGGTACTGCAGCCGCCGGTAGTAGTCCCTGCCGTGCACAGCGGACAGCGCCGCAAACTCGTCAAGCCAGGTACGAGCCTGATTGCCATTGCCGACACCGAGTTCCAGGACATACAGCTCGCCGGGCAGCGCGCCCCTGGCGTCCAGGTCATCCCAGACCTTGAAAAGCTCAAGGATCAGCTCCCGGGCAGCCGCAACGTTGCGGGCGTCGCTCTCGCCGCCGGGCAGGGCCTGTTCGTACTCGCGGCCCGTTGCCTGTTCCCACAGCGAGAGGGCCTGCCAGTACAGCGCGTTGAACTGCCAGATGCAGCTGTGCGCGCCGGTGACCCACGGCTCGAGCGGCACTTTGCTGGATGCCGCCGGGTTCGCGTGCTCGGCAAGCAACTCGCTGATCACCGCCGAGATGTCGACATCCGCGCATCGGCGCAGATCCAGCGCGATCTCCAGGGCGGCTTCGTCTGGCTGGTGCCCGGCCGCGTCAGTTGCGTCGTAGCCGGAAGCATCCTGGCCAGCGGCAGGCGGCCACGGCGCGGCCAGGACCGGGCGGAAGTCGGCCACTTCACGGAAATTCGCGCGGTACTGGATCCAGTCACAGACCACGCTGACGCGGGACAGGTCGATGGAGTCTGCGCAGAGCGTGTCGACAACGGGCGCCAGGAGCGCCATCACGTTGACACCGTCGCTGCCGCGCAGCCTGCTCACAGGACGCACATCAACGTGCATGCCGGGCACCTTCCTGAGCGCTGGCAGGTGGGCTCCCAGCTGCATGGCGGTCATTCTCCTGAGCGGCAGGGACAGCGGCGAGCGTCGCGGGTACCAGGCCGGCCTGACTGAGGATCTCCGGAATGCGGTGCTCGTTACCCACCGCCATGACGTGCACGCCGGCCAGCCCGGGTAGCTGCCGAAGCTGGGTAATCGTCTCAGCGCAGAGCTTGATGCCCTCGTCGGCTGTCCGGTCAAGCGGGACAGCTAGTAGCCTGCGGGCGACGTCGGCCGGGACGTGCACGCCGGGCACTCCAGCCTGCAAGTGGTGCAGCGCGCGCACCGACATGATCGGGCCAACGCCGGCCAGTATGTGGCATCGCTCAACCAGCCCGAGGTCACGGACCTGCCTCATCCAGCGGCCGAACGCGACGAGGTCGAACACATACTGCGTCTGGACGAACTGCGCGCCCGCGGCGACCTTCTTGCCCAGCCGCGCCGCGCGGAAGTCCACCGGCGGCGCTGACGGATTCTCGACCGCGCCAAGAAACCAGCACGGCGAGGGATTCAGGGCTCGCCCGGATAGCAGCCGCCCTTCATCACGCATGGTTCGCGCGGCCCACAGCAACTGAACGCTGTCCAGGTCGAAAACCGGCTTGGCGTCGGGGTGGTCGCCGAACCGTGGGTGATCTCCCGTCATGATCAGGACGTTCGGTATGCCCATCGCGGCAGCCGCAAGCAGCTCGGATTGAAGCGCGATGCGGTTCCGGTCCCTGCAGGTCAGCTGCATGATCGGGTCAACCCCGATGGCTAGCGCCAGCAGGCTGCCCGCCCAGCTGGCCAGCCGCACCACGGCGCTCTGGTTGTCCGTGATGTTGACTGCGGCTACCCAGTCTCGCAGCGGTGCTACCTTGCGCTGAATCGCGCCAGCATCGGCACTACGGGGCGGGCCTATCTCGGCCGTCACCGCGAACGTCCCGCTGGCCAGCGCCGACTCAAACCTGCCAGGCAAGCGCTCGGCCTGGGGCGCTGCTCCGCTAGCCATGCCCGGCACGGTCAGCGCACAGGTCTTCGTCCCTGCCCTGCCAGTAATTGAGCCAGGAACTCTGGCCCCAGCGCCGATTGTCGATCGGCCGTTGCAGGCGCAGCAGGTCAGCGCACGTTCCCTCGGACTCCGCGCGTTCATAGGCGACCAGCCAGACACATCGAGTGTCCGGGTACACCTCGCAGGATCCGTCCTGGCCGACGCCGCCGCACGGACCATTCCTCAGTTGCTTGGGGCAGGTCATCGGACAGGTATACGCGGTCAACGGAATTGAGCACTGGCCGCACATCCGGCAGCCGAACATCGCGTGCTTGACGCGCTCCTCGCCGGCGGTGAACACGCGGCCCAGCCTCCGCCTGGATTCCAGCCAGGATGCCAGCCTGCGATACCCCGTGTTCGGCTCGAGCAGGCGGTGCAGCAGGTACATCGAATGCGCCGGGACGCGGGGGCGGACCGGCCTTGGCGGCGCCGAGCTCGATCGGCCGGCCTGGCCGGTCGGCGGGTCGGCTCGCTCGCTCACCGGCGCTCCTTCCGCAGCGGATGGCTGCCAGAATGCTCGGGCCCGCGGACCCAGATCAACATCGGCTGCCACAACGTCGCTCGCGTTGCGTTGTGGCCGGCTGACAACGCCGCGAACGTACCAGTGCTCAGCTCAGGCAAGCGCGCTGAGCAGCAACTCCACACCGACAGGATCAGCGCCAGGAAGAGCGAGCACCGCGCCCTGGATCAGCGGACGAGCCTGCGCGAGCAGGTCGGCGGCCATCTCGATCCCGGTCCGCGCCGCCTTCGGCCCGGCCGCCTCTATCGCCCGCAGCGCATGCGCCGGGATGCAGATATCGGGAACCTCGTGCGCGAGGTAGTCGGCCTCCTCGAAGCTCCGCAATGGCGCGACCGAGATGAGTATCGGCACTTCCTGCTGCGCCAGCGCTGTCACCATGCGCCGGAGTCGGCCCAGCTCGTAGACAGGACGACTGATCAGGAACCTCGCCCCTGCCTCGATCTTGCTCGCGGTCCTGGCTATCTCCGCGTCGAGGTCTGCCGCACTCGCGTTGAACCTCGCGCCGGCCAGGAAGGA
>Ga0187783_10004215_pt1 | contig 10648 bp, 7 predicted proteins | sample 1015_SJ02_MP02_2_FD_132471 | JGI IMG/M metagenome (GOLD analysis project Ga0187783, IMG submission 132471) | Tropical peat soil microbial communities from peatlands in Department of Meta, Colombia - 1015_SJ02_MP02_20_MG | ecosystem: Environmental > Terrestrial > Soil > Wetlands > Peat | place...
ATCTATTCCGATGGCCGCCGCGGCGTCCTCGTCATCACCGATTGCCTCCAGCGCCTGGCGACCGACACCACGATCGATCGCGCACCACACCGCCAGCCCGAAGACCCACAACGCGAGGGCGACCGCGTAGAAATACCGTTTGTCTGGCAATTGCAACGCGTACCAGGAGTAACCGACTGCCTTCTGGGTCATTCCGAGCGAGCCGCCCGTGACGTCCCGGGCTGCCACGATCGTCAGCATCACGACCTGGCTGAGCGCCAACGTGACCAACGCGAAATAATGACCCACCACCTTGAGGCGGAAGCACGGATAGCCGATCGCCAGCGCGAGCAGCACGGCAACGAGCACTCCGGCCGGAATACCGAGCCAGGGCGTCAGCCCGGCATAATTCCATAGCAGGGCCGGCACGTAGGCACCGACCCCCATGAAGGCTCCGTGGCCAAGCGATACAAAGCCGAAACGTCCCATCAGCGACCAGGCCGTATAGACGAACCCCCACAACAGGATTTGGATCACAAGGTGCAGAAAGTAGATCGGCATGACAAACGGCAGGGCGGCGAGAATGACGGCGCCCAGGCATCCCGCTGCGAGCCGGATGTTCATCGCGAGAAAAGCCCCCGAGGACGAATGAACATCAGTGCGATAAACAATACGAAGGCCAGAACGTAGGACAGCTCCGTCGAAGAATAGTACCCGCCAATCGCGATGATCTGGCTGATGACGAAGGCGGCGATGAAGCCACCCAACATGTTGCCCAGTCCGCCCAGCACGCAGATGATGAAGATCAGCGGGCCGAAGGTGTCACCAATGAATGGATGAACGTCATACTGCAGCACGAGGAGCGAGGCGCCCAGCCCGGCGAGCGCCCCACCTATGGCGGAGGTGACCAGATAGATCCGCTGAGGATCGACGCCCATGAGCCCCATCACCTCTCGGTCCTGGGCGATCGCGCGGATCGCAGTTCCAAGATAGGTGCGCTTTAGAAACATATACAGCGCGACCGCCCCCAGCAGAGCTACCCCGAAAGCCAGCAGACGGGCAAAACTGATGAAAATTCCGCCGAGCGCGATTACCGGCAGCCGCACGCCGATATTGCGAAAGTCGGTTCCAAACAAAAGCGTGGCGAAGCTTTGTAGGAAATACAACAGGCCACCAGTGGCCAGCAGCTGATTGATCGGCGCCGAATCGAGGATCGGCGATATGATCAAGACATGCACCAGCACGCCGAGCATGGCGACCGCGAAAATCGCCGCCAGGCAAGCCGCCGGCAACGGCCAGGCGTAATAGACATGCAGCCAATACACCGTATACATGCCACACATGACCAGGTCCGCGTAGGCGATCCAGACCACGTCGATGACTCCGAAAATGAGGTTCAAGCCCAACGCCAGCAGCGCCAGGACACCGCCCAGCAGCACCCCGTTGATCATGGCCTCGAACAGATAGATGTCCATAACCTACAGCCCCATGTAGGCTTGGCGAATGACTGGATTACGCTTAAAGTCGACCGCACTTCCAGAGAACCGAATGCTGCCCACCTCGATCAGATACGCGCGATCAACCAGCTCAAGAACCTGCTGAATGTTCTGCTCCACGATCAGTACGGTAAATCCTTCGGCACGGATGCGACGGACCAGATCGAAAACCTGCTCAACCACAATAGGCGCAAGACCTGCCGATGGTTCGTCCATAAGCAGCAGCTTCGGTCCCGACATCAATGCGCGGCCGATCGCACACATCTGCTGCTCGCCACCGGACAAAGTACCGGCCGGCTGGCTTCGGCGCTCCTTGAGTTGAGGAAACAAACTGTAGACGAAGTGCAGCCGCTCGGCGAAATGCCGTCTTGCCCGCGGAATGAAGGCACCGATGCGAAGGTTATCCTCCACGCTCAAACGCCCAAACAGTCGACGGTTTTCCGGGACATGAGCGATCCCCTCCCCGACGATCCGATGCGCCGGCCATCCGACCAGCGATTGTCCGCCAAGCGTCAATTGGCCGGCGTGCGGACGCAGCAGGCCGGAGATCACTCGCAGCAACGTCGTCTTGCCGGCGCCATTGGGACCGATGACGCCCACCGCCTCCCCGGCCCTCACGTCGAGCGAGACATCAAACAATACCTGGAAAGTGTCATAACCGGCGGACAAAGCAGCGAGCGACAGCATGGGGCTCAATTCCGGCGTCGACCAAGATAAACTTCGATTACATGCTCATCGTGCACCGCATCAGTGGCGCGACCTTCGAAAATCTTCTCGCCGTGGTCCAACACGATGACCCGATCGACGACGCGCATCAGCAGCCCCATGATGTGCTCGACCCAGATGATGGTAAGGCCCATGCGAGCGCGAATACCCTGGAAAAGATCGACGGCACGCTCCATTTCGGCGTGGTCCAGACCGCCGAGACTTTCGTCCGCCAGCAGCAATCTGGGCCGGGTCGCCAGCGCACGCGCGAGCTCGAGTTTCTTGAGTGCCGCGGCGCCGAGCCCCTCAACCCGTGCACCGGCGGGCAGGCCGACGAGATCCAGCGTCTCTTCGGCGGCTCGGCGGGCCGCCTCGCGCGTCGTTGTCCCCGGCTGGCCGTAGTAGGCCGCAAGCGCCACGTTCTCCATCACCGAGAGCCTGCGGAACGGACGCGGGACTTGAAATGTCCGCGCAATGCCCTCACGGCAGACCTGATGGGCGCCAAGTCCAGCGATCTCGATCCCGCCGAAACGGATCGATCCCTCACTTGGGCGCAGATTGCCGGCGATCAGATTGAAGGTCGTGCTTTTGCCGGAACCGTTCGGGCCGATCAGGCCGAGGATCTCGCCCTCGCGAACGTTGAAGGACACTTGATTAACGGCCAGGAATCCACCGAACCGTTTGGACAGCCCCAAGACCGCCAGCATCGCTCAGCGCATGGCGTAGATCGACGAAGCCGGAAGCGGCAACACCGGGTCCTGGGTTTTGATGTTGTCAGGCCATACCACCGCGATGTGCTCGCCGGCGAATTGCATGACGACCGGCGTGGAGCGTTCATTCTGGCCGGCGAGCGGCTGTCCAGGTGGATAGAATTTGACGCCGTAGCCCTGAATCGTTCCACCCGGTGGAATGTCGATATCGAGGGCAGCCCGGCGTACGGCTTCCGCGTCGAACCCGCCATATTTCTGCTTGGCGATGGGCAGAACGTGATTGAGCAGGATCCAGGTCTGATTGAATCCCATCGACACATGCGGCGGGACATCGGTGACTTTGGTCTTGGCGCGATAGCGTTCCACCATGATCTGGATAAGCTGCCCGAGACCGGGCGCCAACGTTTCTGGCTTGAGCAGCTGGGCCGGCACCGGGTCAATATTGCAAAAATCGTCAATGTCCGCCCCAAAGGTCGCCCGCAGCTTGTCAAGTTGACTGTATCCGGCGCCGTTGCCGATGAGCATCTTGAAGCGCAGCCCGGCCTCGCGCGCCTGTCGCAGGAACAAGGTAATGTCGGGATTGTACCCGACGTGCGAGATGACGTCGGCCTGCGACCGCTTGAGCTTGGTGACCAGCGAAGAGAGATCGGGGGCGCTCGCCGAATAGGCGTCCCGCATCGTCACCTGCAATCCGCGTTCCTTGCAGAAGCGCTCGCTGGCCTCACCGACACCCACCCCGTACGGGCCATCCTCGTGAATGATGGCTATCTTGACATCCTTGGGGTCGACGCCGAGCTTGGCTTTGGCATTCTCGGCCAGGAAGCCTGCAGCGGCCTGACCGTACTGATCCGAATGGATCTGGGCACGAAACACGTAGGTCAGCTTGCGGTCCTTGAAAACCGAGGTCGCGACCGCCGTCGTGATCCATAAGATCTTTTTCTGTTCTTCAAGCTTGGCGGCAAGCGGCACGGCATGGGCGCTCGAATAGACGCCGAGCACGATTTCCACCTTTTCCTGATTGATTAGCCGCTCCACCTCATTGATGGCGGCATCGGCTTTGCTTTGCGAATCGCCGGCGATCGGCTCGACCTTGTGGCTACCGGCAACGCCGCCGCGCTCGTTGATCAAATCGATGGCAATCTGCGCACCGATCGAGGAGGCAACCGAGCCGGCGGCCGCGAATGGACCTGACAGATCATAAAGTACACCGATCCGAATCGGCGTCTCCTGCTCGGCGCCAGCCGACCTCGCACCGAGGCCCAGCGTCGCAATGCCGGCAGTCGATTGCTTGAGAAATGTCCTGCGCGATGTCGGCATCTGATCCTCCCTGGCAGTCTGCCGGCTCTGTTGGCCGGTTCGGAGCGACGAGCGCAAAGGTCTGGACAGTATTTGGCCGGCGCGCATCGAAGTCAACGCGTCGCCGGCCGATCGCATCGGCACCCGACTACAACTGGCTTGGTGACTGTTCACGCCCCGATCAGAGCGAAGCGCGAGGCTGCGAGGATCGGATCAACGCGCGAGCCAGCCGCCGTCGACCACCAGAATGGTGCCGTGGCAATAGTCGGCGGCGCGGGAAGCGAGGAACACCGCGGCCCCCGCAATGTCGTCTGGCTGTCCCCAGCGTCCGGCTGGAATCCGCGCCAGAATGGCCTCGTTGCGCGCGGCATCGGCCCACAACGGCTCGGTGGCATCAGTCACGCAATAGCCGGGAGCAATCGCGTTGACGTTGATCCCCTTCGGGGCCCATTCGCAGGCCAGCAGCCGGGTCAAGCCGGCAACCCCGGCTTTTGCAGCCGCATAGGATGGAACACGGATGCCGCCCTGAAAGGATAGCACCGAGGCGATGTTGATGATCTTCGCGCTGCTGCCCTGCGCCACAACCCGCCTGGCAAAGGCCTGAGACAGAAAGAAAACCGCCTTCAGATCCAGATTGATCACCTCGTCCCAGTCGCGTTCAGAAAAATTCAATGGATCATCGCGTCGGATGACACCAGCGTTGTTGACCAGGACATCGACCGCGCCACCCCAGGAAGCTGCAGCCTCAATAATGTGTTCGAATGGCTCGATTGCCGACAGATCGGCCATGACGGCAGAAAACGCACCACCACTGTCCTCGATCTGTTGACGCGTAAGTTCCATCGACGAGCGACTAACGCCGACAATGCGGGCGCCCGCCGTCGCGAGGGCCCTGGCGATCGCCTGGCCGATCCCCGTACTAGCGCCGGTGACGATCGCGACCTTTCCTTCAAGATCAAAGATATTGCTCATATCTCACGGTGGCTGAAGCCACGCCGGGCGGCACGATCGCGTCCGAATCCCAGCGGGGGGCGTCACCCAATGACAGCCCTGCCTCAACGTCTCAGCGAAACTTTGCATTATGTGGCGGAGCCATTCAAGTCCGGCTGGGCCATCAATTTAACACCCAAATTGATGATGAGACGAGTTCGCGCTCCAGCCATTGAGCCGGCGACACGCTCTTGTCCTGGTCATTCGAAACGGCGAGCCAGCTGCGGCAGTGACAATCGCAACGCGCAGGGTGCCAAATACAGATCCGGCCGATCCCGTCAGGACCGGCCGGCAGGACTTCATGCGTTTCGCAGGGAATTTAGAAGGCGTGCCAGGTGACACCGGCAAGCCAGGTGCTCTCGATCGCGAACGGCACCTCCGTATGGTCGGCGCCGAACTTGTTGTACCAGTACCGGTAGCCGACCCACGTATCGATCCAGTTCGGTCGGTTGGCAAATACCTGCCCGGCATCGAGAGTGAGGTGATTTTCGGTCAGAATTTCGGTCTTGGTTTCGTCTCCAAACCCATCCGTTCCCTTCGGCCCGTGGACCACGGTGAACCCATTGATTTTCAGCGGCACGCTCGCCGGCAGGAAGCCGAGCGGCAACGAATAAACGCCCTCGAGGTCCCAGGTGGGCTTGAACGTCACGCTGTTGCCGAAGCCGGCAGGAAACGTCGCCGTCGTCGAGATCGGGAATAGGCCTTCGTGATTCCACTCCTGATAGATCATCGGCGCGAAGTTGAAGAATCCCTTGTACGGCAGCGCGAATGAGAAGTTCAAACCGCCAACAATGTCTTTTTTCTCAGGCGCGAAGGCGTTGTTTTCCGTGTTGGCATCAGCACCGAATTCAAACGACACATCCGTGAGTGGACCAGCGCTGAAGGCCTTGGTGTTGAAGATTTCGTTGAAGCCCAACGTGCTTCGGAACAGCCCATAGACCTCGACGGCGCCCAGGCAGCCCTGCCCGGTCACGCACGGCGATACCGGATCCTTGCTGGTTGACTGAAGCCCCTGGATGTCGAAGAAGTTCGTGCCGTACTTCCACACATCGAAGTGGGTGTATTCCAGCACGTCTTTCGGAGTGGTGTTGACCCCGGGATCGGTCGCCGTGAAGGCGTGGTAATAGGTGAACGCGTTGTCGTTGACGATGAAGAACGGCACCGCCGACGGTGCAGCCTTCAGCGGCATGCTCGACGACGCCGACGCGACCGGCGTGTCGTTGATGGCATGCCAGGTGATGCCGGCAAGCCAGGTGCTCTCGATCGCGAACGGCACCTCCGTATGGTCGGCACCGAACTTGTTGTACCAGTAGCGGTAGCCGACCCACCAATCGATCCAGTTCGGACGGTTGGCAAACACCTGCCCGGCGTCGAGGGTGAGGTGATTTTCGCTTAGGACTTCGGTCTTGGTTTCGTCGCCGAAGCCATCGCTTCCTTTCGGCCCATGGACAACCGTGAAGCCATTGATTTTCAGCGGCACGCTCGGCGGCAGGAACCCGAGCGGCATCGAATAAACAGCCTCAACATCCCAGGTGGGCTTGAAGGTTACACTGTTGCCAAGGCCCGCCGGGAACGATCCCGGTGCACCGAGGATCGGGAATAGGCCTTCGTGGTTCCATTCCTGATAGACCATGGGCGAGAGGTTGAGGAAGCCCTTATACGGCAGCGCGAACGAGAAATTCAGACCGCCCACGACATCCTTTTTCTCAGGCGCGAAGGCGTTGTTTTCCGTGTTGGCGTCAGCGCCGAATTCAAACGAAACGTCCGTCAGTGGACCGGCACTGAAGGCTTTGGTGTTGAAGATTTCGTTGAACCCGAGCGTGCTTCGGAACAGCCCGTAGACCTCGACGGCGCCGAGGCATCCCTGGCCGGTCACGCAAGGCGACACCGGATCCTTGCTAGTCGATTGGAGCCCTTGAATGTCCAGGAAATTCGTACCGTACTTCCACACATCGAAATGAGTGAACTCCAGCACGTCCTTCGGAGTGGTGTTGACCCCGGGGTCGGTCGCGGTGAAGGCGTGGTAATAGGTGAATGCGGTATCATTCACGATGAAGAAAGACGGGACCGTCGGCTGCGGCGGTGGCGGGGGCGCGGTTAGATCAGCCGCGAAGGCCGTCCCCAGTGCTGCCGTCGACAGCAAGCTGCTTACAATCAGGCGCGTTATCTTCATTGGAAGTCCCCCAACCCGACGACCCCTCTCGTCTTATGGAACCATCACAAGAATCATACTTGTCATAAAGCCTCAATAGTTTGCACGAATTCGCGCCGCTCGCCCAGCCACCGGACGCCCAACATGATTTGCCCACCATCTAATCAAATCTGGACTCAAAAACCCTTATTTTGCTGGTGTTTTGCGCGACCTCAGTGACAAATTGCCTATTTGATAATCGCCAAGTCCTCGACCGTGCTGTTTGGAAATTATCCGGTTGTTGTATTCGGGCAACATTTTTTCCACCGCCGCCGGGGGCTTTACGGCCTGATCGACGACGCCAAAGGTGCTGCTTGATCGCAAACGCCTATTAGGTCGGCAGATTCGCCAAGCCGGGTTGCGCCGCGGTCGCCGGCCTCGCCGCGTCAGATCTCCGGGCGCGGAGGAATAACGCCGCGGTTCGGTCGAAAACCGGCCCCAGCCCGTCGACGAGAGGCCTCCACCGGATGCGCGGCCGAACGCGCAAGGATTGGCGGTGGCCGGTCCACCAACGCCCACGCTGGAGACGTCCCGACTGAACCCTCCATTGCTGCAGCGGACCGAGGTGCCGTCACGGACCATGGTCGTGCCGCGATCCCGCTCTGACTGATTTTCCATTACGCCCCTGGCGCCGAATCAATCACTGACGCGCGAGCGCGCCGGCCGAACGCAACGGATGATCTTTGAGCGTCGAGTTGGGCGTCACAATGGCATGGAATCGATCAAGTGCACACACACGCTGTCGCATGTCTTAATAGGAGGTGCCTGCGAGCGCGATCACGTCGACGTCTCGACGGTTGGCATCAATCGTGCATTACATACATTCTTGAGTGTTTGACCCGTCTTCGAATGACCGGCCAGCCTTTACAGTCGACATGGACCTGAACACAATCTCGGAAATCGCCAGGCCAAGCCAGCGCGATGAGATCGGCGCTTGGATGCCTGGAGATGCATTTCTGGCGGGCGGTACCTGGCTGTTCTCCGAGCCGCAGCTGAGGCTCAGCCGTCTGATCGATCTCACGGGACTCGCATGGCCTCCGGTCGCTGCGAGGGGACCCGCGCTGCACATTTCCGCGACCTGCACGCTCGCGCAGCTTGACGCCTTCCCGCTGCCGAGGACGTGGCTTGCGGCACCCTTGATCAATCAATGTTGCCGGTCACTTTATGGTTCGTTCAAGATCTGGAACGTCGCGACCGTTGGTGGCAACATATGCATGGCGTTGCCGGCCGGTCCGATGATATCGCTGACGACGGCTCTTGATGGTGTCTGCACAATTTGGACTCCGAATGGAGCCGAGCGTCACGCCGCTGCCACCGACATCGTCGTCGGTCCGCAGCAGAACAGTCTGCGGCCAGGTGAGATCCTGCACTCGATCGTTCTCCCCGAAGAGGCGCTAACGCGTCGAACCGCGTTTCGCCAAATCTCATTGACGCCACACGGACGATCCGCCGCGCTGCTGATCGGCACGCTTTCGCGCGATGGTGCATTTGGGCTGACCATCACCGCCTCCACTCGCCACCCGATCAAACTTTCATTTCCCAGCATGCCGCCAGCGCGCGGCCTCCACGACCAGATCGAAGCCGAGCTGCCGAGCTCTATCTATTACGACGACGTGCACGGCGCGCCCGCCTGGCGTCGCCAAATGACCTTACGGTTTGCTGACGAGATCCATCGCGAATTGAGCGAACGGTGCGCATGAAGGTCTCGATCAACGGACAATACGCCACGCTCGAGCCACGCGTCGGTCAGTGCCTGCGCACATTTCTGCGTGATGCAGGCTGGTTCGGAGTGAAGAAGGGTTGCGATGCCGGTGATTGCGGCGCCTGCACGGTGCTGCTCGATGGCGAGCCCATCCACAGTTGTCTGCTGCCCGCCTATCGGGCGGACGGTCGCGAGGTGACCACCGTCGAGGGGCTCGCCCGGAGCGGCAGGCTTGGCCCCATTCAGCAGGCGCTGTTGCAAGCCCAGGGGTTTCAATGTGGGTTCTGCACGCCCGGCATGAGTATCACCCTCGCAAGTCTGAACCAGGCGCAGCGCGGCGATCTCGGCCAGGCGATGAAAGGAAACCTGTGCCGGTGCACGGGTTATCGAGCGATCGAAGACGCCCTTAGTGGCGTCGTTGATGTCGAAGCGATCGGCAACGCGAGCCTGATCGGTCGCAACGTCCCGACGCCGGCCGGGCTCGGTGTCGTCACCGGCAGCGCCCGCTATACGTTCGACACTACCATGCCAGGCCTGCTTCACCTCAAGCTGGCGCGTTCACCCCATCCGCACGCGCGCATTCTTTCGATCGATAACAGCGACGCGTTGAAGGTGCCAGGCGTTCGCGCGGTGCTGACCTACCAGGACGCACCCTCGCGTCTCTTCTCCACGGCACGCCACGAGCAGGTGACCACCGATCCCGACGATACGCGGGTGTTCGACAACGTGGTTCGCTTCATCGGCCAACGGGTTGCGGCCGTGGTGGCCGATACCGAGGCGGCCGCCGAGGAGGGATGCCGCAAGCTGAACGTGGCCTACGATATTCTCAAGCCCGTTATCGATCCCGAGGCGGCGATGCGTCCCGGCGCGCCGCTCCTGCACGGCGACAAAGGTCCCGACACGCGGATCGCCAACGCGGCCGCCAACATCGTGGCCGAGGTTCACACCCATGTCGGGGATGTTGAAGCGGGATTTCGCGACGCCGACTTGATTTATGAAGGGACCTACGAGACGCCGCGCGTGCAGCACGCGATGCTCGAAACAGTCGGCGCCATCGCTTGGATCGACGCTGACGAGAGATTGAACATTCGGTCGAGTACGCAGGTGCCGTTTCTGACCAGACGGATCCTTTGCGACATTTTTGAACTGCCGTCCGACAAGGTGCGGGTGTTCTGCGAGCGGGTCGGGGGTGGATTTGGTGGCAAGCAGGAAATGCTGACGGAGGATGTGGTCGCGTTGGCCGCCTTGCGGCTTCGCAGGCCCGTCAAGCTGGAATTCACGCGCGAAGAGCAGTTCATTGCGACATCGACGCGCCATCCGATGCGCGTCACCGTCAAAGCGGGCGCCAAAAAGGACGGCACGCTCACCGCACTTCAGCTTCACGTCTTGTCCAACACGGGGGCTTACGGAAATCATGGTCCCCCGGTGCTGTTCCACGCGTGCGGGGAGTGCATCGGGGTCTATCGCTGCCCCAACAAGAAGATCGACGGGTATGCGGTCTACACGAACTCCCTGCCGAGCGGGGCATTTCGTGGCTACGGCTTGCCGCAGACCAATTTTGCGGTCGAGCAGGCTATCG
>Ga0187783_10004216_pt1 | contig 10648 bp, 10 predicted proteins | sample 1015_SJ02_MP02_2_FD_132471 | JGI IMG/M metagenome (GOLD analysis project Ga0187783, IMG submission 132471) | Tropical peat soil microbial communities from peatlands in Department of Meta, Colombia - 1015_SJ02_MP02_20_MG | ecosystem: Environmental > Terrestrial > Soil > Wetlands > Peat | place...
AGTGGGCTTGTCCCCGTGGCCGTGCAAGGCTCGCCCCATCGCCACGGTGGAAATCGCATGTTTGAAGATCAACTGTTCTTGATTGTTGGTCTCCAATACCACCGAATACTTGTCGAACGAGCGAATACGCCCGGTCAATTTAACGCCGCTCATCAGGTAAATGGTGATATTCGTCTTTTCTTTGCGGGCGGTGTTAAGGAAGGAGTCCTGAATGTTTTGCGCCGGCTTAATCTCCATCGCCGACCTCCTTAGCTCCGGTTTCGAAGGAGCTGCCGCGATCGTCCAGCCGTGCGGGCGCGGGAAGAGCCTTCGAGTGCCTGAGCCCCCACCGCGTCCGAACTCCATCGAACCCGATGCAACAACCGTACAATACGGTGTTACGGGCGAGTTTTCAAGAGAATGGGCAAAGCCCGATCGAGCGCCATTTCTGCTCGAGATTCCCGCCGGTTGACACAAAGGGCCTAAAGTGCAAACATTCCCGCCGAAGAACCCCTAACGCATGGTTTCCCAGTTGCAGGGTTTTTCCGCGGCAGGAGTCCACCTTGCCGTGCGCCCAAGGCTGTCTATCCGGTTTGAAACGTTCGCCTTTGGGAGGGAGAGATGCAATCGATTGCCTCAGGAGCTTTGTGGGTGATGCCCACCCATAGCGGCACGGAAGCACTGGCACTGATCCTGCGCTGGTTTCACTTCGTGGCCGGCATCACCTGGGTCGGGCTGCTCTATTTCTTCAATCTCGTCAACGTCCCCTTCATGAAACAGCTCGATCCCAGCGTGAAACCGAAAGTCTTTGAGTACATGACCATGCCGGCGCTGCAACTGTTTCGCTGGAGTTCGCTGCTAACCGTGTTTTTTGGCTTCTGGTACTGGGGGCAGATCCTGGTCGGCCCCGACGCATCCAGGGAAGGGAAGGGTCCCGGGGGAACAATCGGCCTGTTCTTGCTGATCTGGATTGTGGCTTGGGCGATTCTGTATTTTGTGATCGCAAAGTCGCCGAGCGGATATGTTTTGGGGCTGGTCGCCGCTGTGGTTGTGATCCTCGCGGGTTGGCTGTTTGTGACCTATACCCCCGTCGGGCAGGACGACAATCATGTGCTGTCGATCGGAGTCGGAGGCGGCATGGGAATCCTTATGTTGCTGAACGTATGGGGCATCATCTGGCGCAACAACAAGAAGATCATCCGCGGAACCCTCGCCGGCACTCCGCCGGCCAACGGCCCGACCCTGGCCCGCCAGGCCTTTCTTGCCTCGCGAATCAACCTGTTCCTCTCGGTACCCATGCTTTTCTTCATGGCGACCGCCTCCCATTACGGGATCTTGGGTAGGTAGAACGGGAGGGCCGGGTGCTCGACAGAAGATGCCGGGCCTTTTGTCTCTTGGCTTGCTGGCTGTGCCACAATGGAGCGTGCACTCTGGCGAACTTGCCCGTGGAATCGCTCTTTTTAATGATGCCCGTTTCTTTGACGCGCACGAAGTCTTGGAAGATGTCTGGCGCGCCGCCCCGGCCGACGAGAAAAGATTCTTGCAAGGATTGGTTCAGCTGGCGGTGGCATTCCACCACCATTCGACCGGCAACCGTATCGGAATGCGTTCGGTCATGGAGCGCGGCCTGAGGAATCTGGACGGTTACCCCAACGATTTCTGCGGCATCCAGCTCCTCCCCCTCAAGCATTGTCTCGAGCAATGGCGGCAGGCTCTGGACAATCGGCAGACGCCTCCCTCCTTGCCACGGATCGAGAGCTCAGGGCCCGCCTTCTCAGCCTAGGCAGCGGGAGTCCCCTTCCGGAAGCAGGGCATGGACGTGACCTACTCTGCACCGGATCAAATCGTGCATCGCGGGGAATTGGCTAACGGGGTCGTTTCTTGGAAACGGTCTTCGTGGGTTGTTCGCCCGGGGCGAGCACCCGGCGAACAATCGGGTTTTTCAACTTGTATTTCCGCTCTGTCACATTGCCGTCGTCGTCCTTCACCCGCAATACGAACACCGGTAACCTACCCTCGGGTTCGAAATCCTCTTCAGAGACGGTCACCGGAAAAACGCCGTTGAGGTTGCGCTCGTGATAGGCGGTTTCGTAGTGGTGCCTTTTCACATTCCAGGTAAAGACCCGTACTTGGTTGTAGTCGAACGGCATTCCGTCCTTGGGATCGCTGAGAGCCACCAGGTACTGGGGAATCTTCTTGTCTCCGTCGGCAACCTCCTCGAGCACAAAGAAAGCGACGATACGCTGGCCTTCGGCATATTGTGCGATCTCGAGCGGAACATCAAGATCCACCATGCGGGCGAGTACCCAACCCGTGTGCCCCTCCGGGTCTCGCAGCAGCCACCAATCCTCCACAATCGCGGCCTTCGGCGGCTCTTGGCCCGCTGGCATTGCGATCGTCCCGGGCAGAACCTTCTCCGCGGTGGCGCGCTTGAAGAGCGAAACCTTCGTTCCCTGGCTGAGTTGGAAGAGATGCTCGGTTTCGCGCCCCGGTTCGAGATGCATGTTGGTTTCGTTGCGAGTGGTTCCAGTAGCCTGCAGCCGGTCGCCTTGCTCTTGCCGAGCCAGCTTCTGGAATCCGTCGTACACCTCTTGCGAGACCAGGTACCGCTGCTCAATCCAGCCTTCTAAGCCGCTATCGGTCTTCACTCGTACAAAGCGGCGCTCGCGTTCGAGCACCTCGACGCGCTCAGCGTTTTTAACCGTTCCGGTCTTGTTGTAGAAGGCAGCCACACGGTCGCGGAGAAAGGCTTGGGGAGCAGACACGTAGTCCGTCTCCAGTACCTTCCGGTGGGTTCGACAGGCGGGAAGGAAAAACGCCGCCAGCAGGGGAAGCAGAAGCAATCGGCGGAGGTTTTTCCCCGGGATCACAAGCCAATATAACGCAGCCCGGCGGGACCGATGTTTAGTGGGATGGTATCGGCAGGGCCGTGCCGCAGCTCGCATCCGGAGAAGTGTCGGGAAAGCGAGCCGCTGCCCGCAATCCGACAGAACGGCCGCGCCGTACTGGTCTCGATCCAGCGGGTCTTAAAAATCGAAGCGATTACTGAATCACCGTCAGCCTCGCATTGGCCGTGTACGTGTTCGTGCTGCTGACATAGGTGATCGTGACAGTCGCAATCTCACCAACCGTGGCGGTAGATTGCACGGTCACAACCTCTGGCGTCTGTCCTTGGGTCACGGTGAAGTCGGAGGTGCTGCCCGTCGATGTGCTACTGATCGACCAAGTCCCGGTGGTGGTTATATCCACCGGGCTTCCACCCGAGACCGTTGCCTGAGCCGTAAACTGCGCGGTCCCACCGTTGAGATTTGCACTGGCGCTGGTGGGACTTATGGTAATTCCTGTCACATTGCTCAGTGCAACCGTGACGGAAGCAGTCCCGCTTACCGTTCCCGAGGCCCCGGTGATGGTAGCGGTGCCAGGGGAAATGCCGGTAACCAGCCCGGAGGTGTTGATGCTGGCCACGGTGGTTTCCGAGCTGCTCCACTGCACATCGCTGAGGTTTGAGGTGCTCCCGTCGTTATAGGTGCCCACGGCGCTCATCTGAACCGTACCGTTCTGGTTGATGGTCGCGGTTGGACCGACGGAAATGGACGTGAGGGTTGGATTTACGAAAAAGCCATTGCAACCCAATCCCACCGCCAGCAAAAGCAAAGCCGCCAGCGAAGCTGAGATCTTAAGTTTCTGCTTTCTATCCAGCATGTTAGGTAATTCCGGTAGGGTTTTCCGTGCCGCGGCTCGTATTCGCCGATTGTAACAGAGACAACCGCGCCCAAGGCCACACATAAGTGCTGAAATCCCTGTTACCACCTAAGAACGTAATCATCGCCGAAACTTGCGCGAATCCCTATCCCGGGGACGCAGCCAGTCACCAAGAGTGTCAATACCACCAACGCCTCGATTGCCGTCTCCTCGTTGTCCGACTGGTCTATTGGTTGGATGCAGATTGGCGCTCCGGGAATTGCGGAAAAGGGACGCTTTGAACAGTGACCAGGAGATTTTCAGCACCATCTCGCTCTACTCGAAACGTTTCAGGTCCTGCTTGGCCGGCGCAAACTCCGGGTCCAAGCTCACGGCCTGGCGTAACTCCTCTCGGGCGAGCGCTTTGTGTCCCTCCTTTTCGAGGATCAAACCAAGCCGCCAATGGGCGTTCGCCTCGCTCGGCTCGTCTCCCTCTGGCGGTTGGCTCAGGTAGAGGCGCAGGTATTTTTCTGCGCGCGTCAGTTCTTCCGCACGATTGCCGGTGTAGATGCCTTTGGCCGCCTGGTAGAAGGGTGTGAGATCGTCGGCCACGGCGCGTTCGGAACTCTCGAGCACGGAATCGAGATCCTTCCAGCGGCCCTGCTGCGCGTACAGCATGGCCAAAGCTGTGTAGGCGCCGATGCGAGAGGGATTGATCGCAATCGCCTTCCGGGCCTGTTCCTCGGCTTGCGCCAGGAAGGCTCCCCCTTTTTCGAGATAGTAGTGGGCAGCTTCCACACGCACATAGTAATTCGTGGGATCGGCGCGGATTGCCTGTTCGAACAAGGATTCCAGCCCCCCTCGGTTTTTCTCATGGGTGGCAAACTCAATCTTCATCAGATACCCGCGGACGGGGTTCACTTGCACCATCCGCTCCGCCAGCTCCGCCGCTTTCTTTTTGTCCCCGCCCACCAAGGCTGGGGCGTCCAAATGAAATTCCATGAGGTCCTCGTTGGCCTCGACGTTGTTAGGATCCAGTTCGAGCGCCAATTCGGCTTCCTTCTTGAAGCGATGCGCTAGCGAAACTTGAGCGAACATGCCCAGGCGCGCCGAGGAAAGCTTGGACCCAAGCGCATCGGCTAGGGAAGCTTGGAACTCGGCGTTCTTGCGGTCGAGCGAGACGGCCTTATCGGCATCCGCGATCGCCTCATCCCAGCTACCAAAGGCTTCCCCAACCTTCGACATCTCGCACAGAGAGCGCGCTTCGTTGGGGTTCGCTTTTAGGCGCTGCTGCAAAATGACGCGGGCTCGCTTATAGTGGCCGTCCTCAATCAGGGCCGCCGTGGACGATTCCTGAGCCTGGACGAGGGCGCCTGAAAGCGCTGCCCCAATCAGCGAGAAGGCCCATTTTTTTGGCACGGTGGAGCGAACGGCCCTCAACGGGGATCCTTGCCAGCGGGCTGCCATGAGAGTCGTGCTCGGGGAGGATGCCGCTCGCTTCGAGTTCGACATCGGATCCATCCCACTCCAACGGCGATCTCCATCGTGAAATTCTACCAGGGGTGTGCCTGCGAATAGGCAGAGGTCGCCGCCCAACGGTCGGGCGCCAACGACTGCGCGCGCCGAAGGCGAAGGATCTTCCGTCGGCACCCGGAAGAATCAGGTCTGGCAGATTCACAACCGTCGACGATTTGCGCTTGCCAAGGACGGCGCAGGATGGCAAGGCGGCCAACTATCCCACCGGGGATTCACTGGCGCTCGGCTACAATGACCACGTGGCCGATCTTGGCAAGGCTCTCATCGTCGTCGGTATCCTGATTGTCGGCCTGGGCGTCGTGCTGGCGCTAGCGGGTCGGACTCATTTGCCTCTTGGACGCTTGCCCGGTGACATCGTCTATCGGGGCAAGAACACGACATTCTATTTCCCATTGGCTACCTCCATTTTGCTCAGCCTGGCGCTCTCCGTGCTGCTCTATGTTATCGGCAAGTTTCGCCATTAGCCGCTTGACACTACCGGTCAAACCGTCGAGATCGGTCCTCGTGCTCTTGGCCGAAAAAGGATTGCTCGGGTGCACCTCGGGCTGGATCAAGGCCGGCCCGGTGAGTGCCCGCCGGAGTCTGGGGTAAACTTTCTCCGGATGACAGTTTCAGACCAGCTCGGATTCAGTTTTGGTCCCAGGGGTCGCCCCGTCTGGACGGTGCACGACTTGGTCGCCGCCGCACGCACCCATCTCGAACGGGAATATAGCGACACCTGGGTCGAAGGAGAGATCTCTAACTTCCGGGCACACGATTCGGGACACCTCTATTTCACGCTCAAGGATCAGACAGCGCAGATTCGCGTGGTCATCTTTCGATCGGCCGCACGCCTGTTGCGGTTTCGCCCTGAGAACGGCATGCAGGTAGTGGTTCGCGGGCGGGTTACCATTTACGAAGATCGGGGCGAGCTGCAGATTTCGGCGGAATACCTCGAGCCAAAGGGAGCCGGAAGCCTTCAGATCGCCTTCGAGCAGCTCAAGGCCCGGCTGGAAGCCGAAGGCCTCTTCGCCGCCAGCCGCAAGAAGCCGATTCCTACCCTGCCCCGCAGGATCGGCATTGTGACCTCACCCCAAGCCGCAGCGCTGCGCGACATTCTGCACATTCTGCGGCGGCGGCATCACGGAGCGAGTGTTCTTATCTTTCCTGCGCAGGTACAGGGAGAGACGGCGGCTCTTGAAGTCAGCGCGGGAATCCGACACTTCAACCAGGTCCGTAGTGTAGATGTAGTCATCGTAGCCCGGGGAGGAGGATCGGCGGAAGATCTGGCGGCGTTCAATCACGAAGGCCTGGCTCGCACGATTGCGTCCTCTTCGATTCCCGTCATCTCCGCCGTCGGGCATGAGACCGATTTCACCATCGTTGATTTTGTTGCCGACTTGCGTGCGCCGACGCCTTCGGCCGCGGCGGAGCTAGTCATCCGCTCGCGCCAGGAAGTCGAAGAACAACTCGAGAGCCTTCATGGCCGACTAGCCAAAGGCATTCGATACCGCCTGCTGATCGCACGTCAGAGCTTGACCGAGCTGGCGCGGCACCGGGCCTTCGCCCGATTGATGGACTTGATCCATCGACGACAGCAGCGGCTAGACGATCTGACGCACCGATTAGCGGAGGCACAGAGGAGAAGCCTTCAAAATCAACGGAGACGCTTTGAGACTCTATCGGCCGCGGTCCGCCACTATGATGTTCGCCGGGTGCTCGCCGGCATCAGAAAGGACTTAGGTGCCCAGACCACGGCGCTGCTCTCTGCCGTACGCACTCGGCTGCGAGAGCGCCGCGGGCGCATCGAGCGCATGGAGACCGCTCTTGAAGCCCTTTCCCCTCTGGCCATTCTTGCCCGCGGGTATGCCTTGGTGTTCGATGAGTCGGGAACTTTGCTCAAGGATGCGGCGCAGGTTAATCCGGGAGATAAAATCTCGGCCCGACTGGCCCAGGGAACATTGAACGCCACGGTGAACGGAAAGCAGGGCTAGCTCCACTCCCCAGCCAACGCCGCTCCGCGCAACGACAGGGAAAATGACCCTCTTGGCTGCCTGCGCCGGCCTGTCGGTTCTCGGGGAGCAAGCGGGCAATGGAGTCGATCGGGGGTCGGGCTCGAAGCGTCCTACTCGATCCCTCCCGCTTGCCTGCCGATTTTCGCCTGCTATACTTCTGAGTTTGTCACCCCAAGGCGGTGAATCCGCTTGGCCTCGGCCGGCAGCTCGGCCTCATCGGAGACTGTCATGACTACCACCACTGCGAGCCCTACCAGTATGGAGCGCGAATTCAACCCCGTCGAGGCACAGGCGGCCCGGTTCGATCTGGCCGCGCACAAGCTCAACTTAGATGAAGGCCTGTGGAAGGTGTTGCGCTACCCCAATCGCGAGATTACGGTGCACATCCCGGTTGCCATGGACAACGGAAGCCTAGACGTATTCACCGGCTTTCGTGTGCAGCATTCGATCGCCCGCGGTCCGGCCAAGGGTGGAGTGCGCTATGCCCCCGATGTCACGCTCGATGAGGTGCGCGCCCTGGCCGCCTGGATGACCTGGAAGTGCGCCGTGGTGAACATCCCGTTTGGTGGCGCCAAGGGCGGCATCATCTGCGATCCCCACAAGATGTCCATGGGCGAACTGGAGCGGTTGACCCGTCGCTACACGGCCGAACTGTTCGAGTTCATCGGCCCGGAAAAAGATGTGCCCGCGCCGGACGTAAATACCAACGAGCAGATTATGGCCTGGATGATGGATACCTATTCCATGCACATGCGCCAGACGGTTACCGCGGTGGTGACGGGTAAGCCCATCAACATTGGAGGCTCGCGAGGTCGCCGCGAAGCGACCGGCCGCGGCATCATGATCGTGTGCGATCAGGCTGCCAAAAAGCTCGGGCTTTCTCAAAAGAACGCGCGCGTGATTGTGCAGGGTTTCGGCAACGTAGGTTCCAATGCCGCTCTGCTGATGGCGGAGGCCGGCTACAAAGTGATCGGTATTCTCGAGGTGGATGGCAGCCTATATAACCGAAATGGAATTAACGTCCAGAAATTATCGGAATATCGTCAACGCAACCGAACCATTGCGGGCTTCCCCGAGGCGGAAGCGGCCGACGGCGCCGAACTGCTGGTCACCGATTGCGAAATTCTCATCCCCGCCGCCACTGAAAATCAGATCACCAGCCGCAATGCCGATCGGGTCAAGTGCAAGATCCTGGCGGAAGGCGCCAACGGTCCCACCACGGCCGCAGCCGACGAAATCCTGGCCGAAAAAGGCGTGTTCGTAATTCCTGACATCCTGTGCAATGCGGGCGGCGTGACCACGTCGTACTTTGAGTGGGTCCAGGACCGGCAGGGCTACTTCTGGAAGGAATCCCTGGTTAACGAGCAACTGGAAACCATCATGGTAGCTGCCTTTGACGATGTGATCCGCTACGCCGACGTTCACCAGGTCAACAACCGGATCGCCGCGTATATGCTGGCCATCGACCGCGTGGCCTATACCATTCGGCAGCGTGGAATCTATGCTTGAGGGAAATTCGATCCGACCGTCCCCGCTCCCCGGTCGGTAAGCAACGAACGCCCCACGCGATCGGCAAGAAGCTACTTTCTCTTCCGTTTGTTCCCCGGCACGATGGTAGCGCGCCGGAAGCAACCCACCAGGTGATCATTGACTAAGCCCATGGCTTGCATGAAGGCGTAGCAGATCGTGCTGCCGACGAAAGCGAATCCGCGCTTCCTCAGGTCCTTGCTCATGGCGTCGGACTCGGCGGTCGACGCCGGGAGATCTCGTGGGGTCCGCCACGCGTTCACCCGCGGTGCGCCGCCGACGAAGCTCCAGATGTAACGGTCAAAGGATCCGAACTCCCGCTGCAGCTTAAGAAACGCCTGCGCGTTTTCTACGGCAGAGAGGATCTTTCGCCGGTTGCGGATGATTCCCGGGTTGCGCAACAAGGCCCGGATCTTCTGTTGGTCATACGCGGCAATCCGGTGAGGATCGAAACCATCGAAGGCGGCGTGATAGTTTTGCCGTTTCTTGAGAACGATTTCCCAACTGAGACCGGCCTGGGCCCCTTCTAGGATGAGAAACTCAAACAGCGTGCGGTCCTCATGGCACGGCACACCCCACTCTTCATCGTGATAGCGAATCGAGAGTTCGGTTTGAGCCCAGCTGCAGCGACGGACCGCTCGGTTCATAAGCAGGCCAACAGTTGCCCGGGTTCTGACCCTGCTCGGTCATTCCAAGGATTTTGGATCCGAGAGGTTCTTCGGGCTCTTCTTGTCCAAGAGAGCGACCAGTGTTTGTGCGCAGGCGGGAGACTTCACTTTGCCGTCCACGATGATCTGCTTCGCGCTCAGCCTTTGACCATACAGCTTCTCGTTGGCGCTGTTATCGGAACGTAGCGTGGATCCTTCGAGCGAAACCCCGGCAAAGAGGCCTTTGTTGCGTGAATAGGAGAGAATCTCCGCGGTCATCACTATGTCCGTCGCCCCTTCCGCGGTGCGACCTTTCGGGCCGGCCGCCGCCGAGGCATCTCCACCCAACTTCACCTTGCTACTGAGCAGCGAACGGGCGCCTTGCGGATTCATAACCAGCAGGACAAAATCGGTACCTTGAACCCCGATCTGAAGACCGAAGCTGCCCCCTTCCAGGGCGTAGAGCGCCGGCGCTCCCCAGGGGCCGGTGTAATGCTCACCGCTGCGGCAAATCATTACACCCCGGCCATAGCTGGCGCCGAAGACGAAGGCGGCCTTCTTGACCGAAGGCAGGATGATTACGCACTCGGCTTTGTCGAGCAAGTCCTGGGGAATATCGTCGGGGATGTTTAGGATTTCCTTGAGCACCTGGCCTGAATCTTTGACCCGTTGTTGCTCGTGGTAGTTGTCCTCGGCCAGCGTCACGGAGGCCAAGACGCAGATCGCCAGCAGAACCAGCAGGATTTTTCTCATCGCATCTCCAAATCTGTAGTGGATGCACGTATTTTACTACTCCCGCGGACGCTACCCATTTACCCGAAGGGCACGAAAGAACTTCATCCTGTGGATTCGGGAACTCGAGTCGAATCAGGAGAATCGGGCGGGCAGAGATCGGCCGAGCCCCGACCTTGCCGCGCATGGGGTCGCGAGGTTACTGTTTACCTGCCTTTGTCTTGGCTCACCGTGCTCCTTTTGTAACTTGGCCTGCGGCAGGGCTTTCTCCTAGAGTCGAAGCAGGGAATTGATCGACTTCGGTCCTTTACGTGCATCGTATAACGTAGGGGGCTGGCTAGGCCGGGCGTAAGTCGTGAGAGGCCCAGAAGGGGACTGGAATGAAGTACACAAGGCTGTATATTTTTCTCCTTGCCGCCCTGGTGTCGCTGCCCATCCCGCCCCTGCCGGCCCAAAACTCCGTAATCCCCGCCAGTCCACTGGTTTCGGCTTCCGCAGACGACGTGCATGATCAGCTTGGGGATTCGGTTCTCACAATTAAAAAGCGCGTCG
>Ga0187783_10004217_pt1 | contig 10645 bp, 8 predicted proteins | sample 1015_SJ02_MP02_2_FD_132471 | JGI IMG/M metagenome (GOLD analysis project Ga0187783, IMG submission 132471) | Tropical peat soil microbial communities from peatlands in Department of Meta, Colombia - 1015_SJ02_MP02_20_MG | ecosystem: Environmental > Terrestrial > Soil > Wetlands > Peat | place...
CGCGCCATCTCCGTGCTGCCGCCGCCGAGCGATCCGGCCTGGCGCATCAGGAACGACACGCCGTATTCGACCCCCTCACCCGCTCTGCTGGCTTCGGGGGGGACGAGCCCAAAAGCCCCCCCGGGCCCCCCCGGGGCTTCGCCAACGACGGCGTGCGAGCCCATGACCTCCACGCCGATCTCGGCCAGCCTGGTCGCGCTCTCGCCGCTGAACAACCGCATGATCGCCGCCGCGGGCGGAGGCAGCGCCCCGGTGCGCATCCCGGTGCTGACCCGCGCTATCAGCTGCTGCTGGACACGGGAGATCGTGTGCGCCTCGGCCACGAGCTCGCGCACCCGGGGATCGTCCGACTGCCCGGACGCCTGGACGCCGGAGATGAGCGCGCCGGTCCCTGGCCCGCGGCGGGTCCGACTAAAGCCGCTGACGTAGGGCGAGCCGCCGCCGACCGCGTTGCGCTCGTGGAACAGCTGGCGGGAGGCGACCGCCCAGCCGCCGTTGACCTCGCCCACCACGTCGGATGCGGGCACCTGCACGTCGTCGAAGAACTCCTGGCAGAACTCGGTGCTCCCGCCCACCTGCTTGATCCGCTTGATCTCGATGCCCGGCTGGTGCACCTTCACCAGGAACATGGTCAGGCCGCGGTGCTTGGGCGCGTCCCAGTCCGTCCGGGTCAGGCACAGCGCCCAGTCGGCGGCGTAGGCGCCGGAACTCCAGATCTTCGAGCCGTTCAGGACGAACACGTCGCCGTCCCGCGTCGCCCTGGTGGTCGCGCCGGCCAGGTCCGACCCGCCGCGCGGCTCGGAAAGAAACTGGACCAAGATCTCGTCGCCGCGGATGACGGCCGGCAGATGCTGGCGTTTCTGCTCTTCGCTGCCCATGTCGAGGATGGTGGGCCCGCAGATCGAGAACGTGGGCGTGTTGAGCACGAGCGGCATCTCGTACCCGGCGCACTCGGCGTTGAAGGCACGCTGGTGCGCGAGCGTCAGCCCGAGGCCGCCGTACTCCCGCGGATAGCAGATGCCGGCGAACCCGCCGTCGTAGAGCATCCGCTGCAGCTCGCGAGCCCGCGGCCAGACGGCGTCGCCCAGCTGGACCATGGCCTCCAGGCTGTCGGGCTGGCCCGGGGCCAGCCGCGGCATGTTGGCCGCCAGCCAGGCCCTGGCCCGCAGCCGGAAGGACTCGACGTCCTCGATGTCGGTCACTTGCTCAGTCATAGCGCTCACACCCCGAGGATGTCGGCCAGCCGCCGACGGTGCTCGCCGGGCGTGCCGAACATCACCCGGTTCACCGTCGCCCGCCGCAGGTACAGATGGATGTCGTGCTCCCAGGTCACGCCGATGCCGCCGTGCAGCTGCACGCAGTCCTGGATGATGTCGGTCGCCCGCTGCCCGACATACGACTTCGCCACGCTGGCCAGTTCGTCGGCCTCGTCGGCCTGGCGCGCCGCGGCGTGGGCGGCGGCGCTCGTCGTGGCCTGGCACGCTTCCAGCCACAGTTTCATGTCGGCGAAACGATGCTTGAGCGCCTGGTAGGAGGCCAGCGGCCGGCCGAACGTGTAGCGGTCGAACGCCCACTGGACGGTGAACTCGAAGACCCGCTCGACCGCGCCCGCGGTCTCCGCGCACTGCAGCGCCACCGCGATCTGCACCTGCCGGTTCACCGCGGCCTCGACCGACCCGGCCGGGCGGACCAGGCCGGTGCCGGGGACCGCGACGCCGTCGAGGTCCACGCGGGCGTACCGGCGCACGAGGTCGAGGCTCTGCTCGGCCGTGACCGTCACTCCCGGTGCGGTGGCGGGCACGAGGAACTGCGCCGGGCCGTCCGGTGCCAGCGCGGTGACCAGGAAGTAGTCGGCCTGATCGCCGCTGTCGACCCGGTCCTTGACCCCGGAAAGGACGTACCCCGAGCCGTCGGGGGTGGCCTGGACGGCCGGCGCCAGCGGCGCCCAGCCGTGCCGCGGCTCGTAGGCCGCCCAGCTCGCCACCGCGTCCCCGGCCATCAGCGCCGAGATCGTCTCGGCGTGTTCGTCCGCGTTAGCGGCCTCGCTCAGCGCCGCCGCGACCACGTTGACGCCGATCAGCGGACCCGGCGACACCAGCCGCCCCATCTCCTCGGCCACGATGGCGGCGTCGACCAGGCCCTCGCCCGAGATGCTGTCGCCGCCGGCCTGCGGGCTGACCGTCATCGAGTTCCAGCCGAGCTCACTGCCGCGCCGCCACCACTCCAGCTCGAAGCCGGCCCCGCTGCCCGCCAGCTCGCGCACCCGGTCCAGCGGCATCTCCTTCTCCAGGAATTCCCTGGTCGTGGCGCGGAACAGCTTCTGGTCAGCAGAGATGTCGAAGTCCATCTGGTGATCTCCTCAGGCACGCCAATGGCCCTGCCGCGCACGCCGGCGCACGAGCGCCAGTTCGTTACTTTTACAATTGTCGCATTATCCGATGACCTGGTCAACCGGCTCGACGACCGTAACGACGCGAACGCCGATCCCCCCGGTATTTTTACCGAACGGACCGAGCTGACGCGCAGCACCCGGTCAAGTCAGCGCCATCCCGGCGCCGCCGCAACCCAAGGCCGGCCCGGCCAGCCATTCCGCCGGCCCTGCCAGCCATTCCGCCAGCCCAGGGAGAACGCCGGCGCAGTCCCGCCAGCCCCAGAAGCCCCAGAAGCCGGGCTCACCAGGTGAGGACGGCCGCCTCTTCCTCGGCTTCGTCCCCGGCCGCCTGCCGGGGGATGGCGGAAAAGCGCGCCTGACCCGGCCGCTTCCTGCGGCGTCTTGGTGGCACCTGGCCGTCCTCGGCGCCGTCAACGGGCCGCGGCGTGGGGGCGAGTTCCCACAGGCCGTCGAGCAGATCGCGCAGGACGTCGCGGCGCAGCGAGTAGTAGTAGTTGCGTCCCGCCTTGCGCGTGCTGATCAGCCCCGCATTGTGCAAGATCTTGGTGTGGTAGGAGATCGTGGGCTTCGACACCGGGAGCGTGCGCTCCAGGGTGAGGCAGGCCAGCTCGTCCACCTGTGCCATCTGCGCGATGATGCTCCACCGGATCGGATCGCTCAGTGCCCTGAAGGCTTCGGTCGGCGGTGAGTCCAGCGTTGACTTGCCACTCATGAGGTTACTCGGTCTCCCGTTTCAGGTGCGCCCGACCAGATCCTCACCCGTATGGCGCACTTTGCAGAGAACTTCGAGAACTATCATACAGCCAAGAAAACAGTGCACCACGGTACTGACAACAAGTCACACAGAGTTAACAAGACCGCCCGTGGCGCGTTACGCCGGCGGCCGAACCCGAAAGCCTCCAGGCCCCCGGCTCAGACGGTCTTGGCCGGGGCGGGCACCTCCTCGGTGCCGCGCACGATCGCGAAGACGTGCTCGTCCTGGGCCAGCATCGCTGAGTCCCCGCTGATGACGATGCGCCCCCGCTCCATGACGTAGCAGCGGTTGGAATTGGCCAGCGCGCGCGGCACGCTCTGCTCGACCAGCAGGATGGCCAGGCCCTGCTCGCGAAGCCGCCCGATCGCCTCGTAGATGGCCCTGACCACGAGCGGGGCCAGGCCCGAGGTGGGCTCGTCCATCATCAGAACCCTGGGCTCGGCCATCAGCGCCTGGCCGATGGCGACCATCTGCTGCTCGCCGCCGGAAAGGAAGCCCGCGTTGCGTGACGCGTAGGTCCGCAGGATGGGGAACAGGTCATAGACGTTCTCCATGGTGGACGCGACCGCCTTGCGCCCCGCCCGGCGGCGGGTGTACGCGCCGAGGCGCAGGTTCTCCTCGACGGTCAGGCTCGCGAAGATCCGGTGGCCTTCCGGGACGTGGGACAGCCCCGCGTCGACGATCTGGCGGGGGCTTGACCGGGAGACATCCGCGCCGCCCAGCTTCACGGTGCCGGGGAAGCGGCCGTAACGAAGGCCCGCGATTGCCAGCAGGCTGGTGGTCTTGCCCGCGCCGTTGCGGCCGATGAGGGCCACCGTCTCGGCCTCGCCGACCTGCAGCGAGATGCCGTCCACGGCCTTGAGCGAGCCGTAGCCGGCGTTCAGGTCAGACACGACAAGCAGGGGGTCGCCAGTGCTCATGACGGTGTCTCCAGTGGCTCGTCGATACCCAGGAACACGCTGGCGACGGCTGCGTCGGCACGCAGTTCCGCCGGAGTGCCCTGGAACAGGCGCTTGCCTTGGTGCAGGCAGGTCACGGTGTCGGCGATGGACAGGACCATCGGCACGTTGTGCTCGATCAGCAGGACGCCGACGCCGGACCGCGCCAGGTTCTGGCATACCTCGGTGAGGAGCTCGAGCTCGGTCGGGCTCAGGCCCGCGGCCGGCTCGTCGAGCAGGATGAAACTTGGCCGCAGGGCGATGGCCCGGGCCAGCTCGACCAGCCGGCGTGTGCCGTGCGGGAGAGCGTTGGCCTCCTGCGCCAGGATGTGCTGCAGGCCGAGCGCCTCCAGTACCACGAGGGCCTCGTCGCGTGCCTGGCGGTTGACGCGGATCCCGCGGGGCAGGCGCAGCACGGACTCCACGCCGAGGCAGCGCACGCGCAGCTCGACGGCAGGGACGACGTTCTCCACGGCAGTCTGGCGGAGCATCAGCTTTGGGCTCTGGAATGTCCGGGCCACCCCGGCGCGCGCCACCGCGTAGGGCGGGCGGTTGTCCAGCCGGTGGGAGCCGATCCTGATCTCGCCGGCGTCGAGGGAGTAGAACCGGGAGATCAGGTTGAGCAAGGTGGTCTTGCCCGACCCGTTCGAGCCGATGAGTCCGTGGATCTGGCCCCGGTTGACGGTCAGGTCAACGTCGTCGACCGCGGTCACCCCGCCGAAGCTGCGCCGTGCCCCCTCGACGATCAGCGGGCTCGCGTCGTCGGCGCCGATCACGGGCGGCCATGCGGGCAGCCGCGCGGGACCGGCGCCCCGGGGCGGGCCCGCGGCGGGGGCGGTGCTGCCGTTCGCCGCCAGGACGGCCGGAGAGGCGGGCGGGGGCGCGGTGCTGCCGCTCGCGGCGGCCCCGCCGAAGGCCGCCCGGCCCGGCCGGGTACCTGGCATCCGCGCCGGATTGATGCCGAGCCGGTCGCCCACCACGCTGAGCCTGGCCAGCAGCCCGTTGGGCAGGAAGATCGCGAACCCGAGCAGCAGGACACCGAAGACGATGCCGTTGTACTGCTGGAACGAGGTGAAGAACTGGTTGATCCCCAGGATGATCGCGCAGCCGATCAGCGGACCCGTGATGGTGCCCGTCCCGCCGATGACCATCCCGGCCAGCAGCAGGACCGCGAACTGGACCGACGAACTGCCCGGCGCGAAGAACTGCTGCGTGTAGACGTAGATCCCGCCCGCCGCGCCCGCGATCGCCGAGGAGATGAGGATCGCCAGCAGCTTGGTCCGGTAACTGGTGATCCCGATCGAGCTGGCCAGCTGCTCGCTGGTGTGCAGGGCCACGAACCTGTGCCCGACCCGGCTGTGCACGAGCAGCCAGCTGAACAGGGTGGTCAGCAGGACCAGCGTGACCACGACCGCGAACAGCAGCTCACCGGTGATCTTGGGCGAGAATCCGGCCACCGCGTACAGCGGGATGCCGGTGTCGGCCCCGACGAATCCCCACTCCTGGGCCACGGTCGGGATGGCCAGGGCGGCGAACAGCGACACCAGCGCGAGGTAGAACCCGCCGACGCGGAGCGCGGGCAGGCCCACGATCATGCCGCCCGCTGCGCCTACCGCCCCGCCGATCACCAGCATGGCGAGCAGGCCCACGGCGTGCGGGTCGTACTTCGCGACGAGGATGGCGCCGTAGGCGCCGGCCGCGAACACCGCCGTGATGCCGAGGATGTACTGGCCGGCATAGCCCATCGCGATGTTCAGCGCGACGGCTATGACAAGGAACGACAGCACTTCCTCGTACTCGCCGAGACGGAACGACCCGCTCCCGCCGATCTGGGGAACCAGGTAGAGCAGGATGATCAGCATGGCGGGTAGGCCCCACCGCAGCCAGCTCCGGCTGCCTAGGCCCAGCCGGCTCACCAGCTCGTTCATACTTCGCGCACCGCCCTCGTCCCGAACAGCCCTGTCGGGCGTACCGCCAGCACGAGCAGGACCAGGATCAGCCCGGCCAGGATCTCGTAGTTGGAGTTGATGTACAGGTCGAACATCTGCTCGGCCACGCCGAGCAGCAGCCCGCCGATCACGCATCCGCGCAGGCTGCCGAACCCGCCGACAGACAGCGCGATGAATCCCTTGAGCGCGTAGGTCAGGCCCACGGTCACGTCGGCCGAGACGATCGGCGCGACGACGAAGGCCGCAAGCGCCGTGACCAGGCCCGCGATCAGGAACGCCAGCCTGCTGATCCGCAGTCCGTCGATGCCGCGCAGCGCCGCGACCTCGCGGTCCTCGGCCACCCCCCGCATTGCCGTGCCCAGCCAGCTGCGCTTGTAGAAGATCTCGAGCGCGATCATGACCACGACCATGACCACGAACGCGAGGATGAACTTCGTCGCCACGTGGACGCCTGCGATGACGAACGTCCCGTTGCCCAGCGCCCCGGGAATAGGCACCACCGGGTTCTGGCCGTAGATGATCGACGCGACGGTCTCGAGCACAAGCGAGAACGCCAGCGTCGCGATGAACCAGCCCAGCGTGGTCGACGGCCGCCGGATGAACGGCCGGACGGCGACCCGTTCCTCGATGAGGCTGAGCGCCTCCACCACCGCGATGATCACGAGCAGCGTCACGATCTGCGGCAAATGCCAGCGGTCGAGGCAGAAATACGAAGTCAGCACGCCGGCCATCATCAGATCGCCCTGGGCGATGTTGAAGATGGCGGTCGAGTTGAACACCACGGTGTAACTCAGCGCGATCAGTCCGTAGACCGATCCGACCGCCAGCCCCGCGAACAGCGCGGTCAGGAACAGCGTCACCGCCAGTCACCTCCTGCCCGGCCGCCAGCGGCCGACATTAGCACCGCAAGCTCAGCACATGACATTTGCTTTGGCCCTTCCAGACCCATCGACAGCTATATGCGCCACATTCGTGCGCCCGCCCGGGCCCGACGTGGGGCCGAGGCTCTTGCCCGCGCCGCCACCCGCAGCCACTCCGGCTGGGGGGCTGCCGACCAAAACGGAAAATTCAGCGTATCTCAAACTATCTATAAATATGTCAGCCACGTCAAGGCTATCGCCAGGCCGTCCGTGCATGTCCGGGGCCTCGCGATGCCAGGTCACGGTCGCTTCGGCCATGCGTACTTTGCCGCCTCGTCCGGGGACATCCCCAGCCATTCGCCCAGCACTTCCACCGTGTGCGCGCCCAGGCGCGGCGTCGGCCGCCGCACCACCGGCGGCGTCTTGGCCAGCCGGTGCGGGGGCGCCGCGTACTCGGCCACGCCCAGGTCCGGATGATCCATCTCGAGCATGAAGTGCCGCTCCCTGTGCTGCGGGTCGCGCACCACGTCCTCGGCGTCTTGCACCGCGCCCGCCGCCAGGCCCGCCCGCTGCAGCATCCGCATCGCCTGCTGGGCGGTCAGCTCGCCGGCCCAGTCGGCCAGCGCGGCGGCCAGCGCGGCCTTGTCCTCCTCCGTTGGCCCCCCGTCCGTTGGTAGCGCCACCGCCTCGGCCAGGTAATCGCGCCCCACGAGTGATGCCAGGGCCCGCCAGTCGCCGGGGTCCTCGAGTTCGACCGCAAGCCACCGGTCATCGCCGCGGCAGCGGACCACCTCCGACAGCAGGGCACCTGGCACGCGGTTGCCCGAGACGACCGAGGCGCGGCCGTTGACGACGTAGTCGAGCATCATCGGGCCCATCACGGCGGCCGCGGTCTCGACCTCGGCCAGGTCCACATGGGTGCCGCGGCCGGTGCGGTCCCGCGCGGCCAGCGCGGCCAGGACCCCGAAAATGCCGTGCGCCTCTGAGATGTAGTCGAAGTGGACTCCGGCCATGTATCCCCAGGCGTCGGTGAGGCCGACGAACGTGCAGACCGTCGCGCCGTAGGCCAGGTAGTGCGCGCGCGGGCCGGTGTGCCCGAACCCGCTGAGGGACAGCATGACGATGCCCGGGTTGACCGCGGCGATCTGTTCGTAGCCCACGCCCCACCGGCGCATCACGCCGGGCGCGTAGTTCTCCACGATGACGTCGGCCACGGCCGCCAGCCGCAGGAACAACGCCACGCTTGACGGATCCTTCATGTCAAGCGCGACGCTGCGGGTCGTTCTGTTGAAGTTCGCGAACATCGGCGAGGTGTCCGCACCCGAGGGCTCGTGAATGACCGGGTCCCCGTGCGCCCACAGCCGGCGCAGGTTGTCCGGCCGGCTCGGCGACTCGATCTTGACCACATCGGCGCCCAGGTCGGCCAGGGCGGTGCCGCTGAGCGCGCCGGCGATGGCCGTGCCGAACGAGATCACCCTGATGCCGCTCAGCGGCCCGGGGACGGGGGCCGCCGCGGCGGGCTCCCGCCATTCGCGCGCCACCTCCGCCGCCTCGGTCTCGCCGAGCCGCGGGGCCGGCCGGCGGTACTGCGCCAGCACTTGCTCGGTGCAACGGAACGGCTCGCCGGGCAGGTCGAATTCGCCCAGCCCGGCCAGCGGCTTGCGGACGAAGAAACCCCGGCTGTGCGGCTGGACGTCGTCGACGAACTGTCCCACCGTGTTGACCAGCGTGCAGGGCAGGCCAAGCTGCTGGCCGCGGGCGACGAAGTCTTCCCTGCTCATGGCCGCGATCAGCGGCTTGAGGACCTCGATGATCTTTTCCTCGTACGGCTGCCGGTTGTTCGGATGACCCCAGGACGGGTCGGCCAGTTCGGCGGGATGGCCCAGCAGTTCCATCAGCGCGAACCAGTGCTTGTCGGTGGAGGCCGTGAACTCCACTACGCCGTCCCGGCACTGCCAGGTGCCGCCGCCGGAATACTGCATCACCGCGGGCCGGCGCCGGTTGATCCGGGCCGAGTTCGTATAGGTGTAGATGTCGAAGCAGGACTGGGTCAGCACCTCGTGCGCCGACATGTCGATGAGCTGGCCGCCGGCCCGCGGCCGCGCGCGCAGGGCGGTCAGCACCGCGGCCGCGGCGTGCGTCCCGACCTGGTCGTACAACTGCTGGCCCGGCGCCACCACCGGCGGGCCCTCGAGCGGTCCCTGGGTGTACAGCAGGCCGCTCATCGCGTGCGACACCAGGTGCGTGGCGCGCCAGGTCCGGTACGGCCCGGTCAGCCCGAACGGCGTGATGCAGCAGACCACCGTCGCGGGCCCGGCCCAGGCCAGTTCGCCGGTCGCGGGCTCGAACCCGGCCACCGGCTCGCGCGCGGTCGGCGTCAGGACGACCACGTCACAGTTCGCGCCGAGGTCGGCTAGCTGGTCGGCGGCCTCCGGGCTGCGGTAGTCAAGCACCACGCCGCGCTTGTTGGCGTGGTAGTAGGCGAAGCTGAGGCTGCCGCCCGGATCGGCCCGGTCGCCGGCGAACGGCGGCCGGAAACGCAGCACGTCGCCCTCGGGGGGCTCCACCTTCACCACGTCCGCGCCTGCGTCGGCGAGCAGCCGGCCGCAGTAGCTGCCGAGCGGTCCCGCGAGGTCAAGTACGCGGATCCCGCCGAGCGGCAGCCGAGATGTGTCCTCAGTCATCGTCCTGCCCGAGAGGTTTGTTAAGGCATCGAAAACTATCGAATAATTCTGGCCGCGCCGGACGGTCGGCGTCAAGTGGCTGCGGCGTACTGGGCGCCCGCGGTGCCGCCGGACTGCCGGGCGGCCGGTGTACTCCCGCGCCGCACGCCACCGCCGGATTGCCGGGCCGCCAATGACTGCCGCGGCCGCTGGACTCCCTCGCCGCCGCTGGACTGCCGCGCCGTCCATGTGATGAAATACTTCTAAGTTTCTATGTATTGCTCACGGATGGCAGGAGCGGAGCGTGGCCTACCTCAAGCCGCTGCCGGCGATAACCGAACCGAACCGGCCGTTCTGGGATGCGCTCAAGCGCCACGAGTTCGTCGTACCCAGGTGTGACGAGTGCGGGGACTACAACTGGGTTCCCTATCCGGCCTGCCGGTCCTGCCTGTCGGAGCACCAGTCGTGGACCCGGGCCAGCGGCCTGGGCACGGTGTACAGCTACACGGTCTCCTACCGCGGGCCCGGGGCCTTCGACCTTGATGTGCCCTACGCGATCGTGCTCGGCGAGCTGGCCGAGCGGCCGCGTCCCATGCTCGTGCTCGGCAACCTGGTCAACTACCCGGTCGACCAGATCCGCATCGGGATGCCTATCCAGATCGGCTATCTGGACGTGCCGGACGAGGACGTCACGATCTGGCAGTGGCAGGCCGCGGGTTAGCGTGGCATCGGCCTACACCGAGCGCCGCCGCGGCGGCCGTGACTGGAATCTCGGGGAGATGGTGACGTGGACCTGTCGCTGAGCGAAGACCAGGTGTCGGTGCGGGCGGCGTTCGCCGAGTTCTTCGACAAGGAAGCGACGCTCGAGCGGGTCCGTGCCGCCGAGCCGCTCGGGTTCGACCAGGACCTGTGGGCGAAGCTGGCCGGGACCGGCGCCGTGGCCATGGGACTGCCGGAGGAGGCGGGCGGCGGCGGGGCCAGCCGCCTGGACCTGGTCCTTGTGGCCGAGCAGTACGGCCGGCGGATCGCGCCGGTGCCGTTCCCCGAGGCGGCCGCGGCCGGGCGCGTGCTGGCCGAGGCCGGCCCGGC
>Ga0187783_10004218_pt1 | contig 10644 bp, 6 predicted proteins | sample 1015_SJ02_MP02_2_FD_132471 | JGI IMG/M metagenome (GOLD analysis project Ga0187783, IMG submission 132471) | Tropical peat soil microbial communities from peatlands in Department of Meta, Colombia - 1015_SJ02_MP02_20_MG | ecosystem: Environmental > Terrestrial > Soil > Wetlands > Peat | place...
TCCGAACGAGGAAATTGGGTGCTTTCGTTAGGCCAACCAAGAGCGACTGGATAGTTCTGGCGTGTGTCGCCTTCATCCTGATGTTCTCAGTTGTCTACTTCGGCAAGTTTCCGATCTATCCCGACGAGAGGTACGCGGACTTCACAAACCATCTCGCCTTCGCCGAAGGGCTTGTCAGCGGCAATCAGACTTCGATTCCCTCTGGCATACTGTACTTCGGAGTGCACTTCCAACTCGCGGCGGGGCTGATCTTGGGGGGTGGTCTGGGCGTCGCAAACGTCCAGAGGACGGCCGCCCTGCTTGCCAGCCTCTCTCCACTTCTTGTCTTTCTCGCGTCCAGACGAGTCTTCTCACGAGACGCTCCTGCCGTCTTCGCGACACTCGTCTACACGTTCACCGGGACGTTCTGGTACTACGGAGTCTTCGGCGTCGGGTTCTACGCGAACCTCTTTGGAATTCTCGCGACCCTCTTCTTCATCGCGGCGCTGACGAGCCTGCTGGAGTCCGCTTCGACCGGAGGTCGGTGGCTGACCTTTCTTCTGTCGGTCTTCTTGCTCTACTTCTCCCACTACACGTCGATCACGATTCTCCCGGTCGCTCTCCTGGTCCCGTTGGCCAAGCTCGCGGTCGACGGTGGTGACCCTAGGAAGATTCTCACCCCTGCAATTGTCGCCCTCCTCCCTGCTGCCCTGGTCGCGATTGCCAGGCCGAGACTCGTGCACAGCATTTTGGTCCTCGCGAACAACAGCCCTGGCGTCGTTCCTCTCAATTCGCCCCTGTCCAACGCTCTCGCGGTTCTTCCTGTCGCCCAGTACGTCGATACAATTTTCGGGTCTGATTTGGCGTTCGTCGTCTTCCTTTCGTTAGTCGCAGTCGGGCTCTACAAGCTATACAAAGACCGCGCCCTTCTGGCCCTCATTCCTGTCCTCTGGGCGCTGACACTGGTCCTTACCGCCCCGGCTGGAAGCCCCTCCTGGCGCTTTGCCTACGAATTGGTCATGCCCATGACCATGCTGTGCGGGCTAGGGCTCTCTAGTCTCCCCACGACCTACTTTGGGCGAGGAAAGACTAGGAGAAGAGCCGCAGAAGGAAGGTCTCTACCGGTCATCCCTGTGCTGGTCACGTTGGTGCTATTCGCAGTCTGCCCCGTCCCATCTGCTCTTTCCGGCGCGCTGACGGGACGGGTCGACTCTGCGCAGTCACAATCGGCCGTCTACACGGCAACGCTATGGTTTGGGAACAACACGGCCAAGAACTCATCAGGTTTGGCTGTCAGTGATTGGAGGTTTGCTCTCGCCCCCTCCGTCAACGGGCGAATCATCAACTTCACGTTCATCGCAGAACCATCTGCAGCTATTCAGTACGCGAGACAGATTGGTGCCAGCTACGTCATCGTGACGGACTACGTGCCCCCTGGATTTGTGAGCGCTGGCCCGCCACCCTGGCAGACCTTTCCAACCTCCTCTGGGGACGGCCTTTCCTTGGTGTACTCGACCCCTGACGTTCGCATATACTCCATCTCTTGACTGACCGAGTTCCCAAGGAGCAGCTCGCTCCAGCCCTCGCTCGATTAGCGTAGCTGGAAATCCGAATGTCCAGATCTTGACCTCACATTGATATAGAAACCAAGAGCCCTCTTTGAAAGGACGCAATTGTCAGTGAGTTCTAAGAAGACAGTAGCCTGCATTCCTGCTTACAATGAGGAGTCTAGCATAGCCAAGGTGGTCATGCTCGCTTCGAAGTTTGTTGATGCGGTGGTCGTCTGCGATGACGGGTCATCTGACTTGACAGGGGAGATTGCCTCCAGAATGGGCGCCATCGTCGTGATGCACGACAGAAACCTGGGCTACGGAGCGGCGCTGAGGTCGCTCTTCTCCAAGGCCGAAGAGCTGGGAGCGGATGCGGTCGTGACTCTGGACGGAGACGGACAACACCTACCGTCCGACATCTCTGCGATAATGACCCCAGTCCTTTCCGGGGAGGCTGACCTCGTCATCGGTTCTAGGTTCCTGGGGAGCAGCGATGCCCCGAATTATCGGGTCGTAGGCGTCAGGGCGGCTACTGCCCTGGTCAGAGGGGCTACCGGTCTAGACGTCTCAGATGCTCAGAGCGGGTTTCGTGCATACTCGCAAAAGGCTCTTCGCTCGATTGAGATTACGGATGACGGGATGGGCGCATCTGTAGAGATACTGCAGAAGGCGGTCCAAGTGGGGCTAAAGGTTGTCGAGGTCCCCGTAAACATCAGGTATGACGTCGAGAATCCCTCGACACACAACCCCCTTTTCCAGTTCGCAACCGTCATTGCGAGTACGATCAAACACACATCCATCAGCCACCCACTGATCTTCTACGGGCTGCCAGGAGGAATCCTCATTTTGGTCGGCCTGGTTACAGGGTTCGTGGACCTTAGTGCGTACACGGGGAGACACGGGTACGTATCCGTGGGGTACACGATGTTGACACTCGGGGCTCTCACGCTGGGACTCGTCTTGGCGATGACAGGCATCACGCTCTTCACTGTGATCAACGTCGTGCGCGAGTCTAGGTCCAGATGAGCTGAAGCTGTGAAGGTTCTTTTCATCTCTGACGTCGCCTACCCATGGACCAAGGGAGGTTCAGAGTACAGGATCTTCAAGATGGCCGACCATCTTGTAAAGAAGGGGCACAGTGCGACCGTTCTCTGTGGCAAGTGGTGGAGCGGGACTCCAGCCCCCAAGGGAGTCATCGGGGTGCCGATTTGGAAGCAGCTCTACGCAGGCAGAAGGAGGTCGGTCCTGAGCGGAGCATCCTTCGCCCTCTCTGCGGCTAGGAGGCTCCCCGAGCTGGGAAATTACGACCTGGTCGAGTTCAACCAGAGTCCGGTCACCCACTTCGCTCTACTTGATGCGCGGCCCTTCGCGAGGGCGTTCAGAAGGGCCTCGCTCGTGGGGATGCTGCACGAAGTTTGGAAGGAGTATTGGTTCAGTTACGCAGGATTGAGTGGCGGCGTGGGTTACTTTCTCGAGCGGAGAGGCGCGACCGCGCTTGACCACATCATAACCATATCCGATTTCACGCGAAAGCGTCTCCTTGAGCTTTCGGTCCGCGGGTCAGACATAACCATCATTCGGCCTGGGATCGATTACGAAGAGATAGTGACCGCGTCGCCGTCAAAAGAGCGGTACGACATCGTCTTTGTGGGGAGACTCGTCTCGGATGCGCACCTCGAACGGCTGGTCCAAACGGTCAGAATATTGAAAGACAAGCACAACAGAAAGACCAGGCTCCTCGTCGTCGGAGGAGGCCCGATGCTGGACTCCTTGGTCGGGCTGTCGAGAGCCATGGGAGTCTCCGACGATGTTTTCTTCAGAGGCGTGGTCCAGGATCGCCGTGAAGTCTACTCGTTGTTGCGGGGAGCGAAGGTGTACGTTCTCCCATCCGCTCCGCACGGCGGTTGGAACATGGCCTCGGTCGAGGGGAACGCCGCGGGGCTCCCCATCGTCGCCCCTATCGCGAGCGAAATAGGGTGGGCAGCAGAGCTCATTGATGAGGCAAGAAACGGCATGATGGTAGAGGACGCCACACCTGAAAAGCTCGCCCAGGCAATACTATACCTGCTGGAGAACGAATCCGACCTGCAGAGGATGTCCAGGGAGTCTGTGCTTCGAGCCAAACAGTTTGACTGGGAGCTCGTCTGCGGGAGGACTGTGGGTCTCTATGAGTCCTTGCTGCGAAACTGACAGCGAAGTAGTTTTCTATGCGAAGTTGAATCGCTCCTGACGTGCCAACTAAGAAGAAGGAATCCAGGTACTCTTGGCTTCTCTTCTTCGTACCTCTGCTGATTCTGAGCTTGGCGGTCGCCGTGCCCCTGATTTCCGATTCACTCGGCGGCAATCAGGGAAGATTGGACGTCGTCGCAACGGCGTATCCCTATCATGAATCTCCCATCAGCCTGATCGTCCAAGCAGAGGTCAATGGGACAATAGTCACAACCCCCGACGTGCTCCACCTCGTCGCCGGGTATTACGCGGTCGAATTTCCGGTTCAGGACGGCTACACGTCCCCCGCGACCAAGACCGCGGTTGTGCCAGCGGGCGTGACTGCGACCGTGGTGGGGTCCTATTATCCCATCAAGAAGGTAATCGGCTTCACCGGAGGATATACCAATGCCACTCGAGTTTCAGCGATTCACGGCGTTACGCCGGTGTCCTGGTTGAACCTGTCGAGCCAAGCTGTGACTCTGCAGAGCGACTTCTTCGGCCAGCTGCCGATACAGCCGGGTGAGAACGCCACCATGGTCTTCTCCCAGCCCGGGTCATACACCTGGTGGGTCTACACAGACAAGAATGTCACGGGTCTGATAACGGTCTCATAGGACTAGTTGAAAAGGAATCCTTGCCTTAGCCTCAAAAAAGGCGGGTTTCAGGCTCTGGCATTTGACGGCAGACCATTTCCATCGTCGATGAGTTGTAACCCTTGAGATTCAGCGATTTGTCCCTCGTATACGCCGAAAACGGTTTCCAAATGGGTGTAAGCGTAGTAAAATGGACGAATCGTTCACTCAGTTTATATAGTGAATCGGCGGGGCAAGCTCTGAAAACACGAAATGAATACTCTATCAAATGAGTATCTAAAGAAAATTAGCTCAGGGACCGTGGCAGCGCTACTGGTCTTCTCAGGAATAGTACTCCTGATACCATTCGCGCCCTCGGTTCATGCAACAAACGAATCACCACCTCAAGTTTCTGTCATCTCTGGAAGTCCGATACTAGGTGACACCTACACAGATGTCGTCTTCCAGATTACTAACCCTGCTACCAACCTTTATGCAATTGAATCCTTCACTCTAACTCTCCCAAGTGGATGGACGATGGAGGCCAACGACTGCGACTGGGCAGCGTTCTTCTCGTCATGCGGTAACTCGGCAACATCTGCAGAGTGGTCGTCAGCCTCGAGCGCTGGCCTAGCGCCAGGCGAGTCTACGTACCTCTACCTGTATGACGTCCTCGCTCCAGTTCCAACCTCTCCAGCGACTTATCCATACTCTGGGACATTCACCAGCACCGTTCAGGATGCTTCCAACCTAGCCTTCTACACTGGACCGTCGTTCCAGCTCGAAGTGATTGACCCGACCACGACTCTGTCTTGGTCGGCGAACACCCCAGCATCGTTCACGGCAGGCTCTGCGCCTATCACCATCACTGTAACACAGGGTGGCGACACGGCTCAGGCAGGCTTGACGATCAACTGGTTCCTCGACGCCATATCCGGTTACGGATCAGGCACGTTCTCTCTGACCACTTCCAGCGTCACAGCTGTTAGCGGCGGAGTCTCAACTGCAAGCGCTACCTTCACACCAAGCAACCACGCAGGCGACAAGGACGAGATCTACGCAGAAGTAGGTTCGTCGGACGTCTATTCTCCAGATTCAGTGGAGACCACGACGATCCCAGGATCGCCAGCGTCCGTTGCCTTCTCGGTAAACGATGGTGCGTTCCCATCAACATACTACATCTCTGGCGAGAACCCAGGAGTCAACTTTGGCACTCCAACATACACGGGTGCGACGAGGTCTGCTGAAATCCCAAGCTCTGCGCCTCTGGAGGTCTCCGTTGCTGACAAGTTCGGCAACCCGATAGCCTTCGGAACCGCGGGCCTAGTAGTGAGCACCATCACGCTCCAAGCTCTCTCGGGAGCCGGCGGATGGGATCACGGGGGTGTCGCGCTCCTCACGCAAATCTCGTGCGGTGCAGGAGTAAGCTGCACAACTGGAGAAACAAGCTACAACTACTTCCAGGGCTACACCTACGCAACAGTGGGTGAGCTCGAAGCAACAATCACTGGAACGTGGCAGGCCGCACCGTTCACGGCACCAGGTTCCAGCGGATCCATCTTCACTTCAACAGACGCAACCTCTATCACCGCTAACCCCACGGCACCCACGAACGTAGCTGCAGGCAGCTACGCGGATGTCTCTGGGAACCTAACGGCGACCACTCAGCTGGGCGTTCCTATCACCATCGGACTCTGCCTGTTGGACGGCGCTAACTGCGCTGGCAACACAGTGGGATACGGTGGTGCGAACTCCGGCTTCGGCGCCGCAGGCGGTACTCAGGTCACGGGCGGAGCATCCGTCCTCACGACCCACAGCACCGTTAGCGGATTTGGAGAGGCTTACTATGTTGACACGGCTGAAGGATCCATCGCCACTTTCAACGCAACAGCCCTTGACCCAACCAACGCAAGCCCAACCAACATACTAACGTGGGATTCATCCGACACAGTCACCACGACTGCAGGTCCAGCAGCATCTCTGACGATCGTGTTCTACTATCTGAACACGCCCCCAGGAGCGGCGGCTGACCCGATCGGGTCGACCTCGATGGACAACCCACTCACCAACATCGTCACCGGTCAGACGGTCTATCCGGATGCGACCCTCGCGGACGCTTACGGCAACGTCGTGACCGTACCTGGCGTGATACAGGCTCAGATCGAACTATCGGCTTCTGCAGGCTCCCTCAGCGCTACGACCGTCTACATCAAGGCGGGCGGCTCTGACACCTACAGCAGCTTCGGTGCAGTCGCGTACTACACTCCAAGCGGCGCTGCCGTCGGTACAGTACTGACGCTCACCGCGACGGGTGTGGTTGCAGGCAAGTCTGTCAGCGGATCGGCCTCGTTGACGGTCGTGAGTCCAACTCCGACCTTCGACATCCTTTCGCCGACAGCTCAGCTCGACAACGTCATCTACACAACAAACACTGCTACAGTCTTCCACGGATGGGCCAACGTCTCAACTGGTTACGACGCAGGTCCGACCCAAGTGACGACGATAGCCGAGATCGGCTACAGCGTCAACGGGAAGAGCTGGCAGACAACCCCGATAACCCCAGCCAACACCATCCACTTCGCAATTGCTGCCTTCTTCACGCTTGGACTGAACACGATTCAGTTCAACACGACAGACAGCAACGGCAACATCTTCGTCAGCCCTGTCTACCAAGTCCTGGTCGACAACACGCTACCGGTGATCAAATTCTCATCCACTACGACATTCCCATTCGGGGTAACAGTCCCCGTCACGATCTACAGCCTGTACGGCGACTTGAACACGAGCGCCGTGACAGCGTTCTTCGGGAACACAGACCTCAACGTCACATCCGCTGACCTCGCCGGGACCAACACCCTCGGCTCGAACAGCAGCTTCACCCTCAACCTCAACGGAATCACGACGGGCACCTGGACACTGAAGGTCACGGCATCGAGCTACGCTGGTAACACAGCGACAGCGACCGAGACCATCACAGTGACGGTAGCCTTCGCGGACTCCGTGCAGTACGTCGCCAACAGCGCAACCTTCACAACGGAGGGAGCGTACGGCGGCGTCTCAGCAGGCTTCACCAACGCGTGGTCAACATCACAATCGCTCGTCTTCTACGCACAATTCACCAACAGCACTGGAAGCTGGGTGTACGCAAGCAGCGGCTCGCTAAGCTCTGGCCAGACGGGCACCGAGTTCATAGCGATCACAGTGCCGAAGCTTGCAGCTGGAACATACACGCTGACGCTGTTCGCGGTTAACACCACGAACGAGCCAGTGTCAGTATCTACCACAGTAAGCAACTTCGTCGTAACCTAGGCGCGTGAAACAATGAAGACAATCCAGACAATCCTTTCGGCGTTCGTCGTCCTGACGCTCGCGTTGTCACCTCTTGTGGTGCACGCGGCCGGGATCGTGACCTTCACGAGTCCAACGGCCGGGTCCACCATATCGGGGTCCTACTCGGTCGCCGGGACGGTGAGTCCAGCGCCAACGGGTGCTGACAACTTATTCATCGACGTCACCAACCCAGCCGGGAACCCGGTGAGCGTGGCTGATGTGCCGGTAACTCCAAACACTGGCGCGTTCAGCACGTCATTCACGACCGGCTCGGGATCGACTTGGCCTACGGGCACATACACGATCACCGCCACAGACTCGAACGGCAACACTGGAAGCACCACCTTCAACTTTGTCGCTCCGAAGACACCAACCACAAGCACGGGAATCGTCCTACAGGTGACGGCAACGGCCTCTACTCCGGTACAGCCCGGAGACACCGTAGAACTCTCAGCGCTAGTGGCGTTCTCCAACGGGACAGCGGCGAGAAGTGCCAACTTCACGATTTGGCAGATCTCACCGTCTGGCTCCACGACTCAGTTGACCGCAACACCAACAGCTCCGTCCGGGACTACCGGCGTCTGGTGGTGGAGCATCTCCGTACCCTCTTCGGCCGCTGACGGGCTCAACGCCCTGATCATCGGCGCGACGGCAGGGTCCGGGAGCGGTGCATACACAGCCTGGACTCAGACCGGTTTCACGGTCGACTCGAGCTTTGCTTCGAGCGCCTCCGTGGCCTCTCTGTCAGGCTCGCTGAACAAGTCGGTGGGTAACATCCAAACAAGCCTAGGCACAGTGACGTCAGACCTTGGCACGATACAGACAGACCTCGGCACACTATCCGGAAGCGTAAGCGCCCTTCAGTCGAGCGTAACAGCCCTGAACGGCACGCTGGGTAAGGTGCAGTCGTCCCTCGCATCGGCCATCGCAGGCGTCCAGAACTCGATAACAAGCCTATCAAGCGCCGTCGGCACTGCGTCAAGCAATGCTCAGACAGCAGCTACAAACGCACAAAACGCGGCTACGTCCGCGAAAGACGCGCAAAACGCCGTCTCGAGCACCCAAACGTACGTGCTCGTGGTGGCGGTCCTAGCAGCAATCACACTAGTCCTTGAGCTAGCAATATTGGTCAGAAAGCTGTCCTAAAAGACGGCTTTCTCTCCTTTTTCTTTTTTCGGAAACCCACTGCTTACTCCGGTCCTTCAATCAGAGTTAAAGTGCTGACCTTCTGCCGACTGGATTGTGTTCTCCGTCCAGGCCAGGAACCTAGCAGCCCTCATCGTCTCGGGATACTTCATCGGCTTTGCTCTAATCCTCATCGACCCCAGCGGTTTCCTCCTGGTGGCGATGCTCCAGGAGAACGAAGCGGTCCTTCACGGAGCTGTCTGGCAGCTCTTCACTTCCATAATTGTGGCCCCTCCAGACCTCTACCCAGGTTTGATCGACGTCGCGTTCAACGCTCTTTCGGTGCTCTACCTCGACAGGCTGGTCTCGGGGGTCTACACCCAGGCAGAGTATTACGGAGTCTTCCTCTCTTCCGCGGTTGCCGGGAACGTGATCAGTCTGCTCGGCGGTCCTTCCCAGGCGAGCTTTGGCGCCTCGGGAGGCATCTTCGGTCTGGTGGCGGGTTTGGTGGCGTACGACTACGCGGCGAGCGGCAGGCCAAACCTGCAGCTTGTCCTGTGGTTCCTCCTCATCTTCGTAGCGAGCAGCTTCCTCCTTCCGGGTGTGGACTGGTTCGCTCACTCGGGAGGCGCCCTAGTCGGCCTGGCGTTGGGCTACCAGCTCGGGAGGCGGAGTCGGCATGCCGAATACTGAGTCCTCGGTGGGTGCTTTTATCGCGCAGTGGAGTCACCCAACATGCGCGCCGGCCTCAGCGCGGTGTACGGGTTCGTCGTAATCTACCTGCTGATAATGGCAGGGCTCAGCGCCCTGTCCAACGTCGCGGGATCCCAAGACACTCTGCAGCAATCCCTCCAGAGGGCGGAACAGATAGAGTCCTCGAAGTCATCAGAGGCTCTTCTGGTCGACTATGTGAACCAGAGCCTCTCCGTCATGAACCCCGGAGGCTTGGTATCGAACATCGATTACATCCTGCTCCTCAACGGTACCGACGTGACCGCGTCTCCCGTCTCGTATCAGCTGGAGCCGGGAGGAAACCTCTCGACTCGAGTGCCGGGCGGGGAAACCGAGGTCGGCATAGTGACGAGTTCAGGAAACGCGTTCTGGTCGCGACCTTCGCCCGGCATTGAAGCGTCCCTCACGGAGGAACTGCTCCCTGGCAAAGTCGGTCTCTCCTCTGGCGGCCCGCCGAGCTCCACCACGCTCTTGGTGACCGGAGACGCCCAGACCGTCTCCCTTTCGACGGGTCAGCTTCCAATCGGGGTCACTGCGACGATCTCCCCCAATACCCTCGAGTCAACCCCTTCAGGCGTGAAAGCAAACCTCACCTTCGCCTTCTCAGGGAGCGACTACGGGTTGTTTGAGTTGCCCGTCATAGCCAGCGGCAGCGACGGGCAGAACTCCACCGCGATCTTGGAGCTGCAGACAACGGCTCCCGACGGGTCCTACGTGGTTCAGGGAGACTACCTGTACCCCAACGGGTTGGGTTACCCGATGGAGGGCAAGCTGGCGTACTGGAAGGGTACTTACTTCGGGTCCTTCGAGGGTGACATAGACGGCACCTACTACGACGCTTATGTCCCACTCTACTACGGCGCCGGCTGGAACTCCGGCGAGGCACAGAGCATGGGAGTGGCTCCCTACGGAGGATACAACTACGGCCTCGCCCAGGCGTCCAACACGATACTGAAGGTAGCCTCCTCCGAAGACGGGGCGAACCTTTGTTTCAACATCGGCACGATTGGAGGCGAATCTGTCAATTGGATCTACAACGGGGTGGGGTGCGAGGGCCCTCAGACCCCCACGTTCTACCCCGTCGTGGGCTACGCATCGGGTCTGGTCGACTCCGGCGGTAACTGGTGGGCCTCGGTCGAGACGAA
>Ga0187783_10004219_pt1 | contig 10644 bp, 11 predicted proteins | sample 1015_SJ02_MP02_2_FD_132471 | JGI IMG/M metagenome (GOLD analysis project Ga0187783, IMG submission 132471) | Tropical peat soil microbial communities from peatlands in Department of Meta, Colombia - 1015_SJ02_MP02_20_MG | ecosystem: Environmental > Terrestrial > Soil > Wetlands > Peat | place...
GCGGAGGACAGCGGCAGACCCGGCCGCGCCGCCCGCGGCCGGGTCTCCCGCTAGAAGGGTGTAGCGCGCGGGTGCCGGACGACATGTGCCTGCCGTGTCAGCTGTACTGCCGTAGCTGCTGCCACATCTGACCCCATGGGTGGCGCGGGCCAGTGCAGACGTACACGTGGCCGTGCCACTCCTGGTTGTGCAGGCCGTATGGGTTGGAGAGAGTGGCAACGGCTCGCACGCTGCCGAAGAACTGCTTCAGGTAGGCGGCATCGCCGCCGCCGTCCAGCGGGCCGGGCATGACCGCTACGACCGTGGTCGCGTGCCGGTTTCCCGGGCCCCACCACCAGTAGGTGTTGTGCCCGCTGACGGCCTGTGGCAGGCCCGTTCCCTGCCCCAGGATGTTGATCGCGCTGGCCTCGCCGTAGTTCGACGTGAAGATGACCGCGTTGGCGCGCTCTTTGGTCGGCAGCGAGTACCACGCCGTGCGAACCGAACTGACAAGCTGCGGCCAGCCCACGGACTCCGCGAGCACACTGTTGATCTTCTCCGTTCCGCCTAGGTCCTTTGCTGGCAGCACCGGCAGCACGACCGGCAACGTGAGCGCGGCAGTGACCGCGGTGGCCGCCATCAGCGTGCCGAGCCGGGCCTTGCGTGCGGCCAGCCAGCCGTCGATGGCGACGGCTCCGGCGCCGATCAGGAAGATGTAGGCGCCACCCAGGTAGTAGATCTTTGCGCCAGTCGTCAGCGCGAAGAACACGAACAGGATCGCGAATGCCCACGCCAGCGCCCGCCAGAGCGGCCGCCCTGACCGCCACGCGAACCGCAGCCCGGCCACCCAGACCACGACCATGGCCAGGGCCGTCATCAGCAGTTGCCCGACCACCCACGTGGCGATGTTGCCGAGACCGCCGTTCTCTTGCCCGAGCGCACGCGTCATCGCGATGGTGGCCCACTGGTGCTGCGCCTGCCACCAGATGTCGGGGATGGTGAAGGCCGCGGCGATGGCCGCACCGGCGAGGAACCACCGGTTCAGCACCAGCCGGCGGCCACCGCTGAGTAGGGCGCCGATGAACAGGGCAACGGCAAAGAATCCGATGCTGTGCTTGTTTGCCAGGCCGAGACCGAGAATCAGGCCGCCAGCTAGCCACCACCGCACGTCACCGGTGCGCCCGATCCTGACGACAACCAGCGCCAGGCCGGCCCAGGCGAGCACGTCAAAGGCCGTCGGCCCGAACAGGTGATCGGCGCCAAGCAGGACCGGCATTGTCGCGGTTGCCACCGCGGCCACCAGCTGCGCCCGCCGCCCGCCGCCGAATTCGCGTGCGATGAGCCCGGCGACCACGACGGTCGCCCATGCTGCCAGCGCCGCCCACATCCGGAGGCCGAGTAGCGAGACTCCGAACAGCTTCAGTGACACCCACGCGATCAGCGGTGTCAGGACCGGCTGGTCGACATAGCTGGCCTGGAGGTGCCGAGCGCATTCGAGGAAGTACAACTCATCGCGGTGGAAGCCATACCGCGTCGAAAAGGCGAGCAGAACGGCGAAGACGACAGCGCCGACTGCGATCACGCGCCAGTCAAATGGCGCGATGCTGGGGACTGGGGCAGCTGCTTCCCGGTGCGTCTCGGCCGGGGGGTTCGGTGCTCTCGAGATGATCTTCATAGCGTTCATGTTCGCCGGCGGGCGAGCTCATCCACATCGGCCGCAGTGCCCGTTTGCCGGCCCCTCCCAGGCGGGTAGTCGACCGCGATTCGAACCGGCGGTTTCCTCCTGAAGTAGGGGTCGGCAGTTCAGCCGGACGACGGATGGCCTGCGCATAGCTGCGGCCCTTACGATCGGCTCGTGAAAAGGCTGGCCACCTGGGCCGCGGGGTTGCCGCCGCGCATGCAGGATCTTGCGCTCGCGGTGGCGCTAGCCATCTACAACGTTGGCTCGCTTATTCCGGAGACAAAGCAGCTTCGACTGCCCTATGTCGCCTTCTTGCTGGTGGCGCTGCAGGCTCTGCCGCTGATCTGGCGGCGGCGCTGGCCGGTTGCTGTGTTCTTCGCTGTCGGCATTCCGCGCACGATCTACGACCAGCTTGGCTGGAGCTTCGCGCCGGTTCCGCTCGGTCCCGCGATCGCCTACTACACGGTCATGGATCGCTCGTCGACCAAGGTCCGAGTGGCGATCAGTGCGGTGCTGTTGTTCGGGATCGTCAGGTCGCAGATGCTGCCGGGCCACAGTGAGCCCTATGACTTCTTCGTCGCCCTGCTCCAGTTGGGGGTGGCCGGCGTGCTCGGCGTTCTCAGCCGCACCAGGCGCGCGTACCTGCGGGAGGTCGAGGACCGGGCTGAGCGCGCGGAGGCCGAGCGCGCCAGGGAAGTCGCCCTGGCGGCGGCTGGCGAGCGCGCCAGGATCGCCAGGGAACTGCACGACGTCGTGGCGCATCACGTCAGCCTGATGGCAGTGCAGTCGGAGGCGGCGGCCTCCTTGTTGCCCGACCGGCCTGCCGAGGCGATCAAGTCCGTCGAGGTCATCGGCCGGACGGCGCGCGAGGCGCTGACCGAGCTTCGCCGCCTCCTTGGCGTGCTGCGGGGCCCGGCAGACGTTGACGGCCGGGTGACGACGTCACCGTCGCCGTCGATCAGCGAACTTGGCGACGTGCTCGGCCAGGTTCGGCAGGCGGGAATAACGGTGAACCTGTCCGTGCAAGGCAGTCCCAGCAAGCTCGCGCCGGGCGTGGACCTGGCCGCGTACCGGATCGTGCAGGAGGCGCTCACCAACACGGTCAAGCACTCGGGTGCGGGCGAGGCGTCGGTGACCGTCAGCTATGAGCCCGGCTACGTCACTGTCTCGGTGACCGATACCGGGAACGGGGCCGTGGCCGTCTCCGTGGGCAAGACGGCCAGCCGAGCCAGGACTGACGCCGCGGGCTCAGCCAACGCTGGCAGTCGGCGGTCGGCAGCGTCCGGTGGATTCGGCCTTGCAGGCATCGCCGAACGCGTCGCGTCCTGCGGCGGCAGCCTGTCCGTCGGGCCCGGCAATACTGGCGGCTTCTCCGTCACCGCTCGGCTGCCCGCGTCATGACCGCCGAACCCATCCGGGTCATCGTGGCCGACGACCAGGAACTGGTCAGGACTGGTTTCTGCGTCATCCTCGATGCAGCCGACGGAATCTCCGTGGTCGCGGAGGCGGCTAACGGGGCGGAGGCAGTGCAGGCCGCGGCCGAGCACGATCCCGACGTGATCCTCATGGACGTCCGGATGCCGGAAATGGACGGCCTCGAAGCCACCAGACTGATCACCGGCGGCGACCGCGGGGGCTCGCCGCGGGTGGTCATGCTGACCACGTTCGACCTGGACGACTACGTCTACGAGGCCTTGCGAGCAGGTGCTAGCGGGTTCTTGCTGAAGGACGCCCCCAGGCACGATCTCATTGCGGCCATCAAGATCGCGGCAGCCGGCAACGCGCTGCTCGCTCCGTCGGTGACGACGCGACTGATCGATGCGTTCGCTCGGCGGCCTGCGCAGACGCTGCCGACGCCCTCGCAACTAGCCTTGCTGACAGTCAGGGAACGAGACATCCTGCTCCGGCTCGCCCGCGGGCTTAGCAACGCGGAGATAGCGGCCGACCTAGTTGTCAGCGAAGCGACGGTCAAGTCGCACGTCGGCAACCTGCTGGCCAAGCTCGGGCTGCGGGATCGAGTCCAGGCCGTAATTCTGGCTTATGAGACCGGCATCGTGCGGCCGGGCGAGCCGGACGCGGCCGTCAGACCCTAGGTCCATGCCGCGCCTGCTCCGCCAACGGCAACGACTACTTGAAGCCGCAGAGCCCGCGAGGAGCACGGGCTCTGCTGCTCGAGTACGGATACAGCTCAGGGGGTGCGAACAGCTCCGAACAGTATGAACCACCAGCCCACGGCCACCTCGCTGCTGGAAACGAGCGCGAACCCTGGGTGCCCGTCGCCGGGTACGTCGTCGCCGACGAAAGCCTCGAATGTCTGAGTGCCGGGTGTGCTCTGGGCGACGGTCGCCGTGCACGTGGTGCCGAAGCCGCAGACGGCGAGCTCCGCGCCAGTCGTCTCGCTGTAGATGGTGATGTAGTACGGAGTCGGCCCCACGTCGGCATTCGTAGTAGCCGTCAGGGTGACGGACTGCCCGATGAGCGGATAGGCCGAGCTTGCGGTGAGCGAGACGGCGAAGCCGTTTCCCGCAGCGGGATGTTGTGGCGCCGCGGGTGCAGCCAGGGCGACTCCGGCCAGGCACCACAGGCCACCGGCCGTGGCCAGGAGCGTCGTGGCGATGCGCGAGAGTGATGTACGGGTACGAGACTGCATGTTCCGGTCCCTTCTCGGTAGGGCAGGGTCACTCATAGGAGCCGTCAGCCGTCCTCGGACCAACAGAAATCGACTCGCTATTTGACCGCTCGGCACGCGCCCGTCACTGCGGGGTCTTCAGATTCCGTCGCCTGGCTGTCCATCTGGGAGCCGCCGCCGCGTCGTGCTAGTGATTCCAGCTGAGGTGGCCTGACAACGGGAGCAGCGCATGAGATACCTGATGATCCACTGTGTCGACGAGTCCACCGTTGATTGGTGGGATGCTGACGCTGGCGATGCGGAGAGTGATGACGAGGCTCGTGCGGTCGAAGCCTGGGATGCAGAAATGAAGGCCCGCGGGATCCTTGTCGGCGGCGGCTTCCTGCGGCCAACCAGTTCCGCCACCACGATCAAGGTGCGTGACGGCGAAGTGCTGGTGAGTGACGGCCCGTTCGCCGAGACCAAGGAGCAGATCGCCGGATTCAGCGTGCTCGATTGCTCCGACCTCGACGAGGCCATCGAGGTCGCCTCACGGCACCCGACCGCCCTAGTGGGCACGTTCGAGCTGCGCCCTTACGTCGAGTAGCCGTCGGCTCTGCTAGAGCGGCCTACCCGCAGCCCGCGGTCAGCGGCGATATACCGGCAAAGGGGAACGAGGTGTGGGTCAGCGAACCTCGGTGTAGTCGCTGCGGTCCAGCCGGACGGCGTCGGCATACTCGCTGCCGGTCGGCTCTGCGACGTCGGTGTACTGGTTGCGGCTCAGCGGCACGACGGGGAAGCTGCGTCTCAACAGCAGCTTGCGCAGGTGCTGCATCCCGGTGACGCCGGCAAGCCCGACAGCCATCACAGCGGCGAGCACCGAGCCGCCGAACAGCGCGAGCCCGCCGACGACGTGGCCGAGCAGCATCATGATCACAGCAGCCAGCAAGACCAGCGGCACGACCGCTACCAGCAACAGCGCGAGCAGCGTCACGGCGACCACGGCCTTTGCCGACCAGCCCGCCGTCCGCCCTGCGAACCAACCGGCCATCACACTCACCTCGCATGGCCTGGATCGCTTCAGCCGTCCAGGCGGTCCCTAGGAACACGATATGTCGTGTCGTGCCGTTGTCAACGCGCCTGGCGATCAGAATCATCCCGCTACGCATGCCGCAGCACCCGCCGTATCGGCGCTCGAGGTTGCTGGTCATCCGGTCTGCCCTCCGGTCAGCTGCAGCCTGGCGCGGACGAGCCGGGCGGTGGCGGCGCGCTGCCGGATCGTTCACCAGCGCCGTAGCGGAAAGTCCTAGCGCAAAGACCGCCAGGCGGTGTCGGATCGGGGCAGGGGTGTTCGTAGCAGGGGTGGCGGCCGCCCACGACCGGCGGCCCGAACCACAGGAGATGATCGAAGATGCAGTACCTGTTTTCCGTGATCGACGATGCGACCGGCACCGGCACCGCGGAGGAAGGCGCGGCGATCGACGCGTTCAACGATCGGCTCCAGGCCCAGGGCTACTGGGTCTTCGCCGGGGGCCTCGAGTCGCCCAGTTCGGCCACTGTGATCGACAACCGCGGTGCGGAGGCGATCCTGACTGACGGGCCCTTCGTGGAGTCGAAGGAGTATCTCGGCGGCTTCTGGGTCATCGAGGCCCCCGACCTCGACGTGGCGCTCAAGCTCGCCGCCGAGGGGTCGAAGGCTTGCAATCGGAAGGTCGAGGTGCGGCCGTTCCAGTGAGCCACGTCGACGTGCGGCAGGCGATCGGCCGGGCTCACGACACGGAGTGGGCCCGGATGGTCGCCTCGCTGACTAGGCGTTTCGGTGATCTGGACCTCGCCGAGGAGGCGGTCGCCGAGGCGTTCGCGACCGCGGTGGAGCGGTGGCCGGCCGATGGCGTACCCCCCAACCCCGGCGGTTGGCTGACTACGACCGCCAACCGCAAGGCCATCGACCGGATCCGGCGCGAGAACAAGCGTGACACCAAGCAGCAGGAGGCTCAGCTGCTGTACGACGACGGCCCGCCCGAGCCGCTCGGCCCCATCGACGACGAGCGCCTCCGGCTGATCTTCACCTGCTGTCACCCGGCGCTCGCGCAGGAGGCGCGGGTGGCGCTGACGCTGCGTATGGTCGGTGGCCTGACCGTGCCAGAGATCGCCCGCGCCTTCCTGGTGCAGGCGACCACCATGGAGCGGCGGATCACCCGCGCGAAGGCGAAGATCAAGGCGGCTCGAATCCCGTATCGGGTGCCGTCTGCAGCGGATCTCCCAGCCCGGGTCTCCGGCGTACTGACCGTCCTCTTCCTCGTCTTCAACGAGGGCTATCTGGCGACCGGCCCCGACACCGATCCCATCCGTCATGACCTGACCGCAGAGGCGATCCGGCTCACTCGCCTCATCCGTGCTCTCCTGCCGGAGGACGGTGAGGTGACCGGATTGCTGGCGCTGATGCTCCTTATCGAGGCCCGTCGCGCCGCCCGGGTTTCGGCAAGCGGCGAACTGGTGACCCTCGACGAGCAGGACCGTGGGGTCTGGGACGCGGCGCTGATCGCCGAGGGCCACCACCTGGTGCGCGAGCGCCTGGCCGCCGGGGTGGCTCCGGGCCGCTACCAGATCCTCGCAGCGATCAACGCCGTGCACACCTCGGCCCGCGACGTGCGTGACACCGACTGGACTCAGGTAGCCGCCCTCTACGATCAGCTCGTCCGCATCGATCCGTCACCGATCGTCGCACTCAACCGGGCCATCGCCGTCGCCGAGCTTGACGGTCCGGAGGTGGCGCTGGCGGCCGTCAACCGTCTTGCGGATCAGTTGGCCGGCTACCACGCCTACCATGCGGCTCGGGCCGACCTGCTGCGCCGGCTCGGCCGCAGTCAGGAATCGCGTGCGGCGTATGACAAGGCCATCGAGCTGGCGGGCAACACCGCCGAGACCGCCAAACTCACGCGGCGCCGCGACCAGCTGGGATAGCGCGGAAATTTCGGGTCAGAAAACCCTGGGCGTGCGCGAGTTCCGGAACGGAGTCGTTCCGAAAAGGAGCCCAGCGAGATGTCGCGCGACGGTGTCCATATTCGGCCGCCTCGTTCGTCGTATGTATGAGGCAGCGTCCGCCGCTGCACTAGGGCGCCGGGTGAGCAGGCAGTTCACCAGGGTGGCTCGCGGCGGCGGTCGGCTGGCGAGAGTATGACCGAGTGGGTGAGGCGGGTGCGGCGCAGCGCCCAGGGAAGGGATGACGATGGCTGGCGTACGGGTACTGGTCGGCACGCGCAAGGGCGCGTTCGTGTTCAGCTCGGACGGGACGCGCCGTAGCTGGGAGGTGAGCGGGCCGCACTTCGCCGGCTGGGAGATCTATCACCTCAAGGGATCTCCGGCCGACCCGAACCGGCTCTATGCCTCGCAGTCCAGCAGCTGGTCCGGCCAGGTTGTGCAGCGCTCAGACGACGGCGGCGCCAGCTGGCGGCCGGTCGGCAACAAGTTCAGCTACGAAGGCACGCCCGGCACCCACCAGTGGTACGACGGCACCCCGCATCCCTGGGAGTTTGCCCGAGTCTGGCACTTCGAGCCGTCGCTGGACGACCCGGACACCGTCTACGCCGGAGTCGAGGACGCTGGGCTATTCAGGTCTACCGACGGCGGCGAGAACTGGGCGGAACTGGCCGGCCTGCGCGACCACGAGACCGGGCCGCAGTGGCAGCCGGGGGCCGGAGGCATGTGCCTGCACACGATCCTCCTTGACCCGGCTAACCGGGGCCGGATGTTCGCAGCGATCTCTGCGGCCGGTGCGTTCCGCTCTGACGACGCCGGACAGACCTGGCGGCCGATCAACCGAGGCCTGCACTCGGAGGGCATTCCCGACGAGGACGCGGAGGTCGGCCACTGCGTGCACCGCATCGCGATGCATCCGTCCCGGCCGTCGGTGCTCTATATGCAGAAGCACTGGGATGTCATGCGCAGCGACGACGCGGGGGAGTCCTGGCACGAGATCAGCGGCAACCTGCCCACTGACTTCGGCTTCCCGATCGATGTGCACGCGCACGAGCCCGAGACCGTCTACGTCGTTCCGATCACCAGCGACTCGCTGCACTACCCGCCGGACGGGCAGCTGCGGGTGTACCGGAGCCGCACGGGCGGCGACGAGTGGGAGCCTCTGACCAAGGGCCTGCCGCAGGAGCACTGCTACGTCAACGTGTACCGGGACGCCATGGCGGTGGACCAGCTAGATGACTGCGGCGTGTACTTCGGTACCACCGGCGGTCAGGTCTACGCGTCTGTCGACGGCGGCGACAGCTGGTCGCCGATTGCCAGGGACCTGCCGGCCGTGCTGTCGGTGGAGGTGCAGACGCTGCCATGATCCGGGTCGTCCTGCCCTCACACCTGCGGCGACTGGCCAGCATCGACGGCGAAGTGAAGCTGGAAGTCGCGGGTGCCGTCACGCAGCGCGCAGTGCTCGATGCGCTGGAGGCGGCCTACCCGATGCTGCGCGGCACCATCCGGGATCAGGACACGAAGCGGCGACGCGCGTTCATCCGGTTCTTCGCGTGCGAAGAGGACCTGTCGCACGAGGATCTCGACTCGCCGCTGCCGGAGCGGGTCGCGGACGGCGCGGAGCCGTACCTCATCGTCGGTGCGATGGCGGGCGGATAGCGAGACCGCATCGGCACGCGGGCTGCGACCGCCGGCGCGGCGTTACCTGCTTACCTCGGCCAGGGTCTGCCGGGCGCCGAGTCGGTGGATCGAGTCGAGCGCGCGGGCGTATGGCTCGGCGAAAGCGGGCTGGCGGGCGAGGTCGCCGAACACGCGCTCGTTCGCGACGAAGCTGAGGCTGTCGGTTCGCTGCCGCCTGGCGCGCTCGGTGATCTCGTCGTGCAGTGCGTCGACGACCGCGATAGGCCGGCCGGCTTCGTCGACTCCCTCCGCGTAGGTGGCCCAGCTGGCAATCAGCGTCGCGGCCAGGGTGACCGGACGCCCGGCCGCGAGATTCTGCCGGACCACCGGCAGCACCCACTTGGGGATCTTGTCCGACCCTCCGCCGCAGAGCCGGGCGACCGTGTCGCCGATCGCCGGGTTGGCGAACCGTGCGAGTAGCCCCGCCACGTAGTCGTCGAGATCGACGCCCGGCACGTCGGGCACCGTCGGACGGGCCTCCAGCTGCAGGTAGTCCGTCACGAAGGCGCTGACGACCGGGTCGGCTGCAGCCTCATGGACGTAGCGGTACCCGGTCAGCGCGGCCGGGTACGCGAGCGCCTGGTGGCCGGCGTTGAGCAACCGCAGCTTCATCAGCTCGTACGGCCGCACGTCGGTGACCAGTTGCACGCCGCAGTCCTGCCACCGCGGCCGCCCGGCCGGGAAGTCGTCCTCCAGGACCCACTGGACGTACGGCTCGCAGACCACCGGCCAGGCGTCTGCGACGCCGAACTCCGCGGCGAGCCGGGCGACATCGGCGGCGGTCGCGACCGGCGTGATGCGGTCCACCATCGAGTTCGGGAAGGCCACGGCGGCCCGCAGCCAGTCACCCAGTCCTGGTTCGGCGAGATCGGCGAACGCGCCGAGCACCGCGCGGGCCACGTCCCCGTTCCCTTCGATGTTGTCGCAGGACACGACGGTGAAGGGCGGTACGCCGCAGTCCCGGCGGCGCTGCAGCGCGGCGACGATGAAGCCGAACACGGTTCGGGGCACGGTACCCGGAGTCAGGTCGTGCTGGATGGCCGGGCTGGCAACGTCGAACTCGCCGGTGTCGTGCCGGAGGTTATAGCCGCCCTCGGTGATGGTGAGCGAGACGATCCTGGTCCGCGGGTCGACGAGCCGGTCCAGCACCCTGCCGGGCTCGTCGGGCGCGAACAGGTACTCGGCGAGCGATCCGATGACCTGCGGCTCGACGATGCCGTCGGGATGCTTGACCAGCAGGGTGTACAGCCCATTCTGGGACCGGAACGTGGCTCGCTTGGGCCGGTCCGTCACGAGGACGTCCACGGCGCAGATGGCCCAGTCGCGGGCCTGGCCTGCCGACATCAGCCGGTCGAGGTACATCGCCTGGTGGGAACGGTGAAAGGCCCCCGCGCCGAAGTGAACGATGCCGACCTCGAGCTCGCTCCGGTCATAACCGGGCACGACGACACGGCCGGCTAGGTCATCGATTGCCGCCGTGCTCAGCGGGATGGCGCCCATTACTCGCTATCTAACCCCGCGCGAGGCGGGAACGGGCCCCTCCGCCGGGCGGCCTACTGGCTAGCTGGTGCTCTGGCAGGCGTCGTCGCCTGGCTGCGTCCCCGTCAGTGCTGTGTCGGCGTGAGCTGCTCGCCGCCGGTGCCCGCGATTGCCGTCGCGGTCCCACCGTGGATGCCCGCCGCCGGCTCGGGCACTTCGGCGTCGTGCTCGCCCTGGA